>Ga0302314_10016454_pt1 | contig 12487 bp, 9 predicted proteins | sample III_Palsa_N2_3_FD_200533 | JGI IMG/M metagenome (GOLD analysis project Ga0302314, IMG submission 200533) | Peat permafrost microbial communities from Stordalen Mire near Abisko, Sweden - III_Palsa_N2_3 | ecosystem: Environmental > Terrestrial > Soil > Palsa > Peat permafrost | place: Sweden...
CGATCGCGGCGAGCCGCGTCCCCGGTGATGCCCCGGTGAGATTCGTCCAGGCCGACCTGTTCACCTGGGAACCGGACCGCCGGTACGACGTCGTCTTCATGGGGTTCTGGTTGTCGCGCGTGCCCGCCGGGCGATTCGGGTTCTTCTGGGCCCTCGTGGCCGCTGCCCTCGCGCCGGACGGGCGGGTGTTCTTCGCCGATGACGGCTACCGCTCGCCAGATGAGCTCATCGAGGGCCCGGGATCTTCCACCATCCAGCGGCGCATCCCTGACGGGACGGCCTACCGGATCGTGAAGGTCCCGCATGAGCCGGCGGAGCTGGAAAGGCAGCTCCGCAGCCTCGGGTGGGACATCACGGTCACGCCGACGGCCGGCCCGTTCTTCTGGGGAGCCGGAAACCGGGCCGGGTGCGCTTTGCCAGGCTGACCGCCGACTTGCGGGAGCCGTGATTACGCATCGCGACCTCGAGGTGCGCTCGGACCCGACGATCTGGGTGGTTCGGGCGCGGCGGTGTCCTGCGCTCGCGGCCGCTCGTAACAGGCGATTCTGTAGCGGCATCCCATTGTGCCCAGCCGCTGCCCATCTGTAGTGCGGGACGGATCACGGCGAGATCCAGGCGAGGGTAGCGGCAGGACTGGTGACCTTGGCCCTTGCCGCCCGGGACCAACGCCTGCGGAACCGCCCCGCGGCAGGGCTCACCGGGACCATAGAGGCGATCGCGTCCTGCGACCGCCTCTGGCGCACTGAAACGGACATTCTGTTCCGATTATCCACGGCAACCCGGCCCTGCATCATCAGCAAATAATCGGCATCGCTCGGTTCGCTCACGCTCTGGATTCGCGGAGGCCGCCGGACGGTCGATGACCGGTTCATTCATGACTTCTCCCGGCCCGCAGACGTGTCCCCACAGAATCCCCACAAGTCCGCGTCCGCGGCGGCGATCCCCACAGAAATCTGCCTGCCCTGCCTGCTGCGGAGCGCCGAGGCGGTCGCAGGCTCATGACCTGCTCATGACCCGTCGATGAATTTACTTCCGGGTATGTACTGCTTGCTCTCCTTTTTACTCGGTGTCATCCTGAGGTTACGAGGATGGTTCGCGTTCTCCGTTTCCCCTGCTACACGAACGTGAACGAAATCGAAGTGGAGACATGATGGACGGCGAGCGCAATCCCCGCGACCAGCACGCCGGCGAAGCAGGCGCCTTGCCGATGCCCCCGTTCACCCGGCGCCGGTTCCTCCAGTACGCCGCTGCGGTGAGCGGCGCGGCGGCCGCGGTCACTACCGGACTGGATGTCGGCGGCCCCGCCCAGGAGGCGAAGGCCGCTACCATCGCGTCGCGCGGGCGCCTGACCGGGTCGATCAAGGATCTGAAGCACGTCGTGCTCCTGATGCAGGAGAACCGGTCCTTCGACCACTACTTCGGCGTGCTTCGGGGCGTGCGCGGCTTCGGGGACAAGCAGATCCTCACTTACCCGGACGGCCGGACGATCTTCCAGCAGCCGGACTCCAAGCGCACCGACCTCGGCTACCTGCTGCCCTACCATCTCACCGACCAGACCGACCCGGATCTGGACCACAGCTGGGACGGCGACCACGAGGCCTGGAATAACGGAGCGTGGAACGACTGGGTGGCGGCCAAGACCGAAGAGACGATGGGGTACTTCACGCGCGACGACGTCCCCTTCCAGTACGCGCTCGCCGACACGTTCACGATCTGCGACGGCTACCATCAGGCGATCATGGCGCCCACCAGCCCCAACCGGATGTACTTCTGGGCGGGTACGTCCGGCGGCTGGATCTCGAACCCTAACGATTACGAGGTCGACTTCGGGCCCGACGCCGGCACCCCCGAGATCACCACTTACCCAGAACTGCTCCAGGCGGCCGGGATCAGCTGGCGTGTGTACGCCAACAACCAGGTGGGTGATAGCGGCAGCTACCCCGATTATTTCCTCGGGGACTTCGGCGACAACCCGCTCTGGTTCTACCAGCAGTACAACAGCACGAACAGCCGCGAGGGCGGCACCAGCGAGCTCGCGATCCGCGGGTCGGTCGTGCCCTGGCAGACCGCCGCCGGAGCGCCGCCGCTAAGCAAGACGCACGCCGCGTACGTGCTGTCGTCGTTCATCCGCGACGTCCGCAACGGCACCCTGCCGCAAGTGTCGTGGATCGTCGCGCCGGCGGGGTACTGCGAGCACCCGGCCTACACCCCCGACTACGGCGCCCACTACGTGAACACCGTGCTCCGGACGCTGTTCTCCGACCCGGAGCTGTGGGCTTCGACGGCGGTGTTCATCACTTACGACGAGCACGACGGGTTCTTCGACCACCAGCTCCCGCCCTTCCCTGAGGCGAGCGTCGCCGACGAGTACATCGACGGCTTGCCGATCGGCCTGGGCACGCGGGTCCCGATGATCATCTGCTCGCCGTGGACCAGGGGCGGCTACGTCGACTCCAACGTCTACAACCACACGTCGATGTTCGAGTTCCTGGCGGCCTGGACCGGGGTGCAGCCGGCGAACATCACCTCCTGGCGCGCGTCGGTAACTGGCGACCTGACGGCGGCGTTCGACTTCGCGCATCCGGACTTCTCGATCCCGGACAACATCCCGGGTCTCGATGAGACCTGGGCGCTTTCGCAGGAGACCGGCGGCTCGACCGCGACGCCGCCCGAGGGCGACCAGCAGATGCCGGTCCAGGAACCCGGCAGCCGCCCGCACCGGCCCAGCAACCACCAGCCGCAGGCGGACGCGCTGGTCGACCGGCCGAGCGGCCAGGTGACCGCGACGCTGACGAACACCGGCAAGGTGGGCGTCGGTTTCCTGGTCTACCCCGATGCCTATAAGCCCTTCACCGCCACGCCGGTGACCGTCCTCGCTGGCTCTCCGGGCAGCTACGTCTGGGACACCACGACGACCGACGGCCAGTACGCCTTCTCGGTCTACGGCCCTGACGGCTTCCTCACCAGCTTCGCCGGCGAGGTCATCCCGGCGGGCCAGGACAGCGGCCCGGTCCCGGTCGTTACCGCCGCCCCGCGGCGCGGGCCCTCACCCGCGCTGCGGATCGAGCTCGCCGACGAGGGGCAGCAGGAGGTCGTCTACACGCTCACGCCGAACGACTACGAGGGCCGGGAGCTGACCGTGACCGTCCACTCCGGCAGTTCACAGGCGGTCGACTGGCCAACGGACGCCTACGGCTACTACGACGTCATCATCACCGCTAACACGCGCGACGGCTTCAAGCGCCGCTACGCCGGCCGGATCGCCTGACCTCCACGACGCCTTCCCGCTGGTACTCGCCATGCCAGCGAGGACCAGCGGCCTCACGCTTCCGCACCCAGGCCCTGACGACGCGATCACCGGCGTCAGCTACCTTCCGTAACTGCCAGATCAGGCATGACCGGACGACCATCCGGCGATCTGGCTGGAGCTGCCCCTGTTCTCCGGGAATGTGATGAAGCATGATCCGCCGGGTCCAAGCCCCTGCGGGATCGGGAAACACCTCCGCCGTCCCGCGCCCCCTGACCGCGCGGCCAGACTCAAGGTCCGCGCAGACCTAGATGATCAATCCCAAGGGATGCCTGCGGAGGGTTTGGGGTGGGCGGCGGCCGAAGCCACCGCGAGAGGGTCAGGCGGCGGGCTGCCGGCCCTGGTTGTCGAGGTGGCAGCGGGCGGTCAGGCGTCAGGGTCGACTTCGGGGTGCGTGAACCGCACGGGCTTGCCCAGCGACCGGGCGTAGGCGATTTCGGCTCGGGTGCTGTCTCCGATGTAGTCGCCGACTACGAGCACCTCATCAGCGAGCCGGATCTTCGCCCGGTGCAGATCGCCGAGCCGGACCTTCAGTGCCTCGGCCTCGACAGGGTCGGACCGAAGTTCGTGCGGCGACTTCAGGTCACAGCCCGGTTTGACGACAATCTTTCCGGCTTTGGTCTCCCGCAGATCGGCCTCGGTCATCTCGGTCATGAAGCGGGTGGAGCCGCAGATCACGACGATACGCGGGAGGCTCAACAGCTTCTTCGCGTCGGCGAGCTTCTCCTCGGGGGTGAGCAGTTGCGGGTACGACACTGGTTCCTCCTGGCGGTGTGGTCCAAGGGGTGCCTGCGGAGACGAGAACGAGGGTGTCCAAGATCGTTTTGTGACGAACGACGTGGACACCCTCGCGACAGCACTCTATGCGGCGACCGACGACATGCTGAAGGAGCACCCCGGCCTGGCGCCGTGGCGCCCGCCAGCCGGCATTACGCCCCGCCTGAGCGATTCCGAACTGGTCACCCTCGCCACGATGCAGGCCATACCCGGCTACACCTCCGAAGCCAGATGGCTCCGCCATGCCCGTGCCCGCCTGCGCCACCTCTTCCCCTACCTGCCCCAGCAGCCCGGCTACAACAAGCGGCTGCGCAAGGCCGCCGGTCTGATGCGAAGCGTCAACCGGATCCTGGCCACCACCACCTCGGTGTGGAGCGACGACTATGGGTCGTGGACTCCACCCCGGTGGAATGCGGCCGCTCCCGCGAGACCGTCAAACGCTCCGACCTGGCAGGCTGGGCCGAATACGGCTACTGCGCCAGCCGCAGCCGCTTCTTCTGGGGCCTGCGCCTGCACCTGGTCTGCACCCTTCAGGGCCTGCCCATCGCCTTCGCCCTGACCGGGGCCAAGGCCGACGAACGCGAGACCCTCCTTGACCTCCTGGCAGCCGAATGCGAGCTTCTGCGAGAGCGCCCCCGACAGACTCTCATCGGCGACAAGAACTACTTCGGCCGTGGTTTCGAATGCGAACTGTCCGAGCATGGAGTCCAGTTGCTGCGGCCTGCCCGTAAAGGTGAACGGGAACGGCCTGGCGCAGCCCTGTTCAAGCCGCTGCGACAGGTCATCGAGGCCCGCCGGTCCCAGGCGAGGTGCTTCAGGTCGCCCTCCCCGCGTGGGCCCTGGCTTTGGCGAGTAGTCGTAAGCGTCACGTAATGGCGGCGGGCTGCTCCGAGTGAACAAGACCAACGCCAAGGCTGAAGCGCTGGGGTGTCTGCACTGGTCCGTCCGCGCGGACCCATTGTGACCATGCCGGGCTAGGGCGGCGGCCGGTAGGCTCTGGCCGTGGTCGAGCAACGGCAAGAATTCCAGCGCGATCTGGAGGCCATCGAAGCCGAGGTCACCGGCCTGTTCGCCATGGTCGCTGACGACCTGCCCGGGGCAACCTACGCGCTCCTGAGCGGGAACAGCGAGGTGCTGGGGGTGCTGACCGAACGGGAGCGGGTCATCGACGTCCTGTACCGGGAGATCGACGAGCTGGCTAGCCGGGAGATCTTGCTGCAGGCGCCGGTGGCTTCAGACCTGCGGTTCTTGCTGTCGGTGCTGCGCGTCGTGCCCGAGCTCGAGCGCTCCCACGACCTCGTCGTGCAGATCGCCTCGCGGGCCAGTCACGGTCTCGGTGAGGAGCTTTCGCCGGGCTGCCGCAGGCTGGTCGAGCGGATGGGGGATCTGGCCTGGAGCATGTGGCGCCAGGTCGCGGATTCCTGGCGCCACCGCGACCGTACCGTCGCGCTAGCGCTGGGCGAGCGTCATGACACGATGAACGAGCTGCACGCCAGCTTGATCGCAGAGCTCGCCTCAGGACGCATGACACTGCCGGCGGCGATGGAGATGACACTGGTGGCGCGCTTCTACGAGCGTCTTGGCGACCACGCGGTCAACCTCGCGCGGCGGGTGATCTATCTCGCCGGATCTGCGCCCGGCTAGTCCCACCCGGATCTGGGTGCGGGCAAGGTCAGGAGAGCTGTTCTGGACGGCGTGGGCGCCGGGGCCGGCGGCTGCTGATTCAGTTGATGGCTGTCGTGTGTTCATCTGGCGTTCATGTGCGGTTCGGGAGGGTGTCACCTGCGCCGGTTAGCTTTGTGCCGCGGCAGGAGACGGATCGCGGCAGGTCAGAGGCATGGCGGGCCGCCTGCAGGGGTTGGGGCGCCATGACCGAGACGCGGCCCGGGGACTTGATCGCGGCGCTGGATGAGGCCTCGCTGAGCCGGTTTCACCTGCGGGCGGTGCTGGTGTCGGGGATGGGGTTCTTCACCGACGCCTACGACCTGTTCGTCATCGGGATCGCCTCCACCCTGATCAGCAAGCAGTGGCATCTGAGCTCGGGCAAGCTCGCCCTGCTGAACAGCGTGATGCTGGCGGCGGCGTTCCTGGGCGCGCTGGTGTTCGGCCGGCTCGCTGACGTGGCCGGGCGCAAGCGCGCGTACTGGATGGTCGCCGCGATCATGATCGTGGGCGCGCTGGGGTCGGCGCTATCACCGTCATTCTGGACGCTGATCGGCTTCCGCTTCGTGCTCGGCTTCGGGGTGGGCGGTGACTACCCGGTCAGCGCGGTGATGATGAGCGAGTACGCCAACCGCAAGGACCGCGGCAAGCTGGTCGGCATGGTGTTCGGCACCCAGGCGCTCGGGCTGATCGTGGGGCCGCTGGTCGCGCTGGCCCTGCTCGGCGGAGGGGCCAGCGACACTGTGACGTGGCGGGTGCTCCTCGGCCTGGGCGCGGTGCCCGCCGCCGCGGTGCTGTACCTGCGCCTGCTGATGCCCGAATCACCGCGCTACCAGGTGCAGGTGCAAGGGCGGGCGGAGCAGGCGGCGAGCCAGATCTCCGCCTTCACCGGCGGCCGGGTCGGCGGCGACGGGTCCGCTGGGCCGCGCCAGGAGCTTGGGCTGCGGGCCTTCCTGACGGACCGCCGGTGGCTGATCATGCTGGCCGGGACGGCGGGCACGTGGTTCCTGCTCGACTACGCCTACTACGGGAACACGATCTCCACCCCGCAGATCCTCGGCCTGATCTCCCCGCACGCCTCGACCACAACCAAGATCGCCCTGCAGCTGGCCATCTTCGCGGTCGCGGCGGTGCCCGGCTACGTCCTGGCGATCGCCTGTCTGGACCGGATCGGGCACCGGCGGCTGCAATGGACCGGGTTCGCGGTCATGGCGGCCTGCTTCCTGATCCTCGCGGCGGTGCCGGGCCTGACTACGACCGTGGCGCCGTTCCTGCTGGTGTACGGGGTGAGTTACTTCTTCACCGAGTTCGGGCCGAACATGACCACCTTCGTGATGCCCAGCGAGCTGTACCCGGTGGCTATGCGCGCGACCGGACACGGGATCTCGGCCGGGATAGGCAAGCTCGGCGCGTTCATCGGGGTGTTCTTGTTCCCGGTGCTGTCGTCGTCCTTCGGCCTGTGCGGCACGCTGCTGCTCACCGCCGGGGTCTCTGTGCTCGGGCTGGCGCTCACCTTCCTCTTGCCCGAGCCTGCCCGCCGCAGCCTGGAAGACATGCCCGCCACCCCCTCGGCCGCGGCACCCCAGCCGCTGCTCGTGGCCGACCAGGCATCGGCCCCGTGAGGACCTGATCGCTGCTGACCGGCAGGTTCCCGGCGCTCGGTCTCCGGCAGGTGCCCGCTATGGCCCGCTGTCGACCAGGCCGCCGGAACCACGCGGGGTCATGTACGGGACCGGCCTCCGCGGCGACGCCGCGTCATGCTGGCGTGCGCGCTGGTATGCCCAGCATGAGTATGCGTGGGTGCGGTCATGGTGTGCGTAACATGGCTGTGAGGCGCCCCACCGGGTGGCCGATACCCGGACTTGTGAGCAGTGCGGGACCGTGTTCGCGCCGCGCCGGGAGCATGCCCGGTTCTGCCGTCCCCGCTGCCGGGTCGCGTGGAACCGCGAGCATACCGGGGACCCGCAGGCCGAGGCGAGTGCGCTGGAGTGGTCCATCACCGCGATGCGCGAGGCCATAGAGCGGCTGGCCAGGGATCAGGTAGTGGACCATGGGCAGGGGTTCGCGGTGATCAGCGAGGCAGTATGGTGCGTCACCATCGTCGACGCGACCTTGGTGCGATATCACCGTCATGCCTACAAGAGCGCCATGAAATCCCGGGCCCCCGCCCGGCGGCGGGCGGTCGAGGAAACGTTCGCGGGGTTGCGGTTCGTGCGCAACCAGATGGGATATCACCTCGACCCCGCCGATTTCATCCAGCCGGAGCAAAGCGAGCCCAGCGCTGATCGCGGTGTCACGGCCTGGAGGTGGAGGCCGGTGCCCGAGCCGGACCTCGGATCGCTGCCGCCGCGCGGGCAGGCGTGGGAGATGACACGGTACCGGGCGTATCAGGCCCAGCTGGCCGGTCACACCATCGGGGAGACATTCGGCCGGGTTGGCGCCTTCCTTAACCTGGCTGCCCCGCATCCGGTCGCGGCATAGCTGCCGGGCCCCGTACCCCGCGCACCCGGATTACGAACGCGGCGCTGGCAGCCACGTTCGCGCGGCCGCCAAGAAGGCCGGATCGGTGATGCGCTGCTTGTTTGGTTACGGACCGGGTTCCAAACGGAGCATAGGTTGCTGGCAGCGAGATGATTGCCGGGTACCCAACCGCCGGGAAACAGGAGGTGACGGTGCCGGATTCGCGTATCCGCGCCCTGCGAGTACGGCTGCGGACGCCGCCGGTGCTGGGCGGGCTGCTGCCCGTGCGCCGGTCTCAGGTAGCGGCGGACCTGCTTGCCGGTATCACCCTGGCCGCCGTGAGCATCCCGGTGTCTCTGGGGTACGCGAAGATCGCCGGGATGCCGGTGGTAACCGGGCTGTACACGCTGCTGCTCCCGATGGCCGCCTTCGCTATCTTTGGTTCATCGCGCCATCTCGTCGTCGGCGCGGATTCGGCCACCGCGGCCATCCTCGGCGCGGCCCTGACCGGATTGGCGGCCGCCGGATCGCCGCAATACGTCCGGCTGGCCGGGCTCGCGGCCCTGCTCACGGGCGGGCTGCTGCTGCTGGCCCGGCTGGCCCGGCTCGGGTTCCTGGCGAATTTCCTGTCCCGGACCGTCCTGATCGGGTTCCTTACCGGCGTCGGTATCCAGGTCGCTGCCGGGCAACTCCCCGACATGCTCGGGGTGACCGTCGCCGGTAAGAGCACCCCGGCCAAGCTCCTGGAGGTAGTGCGCACGCTGCCGCAGGTACACGGCGCAGATGTGGCGGTATCGGCCGGGGTCATCGTGATCGCGCTGGCTGCCCGCTGGGCCGGCCGCCGGATCCCGGGTTTGCTGATCGCCGTGATCGCCGCGATCATCGTGAGCCGCGCGGCCGGCCTGGCCAGGCGCGGCGTGGCCGTGCTCGGGGCCGTCCCGCGCGGGCTGCCGCACCTGGCGCTGCCCGCGCTCGGCCGGCACGACGCCGTCGCGCTGCTCGGAACGGCAGTGTCGCTGTTCGTGGTCATCCTGGCCCAGAGCGCGGCGACCTCACGCGCGTACGCCGGGAAATACGAGGAGGCATTCAGCGAGGACACCGACCTGGTCGGCCTGGGCGCCGCCAACGTGGCCGCCGCGCTCTCCGGCAGCTTCGTCGTCAACGGCAGCCCCACCCAGACGCAGGTGGCTGACAGCGCGGGCGGGCGCAGCCAGCTGGCCCAGCTCACCACCAGCGCGGTGGTGCTCATCGTCCTGCTGCTGCTCACCGGGCCGCTGGCCAGCCTGCCGATCGCCGCCCTGGCGGCGATCGTGTTCCTCATCGCCGCCGGGCTCATCGACGTCGTAGGGATGCGGCGCATCCTGGCCTGCCGTCGCCCGGAGTTCGCCATTGCGCTGCTCACCACCGCCGCGGTCGTGATCCTCGGGGTGGAGGAAGGCATCGTGCTGGCCGTCGTCGTCTCGGTCATCGACCATCTGCGGCACAGCTACAACCCGTTCAACAGCGTCCTGGTGAAGTCGCCGGCCGGGCACTGGCAGCCTGCCCCGGTCCTGCCCGGCGCGCGGACCGAGCCAGGACTGGTCATCTACCGGTTCGGCACCAGCCTGTACTACGCCAACGCCTCCCGCCTCACCGACGACGTCACGGCCCTGGCCGCGCAGGGGAGCCCGCTGCGGTGGATGGTTCTCGACGGCGCGGCCATCGGCGACGTCGACTACACCGCGGCGGCGGTCCTCACCCGCGTCATCGAACACCTCCGCAAACGACACATCCGCCTCTCCGTCAGCAGCGTCCTCGGCCCGGTGCGCCAGCAGCTCGACCACTACGGCATCAGCGCCGCCCTCGGCCCCGGCGCCTACTACGACACCCCCGGCGAGGCACTCGAAGCCTTCCACGCCGCAGCAGAGGTTACCGGCGAGTAAACGGCGCACGCAACGGCCCAGGCAAGGCAACGAAGCCGCCGAGGCAGAATGCCTTGCTACCCCGGTGATGTCATGTGCTGGACGCCATCGCCTGCCGGTGCCGATCCGCTGGCTGACCTGAGGGCGAGACACCCCTTCCGGCGGGCGCATGCCGCATCTACCGTTGACAACGGTTGCTCACAAGTTCGTCACGGAACGTGGTTGAACCTCCGCGGGACAAGCACGCGGAGCTGCCGGTCTATGCGCTTGGCAGCAGCTCGGCGCTTGTCAACCGCAACGCTCAGATCAGGCCGTTCTGTACCGCTCAGCCGCAGCGAGTCCACCATCGAGGGGCCCGCGCATACTCGGCATCGATAGGAACCATAAGGAAGGCACGCGGTCTCACGTTGAGTGATCATCCCTGGGCTTGAACCAGGCGCACGGGCCTGCTCGCTGCGTCAGCTGGGCTCCCGCAATCTTGCCTTAATCGTGTGTCAAGGCTGCGCTGGCACGCTGTCGTGCGCAGGCGATGCGGGGGGGCCAGCATGGGTAATACGCGGGACAGTGACCGACGGGGTGGCGTTGATGGCCGGGGGGCTGGTGACGTCGGCCGGGAACGTGGCCGGGCCTGTCGCCGGTTGCCCGGCACTGACTATAAGCAGGCTCTGTCCGGGACCAGGAGATGGTGGCCGGCGTGGCGGGCCCGGTTCGGCCTGGCTGAGGTGTGCGGCAGCGTCGGGGCTGCCGCCGGGTTCGCGGCCGGGTACCGGGCCGCCGGATCGCTGGTCACTGCGGCCGGGCTGGCCACCATCGGTGAGTTCACCGGGTTTTACGGCTGTGTCGGGACCAGGACGGTGGTGGCGGCCTGCCGTGCCACCACCCATCTGGCCGGGCGGGGCAGGCTGGCCGCGGGGGCGTGGCACGCGGTGACCGAGCAGCTGGCCTCGTGCGCGGCTGCGGAGGTCCTGGACTTCTTCGTGATCCGTCCCGGTTGCCTGGCCGGGGCTGCGTGGCTGCTGAGGGGGCTGCCGGGCGGGGTGTGGCTGGGGTTCGCTGCCGGGAAGGCCGTCGCCGACCTGGCCTTCTATGGCGTGGAAGCCTCGGCGCGCCGGAGCCTGGCCCGGTCGATCGCGGCCTGAACACGCCAGCCCGCCCGCAGACTCTGATTCACCCTGGATTGGCCGACACGGGTCACCAGCCGAATCGCGCTAGAACCTCCGATATGCACGGTTGCCTCGAAGCCGACTGTGAACCAGTGAGGCGTCCAGATCAGGGTGATCTGCATGCTGCCGCGGGTGGCCCGGTATCTGGGTTGCTGACTGACGCTTCCGGACCAGCGCGGGCGCAACCTCGCCTCTGCCTCTGGCCCGCTGCTTTCTGGATCTTGGTGCATGTACCCGCGCGCAGCCGTGGCCAACTGCCGGGCCATCACATCGGCCAGTTGCAACCGGCACCGGGTCAAGCGGGCCAGTCATAAGTGAGCTGCCTGGTGTTTCCGGACAGGTAATCTGCGGCTCATCACACGGCGATTTCCAGCCGTCACGGCAGGCAGCCCGCGAGGGCGGCATCGCCGCAGTGGCCGTGAGCCCGCCTTGGCGGGCGGGCAGGACGGCTCAGGTCAGCTCCGGCGGGGCGCTGGTGACCGCGACCGGCCGGCGGACGCTCTCCGCCCGGGCCGGCTGAGGGCAGGCACCGGGATGCCTGGCCACCCGCGCCCGGTGCTGGCTGCCGCGGTGGCCGCCCGCTGGAACGCTTCTCACGCCACCCAGCGATCAGGCTCAGCACGCAGGCGAGCAAGACGAGCAGGTAAATGGGGTTGCTGAAGACGAACAGCGCGCTCCTCGCAGGCGAGGGATCGTTCTGGGTACCCGCGGGCCAAGGGGAAAGGAACACGAACGCCTGTATGCCTGCATAAAGCGCGGTTGCCACCGCCATCGCCCGGCCGGGCCGCAGAACCGGCTGCCCGCCCTGCGCCCGGGCCGGCCTGAGCGGCTGGGCTGCGGCCGGCCCGGCGGGAAGCCCGGCGGTGACCGCGGCCAGCTCCGCGTAGGTCCGCGACGCGAACGCCTGGCCTACCCGCAGGTCGAATTCGTCCTTGGCCAGCATGCCGCGCACGAACGCGGCCTTGACAGTGCCGATCACCTGCTCGCGCTCAGCATCCGACACCCGCAGGCGTCCGCGGCCCGCCGCGGACGCTGCCAGCTCATCTCCCGGCCCTGTCACCATCGCCGCCCCCGTCATCACCATCCAGGGGAAGCCTAACGCGGTGTCGCCCTGGCGTCATCCTCGCAGCTGCCATGACCGGAGAGAGCGCGCCGATATCACAGCTGGCCGCGCCATCACGGCGCGCCGCAGGAAGCTTCGCCGCACCGTGCCGGCC
>Ga0302314_10016455_pt1 | contig 12487 bp, 11 predicted proteins | sample III_Palsa_N2_3_FD_200533 | JGI IMG/M metagenome (GOLD analysis project Ga0302314, IMG submission 200533) | Peat permafrost microbial communities from Stordalen Mire near Abisko, Sweden - III_Palsa_N2_3 | ecosystem: Environmental > Terrestrial > Soil > Palsa > Peat permafrost | place: Sweden...
GCCATGCTGCTGCACTGCATCCGCCACGGGGTGACGCCGAGCAATCTGGCCGGGCGGTTCAACGACTCCGAAGACGAATCCATCGACACCGGCGCGATCGAGGCGCTGAAGCCGCTGACCATCGAGGCCAGCGCCTATGACCTGGTTTATGTCAGCCCCATGCGCCGCTGCGTCGAGACCGCCGAGCACCTGGGCCTGAAGAGCTGGACGGTCGAGCCGCGCATCGCCGAGCGCGGGCTCGGTGTCTTCCAGGGCCTGACGCCGAGCGAGTGCCAGACCCTGCTTGGCGAGCCGTTCGACGCCTTTTCCAAGTTCGAGGCCGAGCCGGCCATTCCCGAGGGCGAAAGCCGCGGCGCGCACCTGGCGCGGGTCAAGGCCTGGCTGGAGGAGATCGCGAAATCGGGCCACAAGCGGGTGCTGGCCATCACCCACGGCGGGGTGATCGACTTCCTCTACCGGATGAGCGGCGCCCACCCGATCCATGGCGGCGAACGCATCTTCGGCGGCGAGAACCTGGCCCTATCATCGTTCGAGATCGACTGGCCGCACGTGAAGCTGCTCGGCTTTTCCGAGCCCCTGGCGTCGCAATGAGCCAGAACGCCTCGCCCAAGCCCGGCCTGCTCGCCCACTGGCGCGAGCGCTATCGCGAGGCGGGCCTGAGCGTCATCCTGGTACTCCTGGCCACCATCATGTTCGTGCTCAGCCCGCTGGCCGGGGTCAGCCAGCTCAGCACCGAGACGATCGAGGCGCTGCGCTTCGCCTTGGCCGCGACGGCCATCCTGATCGTCAGTCGCAACCGGCTGGTCGCCGCGGCGGTGGCGGCGACCTTCGTCGTCTCGCTGCTCTGCGTTCTGATCCTGCGCAACGGCGCGGCCGGCCAGGCGGTCTATCTGGCCAATATGGGCATCACCATGGCCTTCGACCTGGCGGTGGCCTGGACGGTCGCCCACGCCGCCTTCGACGCCGGGCGGATCAGCATCCATCGCATCATGGGCGCGGTGATCCTCTACCTCTATATCGGGCTGATCTTCGCCAGCCTCTACCGGCTGCTGGCGGTCTTCCTGCACCCGTCCTTCGGCGGTCTGCCGATGGGCCATCGAAACCTGAGCGAACTGCTCTATTTCAGCCTCAGCACCCTCACCACCTCCGGCTATGGCGACATCGTGCCGGTGCATCCCTTCGTGCGCAGCCTGGCCAATCTGGAAGCGGTGATCGGCCAGCTCTATCCGGCCACCTTCCTGGCCCGCCTGGTCACCCTGCACGGCGCCGAGATCGCGCCGAAAGACTAGGACCTCTTCGCCACCAGCGTGAACATTCCGGGGATGGTCGGGTCGGTCCAGCTGGGAAGCTCCTCCAACCGCTCGGCCACGAACCCCGCGCCGATGGCGGCGGTGACGATCTCGCCGAGCGTCCAGAAACGCTGAGCGCACTGGCCAAGGTTGCGCCCCTCGCCCGTCGGATCGGGCACGGCGCCCATGACCACCTCGGCGTTGAAATAGTCGTGCAACACATCCGGCGCCACGAATAGCTTGCGCTCGACCGGGTGGAATTCGTTCAGCACCATGCGGCCGCCGGGCCTGGTAAGGCCGGCCATCACCGCGAAGAACCGCGCCAGGTCTTGGTGATAGTGCAGGATGCCCAGTTCCATGACCAGGGCATCGAAGACTCCGTTCAACCCCAGCGATCCGGCCTCGATCACATCGCCCAGCCGGTAGTCGATCCGCACGCCGGCGGCGGCGGCCAGCTCAAGCGCATAGCGGCGATTGTCTTCGCCAAAGTCGATCACCGTCACCTCCGCGCCAAGCAGCGCAAACGCCACCGCGACGCGTCCATTCGATCCCTGGATGCTGCAGATGCGCTGGCCCGCGATCTCGCCGAGATGCGGGAGCAGGCGGCGAACCTTGTAGGCGGGATCGGCGACCAGCGTCCGGGCCTCGACCTCGGGCGAGCCCATGGCGCGCACCCAGGCATCATAGCGCCCGGCGTTCCAAGACTCGCGATTGAGGTCGCGCGCCCAGGTTGGGTCGGAGGGATTTGAGGTCATGGGCGGTTTGTAAGCCCGCCGGCCGCTCGGCGCCTAGGGCGAGAGCGAAGGACGCGGCCGGCTCCGCGAAGGGAGCCGGCCGCGCATTTCAGGTTCAGGTATAGGCTTCGAACAGGCCGGCGCCGCCCATGCCGCCACCGATGCACATGGTGACGACGGCGTACTTGCCCTTGCCGCGACGCTTCATCTCTTGCAGCACGTGACCGGTGAGCCGCGCGCCGGTCATCCCGAAGGGGTGGCCGATGGCGATGGAGCCGCCGTTGACGTTGTAGAGGTCCGGGTCGATGCCAAGCGTGTCGCGCGAATAGAGGCATTGCGACGCAAAGGCTTCGTTCAGCTCCCACAGGTCGACGTCATCGACCTTCAGGCCGTGGCGTTCGAGCAGGCGCGGCACGGCGAAGACCGGGCCGATGCCCATTTCGTCGGGTGCGCAGCCGGCGACGGCCCAGCCCTTGAAGGCGCCCAGCGGGGTCAGGCCCCGGCGTTCGGCTTCCTTGGCTTCCATCAGCACCACGGCCGCGGCGCCATCGGAGAGCTGCGAGGCGTTGCCGGCGGTGATGAACTTGCCGGGACCCTTGACGGGCTCGAGCTTGGCCAGGCCTTCCAGGGTGGTGTCGGGGCGGTTGCACTCGTCGCGATCGACCACATAATCGACGATCGTCTCTTCCTTGGTCTCGCGATTGACCTGCTTCATCTTGGTGTTCATCGGGACGATCTCGTCCTTGAACTTGCCGGCCTGCTGGGCCGAGGCCATGCGGCGCTGGGATTCGAGCGAGAACTCGTCCTGGGCTTCGCGGCTGATCTTGTAGCGCTCGGCGACGATGTCGGCGGTGTCGATCATCGGCATGTGGATGTCCGGGTACATCTGCACCAGACGCGGGTCGTTGTTCTCGCGCGATCCGCCGCCACCGGGGAAGCTGATCGACTCGACGCCACCGGCCACGACGCACTCGGCGCCGTCATCGACGATGTAGCGCGCGGCCATGGCGATGGACTGCAGGCCCGAGGAGCAGAAGCGGTTGATGGTCACGCCCGAGGTGGTGATCGGCAGGCCGGCCAGCAGCGAGGCCTGACGGCCGAGATTGCCGGCGCCATGCGCCACATTGCCCATGAAGCAGTCTTCGACCGCTTCCTTCTCGACGCCCGCCCGTTCGACGGCGTGCTTCACCGCGTGGGCGGCCATGCTGACGGTGGGAGTGATGTTGAACCCGCCGCGACCGGACTTGGCCAGGCCCGTGCGAGCATAGGAAACGACAACGGCTTCGCGCATGAATCTCTTCCTCTCCTAAGGATCGAATGATTTTTGAATTCCCATCACCCTTAGAGCCGTCGCGCGCGAAAAGCGAATCACCCGTGCGTGGGGGTTTGCAGCCGCTATCGCCCCGGTTGTCGGGCCGGAAACCGAGGCTTGGACTGGGGTTCAGGTCAGCGGTCCGAAGACGGATTCGATCTTGCGCCTGAGCGTGCCGATCGTGAATGGCTTGACCAGATAGTTGTTCACCCCGAGCGCGATGGCCTGTTTGACCTGTTCGGCGTCACCGTTGCTGGTCAGCATGATGAAGGCGGTGTTGGCGAGGCTGGGCTCGGCGCGCACGGCGCGCAAAAGCGCCAGCCCGTCCATGATCGGCATGTTCAGGTCGGAGACGACCAGATGCACCGGCCTGGCGCGCAGGGATTGCAGCGCCTCGTGACCGTCGCCGCATTCCGAAACGCGAGCGCAGCCGATCTGGCTCAGGCTGTCGCGCACCAGGGTCCGCGTGGCGCGCTGATCGTCGACCACCATGATCTCAACCGAGGCCGCCTGAGGCATCAGGCCCCTCCCAGCGGGCGGAAGGCCATGGGCCGCGGCATGAAATCCAAATCGTCGAGGGTCTCGGGCGCGACCGCGGGCGGCGTCAGGACCGCCAGTTCGACCATCAGGGGCGCCGTGCGATCGTCGCTGACGGCGCGATCTTCGCGGCCGGCCTCGACCAGCTCGGCCAGGAGGTTCGACGCCCGCACCAGCACGCGAAGCACGTCCGGGTCGGGCCGCAACCGGCCGGCGCGAACCTCGACCAGCACGGCCTCGAACTGGCCGGCGAACCGCACCAGCGCATCCAGCGCGAAGATGCCGGCGGCGCCCTTGATCGAGTGGATCGCGCGGTGGACCACCTCGATGGTCTCAGGCCCTTCATCGCCGGCCTGCAAGGCCGCCAGCCCCGTCGCGATCTGGGCGAGATGGGTCTCGGATTCCTGAAAGAAGACGACCCTGATCGCGGCCAGGCTTTCCGGCGAAAGGGCTCCGGGGGTTCGCTGGCCGGTCATGACAGTCTTCTCCGCGCCGCCCTCGCCCGGCAGGCCTCCCTTGCGGCATGTTTGGGCCAGAGGCGTGAACACCGCTTTAAGTCCGAGGCCTTGAGCGGCCCTCTAGCCGGCGCGGCGAAGCGCCGGGGCGGCGTGCAGGGCGGACTCCAGAATGTCGGCCGCGGTGGCCGCGCCGTCCTCAAGCGAGATGCGGCGCGAAAGCTCCTGGGCCCGGGCGCGATAGGCGCCGCGGCGAAGCAGCGACCCGACCTCCTGAACCGCGCGACCCGGCTCGTATTCGGCCCGCGACACCGTGCGGCCGACGCCCAGCCGGGCGATCCGCGCGGCGTTGTCCGGCTGGTCGGCGGCGGAGGGGACGATCAGTTGCGGCACGCCGGCGCGCAGCGCCTGGGCCGTGGTGCCGACGCCGCCCTGGTGCACGATGGCCTCGGCGTGCGGGAAGACCAGCGAGTGCGGCGCATAGCGGCAGGCGATCATGCCCTCGGGCAGCACGTCGGGCAGCACGTCGCCCTCGCCGACCAGGAAGATCGCGCGGCGTTTCAGCGACGAGGCCATCGACAGGCTGTCGCGATAGAAGTCGCCCGGATCGAACACCACGGCCGAACCCAGGGTAAAGACCAGCGGCGGCGGCCCGCTTTCGAGGAATTCCGCCAGCTCCGGCGCCAGCGTCTCGGCATGGCCGCGCTCGCGGTCATAGAAGGTGAAGCCGCAGATGGTGGTGCGGGCCGGGAAGTCCGGCTGCAGCTCGCCAAACACTCGCGAATACAGCGCGATGGTGCCGTGGGGCGAGAACTGGCCCTCGAACAGCGGATTGCCGAGGGTGCGCGATAGGCCGAGCTCGCGGCGCAGCTGGCGAACCGGCGCGGTCCAGCCGGAGGTAGCGACGCGCACCAGGCCCAGCAGCATGCTGGCGGCCGTGGCGCCAGAGCGCAGGCAGGCCTCGGTCAGGCGCGGCGCGATGCCGAGCGGCGGCGGGTCATAGGCCGACATGAAGGCGAAGGGGGCGAGCGCCGAGGAGATCCAGGGCAGGCCGCGCTTTTCGGCCGCCAGGCGGGCGCCGAAGGTGGACGGGTGGGTGACCACCAGGCTGGCGCCTTCGCTCGCGGACATCATGTCCTGGAACGAACGGCGCAGAAACGGCATGGCCACGCGGCGAACCAGGAACTCCAGCCCCGAACGGGCGTCCACCGACCGGCGAATAATGCCCTGGTGGTCAATGCCCAGTTCGTCTTCGATGTCACGGACGCCGGGACGCATCGGGTGGAAAGCCAGCCCCTCGGCCTCGACCCGGGGTCCGAATTCGCTCTGACTGGCGATGACCGGGTAGTAGCCCCTGGCGCGCAGTTCCAGCGCTACGGCGATGAAAGGATTGAGGTCTCCGAGGGAGCCGCAGGTCGAAAGTACGATCTTGCGCCGTGAAAGCATTCCGTCCATCCACCCCATCAGCCGTACAGAAACGCCGCCCGCGAAGAACCGTTCACCCGCTGACGGGATCACAGTCAATATAGGGTGTACAGCCTGAGCCGTGTTGCGGCCAGCCCGCCGCGCCGCTCAACAACGGCTCACGGCGGCGCCGGGTCGGAGATATGCAGCCGATTTTGGCTGTTGTATGGCCTGTAGGCGAAGCGGCTCTTGTCGCCCTTCACCACTTCCCAGCGCGTCTTCTCGCCGTCGCGCCAGAAGCGGATGTCGAATTTCCGACCCAGAAAATGTATATCGATCAAGGTGATATCCGGCAGCCAGTCCGGCAGGGCTGGGTCGAAATAGATGCGCCCGGCCGGCGCGTCCGGCTGGAAACCGAGCATGGCCTGTAAGAGGTGGAAGGACGATCCGGCGGCCCAGGCCTGCGGCGCATTGGCGCCCAGGTACTGCACCGGGAAGTTGGTGGGCGTGCGCAGGATGCCGGCATAAAGCTCCGGCGCCTGGTGCAGGGTGAAGAAACTGACCGCGCCGGAGATGTCGCGAGCGATTCGCGCCGCCTCGTCATGAAAGCCGTAGCGCCGGAAGCCGAGCGCGATCAGGCCGTTGTCGTGCGGCCAGACCGAGCCGTTCTGGTAGGACATCGGATTATAGGCCGGGTGGTCGGACGACAGGGTGCGGATGCCCCAGCCGCTCCACATGTCCGGCGCCATCAACCGCCGCACCACCGCCTCGGCCCGCTCCGGCGGCACGATGCCGGACCAGAGCAGATGGCCGGGATTGGAGGCGACGCTCAGCACCTTCTTCTTATCGCCGTCGAGCGCCAGCGCGTAGAAGCCGAACTCGTCGTCCCAGAAGGCCTCGTTGAAACGCCGATAGAGCAGTTCGGCCTTCTCGTTCAGCGTCTTGGCGCGATCCGGCTTGCCAAGGGCCTCGAAGATCTGCGCCATCCGACGCCAGGCATCGTAGACATAGCCCTGCAGTTCGCAGAGCGCCTTGGGACCCTTCACCAGCGAGCCGTCGGGATAGACGATCGCCTCGCCGGCGTCCTTCCAGCTCTGGTTCTCATAACCGTGCTTCGAGCGGGTCTGGTATTCCTGGAAACCGTCGCCGTCGCGATCGCCGTAGTCGTCGATCCAGGCCAGGCAGGCCTCGGCCGTCTCCATATGCTGCTCGATCAGCTTGATGTCGCCCAGGCACAGCCAGGCGTGGTGCAACAGGATAAGATAGAGCGGCGTGGCGTCCGCCGTGCCGTAATAAGGCGTGTGCGGAATAAGCTTGAAGTGGGCGAGTTCGCCTAGCCGCAGTTCGTGCATGATCTTACCGGGCTCGGCGTCGCGCTCGTCATCGCGCTCCTTGGCCTGATGCTCGGCCAGCGCGGTCAGGGTGGCGCGGGCGAAGTTCGGATAGGACATGACGGCTTGCAGGGAGGCGATCAGGGTGTCGCGGCCGAACAGCGCGACAAACCAGGGCACGCCCGCCGCCGGCACGAACTGGTGCGGCCCGGTCTCGCTGGTCGGCAGGCGGAGCGCCGAGATGTCCTCCACCGCCTGGCGATAGAAGCGATAGATCTCCTCGTTGGAGGTGTTGATCTTCATGACCTGGTCGCGCCAGGACTCCATCCGGCGACCGGCGGTGGTCTCGCCGTGACCGTCGACGCAGGCGCGCGGCGCGGGGAACCGCTGCTTGCCGTCGCGAAATTCATAGAGCAGGCAGGCGTGCCAGGAGGCGCCCGGCTCCAGGTCGACGTCGAAGCTCAGCCGGCCATTGGCGTAGACAGGGGCGTGGCCGTTGCGGCGCACCTGGACCAGCACCTCACGGCGAAAGTCCTTGTTGCGATAGATGGTTCGCAGCTGGCCGCGCAAAGGAGACCATTCGGTGGTGATGTGGCCTCGACGCACGATCTCGCCACTCTTGACCTCGAACAGGTCGGCGAAGTCCGATCGGATCAGCACTTCTAGATTGAACCGCACGCGCTTGGGGCCGTGATTGGTGATGTCGAAGTCTTCGTGCAGGCCATTGCCGATGGTGCGGCCGAGTTCGAAGCTCAGGCAGCGTTCGGGAATCTCGCCGTCCTCGGTCATGAACTTCCGGTTGGCCAGGAATAGCCGCGCGGCGAAATGCTCGATGGCGGCCGACGACAACAGGTCCCACGGCTCTCCATTGGCGTAGATCAGCCAGGCGGAGATCATGCGGGTGTCGAGGAAATAGAGGCCCCGGTCGGTGGGCCAGGGAACCTGGCCGTCGCGGTCGGTGAGCAGGATCGAATGGCCCTGATGGATGACCAGCTGCTCGGGCCCGACCGTGATCTCAAGATTCATGAATTCAATCCCTGCCCCGCGCGCCTATAGCGCTCAAGCTGGCCATTCGATCCGTCGAAATCCCACTCTTAAGCCGCCCTCAACCCAAGGCTTTCCGCAACCGCCGGATGCACGATGCGGCCGTCGACCACGTTCAGTCCGTCGCGCAGGTGCGGGTCGCGGTCCAACGCCGCGCGCCAGCCGTGGTTGGCCAGGGCCAGCACGAAGGGCAGGGTGGCGTTGTTCAGCGCATAGGCGGAGGTGCGGGCGACCGCGCCGGGCATGTTGGTGACGCAATAGTGCACCACGCCGGAGACCACGAAGGTCGGGGCGTCGTGGGTGGTCGGCCGGCTGGTCTCGAAACAGCCGCCCTGGTCGATGGAGATGTCCACCACCACCGAGCCCGGCCGCATGGATTCGATCATCGCCCGGGTGACCAGCTTGGGCGCCGCCGCGCCGGGGACCAGCACCGCGCCGATGATCAGGTCGGCGCGCGCTGCCTCGCGCTCGATATTGTCGACGGTGGCGTAGAGGGTCTGGATCTTGGAGCCGAACTGCAGGTCGAGCTCCTTCAGCCGGCGCATGGAATTGTCGATGATGGTGACCTGCGCCTCCATCCCCATGGCCATGCGCGCGGCGTTGGTCCCAGAGACCCCGCCGCCCAGCACCAGCACCTTGGCGGCCGGCACGCCCGGCACCCCGCCCAGCAGCATGCCGGCGCCGCCCTGTTCCTTCTCCAGACAGTGCGCGCCGACCTGGACGCTCATCCGCCCGGCCACCTCGCTCATCGGCGACAGCAGCGGCAGGCCGCCGCGATCGTCGGTCACCGTCTCATAGGCGATGCATACCGCGCCGGACTGCATCAACCCTTCGGCCTGCGCCGGATCAGCAGCCAGGTGCAGATAGGTGAACAGCACCTGGCCGGGGCGCAGCATGGCGATCTCGGGGCCTTGCGGCTCCTTCACCTTCACGATCATCTCGGCCTTGGCGAAGACCTCGGCGGCGTCGGCGGCGATGGTCGCTCCGGCCGCGCGATAGGCCGCATCGCCATGGCCGATGCCGGCGCCGGCCCCGGTCTCGATCAGCACCTCATGGCCGTGGTGGGTCAGCTCGCGCACGCTGCCGGGGGTCAGCCCGACGCGATGCTCCTGGACCTTGATCTCCTTAGGCACGCCGACAAGCATCTTGCGTCCTCGTTTGCGAATGACGACCATCGCCCGAAGGCCGTGTCCAGCCGGAAGTTCCGCGCTGATCGGCAGATGGGGGTGAGATGGGCGCGGCGAAACGGGGGTTGGTCGCGATCCTGGCGCTGAGCGCCCTCGCCAGGGCAGCCTATGCCGACGACGCGCCGGCGACGCCGCCGCCGGACAAAAGCGGATTCAGCGTCTTCGACCCGACGCCGGACGCCGACCTGCGCGCCTTCTGCACCGACCGCCCGACCAAGTCGACCGGACCCTGCACGGTCGACGCCGGCCATTTCCAGGTGGAGTCCGACGTCTTCAACCTGACCTACGACACCTCCGGCGGGGCCGACACGACCACTCTGCTCTACACCAACCCGACCCTGAAACTCGGCCTGACCAACACCATCGACGCCGAGGTCAATATCGCGCCCTGGGAGACCATCACCTCGAAGGACCGCGCCACCCACCACACCACGCGCGCCTCCGGCGTCGGCGACCTCTATATCCGCGTGAAGGCCAACCTGATCGGCGACGACAGCGGCGACGTCTCGTTCGCGCTCGAGCCCTATGTGAAGGTCCCGACCGCCCCGAACGGCGTCGGCGATGGCGCGGTCGAGGGCGGGCTGATCGCGCCCATCCAGGTCAATCTGCCGGCCAACTGGTCGCTGACCATCGATCCGGAAGGCGACATCCTGAAGAATGCGGTGGGCGACGGCGACCATTTCAACATGTCCGGCCTGCTCAGTTTCAGCCGGCCGCTGAGCAAGACCGTGACCCTGTCGCTAGAGGTTTGGACGGACGGCGATTTCGATCCCGGCGGCGCGGTGACCCAGGCCTCGTTCGACCTCGGCGCGGCCTGGATTCCGCCGGGTCACCCCAATTTTCAACTCGACGGCGGCGTCAATCTCGGGCTCAACAATGAGACGCCGGCGGCTCAGGCCTATGTCGGCGTTTCACAACGATTCTAGGGACCGCGAATTTCAATGGATAGGGTATTGCCTCAACCGACCCCGGAAACGCAGCATTTCTGGGACGGCTGCAAGGCGGGCGAACTTCGCCTGCAGCGCTGCAGCGATTGTAAAGACGCCTACTTTCCGCCCCGCCCCTTCTGTCCGAAGTGCGGCTCGCGCAGCGTCGAGGAGTTCAAGGCCACCGGCCGCGGCTTCCTCTACAGCTACGTCATCAATTACCGGCCGCGGCCGGACTTAGGCGCCGAGCCACACTCGATCGCGGTGGTGCAGTTGGATGAGGGCCCGCGGATGATGACCAATATCGTCGGCTGCCCGCAGACGCCCGAAGCGCTGAAGCTGGACATGCCGGTCGAGGTGACCTTCGAAACCTTTGGCGACATCGCCCTGCCCTTCTTCCAGCCCGCGGGAGCCTGACGCCATGAAACGCAATTCCGTTGCCGTCGTCGGCGCCGCCGAGACCACCGAGATGGGCCGCATTCCCGACATGTCGGTGATCGGCCTGCATGCCGACGCGGCCCTGAACGCCCTGAAGGACGCCGGCCTCAAGCCCACCGATATCGACGGCGTCGCCACTGCCGGCATCAGCCCGGTCGAGCTCGCCCACTATCTCGGCATCACGCCGACCTATGCCGACGGCACCAGTGTCGGCGGCTGCTCCTTCATGCTGCACGTCCGCCACGCGGCGGCGGCCATCGATGCGGGCCTGTGCAACACCGTCCTTATCACCCACGGCGAGAGCGGTCGCTCGCGCGTCGGGGCCGGCCGGTTCGGCGGCTCGCCGGCCAGCCTGTCCGGCCAGTTCGAGGCGCCCTACGGTCCGGTCGGCCCGCCCTCGATGTTCACCATCCCGGTGCTTCGCTACATGAAGACCAACAACGTCACCGAAGAAGACCTGGCCATGGTCGCGGTGATCCAGCGGGAATGGGCGGCGAAGAACCCGCGCGCCTCAATGAAGGACCCGATCACGGTCGACGACGTGCTCAACTCGCGCATGATCGCCTGGCCATTCCGCATGCTGATGTGCTGCCTGGTCACCGACGGCGGCGGCGCGCTCATCCTGACCAGCGCCGAACGGGCCAAGGACTTCCCGCAAAAGCCGGTCTACATCCTGGGCACCGGCGAAAGCGTCGAGACCCCGATGGTCAGCCAGATGAACGACTTCAACTTCTCGACCGCCTTCCGGGTCTCGGGAAAGAAGGCGTTCGACACGGCCGGCATCAAGCACAGCGACGTCGATCACCTGATGATCTACGACGCCTTCGCCCACCTGCCGCTCTATGGCCTGGAAGACCTCGGCTTCTGCAAGCCGGGCGAGGCCAAGGACTTCGTCAATGAGCGCAACACCGCCATTGGCGGCAAGCTGCCTTTGAACACCAATGGCGGCGGCCTCTCCTACATGCACTCGGGCATGTACGGCATGTACGCCATGCAGGAGAGCGTGCGGCAGCTGCGCGGCACGGCGGCGGCCCAGGTGCCGAACGCCAAGGTCTCGATCAGCCACGGCGTCGGCGGCATGTTCGCCGCCTCGGGCACGATCGTGTTCACCAACGAGAAGGGGTGAACGGCGCCCGCCGTTTCATTCGCATCGCCCCGCGCAAGCGGGGCTTGAGCCTGCTTTCGGCCGTCGCGGTTCTCGCCGCGGCGGCCGTTTGCTTCGCCAGCTTCGACCGCGCCCATGCCGGCCCGGTTTTCGGCGCCCGGGACGGGTGCGGCGGCCATCGCGCCTTCGCCGCCGCCGTCACGGCCAATACCGACTCCCTGACCACTCTGCCGCTGACGCCGTTCGGCAAGCCTGAGACGGGCTGGGCCATCTATGCCCCGGCCATCGCCCGCGAGGCGCATACGGCCTGCGCCGTCGACACGCCCGGCTTCGCCCGCGCCCTGGCGCGCTGGCAGTTCGCGCACGGCTTCACCGCCCACGGCGCGGTCGATGCCGCGACCTTCATGGCGATGAAGGACATCTGGCAAAAGCGCCGCCCCTTCGTCGCCCTGCGTGAGGCGGGCATCTGCCCCGACCCGCCGACCGACCTCGTTCCCCTGACCCCGGACGAAAGCCGCATCGACAAGGTGGTCGAACTCAGACCAAAGGCGCTGAAGGCGCTGCGCCGCATGGTCGCCGCCGCCCGCCGCGACGTCCCCGAGGTCGCCGCCGATCCACAGATGCTCAGCGTCTTTTCCGGCTATCGCGATCCGGCCGATGACGCCGCCCGCTGCACCGCCGAGCAGAACTGCCAAGGCCTGGTGCGCGCCGAATGCTCCGCCCAC
>Ga0302314_10016458_pt1 | contig 12485 bp, 7 predicted proteins | sample III_Palsa_N2_3_FD_200533 | JGI IMG/M metagenome (GOLD analysis project Ga0302314, IMG submission 200533) | Peat permafrost microbial communities from Stordalen Mire near Abisko, Sweden - III_Palsa_N2_3 | ecosystem: Environmental > Terrestrial > Soil > Palsa > Peat permafrost | place: Sweden...
ATTTGGCGTCGGCGGCGGTGAAGGTCTGCACGGCGATGGAGTCCTGGGCGAGGTCCGCCTGGGCCGTGACGTTGCGCAGCTTCAGCCCGGTGGCGGCGTCTTCGAACCGGCCCTGCGCCAGGCTGGCCTGGCCGGTGAAGCTGGGCGAATTGACCGAGCCGGCGATGGTCCCGTGGGCGACCGCGCGGCCGGCCAGGGTGCGCTCGCCGCCGAACAACAGCTGCCAGACCGGCTCGATCTCACCGTCGAGGTCGAAGCGGCCGCTCATCGGCTGGCTCTGAGAGACCGCGATACGGAACGGTGAGGCCGTCGCCTCGGCCGGCAGGTCGAGATCGACGCTGGCCCGGCCGCCGGAGGGGTCGGTGGCGCTGGCGGCGACGGTCAGGCGCGAATTGGCGAGATTTGCCTTGATGTCGCCGTCCATCGCCAACTTGACCGGGGCGTCGCGGACTCGCGCCTGGGTCAGGTGCGCGGTCAGGCTGCCGGCCAGAGCCTGGTCCTGCCCATCCAGCGACAGGTCGGCGTCGACCCGGCCGGTGAAGTCATCGTCGATGGCGCCCATGTCGACCCCGTCCAGCTTGGCCTTGGCGGTGAAGGCTGGACCAGCCTGGCGGGCGTCCAGATCGACGCGGCCGGCGCCGATGGCGAGGCTGGCCTTGGCGGTCTCGTCGGCGCCGCCGAAGGTGAACGCGGCCGGGGCCAGGGTATGGAAGGCGGTTTTGCGGATCTTGCCGGCGCCGTCGAAGCTGACCGCATAGGCGCCGTCCGTCTCGCTGGCGACGCCAGAGCCTTGCAGGCGCACGGGCGTGCCGGCCCAGGCCAGGTCGCCGGAGACCTTATAGGCGGCGTGAGACAGCGGCCCCTCGGCGCTGAGATCGATGGCGGTGGCGACCAGGGGCGCGCCGCGCGGCTCGGCGTTCTCAGCCTTCAGGTGCAGATTGACCGTGGGCGCGCCGCCGACGTCGGTGATCTTCAGCTGCGCATCGGCATGGCCCTGGGCCAGGAAGGCGCCCTGGCCGGCGCTGATGCTGAGGTCGGCGACGGAGGGGGCCTCACCGGTCAAGGTCAGGTCGCCGGTCGCGGTCGCACCGCCGCCGGCGGCGTCGACGCCGCTGAGCGCCAGGCCACCGGGGATGAAGCGGAACGCCGCCTTGGCGCGGGCGGGGCCATAGTCGCTGGACGCGGTCAGGGCGACGTCGCCGTTGAAGCCGTCCGGCGCCTTGACGAAGGACAGCACCAGATGCGCCGGCTTCAGCACCAGGTCCGGCAGATCGACGCGTTCGAGCTCGGCCAGAAGATCGATGCGCGGCGCGCTCCAGGTCCCGGTTATGGCGCCGTTGCCCGAGGCCGCGCCGGCGATCTCCACCGGGCCGGCGTCGAACGGACCATGGGCGGTCCAGTTCAGCGCCAGCTTCAACGCGCCGTCCTTGCCGATCGGGCCGGCGGCCTTCAAGTCGGCCGCGACGCCCGAGAGGTCGGCCTTGGCGATGGTGACCGCACCGGCATCCCATGAGCCGCTGGCGGCCAGTTTCGGCTTGTCGCCGAACAGGCGATCGAGCTGGCTTAGGCCGCTGGCGAAATCCGCCCCCTGAGCGTTCAGGTCGACCGACCAGGGCTGGCCCCAATGCCCCTGCGCCGCGCTCCAGGTCGCCTGGACGGTCCCGCGCGCGCCGGCATGGGCCATGGCGAGATTGGAGACCTTTAAGGTCCCCTTGAAGTTCAGCCCGCCGAGCAGGCCCATCTGGCCGGTGGCGTCGAGGCCCAGGCCCGAGCCCTGCGCCTTCAGCGACTGGATCAGGGTGCGGCCATCGGCCAGCCGCGCGGCTTCTAGCGTTGCGTGCGGCCGCCCGCCGATCATGGCCGCGAGCAGGCCCGATCCCCTTCCCCCTTCGCCGGTGGCGTCGAGCTTCAGCGTCCATTGCCGCTTGGCGCGGGCGAGCTCGACGGGTCCGGAGACGCGCGCCAGCGTGTAGCCACCGAGGCCGAGCTGCTCGACCGCGGCGTTGCCGGCGATGCGCCAGTCCCCCCAACCACCCTTGAACAGGCCGTTCAGGGTCGCGCGGCCCATGGCTGGCGTGGCGACGATGCGGCGAAGGTCGCTGACGCTCGCCTGGATCGCGAGGCCGTTGGGCGTGGTCAGCTTGGCCGGGTCGGCGAGGCCGACGGCCTGGGCCGTCGCGTTGTCGCTGCGCGCGAAGAGCGCCACGCCATAGAGCGGACCGCCGGCCGGCCGCCCCGCGGCGGTGAAGCGCACCATGGGGCCCAGCGCCTTCAGCATCGGCGCGGTCCAGTGCGAGGCGGCCAACGATATCTGGCCGCTGGCCTGGCCGCCGCCGGCCTTGGTCCACATACCGTCGGCAGACGCGATCTGCTGGTCGCCCGAGGTGGCGCGCAGGCGCAGCCAGCCGTCACCCCCCTTGGCCCCACCGGCCACGGCGTCGAGCGAAAATGGCTTGTTGGCCGGCAAGCCCAACAGGCCGGCCAAGGCGCCGCCCTGCGCCTCGCTGGCGTCGGCGGTCACCGCCAACCGCTGATGGACGCCGAAGTCGAAGCGAGACTTCAGCCCATCGCCGAGGTGCAGCCGGCTCTCGGCGTCCAGCATCCCGGCTGCCGCGCCGTTGCGCTCCAGGTCCAACGCGCCCGTGGTCGTATAAAGACCGCGCGCCGAGCTGGCCGCTGGCAGGGTCTCCAGGTCGATATCGGCGCGGCCGATCGTCACGGCCACCGGCAGCCGCCCCGCCGGGCCGCTGGCCTGGACGATCGGCTGGCGCATCAGGCGCACCTGCCCCTCAAGCTCGGTGATATAGGCGCGCCGGCCCCACAGAGCGATCGGCCGCCAGGAAACCACGATCCTGCGCGCATCCAGCCAGACCCCGTCGCGGTCGGTGATGGTCAGCCGCGCGACGCCAAAATTGCTCCAGAGATCGCCGCTCAGGCCCTCGACATGCAACTTGCCGACCGGCCCGACGGGCAGGCCCTCCAGTTCGGCGGCGATGAAGGCGCGTCCGGCCGCGGTGTCGGGCCCGAACCGGACGATGGCGGCCGCGATCAGGACAAGGCCGATGACGACCACCAGCACGTCCAGCGTCAGATGCCCCGCCAGATAGTGCCACGGCGTCTCCTTGCGGGGCGCGGGCGGCGGTGTCTCAGCCTCGCTCAAAAGCTCTGTCCGATGCTGAGGTAGAGCTGAACGATACTATCGCCGTCGCGGCGGTTGACCGGCGTGGCGATATCCAGGCGAATGGGCCCAAAGCCCAGGTCGTAGCGAACCCCGACCCCGACCCCGACCTCGGGATGGGCGAAGTCCGGCGCGACATTGGTCCCGACCGCGCCGGCGTCGACGAAGCCGACAACGCCCCAGCGCTGAGTCACCCGCTGGCGGATCTCGACCGAGCTCTCGAACAGCGAAAGCCCGCCCTCGGGGTTGTTGTCTGGAAAACGCGGCCCGACCTCCTGATAGCCGTAGCCCCGCACAGAGCCGCCACCGCCGGCGTAGAAGCGGTCCTGGGCAGGCACCAGCGGGATGTCGCCGCCAAGGATCTCGCCGAGCTTGAGCCGGCCGGCTATCACCGTCCCGGACGTCTGGCCCAGCGGCAGGTAGGCCGACACCTGGGCCTGGGCCTTCAGATAGTTGACCGGCCCTTTGCCGAAGGCGGCCTTGGGCTCCACGCGCGCGTCCAGCCGCCAGCCGGAGGTGGGGTTGAGCGGGTCGTTTGAGCGATCGACGGCGAAGGCGACCAGACCGCCGGCGATCACCAGGTCGCGGTACTTGCTGAGCCCGATGAAGTCTTCGGACTCCTTCTGGTCGGTCTGGGTGCCGTCCAGCGACACGCCGTAGGTCAGGAACGAGGTTTTGCTGAAGCGGTGGGTCAGGTCGGCGGCGGCGCCGAGGCCCCAGAGCAGGTAGGCCGGGGTGTCGTCACGGTAGAGCGCCGCGGTCAGGGTCAAGGTTTGTTGCGGCCGACCCCAGTCAGGCAGAGCGAGCTGGCTCTGCGCCCGGCTGTCGATCTGGGCGATGCGGAAAATGTTGGTGAGGGTGTCGGCGCGGCCGAGGCGATTATAGAGGATCCAGCGGCTGTCGACGCCGATCCCCTCGTCGGTCGAATAGCTGGCGCCCAGCTCCAGCGTGCCCTTCGGCCGGTCGGCCAGGCTAACGATCACCGGCCGCGTGCCGTTCACCTTCTGGTCGGCAGGCGCGAGCGAGACGGTGACCCGGTCATAGACGCCGCTATCCAGCAGCCGCCGCTCCAGCTCGGCCACCGGCTTGGGTCGGTACGGGTCGCCGACCTTCCAGGGCGCCAGCCGCGCCACCAATTTGGGATTGGTCCGCCCGTGGGTGATCACCTCGACCGCGCCCAGATGCACCAGTTCGCCCGCGGCGATGCGGAAGGCCGGCTGGACGGTGAAGTCGGCGTGGTCGACCACCACCTCGCGGGTCAGGGCCGAGGCGTCGGCGTAGCCGCTCTCGCGCAAGGCCGCGACCACGCGGCCCTCGGCGGCGATGATGTCGACCGCGCGGCCCGGATCGCCGGCCTTCAACTTCATCGCGGCCTCGGCGGCGGCCACGGCCTTCGGGTCGGGCGCCGGCCCTTGCCACTCGACGTGAGCGTCAGCGATCTTCGAGCGCGCGCCCGGCGTGACGGTGACGAAGGCCTGCGGCTGGTCGCCGTCGCCGATGTCCGGTTCGACCACATAGTCGTAATAGCCCTCGGAGCGCAGGACGGCGATGGCGGTCTCGCCCGCCTCGCGCGCGCGGCGGCTGGCGTCCAGGCGGCTGGCCGGCGTCGCCGGCGGCGGCCCGATCGCCTGCTGGATCTCGGCTTTAAGCGCCGGATCGAGCGTGCCCCTTACATCGACGTGCTGCGGCGCGGCCCAAACCCAACCCGGGCTCAGGCTCGCGGCCGCCAGAACGCAGAACGCCGAAGCGACCGCGAAGCGTCCCACAGACTGTCCCTCTCGCCGCCCCCGGCCTTGCGGTTTAGCGGCGCCCGCCGTCCCTGTCACCAGCGGCGCTCGGCCGCATTTTTGCAAGGCATCGGCCCGAACGGCGCCCAATTCTTCGGCGTCCGGACGCCCGGCCCGGAACCGATCGCAAGGATGGGTGATTTCATCGCCGTGCGGACTAGCTTGCTCGCAGTGGCGGATCGCAGCATGGATTGACGATGACAGCTGTCGGGAGCTCCGCCAACGTGGCCCAGACGCAGAATAGTCCGACATCGCTGTTCCCAGCCGACGCCTTCTATAGCCCCGGACTCTCCTACGACGAGATGTTCGCCGCCGATGGCGCGGTGCGGGACCACTACGCAGCCCTGCAGGCGCGCATGACGACGCTGAGCCCCACCGAGCTGGCGGACCGGCAGCGGACGCTGGAGCAGTCCTTCCTGCTGCAAGGCATCACCTTCACCGTCTACGGCGCCGAGGCGACCACCGAGCGGATCATCCCGACCGACCTCTTTCCCCGCATCATCCCCGCCACAGAATGGGCCAAGATCGAGGCCGGGCTGACCCAGAGGGTCAAGGCGCTCAACCTCTTCCTGACCGACATCTATGGTGACCAGAAGATCCTGGCCGACGGGGTCGCGCCGCGCGAGCTGATCCTGGGCGCGCCGTCTTACCGGCGCGAGATGCGCGGCCTGTTCGTGCCGCATAACACCTATGTGAATGTCTCCGGCGCCGACTTGATCCGCGACGAGCAAGGTGAGTTCGCCGTCCTCGAAGATAACCTCCGCGTGCCCTCCGGCGTCTCCTATATGCTGGCCAATCGCGAGGCCGCCAAGCGCACCTTTCCCGGCACCTATCGCACCGCCAATGTGCGGCCGGTCGAGCGCTATCCTGACCTTCTGCTGGCGACTCTGAAGAGTCTGGTGGCCGATTGGCGGCCCAATCCCCAGGTCGTGGTCATGACGCCCGGCGTCTATAACTCGGCCTATTACGAGCACGCCTATCTGGCGCGGCTGATGGGCACGCCCCTGGTCGAGGGCCGCGACCTGCTGGTCCACGACAACATGGTCTACATGCGCACCACGGTGGGCCTGCGCCGCGTGGACGTGATCTACCGCCGCGTGGACGACGACTTCATCGACCCACTCACCTTCCGTCGCGATTCGGGCCTTGGCTCGGCCGGGCTGTTCAACGCCTACCGCGCCGGCAATGTGGTGATCGCCAACGCGCCCGGCACCGGCGTCGCCGACGACAAGGCGGTCTACGCCTACACGCCGCAGATCATCCGCTATTACTTGTCGGAAGAGCCGATCCTGCCGATCATCGAGACCTTCCTCTGTCGCGAGCCGAAACAGCTCAGCCACGTCCTGGCCAATCTGGACAAGTTCGTGGTCAAGGCGGTGGGGGCCTCCGGCGGCTATGGCATGCTTGTCGGTCCGCACGCCACCGCGGCCGAGCGGGCCGAGTTCGCCGACCGGATCAAGGCCGATCCGGACAACTACATCGCCCAGCCGACCATCCAGCTCTCCACCGCCCCCTGCCTGGTCGACGGGCGGATCGAGCCCCGGCACATCGACCTTCGCCCCTTTGTCCTGGCCGGCCAGCGGGTCGTGGTGACGCCGGGCGCCCTCACCCGCGTGGCGCTGAAGCGCGGCTCGCTGGTGGTCAATTCGAGCCAGGGCGGCGGCTCGAAGGACACCTGGGTGCTGGCCGAGGGGAACGTCGCGCCATGATGCTCGCCCGCGTCGCCGACAGCCTCTACTGGATCGGCCGCTATGTGGAGCGGGCCGAGCATATCAGCCGCCTCTCCGATGTGATGCTGACCGCGACCCTCGACCAGAATGACGCGGCGGTGGCCGTCGGCCAGGTCGCCCTGGCCTCGATCGGCGGCGACGACGACGATATCGAGAGCGTCGCCTATGACGCCGTGCACAGCCTGGTGTTCGAGCGCGACAACCAGGGCTCGGTGGTCACCTCCCTGGCCCGCGCCCGCGAAAACGCCCGCCAGGTGCGCGACCAGATCACCACCGAGATGTGGGAGCGGCTGAACCTGCTCTATCTGCGGGTCACCGACCCGCGCGCCGAGGACGCGTTCAACAACCACTCCTCGGCCTTCCTGAACGAGGTCATCGCCGACCTGCACCTGTTCAAGGGCGCGGCCGACGCGACCATGAGCCATGGCGAGGGCTGGCGGTTCCTGCTTCTGGGCGTCTATCTGGAGCGGGCGCAGTTGATCGCGAGGCTGCTCGAGGTCTGTTTCGGCGACCGCGCCGCGGCCAAGCCGCTGACCGATTATCGCACCCAGATGTCGGTGCTGCGCATGGCCTGCGCGCTGGAGCCCTACCTGCGCATCTACACCGCCGAGATCCAGCCACAGCGCATGCTGGAGTTTTTGCTGTTCGATGAGGACTTCCCGCGCTCGATCCGCTTCTCCACCGAGCGGATCGAGGAGCACCTGACCAGCCTCGCCCGCCGCGACCAGTATTACGAGGGCGCCGAGCCGGACCGGCTGGCCGCGCGGCTGTCGGCGCGGCTGAAGTTCGCCGACATGGACGATGAGACCCTGGGCGCCGGCCCGCTGCTGGCCGCCGTGGTCAGCGAGTGCTCGCGCATCCACCACGCCATCTACGAAACCTTCGTCGCCTATCCGCTGGAAGAAAGGCTGCCGGCTTAAGCCATGTTGCTCGAGATCCGCCACCTGACCCAATACCGCTATGACGAGCCGGTGCGCGAAAGCATCATGGAGCTGTGGGTGCAGCCGCAGAAGAGCGCCAGCCAGCGGCTGATCAGCTTCGAACTCGAGCTCGACCCGGCCGCGCAGCTCTTTTCCTATGTCGATGCGTTCGGCAATGCGGTCTACCATTCCGACGTGCCGCAGCCGCACGACAAGCTGGCCATCCGCTCGCAGGCGGTGGTCGAGACCGAGCCGGCCGAAGCGCTGCCCAAGTCCCTGGACATGGGCGAATGGGACCGGCTGAAAAGCGAATTCGTCCGTGGGCAGCAGTTCGATTTCCTGCGCCCGCACGGCTACGCGGTCGAAACCCCGGCGCTGAAGGACTTCATCCGCGCCTTCGAGATCGACAGCCTTCGTCGCGCCGATCCCCTGACCGCGGCGCGCAACCTATGCCAGACGCTCTATGACGGGCTGGGCTACGAGACCGGCGTGACCCGAGCCGACAGCCCGATCGACGTTGCTTTGGAGGCCGGGCGCGGCGTCTGCCAGGACTTCGCCCACATCATGCTGGCCATCTGCAGAAGCTGGGGCCTGCCGGCGCGCTATGTCTCCGGCTACCTCTATACCGACAGCGCCGAGGGCGGTTTCCGCTCCGATCCTGACGCCACCCACGCCTGGGTCGAGGTCTTCCTGCCTACGCTGCGCTGGGTGGGGTTCGATCCGACCAACAACACCACCGCCGGCGAGCGGCACGTCATCGTCGCCGTCGGCCGCGACTATGACGACGTGCCGCCCTCGCGCGGGGTGTTCAAGGGCGAGGCGGAAAGCGAACTGGAGGTCGCCGTCTCCGTCCGCCAGACCCGCACGGCCGCGGCCGAGCCGGAATTCCTGCGCACCGGCCGCCCGGTGATCTCCGGCTCGGCGCGCCGGCGCCTGTCGGCCGCGGCGCTGGATCAGCAACTGCAACAGCAACAGTAGGGCTTCAGCCCCGCGACCACATGCGGATAAGGTTGTGGTAGACGCCGACCAGGGCGACGGCGGCCGCATTGTCGTCGCCGAGACCGCCTCGCGCGGCGATGATCGCCCGATCCAGGTCGTAGAGCAGGCCGCGCTGGCCGGCGTCGGCGACCATGGACTCCACCCAGAAGAACGACGCCCAGCGCTCGCCCCGCGTGACCGGCTCGACCCGGTGGACGCTGGTGGCCGGATAGAGGATCAGGTCGCCGGCGGGCAGCTTCAGCGCGCGCGGGGAAAGCCCGTCCTCGATCACCAGCTCGCCGCCGTCGTAACTGTCGGGGTCGCTGAGAAAGAGGGTGCAGGACAGGTCCGTGCGGTAGCGGGCGCCGGTGACCGGCGAGATGCGGATGGCGTTGTCGATATGGTCGCCAAATCCCATGCCCTGGCGATAACGGTTGAACAGCGGCGGATAGACCCGAAGCGGCAGGGCGGCCGACATGAAGACCGGACTGGCGGCCAGGGCGCTGAGCACCAGGTCGCCGAGCGCCTTGGCCTCGGCTGCGTCCTCGAGGACCTGAAGGTTGTTCTTGGCCAGGCCCGACTGGGCGCCGGCAGTGACCCGCCCGTCGGTCCAGTCGGCACGGCTCAGCACCGCGTTGCAATGGCGCACCTGATCGGGGCTCAGGACCTTGGGGATGTGCAGCATGACGATCAGGCGGGCTCCAGAACCCGGCCGGCATCGCGGGCGAACGCGGCCAGCCTGGGATCGCCGTGCCGGACCAACGCCTCGATCATACTGGGCAGGCTGTCCGGGGTCGCGCCGCGGCAAGCCAGATCGAACCAGCCGATCGCCTCGTCCATCCGTCCCTGCCCCGCCAGCAGCGTGGCGAAATTGAACTGGGCGCGGAAATAGCCGCCCTCGGCCGAGCGGCGATACCAGTCCCAGGCGCTCTGCGGGTCTCGGACCACGCCCCAACCCTCCTCAAAGCAGCGCGCCAGGAGGTTCATCGCCCGCGCGTGGCCCCGTTCGGAGGCGCGCGTGTACCAGAGGGCCGCGGCCGCCTGGTCGCACTCCACCCCGCGACCGTCGAACAAGAGGTTGGCGTAGTTGTATTCGCCCCAGTCGTAGCCGGCCTCGGCGGATCGTCTGTACCAGTCTGCGGCGGCTGTCAGGTTCTCCGGCGCTCCCCAGCCGTTTTCGCAGCAGCGGCCGGCCATGTTCATGGCCTCGGGCGAACCGGCGCGCGCCGCGCGGACGAACCACTCCAGGGCGGCCGCCTGGTCGCGCCCCACGCCCGAACCATCGAGGCGCATCTGGCCGAGGCGCACCTGCGCCTCGACCAGGCCGTAGCGCGCAGCGCTGTCGACCCAGGGCGCGATCTCGGCCGGATCGCCGGCCAGCAGCACGCGCAATTCGGCCGAACTCATCTGCCGCAATCGCCACATGCGCAGATAGTGCGCCTCGGCTTCAGCAGCGGCGGCGACAGGCGCCGACATCAGAAATCCGCCCGCACCGTGAACCTGAACGTCCGCCCCGCGCCGGGGATGGCGTGGTTCTCGGACGCAGAGGTATAATAGACGTTGTCGTAATAGAAGGCGTCGAACAGGTTGATGACGTTTAGCTGCACCGTCAGCTTGTCGTTGACCTTGTAGGCGGTCATGGCGCTCCACACCGTATAGGCCGGCACGAAGGCAGCGGCCGTGCCCGGAGCGACCACATTGGCGGCGCGCCGATCCAGATAGTTGAAGCCGAAACCGACCTCCCAGGGCTCGGTGACATAATACTCCGCCCACAGATTAACCGCGTTGCGGGCCAGGTTCGGGATGGCCACGTTGTTGTACCTGATGATCGGGGCGGTCCCCATATCGCCGCTCGTCTTGCCGTCGAGGTAGGTGTAGCCGGCGGTGAGTTCCACCGGCCCGAGGTGGCCGTTGGCGCCCAGCTCCAGGCCCTGCACCGTCTCGTTGCCTTCAAGCACGGTCAGGCCCGGGTTTTCCGGGTCGTTGATCTGGGCGTTGTCGACCTCGGTGTGGAAGAGCGCGCCGGTCAGCAGCAGGCCGCCGTTGAACAGGCTGGTCTTCGATCCAACCTCGTAGGTGGTCGCCTTTACCGGCCCGAGATTGGCCAGCTTGGTGGTCAGGGTCAGCGCCTCGGCCGAGGGGTCGAACGAGGTGCCATAGGCGGCGTAGAGGCTCTCCCAGGTCGTGGGCTTGAGCACCACGGCGACGCGCGGGCTGGGCACCACGTCGGTGTGCTGCAGGCGCAGCCGCGCCCCGCTGGCGATCGTGAGCTGGTTGTAGTTGGCCGCGAAACGGTCGATCCGGCCGCTGGCGATCACGTCCACATACTGGCCGACGCCGATGGTGTCGGTGATGTAGGCGGCCTCGGAATCGGCGACGGTGTTCTGGATGGCCTTCACCGGCTCGACGGGTTTGGCTTGATTGGGATTGGGCGCCAGGAGCGGCGTCTCCGGAATCCAATTGTTGTTGCTGTTGAACGGATTGACGTACGAATTCAGGTCGTTCGTCTGCCGCGCCAGCTCGAAGCCCGTCACCAGGGTGTGGGTCAAAAAGCCAGTGTTGATGCGCGCGGTCAGGTCGAACTGGTCGGTCAGATTGGTCTGCACGCCCGAACTGTCGGGCGCGTCGCGGCCGACCAGGATGCTGGAAAGCGGCGTGCCAGGCCCGGGCGCGCCCTGGCCGCCGCTGGCGACGCTGCCGAAATTCGGCGCGTCGAACTGATAGTTGAAGCCGTAGTTGGCGTAGCGCAGCGTATTGGTGACCGAGATGTGGTCGTTGAAGTCGTGCTTGACCAGCATGGTGCCGATGTCGACCTGGGAATCGGCCCGGTCCGACGACAGCCCATAGAAGTTGCTGCGGTTCACGTGCGCCGGCGCGCCGTTCACGAACGGGATGCCGACGTCCGGCACGTCGTTTTCAGACAGGTGATAATAGGCCAGCGTGACGGTGGTGGGCTCGCCGAGCCCGAAAGCCAGCTCCGGCGCGATGCCCCAGTGCCGGTTCTTCACATAGTCTCGGTCGGCGACGCCGGAGGATTCGCCCATGGCGTTCAGCCGGAAAGCGGCGGACGGACCGATCGGCTGGTCGATGTCGAGCGTGCCGCGCGCTTCGTCGTTGGTTCCCCCGTCGAGGACGATTTCCTGCAGCGGCGCGAGCGTCGGGGACTTGCTGACCTGGTTGACGACGCCGCCGGTCGATCCGCGTCCGAACAGGGTCGCCGAGGGGCCTTTCAGCACCTCGATCGACTGCAGATTGAACGGGTCGCGGACATAGATGGCCGCGTCGCGAATGCCGTCGAGAAAGAAGTCGTTGAAGGCCGAGAAGCCGCGAATGTTGATGGTGTCGCCGCGCGCGGCGCCTTCGCCGGCGTTCAGCGTCACGCCCGGCACGTTCTTCAGGGCATCCTCAAGCCGGGTCACCGACTGCTCCTGCAGCAGCTTTAGCGGCACGATATTGACCGACTGCGGAGTGTCCTTGACGGTCAGTGGGATCTTCGCGCCCAGCAACGGCCGGAGGCCGGTGACGACGACGTCGCGCCCAGCGGGCGGTTTGCCGGTCTCGGCGTGATCGGGGCCGGTCTCCTGGTCGGCCGGCATCGTCTGAGCGAGTGCGGCCGAACCCAACCCCAATCCCGTCAGAGAGGCGCCGATCGCGCCCGCCGCCTGAAGCGTCACCGCGAGCGCCGAAGACCCTTGAACCGAACTCGATGACCGCACGAACTGCCCCTTAAACCCTTGATTTCAACGCGATGGTCAGGGTTCGTCGATCCGTTTGCTTGAAGGATCGCCGCGGACCCCGACCGCTGGGAATCCCCCTAACATGCGATTTCGCAATTGCGAAGCATTATCATTTTCATTTCAGCCCTATTCCGAGCGCGGATCAAAATCCATGC
>Ga0302314_10016460_pt1 | contig 12484 bp, 9 predicted proteins | sample III_Palsa_N2_3_FD_200533 | JGI IMG/M metagenome (GOLD analysis project Ga0302314, IMG submission 200533) | Peat permafrost microbial communities from Stordalen Mire near Abisko, Sweden - III_Palsa_N2_3 | ecosystem: Environmental > Terrestrial > Soil > Palsa > Peat permafrost | place: Sweden...
GCGACGGTGCGCTCGCTGACAGCGTTTTCGAGAGGTTGCATGGCGGTGGCTCCGAGCATGAAAAGTCAAACACCTGCTCCCGCGGGCAGGGCCTGAAGTGGCAGCAACGTGGACGGCTCACAGGGCAGGCGCACACGGCCCCACTCTGCGGACGTTGCCTCCCCACGGAAGCCGTCACTACGCACCGGGGCACGTTCGCCCCGATGTGCCGGCAGGTCTTCGGACTTGCGGACGTGGATCTTGCGATCCGCCTACTTGCCTTCGCTTCCCAGCCGCGGAGGGCCAGTGCATGTGGAGGCGTTCGTTTCCGCTTTACCGCTGCGGGGCAGTTCCGGATTTACACCGGATTCCCTTTTAAGCCCGACCGACGATCACGTCTGGTCGAGCACCGACGGACACAACATATCGGGTGCTGGAGGCAGGGTCAACCCAACAAGTTGTGGATGGTTCTGGGGATAAGTCGCGTGGGGCCAGAGCCGGCGCGGGCTGCCGCGGCGGCTGGATTTATTTGCACGGTGAAGTTTCTTGCGGACGGAGCGCCTTCGTCGGGTCGACTGGACCGCCCTGGTTCAAAGCGCGTCGAGATCCATTTCGCCGGTGCGGATGCGGATAACCTGTTCCAGTGCTGTCACGAAGATCTTGCCGTCACCGACCTTGCCTGTGCTGGCGGAATGCTGGATCGCTTCGAGCACGCGCTCGAGCTGGTCATCGGGAATCGCAAGCTCCATCTTGATCTTCGGCAGGAAGTCGACCACGTACTCGGCACCCCGATAGAGCTCGGTGTGGCCTTTCTGGCGGCCGAAGCCCTTGACTTCCGAAACCGTCACGCCCTGTACGCCGACCTCGGCCAGCGCTTCGCGCACGTCGTCCAGCTTGAACGGCTTGATGATCGCCACGACCAGTTTCATGGTGTTTTCCCGTCAGGTGCAATTAGTGCAAAAACAATCGGCCCAAACCATCGGCGAGGGCTGGATGCGACAATCCATTCTGCCTGCCGCGCCGTGCATTGTCGCGTGGATAACGATGCGTGTAGGACAATCCTTACAGTTTCTGGCGGAGCAACCCGATGGCAGACCCGATTTCCCTTCACCTAAGATTGATCCCGACGAGCTTGAGGCGCTATCCATGATGGATAAGCAGGTTATCGACAAGATTGCCTCGCGACTTGTGTCGTTGGTACCGCCAGGATTGGCTGATGCGCAACAGGATTTGCGGGCTAACTTCCAAGATGTTTTGGCGCAGGGACTGCGCCGCCTCGATCTGGTCACCCGCGAAGAATTTGATGTCCAGAGTCAGGTGCTGGCACGCACCCGCGCAAAGGTCGACGAATTGGAGCGACGTGTGGCCGAGCTTGAGGCTGCCGTTACTGCCCGCGGGAATTAGCCACAGCCAATCTCCCGGGAGCCGCCCCCGATCCGTCACCCTCACCCCGAGAACGATCGGGGGCGGTTAGTTTTTTGTACTGCTGCTGGAGTCGCTCGATGTCGGTAACCATGAGCGGCTCACCACGGTGCCGACGACGCCTCGTCGCATGAGCTTGGTCGCATGAGTCTTGCCGTTACGCTCAGCCGTGCTCAGGAAGGTATTTCTGCGCCGCAGGTGATGGTGGAAGTGCACCTCTCCGGCGGTCTGCCATCCACCAATATCGTTGGCCTGCCTGAAGCGGCGGTGCGCGAAGCGCGTGATCGCGTGCGAGTGGCCATCCAGAACACGGCATTCGACTACCCCAATCGTCGCGTCACAGTAAACCTCGCACCGGCTGAACTGCCCAAGGACGGTGGCCGTTTCGATCTGGCCATTGCGCTGGGCATCCTGGCGGCCAGTGGACAGGTGCCGCGCGAGAAGCTGGATGACTGCGAGTTTCTCGGCGAGCTGGCACTGACCGGTGCATTGCGCAGCGTTTCGGGCGTGCTACCGGCTCTGTTGCGAGCGCGGTCGCGTGGTCGTCGCGTGGTGGTACCGCGAGAGAACGCTCCCGAAGCAGCGCTGGTGCCCGATGTGGATGTGCTGGTTGCCGACACCCTAGCCGAAGTTTGCGGCTGGCTGCGCGGCGCGTTGGAGTTGTCGGCGCCGATCGGCACGCCGAGCGATGGCGGCGCCTACGATGGTCCGGATCTGATTGACGTGCGTGGCCAGCAACAGGCGCGCCGTGCGTTGGAGATCACCGCCGTCGGCGGCCATCATCTTTTACTGATCGGCCCGCCCGGCACAGGCAAAACCATGTTGGCCGAACGCCTGCCGGGCATCCTGCCGCCGTTGTCGGAATCCGAAGCGCTGGAAACCTGCGCGGTGCTGTCCGTGGCCGGGCAGCAGACCGATCTGGTGCAGTGGCGTCGTCGCCCGTTTCGGGCGCCGCATCACACGGCTTCGGCGGTCGCCCTGGTTGGCGGCGGCTCGTATCCGCGGCCGGGCGAAATTTCGCTGGCGCACAACGGCGTGCTGTTTCTCGACGAGCTGCCGGAGTTCAGTCGGCATGTACTGGAGGTACTGCGCGAGCCGATGGAGTCTGGTCATATCGTGATCTCCCGCGCGGCAAGGCAGTCGACGTTTCCCGCGCAGTTCCAGCTGGTTGCGGCGATGAACCCATGCCCCTGCGGTTACATTGGCGATCCGCGTCAGCGCTGTCACTGCACACCCGATCAGATCCTGCGCTACCGCTCGCGCATTTCCGGTCCCCTGCTCGATCGTATCGATATCTGCGTGGAGGTACCGCAAGTTCCCCTGGCCGATCTTGGTGGCCCGCGGAATCCGCAGGACGAGGATTCCGCCACCGTGCGAGAGCGCGTGTTCAAGGCGCGACGGCAGTCATTGATGCGGGCGGGTCGCCCGAACGCGGAAATCACCACGCGTGAGTTGGAGCGCGACTGCGCGCTGGGTCCGGCGGAGCGGCGCTGGTTTGAAGCGGCACTGGAAAAACTCGGCCTGTCGGCACGCGCCTATCACCGCGTACTGCGAGTCGCGCGCACCATCGCCGATCTTGACGGTGGTGTGGCTCTGCTCGAACGCGAACATCTGGCCGAGGCATTGCAGTACCGGCGGTTCTAGTTTCATCGCCTGATGCGGTCTACCGTTGCCGTTCACTGGACGCATCCATCGGTGCATGCTCCGATAGGCCCTCGCTGCCTATTCAAGGACCATGAATGACTATCGAGCTCGGCCTGATGCTTGCCGGCATGCTGATGATCGGCTTTCTGGCGCAGTGGCTGGCGTGGCGGGTAAAGCTGCCGGCGATCCTGTTTCTCCTGCTGGCCGGCATTCTGCTGGGGCCGGTCACGGGCCTGGTAAATCCGGACAAGCTGTTGGGCAGCCTGCTGTTCCCGGTCGTATCCCTGGCAGTGGCGCTGATCCTGTTCGAGGGCAGCCTGAGCCTGCGCTTCCACGAGCTTCCCGGCATCGGCCATGTGGTGCGCGGACTGGTCAGTTACGGCGCGGTGACCGCATTGCTGCTGCTGGCACTGGCGGCGCATATCGTGGCCGGCCTGAGCTGGTCGATCGCGCTGCTGTTTGGCGCGCTGGCCTGCGTGACCGGGCCGACGGTGATTGCACCGATGTTGCGGACGGTGCGGCCGAACGCACGCATCGGCAACACCTTGCGGTGGGAAGGCATCGTGATCGATCCGCTGGGCGCGTTGTTCGCCGTGTTGATCTACGAGGCGATCGTGTCGCGGCAGGAGGGCCATACCATCGGCATTTTTCTCGCCACGATCGGTTGCGGCATCGTCATCGGCGCGCTGGCCGCGTTCGTGATGGCGTTTTTGCTGCGCAGGCAGATGATCCCCGAATACCTGCAGAACTTTGCCATGCTGGCATCCGTGCTGCTGGCTTTCAGCCTGTCCAATGTGATCACGCACGAGTCGGGCTTGCTGGCGGTAACCATCATGGGCATCGCGCTGGGCAACGCGCGCGGCGTGCATATCGATGACATTCTCGATTTCAAGGAAAACCTGACGACGGTGCTGGTGTCGGTGCTTTTCATCTTGCTGGCCGCTCGGCTGCACTGGCCGTTGCCGCCGGGCATGCTCGGTGCCGGCATCGCGCTGTTTGTCATCGCACAGCTGGTTGTGCGACCGATATCGGTCGCCTTGTCGAGCTTAGGTAGCGGACTGAACTGGCGCGAGCGCGCCCTGATCGGCTGGATCGCGCCGCGTGGCATCGTGGCGGCGTCGGTATCGGCGCTGTTTGCGCTGCGTCTGAATGCGCTGGGCGTGGCCGGCGGCGATGCGCTGGTGCCGCTGGTGTTCACTCTGATCATCGGCACCGTGGTGTTGCAAAGTGCCACGGCACGACCGCTGGCGCTGTGGCTGAAAGTCGCCGAGCCGGAGCCGCGCGGTGTGCTGATTTTTGGCTCGGATCACGTGGCGCGAACCATCGGCACGGCGCTGGCCGAAGCCGGCTTTCGCGTGGTGCTGGCCGACGACGACTGGAACCAGATCCGCAAGGCGCGCATGGATGGGCTGACAACCTTCTACGGCAACCCGGCATCGACCCACGCGGAACGCAATCTCGATCTCACCGGTATTGGCCGGTTGCTGGCCATGTCGACCCATCGCGAGCGCAACTCGCTGGCCTGCGTGCATTACCGGCAGGAATTCGGCCGTCAGAAAATCTACCGGCTGCGCAATCTGAGCCCGCAGGAAAACACCGACCGTGCAGCGTTGCCCGGCAGTTTGCTGGCACCGCCATTGTTCGACGAGCAGATGACGCACGGCCGCTTCGCTGAGATGCTCGATCAAGGCTGGCGGGTCAAGTCAACCAAGCTCAGCGCCACGTTTGATTGGCCACACTTCATCGAGCAGTACGGCTCACACACCGTGCTTATGTTCGGCGTGGACGAGAGAGGCGCCTTGCAGGTTGCTTCGACCAAACGCGAGCTTGAGCCGAAGGCTGGATGGACGGTGATCGCCTTGGTCTGCTCGCCCCCAACCGCCGCTATCGCTTAGCCGACGACCGAAACAGGCTCGCTCCGGGTGCGGTCTGATGGAATACATCCTCGTCATTGCCACCACCAAATCAATCATGGATGGAAGCGTGTCGGGGACAGAGTTCGCGGTTTGATCCGCCTGCTGCGCCTACCGAATGGCCCTGATCAGAGCCGGTACCCGGCGCATCTCAAAGCTTGCTGCAACAAAATTCCGGCGCCTCAATCGGGGCAAATTCTGCGCAGTGGATTTTTACGATGGGTTTTTATGCTTAAAACAAGTAAAAACAGGTAATTGCGCTTAAACAATCTGCACCATGTGTAGATTTTGTGATTATTGATTATGTGATCTACGTCACACTTTACGAATTTGTTACTGGAAGAAGATAGCGACAAGTTGCGCGAAAAATCGACGAAGTCCGAAGATTTCACTGCAAACCTTACAGTCATTTGAATCAGTGGAATAAATCGGTTGAATCACCACGATTCATGATGGAAGCAGCGTGCTTCCCGGAGGTTGGACATGCGTACGGCGTTGCGTCTCAGTGTATTGCGTTCGAGCATTCTGGTTACCTGCATGGCGGCTGTGGCAGTCTCGTTGAGTGCTTGCAGCGGTTCGGGTTCGACTCATCACTCCAATAGTTCGAGCACAGTCAGCCCGGGTGGTGCCGCTAGCGGGAGTTCGGGAGATGGGAGTGGAGCCGGAGGTAGCAGCGGAACCGGAGGAAGCGGTAGCAGCGGCGGCGGAACCGGAGGCAGCGGCAGCGGCAGCGGCGGCGGCGATGGAAGCGGAGGTAGCAGTGGCGGTGGAACGGGCGGCGGCGGTAGCAGCGGCGGTGGAACCGGAGGTGGCGGTACCGGCGGCGGTGGAACGGGCGGTGACGGCACCGTGGTCCCTGTCAATCTGCTCGGCGCGATCGGCACCGCTGCAGGCAATACGGTCAGTGACGTTGGCAGTGCGGTCGGAACCATCGCTTCGCAATTGCCAAACCAGACGCTGCTGGGCGGCGACACTCCGACCACAGCGGATCTCAGCAAGGTGGTGACGGATGTCGGTCAGGCCATATCGAGCTTGGGCAACGGGGTCACATCAGGTATCGGTCAGACAGGCAATATCGCCAATCCGGTGGGAGTGACGCTCGATAGCGCAGGCAATGTCGTCAATGCGGCTGGTCAGGCGGTGAACGAGCTTGGTCAGACTGTGGGCACGGTAGGCGCATTTCAGGGATCGCCGATCCAGCCAATCACCTCCGCAGTAGGCGATGGTGTCTCGGTCGTTGGCCAAGGCGTCGACAATCTTGGCACTGTGCTCGGTGCGGGGCTGGCTTCCGGGTATGGCAACGCGCTTACCCAGCCGCTGAGCAGCGTACTCACCACGGTAGCCGGCCTGGGTCAGCAATCGGGTGGTCAAATTGGTGGCGGAAACCTCGTTGCCGGTGTATCGACCTTGGCCGGCAATGCCACTGTCGGCGGTGGTGTTCTGGTTGCCGGGATCGGTAATGGGATTTCTTCGCAATCGGTTCCCGGGCTTGGCAATGGCACCACATCCGCGCTCGGAGCTACGGTTACGACGCTCGGGGGTTCGCTCGCGACTATCGGTGGCGGCGTTACGGCTGGCCTGGGGCAGAGCGGCGCCATCGCCAATCCGGTTGGCGTGACGGTCGGTGGCGTGGCAGGAGGTGTGACGGGTCTCGGTGCCACGGTCAACGGTGTTGGCCAAGTGGTTGCCAGTCTGGGTACCGGTCCGTTGTCGTCGGTTACCACACCCGTTGGAGCGATAGTTGGCCAGGTGGGCAGTGGTGTGGCCGCGGTCGGAAGCGGCGTGACCGCTGCGAATAACGGTCCATTGCAGCCACTGACGCAAGGACTTAGCAACGTAGTCAACGGGGTAGCCAATTTGACCAGCGGCAACCTTGGGAATACGACGAGCAGCACTTCGGGTGGATTGCTCGGTACGGGGATTCTCGGTCACAAGTCCGATTGATTGGATTGATTGAATGACCTCACGTTAGAAACATGACGGAGTCCGTAAAAGGGCTCCGTTATTCCCACGTGCCTCGCAAAGGGGTTTGGCTTGAACAAGATCGCGCAGATTGTCGTGCTGATGATGCTGTCGATAAGTGCACAGGCGCAGACGCGGCTGCCATCGGCCAATCCATTGCAGGTCTTGCCGATGACGCCGCCGTTACCGTCTCACGCCAAGGTGAGTTCCAGTTTCTCGACGCATCGGAATCCCGCCCTTGAAGCCCTGCTTGGCATGAAGCTGACGCCGCGCCGGATTGAATTGGCGGACATGCATGCGTTGCCGTTTCGCGTTGTGGCTGACGACTTTCATACGCTGATCGGCCACGAGGTTACGGTGGCCGATGTGCTGGCCAAGGCCGACCGGTGTACAGCGCGTTACCGTAAATCGGGTTATGCGCTTTCGTTTTGCTATATACCTACCCAAAATTTTGCCAATGGTGTGGTGAAAGTGATTGCCGTCGAAGGTTATGTCGCCCGTGTCCAGCTGACAGGCGATGCCGGCAATATGGAGCATCGCTTGCGCGGACTGGCCAAGCATATCCAGGCCGATCGGCCGTTACGCCAGGCAACCTTCGAGCGTTATACGCAGTTGATGGGACAGCTTCCCGGCGTTGTGGTGACAGCCAATGTACCGCCGCCTACGACCACCGATGGTGCGGCAGAGCTGCAGTTGAAAGTGACGCGTCGGCGCGTCGCTGTGACCGGAGGCGTCGACGTCAATCATCCCGGTGTGCGAGGTCTGATCAATGTCACCCTCAACGGGCTGACGCCGCTCGGCGAGCAGGTAACGCTGTCAACGCTTTATCCCAATGGCCAAGGTTCCGAACATTATCTGGCAGGCTCGTGGACGCAGCCGTTAGGCAGTCGTGGCTGGAGCTGGCGGCTGGATGGATCGAATTATCGCGGCAACCCCGACACTGATCAGGAACTGCCAGCGGGGCTGGAGCACCGGGTCGATCAGAACCGGGTGGGAGCATCGTTGCGTGATGCCGTGTTGCTGGACAACAGCCAAACCTTGGTGGCCAGCGCAGGTATCTACTCGGCCCGGCAATCCGATCACTATCTCAATCTGGATAACGGCGCGCAGCTTTCATCAGACAGTGATTTGCATGTGGCTACCCTGGGGCTGGACTGGCGCGCGAGCAGCGCGCAGACAGTTCGCACGGTTACCGTCGGCATAGCGCACGGATTCAACGCGTTCGGTGCGTCAGCGAACGTGTCGAGTAATGTGCCGGGCGCATTTCCCGGCGAGCTGCCGGATACCGCTTTCACTCGATTCAATGTCGATGCCACGATGAGTACGCAATGGCCCGATCACTTCGGCTCGGTGCTTTCATTTTCGGGGCAGTACAGTCGCGATCGTCTCGCCTCGGGCGAACAGATTGCCTTTGGTGGCCCACGCTATGGCCTGGCTTACGATCCGGGCATTCTTAGCGGTGATTATGGCTGGGGTGCTGGTTACGAGATCAATCGCCGGTTCGGCGTGACACAGCATTGGCTCACGTCGCTGACGCCGTATCTGTTGGCGCAATACGCGCGTGCGTTTGCCAACGGTGACACCGCATCGGAGGGGCACCTTGGCACGGTGGCGCTCGGGCTGCGGCTTTCCGATGGCAAGCATTACAACATTGATGTTTCAGCGGCGCAGCCAATATCCAGTCAGTTGCCCGGTATCCGTGACAATTCAGTGCGCTTCGATCTCGGATTCAGCTATTCCTTTCTTTAGATCGGCCGGCCCAATAGTCGTTTAGTCGAAGAGAGGGTTGGATGGCCATACGAAAACGCCCGCTTCTCAGCGGGCGTTTTCGCACAGCGCAATCAATCAGGCGGCGTGGTGGAACTGCGACTCCTCGGTCGAGCCGGTCAGTGCCGTAGTCGACGACTGGCCCTGCTGGATCGCCTGGGTCACCTGATCGAAGTAGCCGGTGCCGACTTCGCGCTGATGCTTCACGGCGGTGAAGCCGCGCTCGGCGGCGGCGAATTCCTTCTCCTGCAGCTCGACGAAGGCGCTCATCTGGCGGCGCGCGTAGCCGTGCGCCAGATCGAACATGCCGTAGTTGAGGCTGTGAAAGCCAGCCAGGGTGATGAACTGGAACTTGTAGCCCATCTTGCCTAGTTCCTTCTGGAAATTGGCGATGGTGACGTCGTCCAGATTCTTCTTCCAGTTGAAGCTTGGGGAACAGTTATAGGCCAGCATCTTGCCCGGGAATTTGGCGTGGATTGCCTCGGCGAACTTGCGCGCGTCGTCCAGCGTCGGCTTGCTGGTTTCGCACCAGATCAAGTCGGCGTAAGGGGCATAAGCCAGACCGCGGCTGATCGCTTGGTCGAGGCCGGGACGCACGCGGTAGAAACCTTCGACCGTGCGCTCGCCGGTGATGAAGTCCTTGTCGTTGGCATCAACGTCGGAAGTCAGCAAGTCAGCGGCATCGGCATCGGTACGGGCGACCAGCAGGGTCGGCACGCCGCAGACGTCGGCAGCCAGACGCGCGGCATTGAGCTTGTCGACGGCCTCGCGGGTCGGCACCAGCACCTTGCCGCCCATGTGGCCGCATTTCTTCACCGAGGCCAGCTGGTCTTCGAAGTGCACGCCGGCGGCGCCGGCTTCGATCATCGACTTCATCAGCTCGAACGCATTCAGTACACCGCCGAAGCCGGCTTCGGCATCGGCCACGATCGGCACCAGCCAGTCGGTGTCGTCATTGCCTTCGGCGTGGTGCAACTGGTCGGCGCGCAGCAGGGTGTTGTTGATCTTCTTGACCACCAGTGGCACCGAGTTGGCCGGGTACAGCGACTGGTCGGGATACATCTCGCCGGCGACGTTGGCATCGGCTGCGACCTGCCAGCCGCTGAGGTAGATCGCCTTCAGGCCAGCCTTCACCTGCTGCATGGCCTGATTGCCGGTCAGCGCACCGAGCGCGTTGACGAAATCTTCCTTGTGCAGCGATGTCCACAGGCGCTCAGCGCCGCGGAGGGCCAGCGTATGCTCGACGCCGATGGTGCCGCGCAGGCGCACCACGTCTTCAGCGGAATAGTTGCGCTCGATGCCGGCCCAGCGGGGATTGGTTTTCCAGTCCTGCGTGATCTGTTCAGCGGTTGGCAGTTTGTTGCTCATGACATGCTCCAGACAAAAATAAAGACGAAATGGCTCAGGCGAGCTGTTCGTAGGCGGGCAGGGTGAGGAAATCGCCGAGTTGGTCGGCATGCGTCAGGGTGGAAATCAGTGCGGCGGCGGCGGCGGCATGGGAGGCGCCGGGCAAATCGCTTTCGCCGACGCGATGCGTATGGGCAGCAAGGATCTGATCGAAAAGCGCGAAGTCGATCGGCGCGTGGTCGGGAAACTCCAGGCCGCCGTGATGCAGCCATTGCCACAGCTGGGCGCGGGCGATTTCGGCGGTTGCCGCGTCTTCCATCAGATTGTGGATCGGTACGCAGCCGAGGCCATCCATCCAGGCCGCGGTGTAGCGCAGGCAGACTTCGATGTTGTTCTCGAAACCGTCACGGCTGATGGTGCCCAGGCACGGCTCGATCAGCTGATCGCGGACCACGTTGACGTCGCTGCGCAGCACATCGAGCTGGTTTGGCGACGGCATATGCTCATCGAAAATTTCCTGGGCGACAGCCACCAGGGCCGGATGCGCGACCCAGGTGCCGTCGTGGCCAGCTTTCACCTCGCGCAGCTTGTCGGCGCGCACCTTGGTCATCGCGGCCTCGTTGGCGGCATCGTCACCCTTGATCGGAATCTGCGCCGCCATGCCGCCCATCGCGAACGCGCCGCGGCGGTGGCAGGTTTTGATCAGCAACTCCGAATAATTTTTCAGGAACGGCACCGTCATCAACACCTGGCCGCGCTCCGGCAGCAGCCGATCGCGATGGCCACGCAGCGTTTTCAGGTACGAAAAGATGTAATCCCAGCGGCCGCAATTCAGGCCGACGATGCGATCACGCAGCGCGTGCAGGATCTCGTCCATCTGGAACACCGCCGGCAGCGTCTCGATCAGCACGGTGGCTTTCATCGTGCCGGTCGGCAGGTTCAACTCGGCCTCGGCCAGGGCCATCACGTCCTCCCATAGCGCGGCCTCTTCCATGGCTTCGAGCTTGGGCAGGTAGAAATACGGACCAAGATCGCGCTTGTGCAGCACGTGGGCGTTATGGAAAACGTACAGGCCGAAATCGACCAGTGCGCCTGCCATGATTTCGCCGTCGACCCTGACGTGACGTTCCGGCAGATGCCAGCCCCGTGGGCGGACAACCAGCACGGCAGGCTTGTCATTGACCTTGTACTGCTTGCCTTCGGGTGAGGTGAACTCGATCGTGCCGTTGATCGCGTCGCGCAGATTGATCTGGCCGACCAGCTGGTTGGCGAAGGTGGGCGACGAGGAATCCTCGAAGTCGGCCATGAACACCTTGGCGCCCGAGTTCAGCGCATTGATGATCATCTTGCGCTCGACCGGACCGGTGATCTCGACGCGGCGATCCTGCAGTGCGGCAGGGATCGGCGCGACGCGCCAGTCGCTGTCGCGGATCGTCTTGGTGTCCTCGCGAAAATTCGGCAGACCACCGGCGTCGTAGCCAGCCTGGCGCTCGCGGCGGGATAGCAGGAGCGCCTGACGGCGGGCGTTGAAGCCACGATGCAGCTGGGTCAGGAACGCCAGCGCGGCGGGGGTCAATACACTTTCGTAACCGGCCCAATTGGCGTGGATCTCGATGCCGCTGGTATCGACTTTTTCTTTGGGTACTGCCATGACCGCACTCCGTTTCGTGAGAAGTTCAAGCTAGGCTAAAGATCAGTGTTTGACAAAGTGAATGTTTCAATCACAAGTATTGATTTTATTAATACATTCGCTAACGTATTGAAAGGGCGTCATGAAAAGGACCGAGAAAGCCATGAATGAAGCAAAAACCGTACGCAAGCGGATGGTTAAAAAAGCCAGTCATGGCGAGTCCATCAAGGAGCAAGGCGCAGAACGCTTCTATTACAAGGGCAACCGTCACAAGCAGCTGAAAGCCTTTGTCGCCATGGTGAAACTGGGTTCGCTGACCCGCGCAGCCGAGTCGCTCTACCTCTCACAGCCAACCATCACGCTTCAATTACAGGCGTTGGAACGTGAACTCGGTGCGAGCCTGGTCGAGCGTCGCCGCCGCCGCATCAACCTCACCGACGCCGGCGAAGCCTTGTATGAGCTGGCGCGACCTTTGGTTGAAGGCTGGGAGACGCTGGATCGCGATTTCCAGGCGCGGGTGAAAGGACTGCAGGGCGGTCGCCTGACCATCGCTGCCGGCACCTCGACCATCCAGTACCTGCTGCCCGAGCTGGTGCGCCGCTATCGTGACCGCTATCCCGCCGTGCATCTGCAGCTGGCCAATGTCACCGGCAAGGACGGTCTGGCGATGCTGCGTGCCGACGACGCCGACTTCGCGGTGGGCTCGATGCTCGACGTGCCCAACGACATCGCATGGGAGCCAGTGCATCACTACGATCCGATGCTGATCATGCCGCTCGATCATCCGCTGGCGGCGAAGGAAAAAATCGTGCTGGAGGAT
>Ga0302314_10016463_pt1 | contig 12484 bp, 7 predicted proteins | sample III_Palsa_N2_3_FD_200533 | JGI IMG/M metagenome (GOLD analysis project Ga0302314, IMG submission 200533) | Peat permafrost microbial communities from Stordalen Mire near Abisko, Sweden - III_Palsa_N2_3 | ecosystem: Environmental > Terrestrial > Soil > Palsa > Peat permafrost | place: Sweden...
ATCACCATCACCGCCGCCCCGCCCACTGCCACCGCCAGCGTCACCGGATCATTCACCCCCACCCCATACAGCTGGCTGCGAAACAGCCGCGCCACCGCCACAATCGAAGGCAGCGCAACCACCACCGCCACCGCCGCAATCACCGACATCTCCTTCAGAACCAGCAGCACCACGCCGCTGCGTTGCGCTCCTAGCGCCAGCCGCACCCCAATCTCCCGCGTCCGCTGCTCGGTCGAGTACGCCAGCACGCCATACAGCCCCACCGCCGCCAGCACCAGCGCCAGCCCCGAGAACGCAATCGCCAGCATCGCCAGCGCCCGCTCGTTCGACGCGCTCCGATCCACCTGCTCCTCCATCGTCCGCATCCCATCCACCACCAGCGTCGGATCGAGCCGATGGATCGCCTCCCGAATCGACGCCTCCACCGTCTCCGGAGCCTGCGCCGTCCGCGCATAGATCGTCACCCCGGTCGCGTGGTCGACCTGCGCATACGACCGAAACACCGCTGGCCCCATCGCCGTCCGCAGGTTCTGATGCATCACGTCCCCCACCACACCCACAATCGTCGTATCGAGCGTCTTCTGCCCATCGCCGCCGACTCTATGCCCCAGCGCGTTCGTCGCCGAGCCATAAAACCGCTTCGCAAATGTCAGGTTCACCACCGCCACCTTCGCCGCCTTCGCCGAGTCGCCATCTCCAAACTCCCGCCCCGCCAGCAACGGCTGCCCCAGCGCAGCAAAGTACCCCGGCGTAATCCACGGCTCCTCGAAGTTCATGCTCTCGTCCTCGGTCGCCTTATGTCCTTCAACCGCAAAATCGGTGAACTCCTGGTTCCCCTGCAGTACCGCATCGGTCGTCGCCGCCACCACCCGAATCCCCGGAATCGCTCGCACCGCATCAATCGCCCGCGTGACCGTCGCCGCAATCTTGTCCTCGCCATAGCCGGAGTCCGCCGGATCCAGCCCAAACCCCACCAGATGCTCCGTCTCAAACCCAACCTTCTGCTGCCGCAGGTTATCGAGCGTCCGCACAAACAACCCCGCCCCGCCCAGCAGCAACACGCTCAGAGCAATCTGCGCGCCCACCGCGATCTTGCGGAACCGCTGCGAGCTCTTCGACGCCGTACCCGCATTCTGCCGCAGCGCCATTGCCAGGTCAGGCCGCATAAAGTGCAGCACCGGAGCCGCGCTGAACAGCAAACTCGCCAGCAGCGACACGCCCATCGCGAACAGCAGCACCCGCCCGTCGATCGCCGCCGAATACGGTTCTTCCCCCGGATTCGCATTCGTCAGAATCCGCACCAGCATATTCGCCACCACCGGCACCATCGCCAGCCCTGCCACGCCACCCGCCCCGCCCAGTACCAACCCCTCAAGCAGCAACTGCGCCACAATCTGCCCCCGCTTTGCCCCCAGCGCATAGCGCAGCGACATCTCCCGCGCCCGACCCGAAGCCCGCAGCAGCAGCAGCGTCGCCACGTTGATCGCGCACATCGCCACCAGCAATCCAGCCATGCTCAGCAGCAGCACCAGCGGCGTCTTCAGATCGCCACGCCCCGGCGCGAACCCCGTCGAGCCATCCACCACCTTCAACCGCGAGTCATCGAGAAACCGCTTGCGAAACCGCTCCGAGCTCGACTTGTACGCGGTCAGCTCCTGGGCCCGCAGCGCATGCCACAGCGGCCCCATCGCCGCCTCCGCCTGCTGCCGGCTTACGCCCGGCTTCAGCCGCGCCACCGTCGTCAGCCAGATCGTCTGATGATTGCTGTACGGCTCCGCCGGCACAAACCGCGGAATCACCTGCTCCACCATGCTCATCGGCAGAAACACCTTCGGCTTGTATCCGCCAATCGCCGTTTGAAAGCCCTCCGGCCCCACGCCCAACACCGTAAACGGATGCCCATTCACCAGCACCGTCTGCCCCACCACATCTTGCGCGCCCACGAACCGCGTCTTCCAGAACTCGTAGCTCAACACCAGCACCGGGTTCGCGTTCTTCGCCGTATCGTCCGCATTACTCAGCAGCCGCCCCAGCGTGGGTCGCAGGCCCAGCAGGTCGAAGGCGTTCCCGCTCAGCAACTCCACATCCTCATCGCTCGATTGCCCATGCCAGGAGATCCCCGCCCCCGTGCGATCCGCCGCCAGTATCCCCGTAAACACCTTGTTCTGGTCGCGCAGGTCCTTGTACATCGGATACGAGAAGTAGTTCGTCATATCCCCGCCAAAGCTGCTGCTCGAACCCGAGAAGCTTCCCGACCACACGAACCGCACCAACTGCTCCGGCCGCTCCACCGGCAGCATCCGCACCAGCACCTGGTCGAACAGCGTATACACCGCCGTGTTCGCCCCGATCCCCAGCGCCAGCGTCACCACCACCGTCAGCGTAAATCCCGGCGACTTGATCAACTGACGCAAAGCAAAGCGCAGATTCTGCAGCAAGGTCTCCATGAAGCTCCTCTCCGGCTCTGCCGGGTCAAATCAATCTCGCGCCGACCGTCCGTGAACACCGACCGGACGTGACGGACAACAAGGCACAATGCACGCACCCAGCCAAACGAAATCGCCTGAATTCCCACAATCTCACGTCCAATGCGCCAATTCCAGCCAAAACCGCGAATAGCCGGTGTCCGCCCTCGCCAATCAGTGTTCACCAATGGACACTCCGAGCAACTCCGAAACCCAACTCTTTCCCCTCGCCCAGACCTCAACGACTGTCATCCGGACCGGAGCGAAGCGAAGTGGAGGGACCCCCGAATTTGCTCTTGTCTTTACGGACAACGGACAATGCTCAGTCCTGCCGGACAGGCGCCCTGCGCGGGCGGCGACCACTTCGTGGTGTGTGATCGCTTCGCGTGGTGCTCCCGATGGTCGCAAGCCAAATCTCATGCCGACCGAAACGCCCGGGTGCCCCATCCTTCGACGGCATCATCGTCGAAGGGTGGGATATACACCGCCCAAGTAACCGTCAAGCCACAAGACTACGTGCCGACCATCGGTCGGACCATCGCAAAGCGGATCGCATGTCCCGAAGGGACCGCCCCGCGCGCAGCGGGCCCGTCCGGCAGGACACCGCCTCTATTGCGTATCGATCGTTCCCCGCGTAGCTTCGTCTATGAATGCGCAAAAGCACTCGCTACTCCCTCCTCCTCACCCTCGCCCTGCTCGCCGCGCTGGCCATCGCTCTTTTCCTGCGCAAACAGGCGCCGCCCGAAGCCGCCCGCCTGCTCCCTGAGTCCGACGCGATCGTCTATCTCAACTTGAAGCCTCTGCGGTTAGCCACCCACTTCGACAAGTCCCCTGTCACCCGCACTCCCGACTACCAGGCCTTCGTCAACGCCACCGGCATCGTCTTCGAGCGCGACCTCGACACCGCCGCCTTCGCCCTCCACCGCATGGACGACCCCAACGGCCCCAACGGCCCCGTCGCCTACTCCGAGGTCTTCGAAGGCCGCTTCGACGGCGCCCGCCTCGCCCGCTACCTCAACCAGATCGCCACCGAGCGCGAGTCCTACGCGGGCCACACCATCTACACCATCCCCGTCGAGTTCGCCGTCACCCAGCCCGCTCCCGGCAAACCCGCCGCAGCCCACCCCATCCGCTCCCTCCGCGTCGCACAGCTCGGCTACGACAGCATCGCCGCCTCAAACATGCCCACCTCCGAGCAGATCCACTCCATCCTCGACCGTTTCCGCGCCAGCGCGAGCCCCTTCTCCGGCTCCTCGCTCCTCGAAGCCCGCTACCGCGACGTCCCGCTCCTCTCGAGCGCCTGGGCCATCGGCCACATCGGCCTCCCCTTCTCCGAGAGCGGCCACATCACCGCCTTCGGCCTCCAGCTCCCCATGCCCGAAGACACAACCTTCGTCGCCAGCGCCCGTTACACCGGCCAGCTCCACCTCCGCATCGACGAGATCCTTCTCACCGAAGCCGACGCCGCCCGCTCCGCCGAGTCCCTCTCGTCCCTCATCGAGATCTTCCGCTCCTTCCAGCGTCTCCAGCAGAATGCCCGCGCCGGTCAGCTCTCCGCCGATCCCAACGACGCCGCCCTCCATCACCTCATTGACTCCATTAAGGTCGAGCAGCAGAAAGACCGCGCCGTCCTCACCGCCACCGTCCCACTCGATCTCCTCAAGCAACTCACGACATCACACTGAAAGTGCGTCCTGCGCGGACAGCGACCACTTCGTGGGGTGTGATCCGCTTCGCGTCGCCCCGACCGATGGTCGGCACGTAGTCTTGTGCCGACCATCGGTCGAACCACGCGAAGCGATCACGTGGCACGAAGTGTCCGCCCCGCGCGCGGCGGCCTCGTCCGGGAGGACACGCCGTGCATTAACCCTCTAAAATCGTAGCCTCGGCGAAACCGCCGCCCCTCGGGCCACGTCCATCGAGCAGCAACCGTCGCACCCTCCAACGAACCGCACCTCAGAGGACTCATGCAAATCCGATTAGCCGCCGCCCTCTTCGCCTTGACCGTCGCACCCGCAGCGCTCCACTCCCAGACCCTCACCGGCCAGGCCGCCTTCACCGACTACTCCCAGGAGCATCCCGGCGTCCGCCGCCATCTCACCGTCGCCGACCTCCCCGAACCTAAGCCCGACGAGTCCGTCGACAACGGCGCCTCCATCGTCCCCAAGCCCGACAACGCCTGGCCCATCGCCCCCTCTGGCTTCAAAGTCGAGCTCTACGCCGGAGGCTCCGCCAACACCGGCAACATCAGCTTCCAGGAGCCGCGCCTCCTCCGCACCGCCCCCAACGGCGACCTCTTCCTCGCCGACTCCCACGCCGGTGAAGTCAAAGTCCTCCGCGGCCTCACCCCCGACGGCCACCCCCAGACCACCGAAGTCTTCGCCTCCGGCCTCGACCACCCCTTCGGCATCAACTTCTACCCCGCAGGCCCGAACCCCAAGTGGGTCTACGTCGCCAACACCACCTCCGTCGTCCGCTTCCCCTACAAATCCGGCGACCTCAAGGCCTCCGCCGCCCCCCAGACCATCGTCCCCGTCCTCCCCGGCTATGCCCAGCTGCGCGGCGGCGGCCACTGGACCCGCGACGTCGTCTTCTCGCAGGACGGCCATCGCATGTTCATCTCCGTCGGCTCCGCCTCCAACGTCGACGACCCCGACACCCACCCCGGCGAGTTCCACCGCGCCGACGTCCTCGAGTACACCCCCGAAGGCAAGTTCGTGAAGATCTACGCCTACGGCCTCCGCAACTGCGTCGGCGAAGCCATCAACCCCACCACCGGCCAACTCTGGTGCTCCACCAACGAGCGCGACCGCCTCGGCAACAACCTCGTCCCCGACTACATCACCTCCGTCCAGGAAGGCGGCTTCTACGGATGGCCCTGGTACTACATGGGCCAGCACCAGGACCCCCGCCTCATGGGCACGCACCCCGAGCTGAAGTCCAAGGTCCTCACCCCGGACGTCCTCGTCAACCCGCACTTCGCCTCGCTTGAGCTGACCTTCTACACCGCCCACCAGTTCCCCTCGACCTTCATGGGCGACGGCTTCGCCGCCGAGCACGGTTCCTGGAACCGCTCCAAGCGCTCCGGATACGAAGTCATCCGCATCCCCATGCACGACGGTCACGCCACCGGCGAGTACGAAGACTTCCTCACCGGCTTCGTCACCCCCGACGGCAAAGTCTGGGGCCGCCCCGTAGGCGTCACGGTAGCCAACGACGGCTCTCTCTTCGTCACCGACGACGGCTCGAAATCCATCTGGCACGTCACCTACACCGGCAAGAAGACCGCCGAGCTCGAAACTCCGAACCCCACCACCGTAGCTGCTAACGCGAAGCCCATCCAAGGCCTCGACACCAACGTCCTTCCCTAATCAACCGCACTCAAGCAAAAGAGTGCCGTCAAAAACAAAAAGGGGTGTTCGGTCTTTTTCGACCGAACACCCCTTTTTGCCGAGTGTTCTTATCTCGAGCCGCCCCGACCAGGGGTGCCCCACATCTCGCCTTTGAGATCTGGGAGCCACCACCGCCCACTCCGTCACTTCATTTCACCACCGCAATCGAGAACAGGACCTATACCTATTTCGCAGACGCCTGACGAGCAACCAACTCTTTCCCTGCCAACTCCCGCAACGCAGCCGCTAAGCCCTCCATCGCACCATCCCAAACCCCAGGCCGCCCCTGCCGAAACAGCCGCGCCGACGGATACCACGGCGAATCCTCCAGATGCGAGTGCCATCGCCAGTCATAAAACGCCGGAAGCAACAGCCACAGCGGCTTACCCAACGCTCCCGTCAAATGCGCCGTCACCGTATCGATCGAAACAACAAGATCCAGCTCCTCAATAACAGCCGCAGTCGACAGAAACCCATTCAGATAGCGCGCATCCAACGGAGCAAGCCTCAGCGGAAATCGCGCAAGCTCTTCCGCCGTCGCATCCTTCTGCAGGCAGAACCACTCCACCCCATCCACGGCAGCCAGCGGAGCCAACTGCTCCGGCTTCAAGCTGCGCACCACATTCCACCGATGCGTCGGATTGCCTCTCCAGGTAATCCCAACCCGCAGCCCACGGCCATCGCCCGTCGCCCGATCCAGCGCCTGCCTCACATCCTCCCGCACCGCCAACGGCGCACGAAGATACGGCTCATGTGGAATCGCCTCAAAGCCTAGCTTCAACGCAAACGGCAGACTGATCAGCGAGCAATGCACATCAAACTCCGGTCGCGCCTCACCTCTAGCCAGCACATGCCCGGGTTCCAACAACCCTTCCATGAGCGCTTTGATCGGAGCCTGCACCTCCAGAAAAACCGTCCCCCCTCGCGCGACCACCTCAGGGATAAACCGCACAAACTGGATCGCATCGCCAAATCCCTGCTCCGCATGCAGCAGGATCCGCTTCCCCGCTAACGGCTCGCCCGTCCACTGCGGCCTTCCAAACGGAATCTCCTGGTACGCCCGAAAAGCCGCCGTCGCCCAGCGAGCCTCATACTCGCTCCAACCCTCAGCAAAATCCCCCTGATTCAGCAGAATCACCGCCCGGTTCACGTGAACCTCAGCCGGATTCGCCGAAAGCGGGAGCGCCCAGTCGTAGCACTCAAGCGCCTCGTCCAAATGCCCCAGATTATGGTGCACATTGCCGAGATTCGTCCAAGCATCCGCATGCATCGGGTTCAACTCACACGCCCGCAGCAGATGCCCAAGCGCCTCCTCATGCTCTCCCGCCTGATCGAGCGCCCGCCCGAGGTTGTACTGAATCCCCGCATCAGACGGCTGCAAACGAGCCGCGTTCCGATAGAAATTCGTCGCACTACTCAATTCGTTGAGCTGTAGAAAAATATTGCCGCAGTTATTCCAGGCCATCCCGCAATTCGGATCCAGCCGGAGCGCCTCTCCAAAGCATTCGAGCGCACGCAACGCCGCACCACTCCGTGCATGCGCAGTCCCCATTTCAAGATGGAAAGAAACGTTCTGCGGCTCCAGCGCAATCGCCCGTTCGTACTGCTGCACAGCCAGCAGATGGTCTCCTTCAGCCGCTGCGCGCTGAGCCAGTTCAACCCATCTCTCCGCTTCACCCATCCGTCCATTATGCGACCATCGGGAGCACCACCGCGAAGCGGATCACACGTCACGATGGGACCGCCCTCCGTGCAGGAGGCCCGTCCGGCAGGACAAGCTCTTCCCGCAGCTTTTGGTTCTTCACCAGCAACTCCGCCACAATCCGCTGCAGCCGAAGATTCTCCGCCCGCAGCGCATCCTCAACCAAACTCACTCCTCGACAGGCGTCCATAGAAAAACCAGCTCCTCCTTGAACCCAAACCGCTGCAAATGCTCCTCCACCACCTGCTGCATGCGCGCCACATCGCCTCCCGCATCCACATCCAGCCGGATCGTCAGCTCCATCGCCGACGCTTCCAGCGCACACTTCGTTCCCGGCAGCGCAATCGTTCCCGCATGGTCCGTATATTCAACCGCGAACTTGTGCGACCAGTGCTGACACAGCTTCCGCAGATAACTGCTCGCGTTCTCCGTCTTCACAACTCCAACCATCGTCATCATCAAAATCTCCTAAGAAATCAAAAGCGCCCTACGCGGGCAGCGACCACTTCGTAGTGTGTGGAAGCTTCGCGTCGCTCCTCCCGTTGGTCGGCACAGAATGTATCTTGCGACCATCAGGAGCACCAACCCGAAGGGGATAAAAAGGCACAGAGTGCCCACCGCCCGCGCAGGGCGCCCGTCCGGCAGGACAAGCCTCTAACTCCGCTCAATCGCCACCGTCGCCGCATCCAGCGCCGCCACAATCTTCCCCAGCGAGTCCTCACTAATCGGCCCACTCCGCTGCCGCAGCTTGATCGCCAGCTTCAGATTCTGCACCGCCCGCAGCAGTTGCAGCCCTCCGCCAAACCCGCCCACAGCGTGGCCCATCTGCCCCATCCGGCCCATCGCTGCATCCGCCGCCGCCTGGTTCGCCGCCAGGTGCTCGCGGCCCGCGTCGGTCACGGTGTAGCGCTTCTTCCCGCCCATCTCCTCCACCGTCGCATGCCCCAGCTCCTCAAGCATCGTCAACGTCGGATACACCACACCCGGGCTCGGCGTATAGCTCCCGCCAAACCGGTCCTCGATCTCCTTGATGATCTCGTACCCATGCCTTGGCCTCTCCGCCACCAGCGCCAACACCACCAGCCGCAACTCGCCGTGGTCGAACGGCCGGCCGCCGCCGCGCCCACGTCCCCAGTGTCGTCCACCGGGTCCACCCTCATCCCCGCCCCAGCCGAAGCCATGCCGCATAAAGCCATGTCCATCGCGCATTCCGGCAAAGCGTTCCTCGAAATGCTCCTTGTGCTCTCTGAATCGTTGCTTGAATTGCTCTTTCATAAGACACTCTCCTGTTCGTGTTTCGATATATCTTATTTACATCTTGATGCACTCCTGAGTCAATCTCTTCTCCACATTATTCTGCCGTCGATAGCCAACATCCTCGACCATCTCCATCTCATCGCAAACTCCCGCCCACCGCCCAGCGAGCAATCTTAACGTCCCCCGACTACACTCAAATTTGATGAAGAACCAGATCCGGACCTCCGCCCTGCGCCTGGCCTGCGCCGCTCTCTCGCTCGCCTTCGCCTCCCACCTCGTAGCCCAGGCCGCGCTCCCCGCCGCCCCCGCTCCCAGCGCTGTCCTCGACCAGAAGTCGCTCCTCGCCGCCACCCGCCAGGCCTACTATCTCCCCCTTGATCGCGGCGTCCAAGGCTTCACCTGCGCGGTCCACCTCGACTGGCAGGACATCCTCGAGCGCGCCACCGTCAAAAAAGTTCCGCCCCACGACCCCACCCTCCTCACCCTCTCCGCTGGCCGCGTCAAAGTCACCAACGACATACTCCGTGGCGCCACCGTCACCGCCGACTTCCCCACCTCCAAAATCGAGCCTCCACCCAACTCCCCCGTCCGCATCAAGCAGGACATCCTCGACAAGATGATCGCCGCCTCCCTCGCCGGCTGGAACCCCTTCCTCTCCGACCGCATCCTCCCCAGCGAAGGCACCCGCTACCACTTCGAGCGCTCCGGCACCGGCTACCGCCTCACCCTCGACGGCAACCTCGGCGGCAGCAGCAGCACCGGCTCAACCTTCTTCTCCATCCTCGATCTCGACTCCCAGTTCCGCATCACCCACGGCGAAAGCCATCTCAACGGCACCGTCACCGACTTCACCCCGGAGTTCGACCCCTCCAGCCACGGCTGGCTCCTCACCGCCCTCGTCACGACCACCGAGACGCCCGACCAGCAGCCTCTCCGCACCGCCTTCACCTACTCCTACCAGTTCGTCGGCGAGATCCTCGTTCCCAAGCGTGTCGTCGTCCAGGTCGCCGAAGGCCCCCAAACCCCCTACGACCTCCACGACTGCACCCTGGTCAACGCAACTGCCAATGCCACCCCCACCAAGCCCTAACCGGATCCTGACCAAAATCCCCGCCCCGCCGTAATCCCGTTCGCCTGCGTCCCAAAGACCCGGATGGCGAACGGGATACCGCCCCCGCATCACGCCCACCCAGTGCTCTAAGCTTGGGCAATGCCCTGCATCTGCATCAAACACCAGCAAACCCAGCACTCTCCTCGCCCGCGACCAACCGTCTTCCTGTCCTTCCTGATCCTCCTCTTCGTCGGCCTCACCGCCCCCCTCGCAGCCCAACTCAAACCCGCCTGGACCACCCCCATCACCCCCTTCCGCATCGCCGACAATCTCTACTACGTCGGCAGCCAGGATCTCGCCGCCTACCTCATCACCACCCCCGACGGCAACATCCTCATCAACGCCAACCTCCCCTCCTCCCCGCCCCAGATCCGCACCGCCGTCGAGCAGCTCGGCTTCCACTGGAGCGATACCCGCATCCTCCTTACCAGCCAGGCCCACTTCGATCACGCCGGGGGCAGCGCCCAGGTCCAGCGCGAGACCCACGCCCGCCTCATGGTCATGGACGCCGACGTCCCCGTCGTCGAATCCGGCGGCCGCACCGACTTCCTCCGCGCCTCCGGCTCCGTCGCGGACTATCCACCCGCCTCCGTCGACCGCATCCTCCACGACGGCGATACCGTCACCGTCGGCGGCACAACCCTCACCGCTCACCGCACCGGCGGCCACACCCGCGGCTGCACCACCTGGACCCTCCGCGCCCATCTCCCCGGCGAACCCGAGGGCACTCTGCGCACCGTCGTCATCGTTGGCGGCTACACCGTCTGGTCGGACTACCAGCTCATCGACACCCCCACCCACCCCGCCTCCTACCCCGCCATCGCCGACGACCTCCACCACACCTTCGCCCTCTACGAAAGCCTCCCCGCCGAGATCTTCCTCGCCGACCACGGCGACCACTTCAACCTCCTCGAAAAGCTCACCCGCATGCCTCGCGAGGGTGCCACCGTCTGGCTCGATCCCCAGGGCTACCGCACGACCATCGCAACCGGCAAAGCCGCCTTCGAAAAGCAGCTAGCCCAACAACAGTCCGCCATCCACTAGCCTCCAAGTTGTTCGCCCCGGAGACGAGCAGCACGTTGACGACTCCGACCACGACGATCGTTTCTAGGTACTAAGAATCGATTTGCCCCGCTCGATCGCAACTTCCAAATGCTTTTTCCGTCCATGCCAGTATGACTTTCATTGCATGGGGTGGTACTCACGGGAAAGCCGTGCTTCGGCTTGTTGGATGTCTTGTTGTCCTCGTCTCGTTATCGGCATTGAACAGTTGTTCCAGCAGCACGACAACCGCAGCCAGCAGCGACATTCCAACCGCAGGACCAGCGGCTACGACCCAATGGGTCGTAGGCTGGGGAGCTCCGGGTGAGAACGCATTATCCGCAGTTGCCAATCCCGGCGGGTCCGAGCAGAGCTTCCGCTTCATCGTCCTTCCCACCACCGACGGCACCGAAGAACGCGTCCATCTTTCCAACCGCCTCAGCACCGCGCCCATCACTATCGGCGCAGCCCGCATCGCGGCGGCCGTAGGCGTCGGCCCCTCCATCGACTCAACTCGAGATGCGGCACTGACGTTCAATAGCAGCGCTTCCGTCACCATCCCGGCCGGGCAGGAAGTCGTATCGGATCCGGTAAAGATAACCTACGCATTTGGAGAAAAGCTGGCAGTAAGCGTCTATCTGCAAGGAAGCTTCGGCGCACTGACGGAGCACGTTTCGGAGGTGCAAATCAATTTCAAAACGGCCGTGGGCGCTGGCAACACGACAACAGACACAACGGGTACCTCCTTTGGAACCACCTCCACCGACTGGTTGATGGTGACCGGCGTGGATGTCTATGGCTCCTATCAAGGCACCGTCGCCGTCTTTGGCAGCTCCTCCGTCGACGGCCATAACTCTGGTTTCGGCGACACAAACAGCTACCCCACCGCGAATGTTGCAGTACCCGGGCAGGACAACGACCGCCCGTCGGACTGGCTGGCCCGCCAACTGCGAACGGCTGGCTATCGTATGGGCGTCTTGAACGCAGGAGCGATTGCCGACCCGGCAGGAGAGGACGCGAATACAGCAGCCGGAACGTCTATCGCAGGCGTCGATCGAATGCAGCACGACGTATTGCAGCAGTCTGGCATCAAGGCCGTAGTTATTTACTTCGGAGGGGTCGACCTGCGCGCCGACTGCGTTCCTGCAACAGACGTGGAGGCCTCGCTGACCAACATGGTCCAGCAGGCACAGACCGCAGGCATTCGAGTCATCCTGGCCACTCTCCCGCCATCTGAGTACTGCACCACCTCGGCAGCCAATCTGGTTCCGTCCACCGCAGATCCATACGCAGGCGACCTGATTCCAGGGCCGGAGAACCCCGGATCAACGCAACGGCGCGCCCTCAACACCTGGATCCTCGGCACCGGCTCAACCCTGCCAGGTGTCGTCGCCATCGCAGACTTCGACAAGACGATGGCCGATCCAACCCACCCTGACTTTATGGTGCCCAGCCTGAACTCCGGAGACAACTTCCACCCGAATGGCGTTGGCTATGGCGTCCAATCTACCGCCAT
>Ga0302314_10016466_pt1 | contig 12482 bp, 14 predicted proteins | sample III_Palsa_N2_3_FD_200533 | JGI IMG/M metagenome (GOLD analysis project Ga0302314, IMG submission 200533) | Peat permafrost microbial communities from Stordalen Mire near Abisko, Sweden - III_Palsa_N2_3 | ecosystem: Environmental > Terrestrial > Soil > Palsa > Peat permafrost | place: Sweden...
GCCGCCTGCGCCAGGAACCTCACGGGGAAGTCGGCCGCCGGGTCGACCCAGCGGCGCAAGCGGTCGGTGTTCTACAACGCCCTCGGCTACGCCGTCGAGCAGGGCCACCTGGCATCTAACCCGGTCGACCGCATCCAGTGGACCACCCCCGCCGTCGCCGCGAGCGTCGACCGGCGGGTGGTGGTCAGCCCCGCCCAGGCCAGGAGCCTGCTGGCCGCCGTCCGGGCGCTGAGCGAGCGGGGGCAGCACCTGGAGGCGTTCTTCGGCTGCCTGTACTACGCCGCGCTGCGCCCGTCGGAGGCGGTCATGCTCCGCGAGGCCGACCTGTACCTGCCGAAGAAAGGCTGGGGAAGGATCGTCCTGGCCGCCTCCGCCTCCCGCGCGGGCACGGCCTGGACCGATGACGGCACGGCGAGGCAGGAGCGCGGTCTCAAGCACCGCGCTGAAAACGAGACGCGCACCATCCCGATCCCGCCCGAACTCGTCCGGCTGCTGCGCGCCCACATCAAGCGGTACGGCACCACCCCCGACGGCCGGATCTTCCAGACCACCAGGGGCGGCATCCTCCAGGACTCCGGCTACAACGAGGTCTGGACCGAGGCCAGGCAGAAGGCCCTCACCCCGGCGCAGTACAGGTCGCCGCTCGGCCGCCGCCCGTATGACCTGCGGCACGCGGCGGTGTCGCTGTGGCTGAACTCAGGGGTGCCCGCCACCGAGGTCGCCCGCCGGGCCGGGCACGGCGTCGCCGTCCTGCTCAAGATCTACGCGCACTGCATCGACGGGCAGGCTGATGCCGCCAACCAGCGCATCGCCGACGCCCTCGGCACCACCGAGGCCGAGCCCGGCGATGAAGGCGACGCCGGCAGCGAGCCGGCAGCCTGAAGTGGCAGGTCAGCCGCCAGACACCGGGCGGAACGGTCGCTACACCGCTCCTGCGGACGGTCAGCACACCGCTCCCACCCTCGCTGCGCGGCCCCGTCCGTGGCCTTTTCCGCCCCCGTCCGTGGCTTTCACGGCCCCGAAATCCAGGATCCACGGACGCATAGCGGACGGCGGGAGCCTAAATCGAGCCTCGGAACGCATAAGCGCTGGTCAGCGGGGGGTGACTCGAACAGGAGGAGCGTGCTGTAAAACCGTCGGCTCAGCCTACGTTGGTTCGAACCCAACACCTGCCACCACCTGCGAAGACGGCCCACTAGCTGGGAATTCTCGGCTATGCGGGCCGTTTTTGCTTTGTCCCGTGGTGTGTCACCTTGTAGCGCTGTAGGGCGCTGTGTTGCGGGGTCCACGGACACATAGCGGACGGGAATCGGGGCCTGGGAGCGGTGTGCGGGACCGTCGGCTTTGCACGGACGGCCACGGACGGGGGCCGCGGCCACGGACGGGCCACGGACCAGGTCGGCGGAGGCGGCGCGGTGCGCGGCTTGACGTTCGCGGCAGAGTTGAGCGTGCATGTCCCTGCGTCCGCCACCTGCCCGGCCGGTTTCCCGGGGCGGGGCGGCCAGGGAAGGGCGGGTGCGGTGATGGCCAGGATGACGGTCCGGGAGTGACGCTTGCTGGGCGACCGGAGCGGGCGCGGGCCGCCCGCACGTTCGTCTCTGAGGTACTCGGCCCCGGGCACCCGTGCGGGGATGTGGCCGTCTTGCTGGTCAGCGAGGTCTTCGGTAATTCTGTCCGACATAGCGGCTCGGGTGCTCCCGGGGAGACGGTCACGGTCGCGGTCAGGGCCGGGGACGGCATCGTCCGGTTCGAGGTCACCGATCGCGCCGGGCCGGGGATGCCGGAGCTGCGTCCTGCGGGCCGTGATGCGGAAGGTGGTCGGGGGCTTCGGCTTGTTGCGGGCCTTGCGGCGCGGTGGGGGTGGCGGCGGCGCGGCGGGCGGGTGGTGACGTGGTTCGAACTGCGCCACGGATAGACGTGCACCGGCGACTGCCGCCGTGCTACTTGGCTCGGCGGTGCTGATAGCCCTAGGCCAGGCCCGGTAGCGTCGCGTACGTGACTGACCCGCGCAAGTGGGTGATCCACGGCGAGCGGCTGTTGGACGACACCCCTCACGTCCGCGTGAGCCTGGCCGATGTCGAGCTTCCGAATCACGTGCGGTTCACGCAGTACGTCTTCCGGATGCGGCGCTGCGCGATGACGGTGGTCCTGGACGACGCGGGCGAGCGGGTGCTGCTGATGCGGCGGCACCGGTTCATCGTGGACCGCTGGGTGTGGGAGCTGCCGGGCGGCTACGTGGATGACGGCGAAGACTCTGTGACGGCAGCAGCGCGCGAGGTCGAAGAGGAAACGGGCTGGCGTCCGCGCAAGACCGAGTTCGTCATGTCCTCCCAGCCGCTCATTGGCAACGCGGACTACCCGCAGGACTTGTACCTGGCGCACGGGGCCGAGCTTGTCGGGGAGCCGGATGCGGACGAGACGGCCGAGGTCCGCTGGGTGCCGGTTGACGAGACGCCGGCGATGATCGCCCGGGGCGAGATCCTGGGCGCGGTCGCCATCATCGGGATGCAGCATGCCCTGCTGCGGCGGGCAGCAGCTCGCGTACCTCCGCCGTAGAGTGCCGCACGGCCGGGACGTCGGCTCGCGGCGCAGGGTCCGCACCGGGTCGTGGCCACTGTGGGCTCAGAGGGCTGCAGCCAGCCCCACTGGCTGTCCAAGCCTCCTCGTTCCTGCTCTGCTGCCGGTGGTTAGCGAAGTCCCAGTCCGGTGCGCATCGCCTCGACTGCGCGGCGGCGATGGGAGATCTTGTTCTTTTCCTCGCTGGTCATCTGGGCGTAGGTGCGGAGGCCAGGGTCGGTGTCGGGGATGAAGATGGCGTCGTAACCGAAGCCGGAGGTGCCGCGGGGCTCGGTGGCGAGGGTGCCGTTGACGGTGCCGGCGAATACCTGGACGCCGTCGGCATCGGCGTAGCCGAGCGCGGTGGTGACGGTGGCGCGGCGGTCGGTGAGTCCTGCGGCCATGTTCAGGATGCCCTGGGCGCCGACGGTGTCGAGGAACCAGGCGACGAGGGCGCCTGGCAGGCCGTTCCAGGCGTGGACGGTCAGGCCGGTGTCATCGACCAGGACGGGCTCGCCGAGCTGCGCGTAGGCGTCGGTGACTTTGCGGGCGGCGACGACGGCGACGTCGAGGGACTGGACCTCGGTCAGCTCGGCCTTGGCCGGGGTGACGTCGATGCCGAGCATGGCGGCGTACTCGGCCGCCTTGCCGGCGTTCCCGGTGATGAGGGCGATACGGTCGAGCATCGGTGCTCCTTTGATCGTGGCGGGTTGCGGCCCGGCATGTTCGGGTCCTGTGGTCTTACGGGTTGTGGATCTTGAGCCAGTGGCTGGTGAAGCTGCTGATCCTGATGATGTCGTGGCCGGGCAGGTCGCGGCGGCTGCCCCGGACTGTGATGGTGTCACCGTCACGGACCGGACTGGCGAATTTCCACCACCACAGGTGGACGGTGTAGGTGTGGCCGGCGGTGACGAGGCGGAACATGCGGGGGAAGAGGTTGCCCAGGTCCGCGTCGGCGACCTGCCCGGTCACCGTGACGTTCTTGGCTTGGACCGGGAAAGTGCCCGCGAGCTGGTAGGGCGTCTGGACTGCGGCGTCGCGGAACCGGATGGTGGTCACCACCCCGTTGGGGGCCTGCAGTGCGGTCCACCGGCGGGTGATGACGAGGTCGGTGGAGTTGTTCTCGTTGCGGAAGACCCGGCGGTAGCGCTCGTACTGGTGTCCCTGGCGGGCGCTGGTCACCTCGGTGAAGCGGAGCTTGGACCGGATGGCGGGCAGGTGCTCGCGCAGGACAGGGATGTTGCCGGTTCCCTCGATGACGAAGTCGACGTCCTTGCGGACGGTTCCGTCCGGGGTCAGGTGCATGCCCAGCATGGCGGAGCCGAAGATTCCGACGGCACTGGCTCCGAACAGGGCGTTGAGCTCGGCGTGCAGCCCTGCCCAAGGGGAGTCCGCGAAGGTGCTGGCCTGCGTGGTGGCCGCGGTGTGCGGGTCGAGGTGCTCGCAGATCCTGGCCCTGGGGAGCATGCCGTAGGTGTAGAGGGCGTCGTCGGGTAGTTCGTCGTCCTCGGTGAAGTTCTTGCGGTAGGGCGTGCTGCGGAAGAGCCGGTCGCCGGCCGGGTCGGGCGAGTAGACGTTGTAGCCGACGAATTTGGCCGGGTGGTCCAGGTTTCCTACTACCCGGTAGATGCGGCCGTCTGTCATGACGACGTGGTCTAGGTCGCGGACCGCGGTCGGATGCGTGCTCACAAGGAACCTCCGTCGAGGATGGGCTGCGCCGCGCGCATCCGGGGGATGGCGTGGCGGGCGGCGTCGCTGATCAGGAAGTCCTGGATCGTCATCAGGACTCCGGCGTTCGCCCGCCAGCCCCGGGGCTCGGCCCCGGGGACGCGCTGCTGCTCTTTGTCGGTGATGTGGTCAAGGAGTTGCGGCAGCGAGTCGACGGTCAGCAGGACGGGGCGGACGGCGGCGTCCTGGCAGTGCTGCCGCAACCTCGTGATGAGGGCACCGTGGAACGGCGAGCCTTCGATGACCGCGTCCAGGCCGTCCCGGGTCAGCTTGGCGGCAACGGCCTCGACGGCGGGGAAGACTGCTTCGGCGTGGCTGGTGAACCCGGCGATGATGCCGCCCGGCGTCGGGTCGCCGTAAAGTTCCCAGGCGGTGTGCGAGACTTTCGCCAGCACGGGGGACTGAGCGGCAGGAACGTACAGCCGCTGGACTTCTCGCAGGTAGTCGGTGCTGACGATCGTCCGGACGTCGTTGTCGGCGGCGAGCCGCAGCGCCGTAGTGGATTTTCCGGCGCAGGCGATCCCGTAGATCACGTGCAGCGTCATCCGGGGCGTCACGGCTGGTACCCGTAGCGGTGGCCGGCCAGCCGGGCCCCTTCCAGTTGGGCGGGGGACAGGCCGGAAAGAGCCAGGTTGGCAGTCAGGCCGGCGCTGAACAGGATCGGGTCGTCGGTGTTGATGGTGACGGGTAGCTCCAGGCACATTGCTTTCGCCGCGGGGCTGGAGTGGGTCCAGTCCCAGACACCTAGCCGGGTGTTGCTCACCGGGCACATGTCCAGGCAGATGCCGTGCTCGCGGATCAGCTCGACGATCTCCGCGTGGTCCAGCAGCAGGACGCCGTGGCCGATCCGGCTGGGAATGACACGGGACAGGACCTGCCAGGAGAATCCGGCGCCGAATAGTTCGCCCAGGTGGATGTTGACGCGCAGGCCGCTGCGCTGGAGGTCGAGCAGCGGGCTCAGGTACCGGTCAAGGGCGGCCAGGTCGGAGGGCCGCATGTTGATGTCCAGGCCTGCCAGCAGCCCGTTGGCCGAGGCGTCCTCCAGCACCTGGCCGAAGACCGAGTCCAGCACGTCGTGCGGCTTGGAGAGGTTGATGGCCCCGAGAAATGAGACGGTCAGCGCTTCCGGGCCGGGCATTGCGGCCTTGAAGGCCCTGATGGCGTCGGCAAGGCTGCCGATCCAGGGCCAGTGGTGCATGAGGACGCCGACGCGCAGGTCTACGTGGCGGATGCCTGAGCTGGTCATCTCAGCGGTCAGCCGCCGGACGACTTCGGTGAATACGTCGCGGGTGAAGATGTCCTGGTCGTGTGCCAGTTGGCCGACCCTCCGGTCGAGCATGCTCAGCTTCTCGGCCGGGGAAGCGCGTGCGTAGCCGGGAGAGTCGAACACCGGCCGCAGGCGCTCCGGTTCCCTGGGCCGGGCAACCGCCAGGGCGCGAAGTGCTGACTCGAAGTGGCAGTGCAGCAGGCTGTGCACCTGATCAGCTCGGGTCTTCACGCCACGCCCGCAGGTATGCCCCTGATGGAGTGGATCTCGCGCGGGTGCCTGGCTCGCAGCTCCGCCATGCCGCCGGCGTCGGCGCTCATGACGGCCAGCGCTGTGTCGTGTACGACGGGGGCGAACTCCTCGATGCCGCGCCGTGACTCCTGCCTGGTCGCGGAGGGGATCAGGTGGCTGTTACACAGGACCGCGTGATACCGCCCCCGGTCGGTGAACAGGTCGAAGCCGTGGCGGTGGCGGAACATCCCCCGGTTGTAGTCGTCCTTGCCCGGATCGATGTGCTGGTCAACAACGCCGGGGGGACTGGAACACCCGGCACGTCACCGCGGACGGGCTCGAGCGCACCTTCGCCCTCAACCATCTCGCGCCGTTCCTGCTCACTCACCTGCTCCTGGACCGGCTCAAGGACAGCGCCCCGGCCCGCGTGGTCACCGTCTCCTCCAACGTGCAGGCCATCGGGCGGATCGATTTCGAGGACCTGCAGGGCGAACGGTCCTACTCCGGCGCACGGGCCTACAACCAGTCCAAACTCGCCAACGTCTTGTTCACCTACGAGCTGGCCCGCACGCTGCAGGCCACCTTGGTCACCGCCAATGCGCTGCATCCCGGCATGGTGCGCACAGCTTTCGGAGCCGAGGACCCCAGCAGCGCCCAGCGGCTGTTCACCCCGGTCATGCGGCCCTTCATGAAGGCCCCGGGCCGGGGCGCCGCCACGTCCGTCCACCTGGCTTCCGCTCCCGATCTGGAGCAGGTAACGGGCCGCTACTTCGCCAGCAGCAAACCCAGGAGATCCTCCAGACGCAGCTACGACCAGGCCGCTGCAGCACGGCTCTGGCAGGTCAGCGCCGACCTGGCCGGCCTGACCGCGGCCGGGGCCACGACAGCCGCGCGATCATGGTCGCGATCATCTCGACGTGGCCCATCTCCTCGGTCGCGACGTCCATGATCATCCTTGTACTTGCCGGGCATCCGGCAGTTCCAGCCCTGGAACAGGTACTGCATGGTGACGGTCATCTCGCCGTAAGCACCGCCGATGAGCTCCTGGAGCTTATGGGCGTACACCGGGTCGGGCTTCTCGGGCTGTGCGTCGAACTGCAGGTAATCAGTGTGCCGAAACATGAAACTCCTTCACGCGCGTGCCAGACTCACCCGCGTGGACACCATCGGGCACGTGCGCGGGCGCTGACACTCATCGCCGAGGCCGTTGCTTGACCCGCGCTCATCCGCTGCCCCCGATAGCGCGTCTCATGCCGCCCGGCCGGACTTTCCCGAAAACCCAGTTCGGCGTTGGGACGGGACCGGCGCGGTCAGCAGCAGGCTTCGGCCCTCTGCTGATCGCCAAAATAAGCGGGGAGCCCGCATTGCCGTGATTCAGGCGGATGCCGAAGCAGGCGTCCGTAACGGCTGCCTAGCCCTGTCGCCGCGACCGTCGTTCCATCGGCGGAGGGTCCCGGAGCGGCTCATTGACACTTTCAGGCTGAACGAGCTGTGGTTCCTGCTCGGCGGAGACGCTGAATTTGCCCAGTTGAGCTTCACCCAGGCCATCAGGTAGTGACTACGGCTGCGTCAGCATCGCGATGTCGCGGGAATGGCCCCGGCGGTGCTTCCCGGCCGGGGAAGCACCGCCGCGGGTGATGGTTCTAGCTGGGCGAGTCCTTGTCCTTTTCTCCTTTCCCGGGTGCGCGTGCGCGTGCGCGGGTGCGGGTGACTGCTGGGCGGGCGATCAGGTGCCTGCGGGAGCGGCGGCCCGGTGGCCGGCGGGTGACGCCGGAGGTGAGCGCTGCCGGCCGTGAGCCGGCCTGGCGGCGGGAAAGGTAGTTTCGACCGGGCCTGGCGCGGGCCGCCAGGAGGGCGGCCACGGGCGGGCGGGACGCGGCGGGACCGGTGGCGGCGCGGACCGGGGCGGCGAGGGCGGCTCGCCGAAGGAGGCCGAGATCAGCGCGTCGAATTCCTCGCGCAGCCACTGCTGGTCGGCGCAAATCAGGTCCGCGAACGTCGCGTCCGTCTCACGGGTAGGCACATTCATGCCGATCACACTCCCGGGAACCTTCGATAGCGTTGCCAGGTCAATGACCGATACACTTTTTATATAGCGCGCACTGCAGGAAGCTGTCAAGAGCCCATCGCAATCCGGCGGTCACGCGCCCCGATCTGCGGAGGTGCTCCCGGCCATGACCGGACGGCTTGATGATCTGGACGACCCGGACTACCCGGCCTTCACCACCGGCCGGGCCGCCGAGGTACTGGGGGTACAGCAGGCATTCCTGCGTGCCCTGGATACCGCGGGCGCGGTGACCCCGCAGCGCTCAGACGGCGGCCGCCGCCGCTATACCCGCCGCCAGCTCGCCTTCGCGGCGCGGATCAGGGAGCTGTTCGACCAGGGTCACACGCTGGCCGCCGCCCAGCGGATCCTGGCTCTTGAAGACGACCTGGCCGCCGAGCGCACCCTGACCGCCCGCTTGCACGCCCGGCTGCGTGGCCAGGATCCGCGGGACGGCTGACTGACCCTAGGTGCCGGGGCTCGCACCCGGCCACGGCCATTACCGCCGCCCCGGTAGGTTTCAGGGGTCCCTGGGCGGGCGGGCGACGGTCTCGGCGGCCAGGCCGCGCAGCCTGGCCAGCTCGGCCTGCAGCTGGCGGGTCTCCTCCTGCAGCTGCAGGACACGGCGGATGCCGGCCAGGTTCAGGCCGTCCGCAGTCAGCGCGCAGATCTGCTCGAGCCGGTCGATGTCCCGCCGGGAGTACCGGCGGGTGCCGCCCGCGCTGCGCACCGGATCCAGCAGCCCTTCCCGCTCGTAGATCCGCAGTGTCTGCGGGTGCAGCCCGGCCAGCTCGGCGGCCACCGAGATGGAGAAAAGCCCCCGGTCCAGGTCCGCCCACCCAGGGCTTACCATGGCCGATCCCGCTTTCTGGCCAGGTACCACAGGGCCAGCCCGGCCAGGCTGGCCTCCTGCTCATCCCAGTCGTCCGCCGCCGGGGCCCGCTGCGGGCTCTCTACCCGGACCGGGCCCACCCACAGCGGTGGTCCTGGCGCTCGCGCCGGAGACCTAACGTCCGGCCCGGCGGGGCGGGGCGGCCTCACCACCCGGACCACGGGAACCTCCGCACCAGGCTCGGACGACCCGGGCCCCAGCGCCCGGTCGTAGGCGGCCCGCCGAGCCGGGTCGCTCAGGACCTGGTAAGCCTGCGCCAGAACGCGGAACCGGCCTGGCGCGGCGGCATCACGCGGCCGGGCATCGGGGTGCTCAACCCGGGCCCGGCGCCGCCACGCCTGGGCGATCTCCCCCCGGGATGCTTCCCGCGGCACCCCCAGCAGCTGGTACAGATCCGGATCCGGGCCGCCGTAACCCGCTGCGGTCAAGACCATCACCTTCCTTTGCCTGGGTAGGCTCCGCCATCCTTGTCCAGTATGCCGCATGAAAAAATCTCAGTCGAGGCTTGTCAGATAAACCGAAGACGTGATACATAAATCCCGTGAGCGTGACATGACACGACGACATGGCAAGGAGGCACCATCATGCTCATGCGCACCGATCCCTTCCGTGAGCTGGACCGGCTGAGCCAGCAGGTATTCGGCACCACTGCCCGCCCGGCCGCGATGCCGATGGACGCTTACCGCCAGGGCGACGACTTCTACATCTGCTTTGATCTGCCTGGCATCCGGGCCGAGTCCATCGACCTGACCGTCGAGAAGAACGTGCTTACCGTCCGTGCCGAGCGCACGCCCGCGCCACCCGACGATGCCGAGATGATCGTCTCCGAACGGCCCTATGGCACCTTCACCCGCCAGGTCTTCCTCGGTGAGACCCTGGACGCCGAGAACGTCGGCGCGGACTACACCGCCGGCGTGCTGACATTGACCATCCCAGTTCGCGAGGCCGCCAAGCCCCGCAGCATCGAGGTCACCAGTAACGACCACAAGCAGGCTGTCACCGCCTAGCCCGGCGCTGGACATCACAGGTATGGGCCGCCCGGCAACGGGCGGCCCATACCAGCTCGTCAACCAACTCGGAGCACGCGCCACGGTCCGTTCGGAAGCAAGAGTGGAGATCCTGGGAACGGCGGTTCGTCGGCAGCGGCGCGGCCCCCGGCGCCAGTCCTGCCCGGCCGGGGTGAAGGAGCCGAGCGTCCTGCTCGGTTCATGTCCAGCAGGGTCTTGGCGACCAGCAGGGTCTTGGCGATGGGCGAGCCCGGGGCGGCTGGGCTGCACCGCGATGACCTCGACTCCGCTAGCAGGGAACGTGCGGTCAGCCGCTAGCTCGCGGCCGCACCACCCGAGCCGAGGGGCTGCGGCAGGCGCTGATCGCCTGGGCGTTCAACCCAGCCATCCGCGACACCTACCCGCCGGCCGAGATCGCCGCCGCGCTCGACTGGGCAGAACGGGCCTCGCTCCCCATCGCCGACCTGGAAGACACCGCCACCGCGCGGCTCGCGCTGGCCGCCTGCGCCCGCAACCTGCACCTGCCGAAGAACGGCTGGGGGAGGATCGTCCTGGCCACCTCCGCCTCCCGCGCGGGCACGGCCTGGACCGACGACGGCACCTCCCGCCGCCCCTACGACCTGCGCCACGCGGCGGTATCGCTGTGGCTGAACTCCGGGGTGCCGGCCACCGAGGTCGCCCGCCGGGCGGGGCACGGCGTCGCGGTCCTGCTGAAGATCTACGCCCACTGCATCGACGGGCAGGCTGATGCCGTGAACAAGCGGATCACCGTCGCCCTCGGAGTACAAGGCACCCAACCCGAGTCCGATGACGAGGGAAATGACGACAGCGTGCAGGCATCCTGAAATGCCAGGTCAGTGGCCCAAAGCCGGGCGGGCGGCCGGCATAACCGCTCCCACTACCCCGTCCGTGGTTTTTCCGCCTCCGTCGTGGGACCGAGCCAGGTGCGCACGGACGCATAGCGGACGGCGGCGGCCCGGGACGGAGCCTCGAACGGCGTTCGTTCTCCCCACGGCTGCCCTAGGTGGGCTCCTACTTCTTCGACCCCAGCCTCGACTTCGCCGGATGACCGACAGTCAGGTCGTTCTCAACCACGACGCTAATGAGTTTGGACCCTGTTCACAGGCGCGCTAGCCCGAAGCTCGGGCGGCAGGTGCAAGTCCGCGGCCTGTCTAGGAGGCTGCCAGCCGAGCAGGTTGTCAAGGGAACAGCTCGTGCGAGGCGTAACCGGACATAGTGCCAGTCTGCCGACCCTGGAAAGCCTGTGCCAAGGCGCGCGCTTAAGCGCCGAGCCACTCATGCACTTCGTTCTGCTGGCCGGACCGCGGGATCGAAATCCGCTGTGGCCACCTGGCGGCAGGGTGTCCGCCGGGTCGCATTGAAGCGGTTGCGCCATCTCCCGCTTCTCATCCTGCCCGCAGTCGACCGGCGCTGCCAGGTGCAGTATGAGCCCCCGGGCTACCTCAGGGAGGGCGAACTGGATCTTCCTGGGAGGATGCCTCCCAGGAGATTCGGGGCAGATTACCTCTGCCTCGAACGTCGGAAAATCTGTAGTGGCTGGAGTAGACATTCGGTTGTTGCATGGGTATAGTTCTTGTCGTAGCCCAGAGAGACAGTAGGGCCTGGCAGGGATGAACTGCCGGGCGGCAGCGAAGTCAGTGAGCAGCACCCCGGTGAAGGCGTCGGCTGCAGACGCGCGCGCCGGGAAGTTCGGCAGCGAGTTCCGGGCCAGGGCAGGACGGGCGACGGGGCTGGCTGCCGGAGGGTGGCGATCCCGCAGGCCACCGTGCTGTACGCAGTACTCGTTTTTGTAAGTGACTGATCCCAGAGGGAAGAACGGAGGAGCCAGGCACCGTCAGGATCGCCCGGGCGGGAGTTTGAGCCCGGGTACCGCAGGACATCGATTGTGAGGTGGTCTCCGGTCAAGCAACCGCGATCCCCGCACCCCCGGCAGCGTTATGGCCGGGTTGGCGGAAACAGAAGGCCGGCGCAGTATCAGGGTCGGCCGATGGTGTAGCAAGTTCCTTCGGGGCCCCGGTGCCGTACGGCACCAGGGCCCCTCTACGCGTTGCGCAGAGTTGCGCAGAGAGGTGCGATGACGGCAGGCGACTCCTACGGTCGGCTCGACGACGACGACTATCCCGCCTACACGATGGGCCGGGCCGCCGAGATGCTCGGCACCACCCAGGGCTTCCTGCGCGCCATCGGCGAAGCCCGCCTGATCACCCCGCTCCGCTCCGAGGGCGGCCACCGCCGCTACTCCCGCTACCAGCTGCGCATCGCGGCCCGAGCCCGGGAACTCGTCGACCACGGAACCCCCATCGAGGCCGCCTGCCGCATCGTCATCCTCGAAGACCAGCTCGAAGAGGCCCAGCGCATCAACGCCGAATACCGCCGCGCCGCCGAATCCGCCAACCCAACGGCCACGGACTGAGACGGCCAAGGCTCACAACTTCCTCTAGAGCTTCGCGGCTGGCCGCTCACCCAGCTGCCGGGACCTAAAGCGTTCCGCACGGCTCCGTCTCCTACCGCCCTGAGGCTCAGAGTGAGTGTGCCGACCCGTGCGCGGTCTGCCCTCGCGTCGGCTTCCCGCTCTCCGGGAGCGCACGTCCGTTTGCAGAGGCCGATAGTGGCCCCGCGCGTGCGGCGCCAGGCCTCCGGCACCAGCGCTCGCCTCCGCCCTGACCGCCGCTACCCGCGCGGCAGGCACCCGTCCGCCCCGGCACCTGAGACCCGGGCCAGCACGGTAAGCAGACA
>Ga0302314_10016469_pt1 | contig 12481 bp, 12 predicted proteins | sample III_Palsa_N2_3_FD_200533 | JGI IMG/M metagenome (GOLD analysis project Ga0302314, IMG submission 200533) | Peat permafrost microbial communities from Stordalen Mire near Abisko, Sweden - III_Palsa_N2_3 | ecosystem: Environmental > Terrestrial > Soil > Palsa > Peat permafrost | place: Sweden...
ATATGTTTTTTAGGAGAAAATTGGCGCGCTCGGAGCGATTCGAACGCCCGACCCTCAGATTCGTAGTCTGATGCTCTATCCAGCTGAGCTACGAGCGCGCACCCGCCTTTCGGCGAAGGGGCGGAACCTAGTCGGGCGGCGGGGGAAATTCAAGGCGCCGTGCTAGCCCGTCGCACCACGGCCTCGATCAGGTCGAGCCGATCCTTCGCGAAGCCCTGGCGCACGTGCACGCCGTCGGCGCCGAATTCGACCAGCTGGTCGCCGGCCACGGTGTAGCGCGGCCAGGCCGGGCCGCCCGCCGCGCCCGGATCGCCGGTCTTGGCGAAGGCGACCCAGTAGGCGTGCATGGCGTCGGCGATCTTCTGATCGTCGGGCGTGGCAGCGGGGATGTCGTGATTGCCATAGCTGTAGGGATGGGTCGCCAGGGTGTCGAACACGTAGGCGATTTCCGAGCCGTGAGGCGCGCCGAAACTGGCGGCGCGCAGCGCGGCCGGCACGTAGGAGAAGTGATAGACGAAGGCCGGCAGACCCTGTTTCGCCATCTCGCGGGCCAGCTCGCGGTCGGGCTCGGTGATCATGGTGTCGGTCATCAGCTCGCGCGCCACCTCGGGCTTGGGCTGGCCGCCGTAGAGCGCGATCACCTTGGCCGGATCGCCGGCGCGGGCGATCACCGGGTCGGGAAAGCTGGCCACCTGGGGGAATAGGCTGGCTTCGTAGCTGTTGCCGCCCTCGAGGAAGGGCACGTGCGCCTCATCGCCCTTGGCGAAGGCCTGGGCGATGCCTTCGGTGACGATCTTGCCGTCGAGCACCGGGCCGGGCAGCCCCGGATCGCCAAGGCCGGTGAACTGGCCGTTCAGCGTATCGGCCGGCAGCGCCCGCAACGCCGCGGCGGCGGCCGCGTCGTCGCCCTTGATCCCGTTCGCGGCGGCGAAGGCGCTGCCGATCGCTTCGCCGGCTTGCAGCGACTTGGGCGTAATGCGGCCGAAGCCTGACTCAGCGATCGCCTGGTCGAACAGGCCGCGCGCGGCCGGCGAGGTCATCAGCAGGTTGACCGAGATGCCGCCGGCGCTCTCGCCGAACATGGTGATCCGGTTCGGATCGCCGCCGAAGGCCGCGATGCTTGTTTTCACCCATTTCAGCGCCGCGATCTGGTCCATCAGGCCGTAGTTGGCGACCGGCCCCCCACCCGCTTCGGGTCCGCCGTCCAGCGCCGGGTGGGCGAAGAAGCCGAACCGGCCGAGACGGTAGTTGAAAGTCACCAGCACCACGCCCTGCTCGGCGAAGCGGGTCCCGTCGTAGATCGGCACGGCGCCCGAGCCGTAGATGAAGGCGCCGCCGTAGATCCAGACCATCACCGGCAGCTTCGCGCCCGGCCTGGCGCCGGCGGGACGCCAGACGTTCAGCGTCAGGCAGTCCTCGCCCATCGGCTCGGCCGAGGGGATGCGCCGGCCCTGCAGGCAGATCGGGCCGAAGTCGCTCGCGGCCTTGACGCCGCTCCAGGCCGCGGCTGGCGCCGGCGGGCGCCAGCGCAGATCGCCGACCGGCGGCGCGGCGAAGGGCACGCCCTTGAAGCTCTCGACCTTGCCGTCGACGACGCCGCTGAGATCGCCCTGGGCGGTGTGGACCACGTCCGCGCTCGCCGCGCCGGCGGTGAGCATCGCCGCGGCCAGCACCGCGCCTAGAAGCCCGATCAGTTTCGCCATTGTCGCCTTCCCCCTCAGTCGTGCCGCCTTCAGCGGTCTTCAACACCCCGCCCCGGCGACTTCCGTCGCAGCGCCTTGGCCGCTGCGCCCCTAACCCTTGAAATTATCCTTCGCCGCCCGCACCGCCGCGAACGCTTCGTAGTCAGGCGCGCTGGCCTTGCCGACGGCGGCGGCGAGCAGGGGCGCGCGGAGGAAGGGGTTGGTGGCCTTTTCCAGCGCGATGGTGGTGGGCACGGTGGGCTCGCCGCGTTCGCGGGCGGCGAACACCTGCTCGGCGCGGGCTTTCAGCGCCGGGTCCTGGTCGACGCTGAGCGCGAAGCGGGCGTTCGAGGCGGTGTATTCGTGAGCGCAGTAGACGCGGGTCTCGTCCGGCAGGGCGGCAAGGCGCGACAGCGAGGCCCACATCTGCTGCGGCTGTCCCTCGAACATCCGGCCGCAGCCCAGTGCGAACAGGGTGTCGCCGACGAAGGCGATGCGGTCGGCGTCGTCGAAATAGGCGATGTGGCCCAGGGTATGGCCGCCAGTCTCGATCACCCCGAACCGGGTCTCGCCGAGCTCGACCACATCGCCGCCGACCACCGTGCGATCCAGCGGGGCGATGCGGGTGACCTCGGCCGGGCCGACGATCTGGCAGCCGGTGGCCGCCTGGATCTCAGCGTTGCCGCCGGCGTGATCGGCGTGCCAGTGGGTGTTGAGGATCAGGTCGAGGCCCCAGCCGGCGCGCTTCAGCTCGGCCAGGATCGCGGCGGCGTCGGGCGTGTCGATGCAGCCGGTCTTGCCGGTGGCGTCATCCCGGATCAGGAAGCCGTAGTTGTCGGAGAGGCATGGGAACTGGCGGACAGTGAGGGTCATGGGCTACTCCATTCGCGGCCTTCTTAGCCCCGAAGGCCGCCGCTAGGGAGCCCGGATGCGCCGCGACGTGCTCGACCTGCGCGAATTCTACGCCGGACCGCTGGGCGCGGCGGCGCGGCAGATGGTGTCGCGCAAGGTGACCGAGGCCTGGGGCGGGCTTTCCGGGCTCGATCTGCTGGCGCTCGGCTATGCGACGCCGTTCCTGGAGCCGCTGGCGGCCGGGGCGCGGCGGGCGATCGCGGCGATGCCGGCGCAGCAAGGGGTGGAGGCCTGGCCGCTCGGCGCGCCGAACGCCGCCGCCCTGGTCGACGAAGCCGCCCTGCCGTTTCCCAGCGCCCTGTTCGACCGGGTGCTGGCCGTGCACGCGCTGGAGGAGGCCGACAGCCCGCTGACGGTGCTGAGCGAGATCGGCCGGGTGCTGGCGCCCTCCGGCCGGCTGATCCTGGTGGTCGCCGCGCGGCACGGCCTCTGGGCCAACGCCGAGCAGAGCCCGTTCGGCCACGGCCGGCCGTTTTCGCGCCGGCAGCTGGAGGCGCTGGTGCGCGAGGCCGACCTGGAGCCGGCCGGCTGGACCCGCGCGCTTTACGCCCCGCCGCTGGAATGGGCCGCGCGCTGGGCCGAGGGGTTCGAGCAGGCCGGCGCGCGGCTCTGGACCCCGCTCGCCGGCCTGATCCTGATGGAGGCGCAGAAGCAGACCATCGCAGTCCGGCCGCTGCCGGCGAGGGTCCGGGCCCGCGTCTATGCCCCCGGCGCGCTGCGGCCGGCTTGAGGCGACGGCCACCAAGGACTTGGGGCTCCCGGCGAAAACGCCTAAATCCTGTTGCAGGGCGCGCCGTTGCGCCGAGAGGGTCAGCGCCATGAAGATGATCGTCGCCGTGATCAAGCCCAGCCGCCTCGACGCGGTGCTGGAGGCCGTGACCGAAGTGGGCGCGTCGGGCCTCACCGTCACCGAGGTGCGCGGCTATGGCCGCCAGAAGGGCAAGACCGAGGTCTACCGCGGCGCCGAGTACGAGGTGAAGCTGCTGCCGAAGGTGAAGCTGGAGATCGCGGTCTCGGCCGACATGGCCGACGGCGTGATCGAGGCGATCACCCGCGCCGCCAACACCGGCAAGATCGGCGACGGCAAAGTGTTTGTGATGGACCTGGAAACCGCGATCCGCATCCGCACCGGCGAACGCGACGCCGCCGCCATCGCGGGGTAGCGGGCTAAACCGGGAACTTGACCCCGGTCAGCGCCTCCGAGACGTCCCACAGGTGCTTGGCCACCCCTACGTCCTGCGCGGCTTTGGAGATGCGGGCCACCCCTGGCGCTCCCACCATTTCGAACAGGCGGCTGGGGCCATAGTAGCCGGCTGGCTTGGCGTCGGGCGAGGTGGCGGCGAACAGCTGAGGCAGCGCGCCGGCGGCCGCTGACTGGCTGGCCCATGGCGCAATCAGCACCCCGCCGACCCGCGCCATCAGCGAATCGGTCCCCGGTCCGTTGGCGATCAGGTCGGTGCGGGCGTAGCCGGGATGGGCCGCGTCGCTGGTGAGGCCCCAGCCGGCGGCGTCGCTGCGGCGCTGCAGTTCGAACGCAAACAGCAGGTTGGCCAGCTTGGATTGTCCGTATGCGGACCACGGCTGGTAGTGCTTCTGCCATTGCAGGTTATCGAAATCGATCCGGCCGGCGTGATGGGCGCCGCTGCTGACCGTGGTCACCCGCGGGGCCTTGCCGGCCAGCAGCAGCGGCAGCAGCCGCCCGGTGAGGGCTAAGTGACCGAGGTGGTTGGTGCCGAACTGCAGCTCGAAGCCGTCGGTGGTGGTCTGCCGCTTGGGCGGAGTCATCACGCCGGCGTTGTTGACCAGCAGGTCGATCGGCCGGCCGTTGGCTTCCATCTGCACGGCGAAGGCGGCGATGCTGGCCAGATTGGCCAGATCGAGTTTCTCGAAGGCGATCGACGCGTGTGGGTGCAGGTTGAGGATGCGCACGGTCGAGCCGCGCCCCTTGGTCTCGCTGCGGCCGGCCAGAACCACATCGGCGCCCGCGGCGGCGAGGGCCAGCGCGGTCTCGTAGCCCAGACCTCCGGTGCCGGTAACGACGGCGCGGCGGCCGGCCTGGGATGGGATGTCGGCGAGGGTCCACATGAGTCGGGGAGCTTAGCCGAATAGTTCGGTTTTGGGGTCTCCTGTTAGTAACGTTGGCGCGGCATTTGCGCGGCTGAGGAGAAACAGCGCCGATTCCGCCCGCCAGTTCTCGATCGCCCGCTTCGGCGCCATCGGCCGGGCCGGTTTGCCGTTGGCGAGGGCCGCGCAGGCCTCGATGCGAAGGCCGAGGTCGTCGCAGAGCTGGGTGAAGTCGCGCAGGGTGCAAAGGTGGATGTTGGGCGTGCCCCACCAGGGCGTCGGCAGCGAGCTGGTCAGCGGCATCCGGCCCAGGCTCAGCAGTTCGAGCCGGATGCGCCAGTGCCCGAAATTCGGCAGCGAGACGATCGCCCGCTCGGCGATCCGCAACAGTTCCGAGAGCACGTGGCGCGGCTGGCGCACCTGCGGCAGGGTCTGCGACAGCACTGCATAGTCGAACGCCCGCGCCGGGAAGTAGTCGAGATCGTCGTCGGCGTCGCCCTGGACTACGGCGAGGCCCCGCGCCAGGCAGGCCGAGACGCCTTCCGGGCTGATCTCCAGCCCGCGGCCCTCGACCGCCTTCTGGGTCGCGAGCAGTTCGAGCAGTTCGCCCTCGCCGCAGCCGACGTCGAGCACGCGCGAGCCAGGACGCACCAGGCGCAGGATCTCGCGGAAGTCCTCGCGGGTGGTCAGATGCGGGCCGGTCACGGGACGCTCCTGTCCTCCGCGCCGGACTTCAGGAACCCGGCCAGGGCGGCGTGAAACACAGACTCGTTGAGCAAAAAAGCGTCGTGGCCCTTGTCGGTCTCGATCTCGACGAAGCTGGCCCGGGCGCCGGCGGCGTTCAGCGCCCGCACGATCTGGCGGCTCTCCGGCGTCGGATAGAGCCAGTCGGAGCTGAACGAGAAGACGCAGAAGCGCACGTCGCGCGATTTGCGGAACGCTTCCGCCAGCGCGCCGCCGTGCCCGGCCGCGAGATCGAAATAATCGAGCGCGCGGGTGATGTAGAGGTAGGAGTTGGCGTCGAAGCGATCGACGAAGGCCGCGCCCTGGTGGCGCAGATAGCTCTCGATCTGGAAGTCGGCGTCGAAACCCCAGGACAGGCCGTCGCGCTGGAGTTCGCGGCCGAACTTCCGCTGGAGCGCCTGCTCCGAGAGGTAGGTGATGTGGGCGGCCATTCGGGCGACCGCGAGGCCCTTCTCGGGCCGCACGCCCTGGCGCGCGTAATCGCCGCCGCGCCAGTCCGGATCGGCCATGATCGCCTGGCGACCGACCTCGTGGAAGGCGATGTTCTGCGCCGAGTGGCGCGGCGCGCAGGCGATGGCGACGGCCGCGTGCAGCCGCTCCGGGTAGTCCGCCGCCCACTGCAGCACCTGCATCCCGCCCATCGAGCCGCCGACGGCCGCGAACAGCCTTCGGATGCCGAGCGCCTCGACCAGCATCGCCTGGGCGCGGACCATGTCGGCCACGGTCACCATCGGGAAGGTCAGCCCATATGGTTCGCCGGTGGCGGGATCGATCGACGAAGGCCCCGTCGAGCCCGCGCAGCCGCCGACCACGTTGGAGCAGATGATGAAGAAGCGGTCGGTGTCGAGCGGACGCCCCGGGCCGATGATCTGGTCCCACCAGCCGGGCTTGCCGGTCAGCGGGTGGCGCGAGGCCGCGTGCTGGTCCATCGACAGCGCGTGGCAGACCAGCACGGCGTTGGACTTGGCCGCGTTCAGACTGCCGTAGGTGTTGTAGGCCACTTCGAGGCCGTCGATCCGGGTTCCGCAGTCGAGCGGCAGCGGCTGGTCGGCCGCGAAGCGCATCACGCCGCCGCTCGTCTCGATCAGCTCCGCCGATGTCGCGCCATCGCTCATGGGGCGCCTCTCGGACGCCAAAGCGCGCGCGCTGTCAACGTCTTGGCTCAGCTTGGGCTCGGCGTGCCGCAGTGGGTCGCGGTGGGTGCGGCGGGTCTGTTACGATAGGCGAGCATGCGACGACTCATTCTCTTTCGCCACGCCAAGGCCGAACCCCGCGGACCTGGCCAGGCCGACTTCGACCGTCCGCTCGCGCCGCGCGGCCGGGACGACGCGGCGATCGTCGCCCGCGCCCTGGCCGCCCACGGTTTCGCACCCGACCTGGCGCTGGTCTCGCCGGCCCGCCGCACCACCGAAACCTGGATCAGCGCCAAGCAAACCTTCCCGGCTACCAAGGTCGAGCTTTGCCGCGATCTCTACGACGCCATGCCCGAGGCGATCCAGGAGGCGATCGCCGAGGTCGCCGAGCGCTGCGACACCCTGATCGTGGTCGGGCACAATCCCGGCCTGCAGGAGGTGGCGGTCGAACTGCTGCTCGACGCCTCCGCCGCGGAGTCCGAGCAGGTCGCCGACCGGTTCCCCACCGCGACGGCGGCCGTCTACGCGATCGATCCGGTCGGCCACGCGCGGCTCGACGGCCTCTATCTGGCCAAGGACCTTGGCGGCGAAGGCGACGCCTAGGGTGGCCAAGGTCTACAAGATCATCGCCAGGACCGACTGGGAACAAGCCCAGCGCGCCGGCCGCTTCGAGGGCGCCGCGATCGACCTGCGCGACGGCTACATCCACCTTTCGACCGCCGCCCAGGCCGCCGAAACCGCGCGGTTGCACTTCGCCGGACAGGCGGGGCTGGCGTTGCTGCGGCTGGACGCCGATGCGCTCGGACCGGCGCTGAAGTGGGAGCCGTCGCGCGGCGGGCAGCTGTTTCCGCACCTCTACGGCGCGCTCGATTGTGCGCTGGTCGAGGCGGTGACGGAGATGCCGCTCGATGCTGCGGGCGTGCCGCAAGTGGGCGAGTTGCCAGCGTGAAGTACGGCCGCGCGGCCCTTTCGTTCATTGAATCTGACGCTGGGCGCTGCGCAGTGCTCCTCCCCTCGCTTCAGGCGAGGGGAGGTGTCGCCTGGCGAGCGCGGCAAGCGAGCCGCGACGGAGGGGAGACGCGCACCGGCGGCGGAGACAGCCTTGCGCCGCCGGTCCCCCCTTCGTCGCGCATCGGTCGCTGTCGCTCCCTCGCTTGCGACACTTCCCCCCGCAAGCGGGGTGAAGAGCAAGTCGCTCTGGATCGTCGGAAGTGTGCGAAAGCACAACCGTCGCTTAGGGCGAGGGATACCGAGCGCCGATGAGCGCGCTGCACGCCCTCGCCACCCGCGCCCTCCATGCGCTCGACCCGGAGGACGCGCACGGCGCCAGCATCGCGGCGCTCAAAGCCGGGCTCGGCCCGCGCACCTCGGCCGAAGACCCCGCCCTTGCCGTCGAGATCGCCGGCCTGCGCCTGCCCAATCCGGTCGGGCTCGCCGCCGGGTTCGACAAGAACGCCGAGGTCGCGAAGGCCATGCTGGCGGCCGGGTTCGGCTTCGTCGAATGCGGAACGGTGACGCCGAAGCCGCAGGCCGGCAATCCGCGCCCGCGGCTGTTCCGCCTCAGCGAGGACGAGGCGGTGATCAACCGGATGGGGTTCAACAACGCGGGGCTCGAACCGTTCGCCGCCAATCTCGGTCGGCGCGGCGCCAATGTCGCTGGTAGGGGGATCGTCGGCGCAAATATCGGCGCCAACAAGGACGCCGAGGATCGCATCGGCGACTATGTCGCCGGGCTGAAGCGGCTGTGGGGGCTCGCGGACTATTTCACCGTCAATGTCTCGTCGCCGAACACGCCGGGCCTGCGCGCCCTGCAAAGCGGCGCGGCGCTGACCGAGCTGCTGGGCCGGACCCGCGAGGCGCGCGCCGCCCTGCCCGGCCGCCATCCGGTATTCCTGAAGGTCGCGCCGGATCTCGATGACGCCGAGATCGAGGCCATCGCCGATGCGGTCGCCGTGGCGCACTTCGATGGCGTCATCGTCAGCAACACCACCCTCGCCCGCCCAGAGTCGCTGACATCCAGCCATCGCGGCGAGGCTGGCGGCCTCTCCGGCGCGCCGCTGATGAGCGCCTCGACGCAGGTGCTGGCCCTGTTCCACGCGGCGGCGAAGGGCCGGTTCGCGCTGATCGGCGTCGGCGGCGTCGCCTCCGGCGCGGACGCCTACGCCAAGATCAAGGCTGGCGCGTCCGCCGTGCAGCTCTACTCCGCACTGGTGTTCCAGGGTCCCGGCCTGGTGAGCGCGATCCGCCGCGATCTTGCACAGCGGCTGGCCGCGGACGGACACTCAAGCCTCGCCGAGGCGATCGGCGCACGATGACTTCGGCCCTGGCGCTGCTCGCCCCGCGAGACGGTTCCGTTGCCGCAAGCCCCGGGCTCTAGTAACGGAACCTTATGGCGGACGACGCGCCTCTGTCGGACCCAGCCCAGCGAGGCGGCCGCCGCGTCCTCTGGCCCGGCGGCCTCTCCGGTCGACTGCTGCTCGCCACCCTGCTGGTCATCGTCGTCGCCAACGCGATCATCGTTCCGGTGCTGCTGGCCAACCGCCAGCGCGACTGGCTGAGCGAGAAGGTCGCCGCCGGCGAACTGGCCTCGTTCGTGGTCAGCGCCGCTCCGGAAGGCAAGGTCAGCCAGCAGGTCAAGGGACAGATCCTGAAGAGCGCCGGGCTGGTCGCGGTGTTCGTGCAGGCGGACGGCGTGATGCACCAGGTGCTGGCGCCAACGAAGCAGCGCCGGGCCGATTACCGCATCGACTTGCGCGAGGAAGACCTGTTTAGCCAGATGTCCGGCGCGCTCGACACCCTGTTCGGCGGCGGCGACCGCCTGGTGAGGGTGATCGACCGGCCGCACTATCTGACCGGCGAGCTGGTCGAGATCGTGGTGCCGGACCACGCGCTGCAGTCGATCCTGGTCGACAACGCCCGCGAGCTCCTGCTGGGCGCGATCCTCACCTCGGTGATGGCCGGGGCGCTGGTCTATCTGTTCCTGACCTTCTTCCTGATCCGGCCGATCCAGCGCATCACCCGCTCGATGGAGCGCTTCCGGGCCGACCCCGCGGACCCGGCCGCGCACCTGCCGCCCTCCGGCCGCCACGACGAGATCGGCCGCGCCGAGGTCGAGCTCGACCGCATGCAGTCGGACCTGAGCGCCGCTCTGGCGTCGCGCGCCCGGCTGGCGGCGCTGGGCGAGGCGGTCGCCAAGATCAATCACGAAATGCGCAACATGCTGACCAGCGCCCAGTTGGCCTCCGAGCGTCTGGCGACGTCCGGCGATCCGGTGGTCGCGCGCACCTTGCCCAGGCTGGAACGCGCGCTCGAACGGGCCGTCGCGCTCGCGGCCAACGTGCTCGCCTTCGGCCGCAGCGAGGAGCCGCCGCCCGCCGCCCGGCCCGTGCCGCTGCGGGCGGCGCTGGAGACGGCGGCGGAAGACGCCCAGCTGTCGCCGGAGGGCGTCGGCTTCACCACCACCGTGGACGAGACCGCCCAGGTGCTGGCCGACCCCGACCAGCTGCACCGGATTCTGGTCAACCTGATGCGCAACGCCCGCGAAGCGATCGATGGCGCGCGGGAGGCTGACCCCAGCGCGGAGCGCGGCGGTGGCGTCAGCGCCAGCCTCAGGGTCGAGGACGGTCAGAGCATCGTCCGCCTGGCCGACGACGGACCGGGCCTGCCGGAGCGCGCCAGGGCCAATTTGTTCCAGCCGTTCCTGGGCTCGGCGCGGCGCGGCGGCGCGGGCCTCGGCCTCGCGATATCCCGCGAGCTGGCACAGGCGCACGGCGGCGACCTGGTGCTGGTGGAGACCGGGCCGGCGGGCACGGTGTTCGACCTGCGCCTGCCTGGCGCGCCCGACCCGCTCCCCAAACCCTAAGCGCTACCTGCGCTCGATGCCGATCTCGTCGGCGTCCGGCATCTTGCCGCCGCGCTCGGCCATCATCCGGCGCAAGTCGCGATCGATCACCCGGCGCTGCGGCGGCTGAAAGATCGGATACCGAACGCCGTGGGTATGCAGCGCCGAGGTCATGGCGTCGGGACCGACGAAGATGAAATAGCCCTGGTAGGCGCCGTCCGCTTCCGCCGCGCCTTGCAGCCGCACGCCTTCGAGCAGCACCGCGCAGTTCTCCAGCGAGCCGACGTCGCGGGCCAGCGGGGTGAAGGTGCTGGATCCGGCGGGGTCCGGCTTGGCGCGCCAGCAGACGCCGGCCTGCTCCGGCGCCGGGGGACCGTTACAGGCGGCCAGGGTTACGAGCAGCAGGATAGGGACGATCAGATGCCGGCGCATTGCGGCGAAGGTAGCAGAGGGGCCAAACCGATTGCTCCCCCATTTATCCCCCTTAAGCCGCCAACCCCGCCGCTTGCACCATGTCGCGGACGTGGGCGAGTTGCTCCGGCGCGGCGGCGAGTTCGGCGCGGGCGCCATCGGTGCGCAGCAGCTTCAGCGCCGCGGCGCGGGCGCGGTCGGCGGCGGGACCCAGCGGCGCGGCCTCGCCCGTCGCCAGGCGCAGTAGCAGGCCCAGCCGGTGCAGCGCCGAGGCGGTGGCGTGGGCGATGGAGGCGATCAGCTTCGCGTCGGCCTCGACCAGACCGCCGACCTCGCCGAACTTGGCCATGATCGGCGCCAGGTCGGCCGGATCGAGCCCGGCGCGAGCGCTGGAGCGCTGCATCGCCGCCAGCGACGCCAGCCGGTGCGAGGCGGTATCCGGTCCATAGCGCAGCTCGGTCTCGAACCGCAGCGAGCCGGCGTGGCTGGCGAGGTAGCGCGCGGCCTGACGCTTGTTCACCGCGCCGACCACGTTCTCCGACAGCCAGATCAGCTGTTCGGCTTCGTCGCGGGCGCTGCCGTCGCGGCCGAGCAGGCCCTCGACGAACTCGGAGGTCACCAGCATCCGCGAGCGGGCGATGAAGGCTTCCTGCACGCTTTCGGCCGGCAACAGCTGGCCGGCGGCGGCGGTGAGGGCCATGCCGAGCGCGCGCAACAGTTCGATCTCGTCGCCGGGGTTGGTCGGACGCAGGCGACGCGGTCCCAGCAGCTCGTGCAGGATGCGGCGGCCGACGGCGGCGCGCACATTGGCGAACGGCGGCGACAACATCCACTCCGCCAGGCGCGCCGCCGCGCCTTCCAGCGGCGGCAGGGCGCGGGCGACGCGCGGATCGGCCACGAACTTGGCGATCGCCGCGCCGGCGACCAGCCGGGTCATGCCGGCGAGCTGCCCGCCCAGATCGAGATGGCCGCCCAGCAGCTCGACCAGGCCGGCGCGGGATTCCAGGATTTCCGAGAGCGGCTGTTCGAGCACCTCGAACGCGAGCTCGCGCGCCGGCCCCACCGCCGGTGCGGCGTCGGCGAGGTCGAGCAGGCGCATCACCTTCGCCGACCAGGTGGCGCCAGGGGCGAGGTAGGCGGCGACGCCGCCCCCCAGCAGATAGGCCGCCTCGGTTTCGCCGACGAGCCGCTCGGCGGCGGCGGCGAAGGGCTCCTTGGCAAAGTTGGCGAAGCGATCGCGCCGTGCGTCGGCAACGATGCGGGCGATGGAGCGGTCGATCAGGCGCTGGAAGCTGCGGATCAGTTCGTGCACCGAGACGCCACGGGCCTGAGCCTCCGGCACCGCGATCTTCTGCACCGCGTGCTGCAGATCGTTGCCCGCGGCGTCGAGCTTCTCGGCCAGGTCCTTGCGGTGTAGCAGTTCGAACGCGGTGGCGTGGTTGCGCGCCAGCCAGCCGTCGAGCAGGCGGCCGATGCGGTCGCGGGCGTGCAGGCTGTAGAGATCCTCCGGCGAAACGCAGAGCGGCTCGCGGTCTTCGACCACCTTGCGCTTTTTCGCGCCTTCCACTTTGCCCTTGGAAAAGATGGCAATGCTGTTGAATTCGCGCGTGTTCGGATCGAGCGATTCCTTGCTGACCCGGACGGCCGCGACCCGGCCATCGGTCATCAACGCTTCGGCCGCCTCGATCACCTGG
>Ga0302314_10016470_pt1 | contig 12481 bp, 11 predicted proteins | sample III_Palsa_N2_3_FD_200533 | JGI IMG/M metagenome (GOLD analysis project Ga0302314, IMG submission 200533) | Peat permafrost microbial communities from Stordalen Mire near Abisko, Sweden - III_Palsa_N2_3 | ecosystem: Environmental > Terrestrial > Soil > Palsa > Peat permafrost | place: Sweden...
TCGTCGAATACAGCGAGCGTCAGCAGGAACACTCGAAGCCGGGTGGCGCCGCGGGGGGTGAGCAGCGCCAGAGCGCCGAGCGCGAAGGCGGTGTCGGTTGACATTGCGGCGCCCCATCCGCCCGCCCCAGCGCCGCCCGCGTTGAACGCCAGGTAGATGGAGATCGGCACGGCCATGCCGCCGATCGCCGCAAGCACGGGCACCGCCAGCCGGCGGCGCTCGCGTAGCTCACCCAGGTCGAGCTCCCGCTTGGCCTCGAGGCCGACGACGAGGAAGAAGAACGTCATCAGGCCCTCGTTCACCCACTGGCGCAGGTCCGCCGAGATCCCGCCCGAGCCGATCTGGATCGAGAGCTTCCTCGTCCACACCGATTCATAAGAGTGAGACCACGGCGAGTTGGCCCACAGCAGCGCGAGGATCGCTCCACCGAGGAGGAAGATGGCGCCGCCGGTCTCGGTGCTCAGAAAGTCACGAACGGGCGCCGCGAGATTCCGCGCCCACGCGGTGCGGCCGCTGTACGGTGTCGATTGAGCAACGGCCATCAGCCGCGATTATCGCTGGCGAGTCACTGTGCGACCCTGAACGAGTCGCCGGCCCTGAGCGAGGCCGGCGCTGATCACGTCATCGCGGCGGCTCGGATCCATCAGGTCGGTGCCCATTGCCTTGGCCGAATCCTCGTCCGGGTTGATCGTGCTCACACGCGCGCCACGGGCCGTGAGCGCTAGCGCCTCGGCTGCCGCACGTGACCGCGAGAGAACCCCGAGCGCACCGAGAGGCTGTGAAAGTGTTGGTCGCAGCGCGCCGGTTGGGTTCAGGCAGAGGACACGATCGTTGCGCGCGACCTCGGCTGCATCCATATTGGTAGGGCTCCAGACGCCGCCGTCCACATAGGTGTGGCCGCGGACGTGCACGGGCCGGAAAACTCCAGGGATTGCACACGAGGCCTGGACCGCCTCCGAAACGGACAGCTCGGGCGCACCCGGCGCACCCATCATCACCCGTCGTCCGCTCTCGATATCGACCACCGCGATCCGCAGGCGACCGTCCCAGCGTGCCCCGCTGCGCACGATCGCGACGTCGAGCTCCGTCAGAGCGCGGCGGCCAGGCCGGACTCGCGCAAGGGCTGCCCGTCGCACCGCCGCGCCGCCTGCGGCGGCGGCGGTGGAGCTGAGGATCCACGACGCGAGCGGCGCGGCGGCAATCGTTCCCAGACCGGCCGCCGTCCCGAGCGCGCGGCGGATATCCGAAGGTCCGTGATGGTGTTCGGATGCGTCGACGATGGGCGGCTCGAAGGGGCGATCGAGCCGCTCACGCGGACGTACACCGGTGGCCAGCGCCGTCGCGACGATCGATCCGGCTGACGTGCCCAGATAGCTCGAGCATCCGCACACGTCGAACCCGCCGGGCTCATCGAGGGCGGCGAGGAGGGCGTTCATCCATGCCTCACCGAGCGTTCCGCCGCCGCCGAGGACAAGGGTGTCTGGCACGACGGCCGCGTCCGCTTGCATCGGAGAAGTTTTAGCGCGTGGCGGACGGCTCGCAGGGGGAACTGAGAGCCGTCCAGCCTCGTGGGTGGCGGCTCAAGGGATCGCACCGGTCGGTCGAAACAGTAGGGAACGTAACCAGTTCCGGAACCTACCCAGTTCCGTACCTACCCAATCAGTTCTAAGCCTTGACCCCGCGGAGGAACCTATGCGGTCTTTCTATATCGGCGACAACTTCGAGGAAGACGATTCAAGCGACGGCGATCTCGCCGTCCTGATGATGGGTGGCGAGCTCGACTACGAGGTCAGCCCACAGATCAGGGCGCGCCTGGTTGGCGCAATCAAGGACGGTAGACGGCGTCTGGTGCTCGACCTCTCCGACGTAACGTTCATCGACTCGACGGCAATCGGTGTTCTCGCGGGTACCGTCGTGAAGCTGGACGAAGCCGGGGGCGGGTCGCTCGCGGTCGTGTGCGCTCACGAAAAGGTCGTACAGATCTTTGAGATCACAGGCCTCGACAGCGTGATCGCCGTGCACAGCACCCGTGAAGAGGCGGTCTCGGCACTCTCCTTCGTGCGTTGATATGGCGACCTCCGAGCAGCACGACGCAGCAGGACGCGCTGAAAGTGAGTTGCACCTGCCGGCGCGCCGGTCGGAGCTGAGCGTCGCGCGGAAGTACGCAGGCGATGTGGGGGCTGAATTCGGACTCGATCCCGACGGCTGCTACGACTTCGTGCTGGCTGTCAATGAGGCGGTCACCAACGCCATCCGTCACGGCGCCTCCGATGAGCGGGGGCTGATCCATCTGAGCATCGTCGCTGACGAGGACCGCGTGACCTTTTCGGTCCGCGACTTCGGGAGCTTTGTAATGCCCGTCATGGACGGACCCGTGAACTCAGATCACGGGAGGGGCCTCGCGATGATGGCCAGCCTCGTGGATGAAGTCCAGCTGGAGATCGAGCCCGGTGGCACGACCGTTCGGCTCTCGAAGGTCCGCCCGTGAGGGGTCATAGCGCAAGAGCACGGAGCGACTGATGCACGGGCTGCGGCCAGGTGGGGCGAGCACAGCGGTGAAGATCATCGTCATCGGCCTGTGCGCCGTGCCCCTCGCCGCAGGCTATGCAGACGCCCGAACCGTCAATCCGTCACACCCGCCCGCCTCACTGCCCGCGCAGCCCAGCAGGCCCGCGCCGCCCGGCAAGCCTCCGCCGGTCACCAGCGCTTCGCCGACAGAGACTCCCCCGCCCGGGAGGTTCCCGCCGCCTGGCCAGCCTTCCCCGGCAGGCAGGCCTTCACACGGCAGGTTCTCTCCCAACGACACGCCCTCTCAGCATGGCGAAACCTCGCCGAGCAGCCAGTCCTCGACTCAGGGCCAACCCGCCGGCACCCAGCCCTCGGAACAGGAATCCCAGGCAGCGACTCCTTCAACGGCAGGCGTGTCAGCCGACAGGACCTCGACCGACGCGTCCAGCTCGAGCGGGCGCCTGCGCAAACAGCGCTCATCCGGGCGCTCACGCCGAACGCCTGTCAAGACGTCCTCCGGCTCAAGCAGCTCCGGCTCCTCCGGCACTTCGGGCTCCTCGAGCACCTCCGGCTCCTCAAGCGGCTCCGGCTCCTCAAGCGGCTCCGGCTCCTCAAGCGGCTCCGGCTCCTCAAGCGGCTCCGGCTCCTCCAACACGCCGGGCTCGTCGGGCAGCTCCTCGGGGACCTCGAGTGCAGCCGGAAGTTCCGCCACGGCGACCGCCGCCAGCGCATCGACCGCCGCGACCCCATCGGCAGCTCCCGCTCCGGTCGCCGTCCCGGCCAAATCCTCCGTCGGCGTTGCGCTAGTCCCGAAGATCGCGAGCGCCGGCCCCCAGCGCTCGAAGAACCCCGCTCGGCTCCGACGCGCGGCGGCGGCGCCGGCGACAGGCGTTCTGAGCAGCGCCTCAGCTCACTCCGATCCGCTGCTTGCGGGCGTCGCTCCGAGCGGAGGGACGGTGCTGGCGGCCGCCAAGCACCCTGTTCGCGCGTCTCGCTCAAAGCCTCGCGGTGTGGTGCACGCCGCGATCAACCCGCTCGCCGGTCTTGGAGGGAACATACCGCTCCCGATTCCGGTCCCTGATTGGAGCAAGCCGATCATCATCGCGCTGCTGCTCCTGGCCGGGTGGTTCGGCATTCGCGCTCGGCTCGCCGCGCTCCGGGCCCGGCGGCTGGAGCGCCAGCGGGCCGCTCTGCTCCTGGACGTAGGTGCGATGCAGGCCGCGCTCGTGCCCAAGGTGCCCGATCGTCTTGGTGGACTGGCCGTTTCTGTTGCCTACCGACCCGCGGAGGGACCGGCCGCCGGCGGCGACTTCTACGACGTGTTCGTTCCAGCGCCCGGGAAGGTGGCGATGATGCTGGGAGATGTCGCTGGGCACGGACACGAGGCGCTGACCCAGGCGGCACTCACGCGCTACACGCTGCGCGCGTATCTGCAGGCCGGACTCGAGCCGCGCGCGGCCCTTGCGCTCGCCGGGCGCGTCCTGGTCGATCCGTTGGGGGAGCGCTTTGCCACGGTCGCGGTCGGCGTATATGACACTCAGAGCAGCACGCTGACCTATGCGCTGGCGGGCCATCCTCCGCCGATCCTGGAGGGCTTTCAGGCGCCCGAGCCTGTGACCGCCTGCTCGTCTCCGCCGATCGGGTGGGGCGCGCCGACGGGCAACCGCCAGAGCACATTCTCACTCCCCGCCGGAGCGGCGGCCTGCTTCTTCAGTGATGGCCTGATCGAGGCGCGCGCCGATGGTGAGCTGCTCGGTCGCGAGCGTCTGCGCGAGATCCTCACCGACCTCGGTCCCTCGCCCGCGGCTGCTGATCTGCTCGAGCAGGTACGAGCTGCCGCCGAAGGGGCGCCCGACGACATGATCGCGTGCGTCCTCTCGCCGGAGCCGACGGCCGAGGCCGGCTCCGTGCACGTGGAGGAACTGGAGGTGGATGCGCGGGCACTGTCCAAAGCGGATGTGCGGCGCTTCCTCGCCGCCTGCCGTGTGCCCGCCGCCGAAATCGAAAGAACAATCGAGCTTGCGGGCGCGATCACCTCGGCATCGGGTAGCGCGCTGATTCGAGTGGATGTTGCGGACCCGAGCTCCACGGTCACCGTGACCGCTGCGGGGTCCGGGGCGCCGAAGCACAGACCGCGTCGCAGACCCGAGAGCGCGGATCAGCCGCTTCTCGAGGCGCTGGTCGCAGGTTGAATCAGACGCGGGCTATCCCACCGCGCTGACGCTGCCCCGAGCCGTGAGAAGAACCGCCGTGCCGGCGGGCAGAGCCTTCTCGCCGCGCACCCGCGCGATCAGCGTGTCCTCGCCGTGGCCCTCCTTCGGGCGAATGTGGAGCAGCGCATCGTGTCCGTAGTAGCTGCACTGCTCAACCGTGCCGGGCAGACCATCCGCGGGCTCTTCGCCGGGGCTCACGCGCAGCTGCTCCGGGCGTACGATCACGACTCCACGCTTGAGGTTGGGCGCGCGGTTCGGGTCTGGATGGAGACGCAGCCGCCCCAGCACGGTATGCGCCCACTCGTCTTCGAAGTTCGCCTCGAGAAGGTTGAGCGAGCCGAGGAAGCCCGCGAGTCGCTCGTCGGCCGGCCTCGTGTAGAGCTCCGCGGGAGTTCCCTGTTGGACGATCACGCCGTCGCGGAGCACCGCCACCGAGTCGGCCAGCGACAGCGCCTCCTCCTGGTCGTGGGTGACCAGCACTGTGGTTGCGCCCTGACGGCGCAGCAGCGCCGAGACTTCCTCGCGCACGGCGGTGCGCAGCGACGCGTCAAGGGAGGAGAAGGGCTCATCCAGCAGGATCACCTCCGGTCGGCGCGCGAGCGCGCGGGCGAGCGCCACACGCTGCTGCTCGCCGCCGGACAGCTGGTGGGGGAACCGGCGCGCGAGCCTCGCGAGCCCGACCAGCTCGAGTAGCTCATCGACGATTTTTCCTCGCCGCTCGGCTCGCGAGAGGCCGAACGCGATGTTGGCCTGCACGGTGAGGTTGGGAAAGAGGGCGCCTTCCTGAGGCACGTATCCGATTCCGCGCCGCTCGGGAGCTACGCAGATGTGTCCGTCGTCAAGCGTGCGTGTTCCGAGCGCGATGCGTCCGCGCTGGGTCCGCTCAAAGCCGGCGATAGCCCGCAGCAGGGTCGTCTTGCCACAGCCCGAGAGGCCCAGCACGGCGCTCAGCGACCCGGCCGGCACGCTCAGGTTCACACCCCGCAGGACCGGCTCGTCAGGGCGGTAGCCCTTCCACACGTCGAGCACCCACAGGTCGCTTGAGGAGCTCATCTGCGACGCATTAGGGCGAGCGTTGACATGCGGCGGGTGAGCAGATAGGCAGGGACGGCGGAGATGAGCACCATCAGCCCGGCGTAGGGGGCTGCCGCTCCATAGGAGAAGTCGCTCGTGTAGGCCCAGAACTGCGACGCGAGCGTGTTGACCCCGGTCGGGCGCAGGAGCAGCGTCGCGGTGAGCTCGGTGCAGGAGGAGATGAAGACGAGACAGAACGCCACGCCTAGTCCCGGGGCGATGAGTGGAAGTGTCACGCGCAGCCAGATCGACGTCGGACGGCGACCCAGTGAGCGACCGACCTCCTCCAGGTACACCGGGGCATTCGCGAGCCCCGCCCGGACTCCGACGACCGCCAGCGGCAGGAACAGAATGGCGTAGGCCACGATCAGCTCGAGCGCTCCCTCATAGAGCGGAAGCGCGTAGCGCACCGAGAAGGACACGAGCCCCAGTGCCACCACGAGTCCCGGGAGCGCCTGGGGGAGAAGGGCAAGTCGCTCGATCAGGATCGTGAGCCTGTTGCGATGGCGCATCGCCGCAGCGCAAACGGGGATTGCCAGCAACGTCGCCAGGGTCGCGGCGGCGGCGCTGAACAGGGCTGTGTGGGCGGTGTCGGTGAGGATCGACGCCGAGGGCAGCGTTGACGAGCCGCCTCGGATCAGCCAGTAGATAAGCGAGCCGATCGGGACCCCGACGCCGAGGGCGCAGAGCGCGAACAGCGCGAACAGTGCGGGGAGCGTGAAGCGGCCAAGTCTTACCCTCGCGGGCGGGCGGCGGGCGCCGGGCCCGCTCCTTGAGGAGCGGCCGTGGCCGACGAGATTGAACTCGCCGGCGAGCACGGCGACCCCGAGCAACACCAGCACCAGCGAGAGCGCGCAGGCCGCCGCCGTGTCGAAGCCGAGCTTGAACTCGGTGAAGATCGCCACCGTGAAGGTCTGATACTGGACAATCTCAAACGCGCCGTACTCAGCGAGCAGTCCGAGTGTCACCAGCAGGCAGCCGCCGAGCACCGCGGGAAGCATCTGGCGCAACGTGACTCTCCAGAAGACCTTCCACGGCCCCAGGCCGAGACTTCGCGCAACCTCCTCGAGCGCTGGGTCGACGCCCGCCAGCCCGGCGACTGCCGGCAGATACACCAGGGGGTAGAGCGACAGGGTCATGATCAACACGGCCGCCAGGTAGCCCTGAAGGCTGGGCTCGAGAGACACCCAGCCGAAGCCGACGACGAAGTCGGGAACCCCCAGAGGCAACACCAGCAGAACGGCCCACACGCGGCGAGCCGGGATCGAGGTTCGCTCAACGCACCATGCCGCTGCCACTCCGATCACGGCGCATAGAGCCGTGCATGCGACGACCAGACGGAACGTATTCCACAGCAACATGGCGGTCTCATGGCGGAACAGGATGCGCGACACGACACCCCAACCGGACTGCTGCGCCTCGATCACCAGGAACACCAGCGGCAGCAGCACGAGCGCGGCCGCGATCGCCGCACCGAACGTGGTGACCAGCGGCGGGCGGCGACGCTGCGAGAGCGCGCGCAGGAGTCCGCGCCGGGCGCCGGGTTTGGGGGGTGCAAGCGTGCTCATCGGCTCGGCATCGACGGCGCCGTGGATTCAGGCCTGCTTGACCGTGTACGGGGGTCTCGGGCTGTCTTCGCTCACAGCAGCCCGACGTTCTGCTCGAGTTCGAGGGGCATGCTGCCGTCGCCCAGCTCGGCGAGGGTGACTGGCGCCAGTTGGAGCTGATCGAACGGGCGCAGCTGCGGTGACGCATTCACGCCCGGGCGCAGCGGATACTCATAGCTCTGGCTGTGGGCGATCACTTCCTGCCCTTCCCTGCTCACGAGGAATGCGACGAACGCCTGAGCAGCGGGCTGGTGAGAGCTGGACTTCAGCACGGCCGCCCCTGAGACGTTCAGCAGATAGCCGGCGCTACGCGGTGCGTAGTAGTGGAGCGCCGAATGGATGTTGCTCTGCCCGACCTCGTCGCGCAGGCGATACCAGTAGTAGTGGTTGATCAGCCCGATCGCGCTCTCGCCGTTGTTGACCTGCGTCACGACGGTCTCGTTGTCGGGGTAGAGCTTGCTGTTGGCCTTGATGCCCACGAGCCACTTTTCCGCCGCAGCCGCTCCGTCCAGCTCGGTGATCGCCGTGATCAGGGGCTGGAAGTCGGTCTCCGAGGGAGCGATGCCGACCTTGCCCTTCCATCGTGGTTCGGCGAGTTCGAGGATCGAGTTGGGCAGGCTGGCGGCAGACAGGAGCCGCGTGTTGTAGACGAGCACCGAAACGCGTCCGGAGACCCCTACCCAGACTCCCTGCGCCGAGCTGTAGCGAGCGGGGATGGCGGCGAGCGTCGAGGGCGCGACGGGTGCGAGGAGACCTTCTTTGCGCAGGCGTTCGAGAACGGGAGTGTTCTCGGTGTAGAAGACGTCGGCGGGAGAGCTCGAACCCTCCTGGATGATCTGGTTGCCCAGTTCCGCCTCGTCGTCTGAGCGCACGTTCACCTTCACGCCCGTGCGCTTTTCGAATGCGCTCACGAGCTTTGCCGTCGTCTGTTCGTGCTGCCCGTTGTACAGCGTGATCGACTGGCCTGAAAGCGACGCGGGGGAGGATGCGCCGCCGGATGCGCTCGTGGTGGCCGACTTGGTGCCGCCCGTTCCGCCGCAGGCCGCGAGTGCGAGCACGGCCGCGAGCGCCGCTGTCCCCGGAATCAACAGCTTCAGCTTGCGCATCATCGGTCTCCTGGGGCCGCGCCCCGTCCGGGCTGAGGTCGTCGTGATATCCGATCCACCTGATCGGGATTACTCGGGCAAGGTAGCACATCACTTAGGGTGCCCTAACACGATGCAACCGGACGTGCCGGCGAGCCAGCCGGCCGGCATGCCGGGTGGACTACCGCAGCTCGGCCAGCGGACGCTGTCGCGACGGCTCGCCGACGTGTCGGCGCAGGAAGTGCAGCTGATCGGCGATCGCCCGCTCGAACGGGGGGCCGGTGTAGATCTCGAAATGGCCGATCGGATAGGTGCGCACCTCGGCACGACCGGTCGCTCGCCACGCGGCGTCCTCGGCGGCCTTGACTGGGGCGATCGCGTCGCGGTCGCCGATCTGGACGAGCATGGGGCAGGGCAGGCGATCTGCCTGCAGGCCGGGACGGTATGTGCCGGTTCCCAGGGCTATTCGTGCGGCCACCTCGTTGCGCCAGGAGGGTCCCGCAATCGAGCGATAGCCCGGCTCGGCATCGGCCGTGGTCATCGCGCCCACACTCCCCGGCGGACCCACGAGCGGGATCATCACGGGAGGATGCCCGCGCAGGGAGCCGGCGAGGTCGCGCACGCCGGTGAGCAGGAGCCGTGCGAGGTGCCCGAGGCCCGCATAACGGGCGACGTTCAGGACGGCCGCCATGCCATCCATGTTCGGCACCTGAGCGATCACGGCCGCGACCCGCCCGTCGGCCACGGCCACCGGCACGACATGGCCACCGGAATAGGAGGAGCCCCACGCCACGATTCGTTCCGGATCGACGCCGTCGAGCGAGCGAGCAAAGGCGATCGCTGCCGCATAGTCCTCGAGCTGGCGGGCCGGTGAGAGGACCTGCCGGGGCTGGCCGTCGCTGAGGCCGAAGCTCCGGTAGTCGAAGGCCAACGCGTCGATGCCGACGGCGGCGAAGCGCTCGGCGTAGGGGAGAAGGCCCGAATCAACGGTCCCGCCCAGGCCGTGGGCGAGGACCACGCACGGGCGACGCCCATCCTCGTTCGCGAAGACGCCATCTGCCTCACCCGGCAGGTGCACGGCCGAGCAGCGCACGCCGGCGCTGTCGAACGACAGCTCGCTCATGCCGGCTGCTTGGCGGCGGACAGCGCCGCACCTCGTCCGACTGCCGCGAGTCCCGTCGGTGCGCCCGTGCGTGCACGCGCCTGCCCGGCTGGGATCGAGCGCGTCTTGAGCTCATGCTGGAACGCGTACCACTCAAGCTGCATTGTGTGGCGCGGCTTCTCGATGAAGTGGCCTGTGTGAAATGCCTCGTCGCGGCGGATCTCATCTTCCATCTCGTCCTCGGCGGGTGGGGCCCAATCCCCGCTGAGCCAGCGCGCCGCGAGCTTTGACTGAATCTCGGAGAAGGGAAAGATCGTGGGTATCGGCTGGCCAAGCCCGATGAACGCGAGGTCGTCGATGCCCGGCTTGAGCATGCGCTTGTAAAGCGGCAGCGCGTTCTCGGGCGCCGAGAGGAACTCCGGGTCGAAGAAGGGAAAGCTGACCTTGTAGCCGGTGGCGTGGATGATCGCGTCGATCGGCTCCACGCTCCCGTCGGCAAAGCGCACGCGATCGCCGAGAAGCTCCGCAACGTCGCCCTTGGCAATCGCGTCGCCCGCGCCCAGGCGTCCCAGCAGCTCGCTTGAGACGGTTGGATGTGCGTCGAGGAAGTTGTGATTGGGGGTGGGCAGGCCGAAGTCCTCCATGCGGCCGGAGAAGATCCGTGGCAGCACGCGGCCGATCCGCCGCTGCAGGCCACCCGGTAGCCGCGGGTTCGTCTTCACGACCTGATCGGCGGGCCGGCCGAAGAGGTACTTGGGCACCACGTAGGCGCCCGAGCGGGTCGAGAGGAAGACCGTGTCGGACACCGTCTTCCTCGCCAGCTCAGAGACGATGTCGACGGCGCTGTTGCCGATCCCGACAACGAGCACGCGCTTGCCGTAGAGGTCGAGGGGGTTGCTGGGATCGATGTAGTCGTGCGAATGGATCTGCGGCCCATCGAAGGAGCCGGGGAAGTCGGGGAAGCGCGGATCCCAGTGGTGTCCGTTGCAGACGAGCAGCGCGTCAAAGAGCTCTTGCGTGCCGTCTTCCAGGGTGATCTGCCAGCCACCGTTCCCGCCACGTTCGGCGTGCTGCACGCGCGTGTTGAATCGGATCCGCTCGCGCAGAGCGAAGGCGTCGGCGTAGTCGCGCAGCCACTCGAAGATGTGCGTGTGGTGCGGGTAGTCGGGATACCGATCCGGCATCGGGAAGTCGCGAAAGGAGATCGAGGGCTTGGAGATATCGATGTGCAGCGACCGGTACGCCGAGGAGACCCTGTTGGGGTTCTGGAAGTACCAGTTACCGCCCACCTCGTCGGATGCCTCAAAGCAGGTATGGGGTACGCCGAAGTCCGAAAGCGCCTTGCAGGCGGTAAGCCCGCTGACGCCCGCCCCGATCACGCACACTGACGGCAGCTCACCCATCGATCAGTCCGCGACCTCGACGCCGTGCCAGAACGCGAAGTAGTCCTTGATCTCCGCCGCGGCGTCCTTGGGAGCCGGGTAGTACCAGGCGGCGTCGGCGTTGGACTGTCCGGCCACCTCGATCGTGCGGTAGCTGGCCTCGCCCTTCCAGGGGCAAATCGTGTGGGTGTCGCTGTCCAGGAAGTACTCCTCGTGGATGCTCTCGGGCGGGAAGTAGTGGTTGCCCTCCACCACCACCGTCTGATCGCTCTCCGCGAGCGTGGTTCCGTTCCATGTCGCTTTCAACGGCCGATCCCTTTCAATCGTGGTCGTCGTTCATGCTATCGGCGTCCCTGCAGCGGGCATGACCCTGGACTCGTGGCCGACCAGCAACTCGACGCCCACCGTGCAGACAACGAGGCTGATGACCGACGCGGCGACGATCGCCGTTGCGACCGTGCTGGAGAGCACGCCCTCGGCGAGCCCGAGCGACGCCACGGCTGCCGGCACGCCCAATTGAGCCGTGGCTGCGAGCCCAGCGCTCAGCGGCCGCCGCACCATCGCCACAGCTACCAGATGGATGACCACGTTCAGCGTTGCAAGCGACCCCGCGAGGGCCAGCAGCGCTGTGTTGTCGATCAGGCCCCGCAGGTCGAGCTGGGCGCCGAGGACCACGAAGAACAGCGGGATGAAGAAGCCCTCAGCGATCCCCCGCACCTGCGTCGAGAGCCGTTTCGGCCCTCCGAGCAGAGCGACCATCACGCCCGCACCGAATCCGGCGATCAGCACACTGGTGCCGCTCTTCTGGGCCAGCCAAGCGAGGAAGAACAGGACGAGCAGCGACAGGCGCAGGTCGAGTGCCCAGTGGCGACGCCTGGAAAGACGCCGCGCACGGTGAACCCAGCCGCGGTCGGCCAGCAATCGCGCTGAGCCGAGGAAGGCGAGCACTGCAGCAGCGACCAGCGCGCTGCCAAGAACGGCGTGGAGGGTGCGCGCGGGCTGCAGCACTATCGGAACCGAAAGGATCGTGACGACGTCGGCGATGGTGACCTGTGCCATCACGGTCAACGCGTCGGGCCCGGCGTCGCCGGCCTCCTGGAGGGCCGGGAGCAGCACCGCAGCTGAGCCCGACGCGAGCACCACGGCGTAGATCGCAGCGTGGCTCGTGCCGGCAATCGCCGCGGCGGCGAAGCCCGCGGGTACCGCCAGCGCGCCGACGATCACAGCGAGCAGCGCGCCGCTGCGCAACGAGGCTGATAGCCGCCGGTCGCGGAGCGGCAGATGCATACCCGCTGTCAGCATCAGCATCGCGAAGCCCACCTCGCCCAGAAAGACGATGGTCGCATTATCGGGATTGACGGCGCCCAGTCCCGTTCGCCCGACGATCACCCCGGCGATGATCTCGCCGATCACCGCCGGCACGAACCACGGAACTCCGAGTCCGAGCAGGGGTCCACCGAGACCGGCGAGCACGATTACAACCAGGGTTCCGAAGGTCATGTGCGCGCAG
>Ga0302314_10016472_pt1 | contig 12479 bp, 9 predicted proteins | sample III_Palsa_N2_3_FD_200533 | JGI IMG/M metagenome (GOLD analysis project Ga0302314, IMG submission 200533) | Peat permafrost microbial communities from Stordalen Mire near Abisko, Sweden - III_Palsa_N2_3 | ecosystem: Environmental > Terrestrial > Soil > Palsa > Peat permafrost | place: Sweden...
CCACGTAGCTGCCGTTGACCTTGCGCCAGGGATGGAGCCGGCCCTTGTTGTACATCCAGTGGATCTCGCGGTCCAGGAGGACGGCGTGGTCGAGCGTGGTGATCTCACGGTCGAACCACAGGTGCACGCTGCAGATGGGCCAGTGCTCGTGGTGCTGCAGCTGCGAGGCCAGGCGGCCGCCGCCGTCGGCCGGAGGCATCTGCGGCAGCAGTTTGGCCATGGCCTCGAAGGGCAGCGCAAGCACGAGGAACTCCGATGTCACGGCGCCGGAGGATGTGGGAAGCGTCCACCCCGAGGCGGCCGCATCCCAGGCCGCCGACTCCACCCGTGTGTTGAAAAGGACGCTGGAGCCGCGATGTTCAAGGAATTCAAGCGCGCCCGCGTAGAGCTCGCCCAGCGGCACGGTGCTCATCCCCATGCTGCCCGCCTCCGCCGAGTTCATGAACAGCTCCCGGATCACCTTGGCCGCGTAGGGAAGCGAGATCGAGTCGATGTCCGCGTTCAACGCGCTGGCGATCACCAGCCTCCAGAAGCGGTTGAGGGCCCCCTTTGTCTGCTTCTTTCGAGCCAGCCATGCCCCCAGGCTCTCGGTCGAATCGCCCGGGATCGGGCGCATGAGCCCCTGGAAGGCGCGACCCAGCGCCAGCTTGTCACCCAGCGTGAACGCCCGGGAGGCCAGAAAGCTCGGCAGGCTGTGAAGCGGCGCGGGCAGCCACGAGGGGCCGAGGGGCGAGCGGCGCCCGCCGGGCTCGATCATCGTCATCTCGCTTGTCCAGCGGATGCGGTCGGCGACCCCGATGCGCCGGTAAAAACCCTTCAGGTTGGTGCAGCAGCCGAAGAGCACGTGCTGGCAGTTGTCGATGACCTCGCCGACGCCCGGATGCAGGAAGGAAGACGCCCGGCCGCCCAGGTAGCTGCGCCGCTCGGCGAGCTGCACGCGCATGCCGGCCTCGGCAAGGGCGCAAGCCGCGGCCATTCCGGCCACGCCGCCGCCCACGACGGTGACGGTCCTCCCGGAACTCTGCCCCGGGCGGCTCAAACAAACAGCCGCGCCAGGGCCATGCGCGCCTGGGCCACGGCCAGAACCCCAAGCTTTTGCACCATCGGCACGCTGGCCCGGCTGGAGAACACATCGTAGTCCGCGCGCCGAATGCGCTCGAGCAGCCGGTGGTAGATCGTGACCAGCGCAAGCATGGCGGGCTGGCTTTCCCGGTCGATGAGCGGCAGCAGCATATGCGCTGACTTGTAGTAGCCCTCGGCGCGGCGGCCGATCTCGGCAAGCAGCGCGCGCTCGCTGGGCGTCGGCGGCGTGCCGCGCTCGCGGCGGAGCAGGGATTCCAGGGAGACGCCCTGGGCCCTCAGGTCCTCGAGCGGCAGGTAGACCCGGTTGCGCTCCGCGTCCTCGGCCACGTCGCGCAGGATGTTGGTGAGCTGGAACGCGATTCCCGTCTCCTCGGCCAGTTTCTCCGCGCCGGGGTCCTTGTAGCCGAAGATCCGGATGCAGACCAGTCCCACGACCGAGGCCACCCCGTAGCAATAGTCATACAGGTCGTCGAATGTGGCGTAGGTGTCCGGCGCGTCGCCCGTCCGCGGCGTCAGGTCCCTCGTGATGCCGGCCACAAGCTCGTCCAGCAGGCCGAGCGGGATCTCGAACCGCATCGTCGCGTCGCGGACGGCGAGGAAGACCGGGTCGGCCGTGGGCGCGCCCCGGCACACCTCCCTCCACTCCGCCAGCCATTCGTCCAGGAGGCGGCGGCGCTCGCCGACGGGAAGGCCCTCGTCGTCGGCCAGGTCGTCGGCGCGGCGCATGAAGGCATAGATGGCGCAGATGGCGTTGCGCCGCGGCACCGGCAGGGCGACAAAGGCGTAGTAGAAATTCTTCGCCCTGCTCCTGGCGATCGCCCGGCATGCCGCGTAGGCCACGCCCGTCCCGGCCCCTTCCCCTGTGAGCACGCGCGTCAAGGAGCCCTCCGTGCGGATCGCCCGCCTGGGCGCAAGAGGCCGAGCGTCCGGCCGCCCACGGCGCCCATCGCCAGCTTGACCTTGGTGCCCCTTGATATCGCCGGCCGGGAGGCGAGCACGTCGTAGTCCTGGCGCTCGATCGCGCGCAGGATCTCCAGGCCGCCTCGGGTGAAGAGATCCAGGTCCAGCGCCAGGTCCCGGGCGACCTTGCCGACCAGCGCGCGTCCCTCCTCGAAGAGGCCGCGCGCAAAGTCGACCTCGAACCGGACCAGCTCCCGGAATCCGGGCGTGGCGATGCCGCCGGCGATGGTTTCATCGGTCACGCCGAAACGCGCCATGTCGTCCTGCGGCATATAGACGCGGCCCATGGCGTAGTCCTTGCGCACATCCTGCCAGAAATTGGCCAGCTGCAGCGCCGAGCACGTCGCGTCCGAGAGGCGGAATCGCTCCTCGCCGGTCTCGCCGCAGGCATGGAGCACCAGGCGGCCCACCGGATTGGCCGAATAGCGGCAGTAGGCCAGGAGGTCCTGCATCGATGCGTACCGCGTCACGGTCTGGTCCTGCCGAAAAGCCGCCAGCAGGTCTGAAAACGGCTCCTTGGGAATGGAGCAGGCGCGGATCGTCTCCCCCAGCGCCACGAAGACCGGGTGGCGCGCCCTGCCCTCGTAGCAGGCGTCGAGTTCGCGGCTCCACTGGCCGAGCAATGCCAGGGACTGGGCCGTGTCGCCCACCTCGTCCCCCAGATCGTCCGAGATGCGGCAGTAGGCGTAGATCGCATGGAAATGCGGGCGAAGCGCCTTGGGCAGGAACCACGAGGCGACGTGAAAGTTCTCGTAGTGCGATTCCGCGAGCCGTCGGCAATAATCGCGGGCCTCGGCGAGCGTGGGCGCAACCTCGGGGATGCGGTAGGAGGGCGGGAGCGCCGCCCAGCCTTGCTCTATCAGCGCCTTGTTGTCCCGCGCTTGGTTGTCCGGTTGCAGGGTTGCCGTTTTCATGGCGTCTCTACGGGTCGCCCCTACCTAGTTCCCGCGCGGAAACACTCTCAATCACAATCGTCATGCGTTCAAAATGATATCTCATTCATCCAGAATATCCAGCAGGCAGTCCCGGATGCTCCGGGCGGCTTGCCTGCTGTTCGCGCCCAGCCGCGCCAGCGCCGGCCAGCGCCAGGGCCGCAGGGCGGCAAAAAGGATGAATCGGGCCCACGCAAACCGCCCGTCCGGTTTGAGGAAGCCGTCGAAAGCGGGCAGCCGGTCATCCGCACCGTCGCTGACTCCCTTGACGCAGGAGAACGGGATGCCGCGCCTCCCGGCGGCGCGGGCGACGCCTGCCGCCTCCATGTCCACGAGGTCGGCGCCATGGACGGCGGCAAGCCGCCGCTTCTCCGCCTGATCGGCAAACCCGCCGGCGGTGACGAGGCAGCACTCCCCGGCACGGGAGGCCGTCCCGAAATCCTCGCCGGTGCGCGCGTCGATGACCCGGGCGACCCGATACGCGCTTCCGGTCGCATAGGTCTCGCGCAAGGCCCCGGCCCAGCCGGCGGAAAGGACCATGTCCACGGCCCCATCCTTCTCCACCTCGACCAGGGCCCGCGTCGCGGCGTCGGTGCCGGCCCCCGCGCAGGCCGCGATCCACGCGCCCTCGCCGCGGCTCAGGCGCCACAGGTCGACGCCGTTTCGGGATTCGTGCCGCCAGCCGCGGACGAGCGGCTTCAGTTCCCCGGCCATCGCGGCGATGATGGCGACCCTCCTCATGCCGGGGACGCGTATCCGTTGGCGCGAAACCACTCGATGGCGGCGCGCATGGCGCCGTGGACCGGGACGACGCGGAAGCCCAGCTCCCGCTCCGCGCGGGCGCTGGAGGCGAACATCTTCTTTCGGCCCATTCGAACCTGCTCGAGGGTGGCGCGCGGCTCGCGCCCGCGGACGCGGCCCGTGATCCATTCGTCGAGGAAGGCGTAGGTCGCGGCGACGGCGAAGGGGATCCGGAGCGTGGGGGACGCGAGGCCGGTGATCGCCGACATCCGGTCCAGGATCTGCTTCAGGGTCAGGTTTTCGCCGCCGAGAATATAACGCCTGCCCGGCGTGCCGCGGGTGAGCGCGTCAACGTGGGTGCGGGCGACCTCCGCCACGTCGACCAGGTTGAGCCCGGTGTCCACGTAGGCGGGAAATCTCCCGTTGAGAAAATCCACGAAGATGCGGCCCGTGGGCGTGGGCTTGGCGTCATACGGGCCGACGGGCGTCGTGGGGTTAAGGATGATGACGTCCTGGCCGCCCCGCGCGGCCGATTCGGCCTGCTGCTCGGCCAGGAACTTGGACCGCTTGTAGTGGCCGACCATGTCGCCAAGGGACACCGGTGTGTCCTCGTCGATGGCGACGCCATCGACGCGAAAATTCATGGTGGCGACGCTTGAGGTGTAGACAAAGCGCGGCACGCGGGCCTCGCGGGCCAGCCGGAGCAGGCTTCCCGTGCCGTCCACGTTGGTGCGGTGCATCGCCTGCGGGTCGCGGATCCAGAGGCGGTAGTCGGCGGCCACGTGGACCACGGCATCGCAGCCGGCCAGCGCGGGAGCCAGGGACTCCGGCCGGTCGAGGTCGCCGAGGTGCGTCTCGCCGGCGACGCCCTCGAGGTGCGCAAGGTTGCTGGACTTCCGGACCAGCAGGCGAAGCTCGGCGCCCTGTGCGGCCAGCGCACGGGCCACATGATGGCCGACAAACCCGGTCGCGCCCGTAAGGAAGACCCTCACGGATTTCCTGCCCCTCCCGCCGGGCCGGGCCGGGGGGCGCCAGCGCGCGGCCCGCTAGTCCAGCGCATCCGGGTTGAGAGCGATGCCCTTCTCCCCGGCGGCCTTGCGTTCATTGTACTTGGTCACCCAGTCCTGCCACTGCTTTCCCGCGGCGCAATCCTTGCCGCTGAACTCGAGGCGGTCGATGTCGGCATAGCTCAGCCTGAGCTTTTGCGCCACCTTCGGGGCGAAGTACTCCACGTGGGAATCCGCCAGCGTCGCCCCGGTATGGCGGTTGAAGATGAAGGCGTCGATGCGCTCGCCGCTCTTGAGCGTGATCGCCACGTCGCCGCGGTAGTCGAAGGCCTTCTCCAGGGCGTCACGCAGCTCCCCGTCGCTCCCAAGCGCGGGGATCCAGCCCTGCACGTTCTGGTGCTCGGCCCCCGGGGCCAGCTCCATCGTCTCAACCTGCTCCAGCGTGTATTTCGGCGCCTCGGCGCTCATGAGCAGGTCTCCTTGAGGGCCTGGACGGGATGCTCGATCGGCGACGGGGCCCCCGGCCCGGGAGGGCCGTCCTCGTTCAGCGCCCTCAGCGCCTCCGGGTCGCGGTAGCTCTTGAACGTGCCACGCACCATCCCCCAGAAGCCGCCCAGCGAGCCGAAGCCATCCATCACCGCCGTGGGCTCATAGCCGCAGCTGACCATGCAGTTGGCGCACTTGGGGTTGCCGCTCGCCGCGCCGTAATCCTCCCACTTCGTGGTCTCGAGCAGCTCCTTGAACGTCGCCGTGTACCCGTCCTGTAGCAGGTAGCAGGGCCGCTGCCAGCCGAATATGTTGAACGCCGGCGAACCCCAGGGGGTGCACTCGTACTTGCGGTCGCCCATGAGGAACTCGAGGAACAACGGCGACATGTTGAACTTCCATGTCGGCTTCCGGTTGGACAGCACGGAGCGGAACAGCCGGCGGGCGCGGGCACGGCCCATGAAGTGGCTCTGGTCCGGGGCCTTCTCGTAGCTGTATCCGGGTGAAAGCACGATGCCCTCGACGCCCATGTCCATCACCTCGTCGAAGAAGCCCCGGATGGACTTGGGGTCGGCGCCGTCGAAGAAGGTCGCGTTGGTTGTCACGCGGAAGCCGCCCTTGACGGCCTCCCTGATGCCCTCGACCGCGATGTCGTAGCCGCCCTCGCGGCAGACCGAGAAATCGTGGTGCTCGCGCTGGCCGTCCAGGTGCACCGAGAAGGTGAGGTACTTCGACGGGGTGAACTCGGGAAGGCGCCGCTTGAGCATCAGGGCGTTGGTGCACAGGTAGACGTACTTCTTCCGCGCGACCAGGCCGTTGACGATCTCGACGATCTGCGGATGCAGCAGCGGCTCGCCTCCGGGCAGCGAGACCATCGGGGCGCCGCACTCCTCCACGGCCGCGAAGCACTCCTCCGGGGTGAGCTGCCGCTTCAGGATGTGGGCGGGATACTGGACCTTGCCGCAGCCGGCGCAGGCCAGGTTGCACCTGAAGAGGGGCTCCAGCATCAGCACCAGCGGATAGCGCTTGTTGCCCGCCAGCCTGTTTTTCAGGACATAGGTGGCAACGGTCCACATCTGGGAGATCGGGATAGCCATATTCGTGTTTGACCCTCGGCGCTGCCTTATGTGGCGTTTTCCACGGCCCGTCGGTAGGCGGCGAGCGCCATGAGCGGAAAGTATTGGCGGTACAGGCGATAGGCCAGATAAAAGACTCTGGGAAAGCCGGTCGCCGTGTACTGCGCCTGGCGTGCCCACCCGGCGCCGTCGGACTCGTCCCAGCTGCCGTCGCCCCCTTGGCGGCGAAGCAGCCAACCCACGCCCCTGGCGACGGAGTCGGACGAGGTGTCGCCGGCGGCGAGAAGCCCGAGGACCCCCCACGCGGTCTGCGACGGCGTGCTCGGTCCCTCGCCGCGCGTGCCCGGGTCGTCATAGGTCCCGCAGGTCTCGCCCCAGCCGCCGTCGGAATTCTGGGCGGAGCGAAGCCATTCCGCGGCCCGCCGGACCTGCGGCTCCTCGTGATCGATGCCGATCGCGTCAAGCCCGCGCAGCACCAGGAAGGTGCCGTAGATGTAGTTCACGCCCCAGCGGCCAAACCAGCTCCCGTCGGGCTCCTGCTGGGAGGAGACGAACCGGACGGCCCGGTCCACCCGCTTGTCGGCGCGCGTGTAGCCGTAGGCCGCCAGCATCTCGAGGATGCGCCCGGTGATGTCCGCGGAGGGCGGGTCCAGCATCGCGTTGTGGTCCGCAAAGGGGATGTTCTCGAAGATCATCTTGGTGCAGTCCTTGTCAAAGCTTCCCCACCCTCCATTGCGGCACTGCATGGCGAACTCCCACGCGATGGCGCGCTGCGCGGCCTCCTGCCGGCCGCGGTCGCGCGGGTCGCCCGCCTTGCTCAGCCCCAGAAGGACCTGGGCGGTGTCGTCCGTGTCGGGATAAAACTCGTTGGCAAACTCGAAGTACCAGCCGCTGGGCGGGGTGTCCCGGACCTTGACCGCCCAGTCGCCCTTGTGGCGAACCTCCTTGGAGAGCAGCCATTCCGCGGCCTTGACCAGCCGCGGGTCGCCGGGCGGCATGCCGGCGTCGCCCAGGGCAAAGACGGCGTGCGCCGTGTCCCAGACCGGCGAGACGCAGGGTTGCATGCGGAAGGTGGCCTCCGGCGCCTTCTCCGTGGCCGCCCGCTCGATTCCCAGCTTCTCGAACTCGCTCCGGGCGCGGATGACCTGCGGATGGTCCTCCGGGTAGCCCAGGCAGCGCAGCGCAATGATGGCGTTCAGCATGGCCGGGTAGATGGCGCCCAGCCCGTCCGACATCTCCAGGCGCTCCAGCAGCCAATTCTCGGCGCGGTCCAATGCCGGCTTTCGCAGCGGGTGGATGCGGGCTGCCTCCATCCAGTGCATCGCACGGTCCAGGACGAGGAAGAAATTGCGCCACGATACAATCGACTTCCGGTCCATGCGCAGGCGCAGGTTGGCGTTGGCCCGGCCGCCGACGAACAGCTCGTCGATACCCTGCTCGGCCGGGATGGCCCTGAACGGCTTCTTGGCGTGGATGATCGCAAGGGGGACAAGGATCGCGCGCGACCAGGATGAGATTTCGTAGATGTTGAAATAAAACCACCTGGGAAACAGCACGATCTCCGGAGGGATGACCGGTGCCGCGTCGTGGTCGTACTGTCCGAGAAGGCAGAGATAAATCTTTGTGAAGGTGTTGCACTCCACTACGCCGCCGTGCTTCAGGACCCATTCGCGGCATTTGACCAGCCGCGGATCGCCGGCTCCCATGCCCATCAGCTTGCACGCAAGGTAGCATTTGACGGCGAGCGAGATGTTGCCCGGGCCCCCCGGGTAGAGGCTCCAGCTCCCGTCCTCCTTCTGGCACCGCAGGATCTCGGCGAGCGCACGCCTCATCCGGCCGGGCTCGCCGCTCGCAAGGAGGACGTGAAGGAAGATATAGTCGGCCTCCAGCATCGAGTCGGCCTCGACCTCGCCGGACCAGTAGCCGTCGGGATGCTGCTGGGAGAGGAGGAAATCCCTCGAGCGGGCGATGGCGGGCTCCACGCCGGCGAGGCTGCCGCCCGGCCGTTCAGGGCCACGTACCGCGGTCTGCGTGTTCTCCTGGGTAGTCGTCATTCGTTTTGAAACGCCCGTCCTCCTCCGGCGCCCCGGTGCGTTGCGCCTGCGCCATGCGGTTGATTCCGCCCCGCGACACCGTGATTGAAAGATCGCAAACGGCAACCGATATTTTCCGCGGGCCGCGCTCTGGTATCGCTCAGTTAATCCGCTAGATAAGCCGGTCTGATCGTGTGCGCGCCAAGGGGTGATCGGGTATCGACAGGCGCCAAAACGCGCCGTTACCTTGGGCCACGAATGAGGCTCGTGGAAACAGTCGATCGCAGGGGCGGCATCGGGCCTCCGATAGCCATCCTCGAGGCGCATCGGGTGGGGGCGGCGCACCGGGCGATCAGCATCGTGGTGTGGAACGCCAGGCGCACGAGGATGCTCGTCACCCGCCGCGCGGCGGAAAAGACGACCTGGCCCGGCTACTGGAGCAATGCCGTCTGCAGCCATCCCCTCCCGCGGGAGCCGTACGCGAAGGCCGCGCGGCGCCGGCTGTTTGAGGAGCTGCGGATCCACGGCGCCGTCGCGCCCGCGTTCCGCATGTATTACGGTCCCGTGCGCTGTCCCGTGTCCGGGGCGCTCGAGCACGAGATGGATCACGTGTTCTATGCGAGGCTGGCCGAGGAGACCTCGATCAAGCCGGACCGCGCGGAAGTCTCGGCACTGCGCTGGGTGGACCAGGAGCAGTTGGCCCAGATGCAGGAGTCCGGGGCCATCACCCCATGGTTCGCGATGATCCTCAGGAGGGTGCGCTGGGCCAAATAGGTGGAGGCATCAACCCCAACGCACGGCCTCGGGCGGCCTGAGGCCATTTGCCGCCGCGGCGCGGCCCGGCAACCGCGGCGCTCCGCGGCAGACGTGTCATGAACTCGATCCTCCTCCGAACGGTTGAGTTCAGCCGGCGGCACGCGGCCGCGCTCGCGTCCGTTGTCCTGCTTCTCGCCTTCGCGGCGGCCATGTACGCCGTGCGCCACATCAGCATCGACAGCGACACCGGCAAACTGGTCGATCCCACCCTTCCCTGGCAGCGGGCGGCGGCCGACCTGGACCGCCAGTTTCCGCAGAACCAGGACCTTCTCCTGGTGGTGGTAGACGCGACGACGCCCGACCGGGCGTCCGATGCGGCGGCGGAGCTTGCGCGGCGAATGCGGGCAAGGGCGGACCTTTTCCATTACGTGCGCCAGCCCGACGCGGACCCCTATTTCAGGCGCTTCGGCCTCCTCTTTCTGCCGGCTGCCGAGGTCCAGGATTTTGCGGACCACCTCATTTCCGCCCAGCCGTTCATCGGCACGCTCGCGGCCGACCCGAGCGTGCGCGGCGTCCTGGATGCCATCGACCTGCTTGGCGAAGGCGCCGTCCGGGGCGCGGTCGCCCCGGCCGCGATCGACCAGCCGCTCGGGCTCGTGGCCGACTCGGCCGAGGCCGCCCTGGACGGCCGCCGCCAGCCTCTATCCTGGCAGACGCTGCTCAGCGGCCGGAAGGTGCAGGCGGACGGGCGGCGCCGCTTCATCCTCGCCCGGGCCGTCCTTCGCTTTGGGCAGGTCGAGGCGGCCTCGCAGGACATCGAGGCGATCAGGTCCGCCGCGCGGGAGGCCGGCCTGGCGCCGGACAAGGGGATCAGCGTGCGGGTGACCGGCCCGGTCGCCCTCAACAACGACCAGCTTGCCGCCCTTTCTGAAAGCGCGGTCTTCTCGACCGTCCTCTGCCTGGGCCTGCTTTGCTTCTGGCTCGCGATCGGGCTGCGCTCGGCGCGCACAATGGCGGCGATTCTCATCACGCTGGTCGTCGGCCTGGTGGGATGCGCCGCCTTCGCGATCCGGGTGATCGGGCCGTTCAATCCCGTTTCGATCGCATTTGCCCCGCTCTTCATCGGCATCGCGATCGACTTCGGAATCCAATTCAGCGTTCGGTACTCGGCGGAGCGCCTGACCGCGGAGCCCGTCGACGCCATGCGCAAGACCGCCGCGGGCGTGGGCCTGCCCCTCACGGTGGCCGCCGTCGCCACCGCCGTCGGCTTCATGGCGTTTGCTCCCACCGCCTACCTTGGCGTCAGGGACCTGGGGCTGATCGCGGGAACGGGCATGGTGATCGCCCTCGCCCTCAACCTCACCCTGCTGCCCGCCCTGCTCGGGCTGTTCCGGGCGGGAGCCGAGCGCCACGCCGCGGGCTTTGCCTGGGGCGCGCCCATGGACCGCTTCCTTGACCGCAGGCGGCGCGGCGTGATCGTGGCGGCGCTTGCGCTTGCGGCCCTCTCGGCCGCCGCGCTGCCGCGGTTGAAATTCGATTTCAATCCGGTCGACCTGGAGAATCCGCGCGCCGAATCGGTCCGCACCCTCGTCGATCTGATGGCGGATCCGAACACGTCCCCGTACACGATAGAATTCCTGGCGGACCCGGCGGCCGCGCGCGCCGCCGCCGAGAAGCTCGGCTCGCTGCCCGAGGTCGGCCGGGTGCTGAGCCTCGGTGTCTTCATTCCCGGCGACCAGGCGCCCAAGCTCGAGATCCTGTCGGACGCCGGGACCCTCCTCGGCCCGACGCTCTCACCCCCGGTCGTGACCCCGGCGCCGACCCCCGATGAGATCCTCGCGGCCGCAGGCCGCTGCGCCGACGTGATGGCCCAGCTCGCCAGCCGGGGCGACAAGCCGGCCGCCCGCCTGGCGGCCGCCCTGCGAGGGGTCGTGCAGCGGGGCCCCGCGGCCCTTCCCGCCCTGGCCGACAACCTCAGCGCCGGCATCGGACAGCGGCTGGACGATCTGCGCGTGGCGCTGAGCGCCGCGCCCGTTTCACTCGACACGATTCCACCCGAGTTCCGCCAGGAGTGGGTGGCGCCGGACGGACGCTGGCGGGTCCAGGTCTTCCCGCGCGGCGACACGCGGGACAATGAAACGCTCAGGCGCTTCGCCAAGGCCGTGCAAAAGGTCGTTCCCCAGGCCGTGGGTTCCGCGGTGACGGTGGACGAGTGGACCCGGCTGGCCCCGCGCGCCTTCGCAACCGCCGGGCTGCTGGCGCTGGTGACGATATCGGTCCTCCTCATGGCCGTCCTCCGGCGGGTGCGCAAAGTCGCCCTGGTGCTGGCCCCCTTGCTCCTTGCCGGGATCCTCACGCTCGGCGCCGCGGCGCTCCTCGGCTTTTCGATCAATTTCGCCAACATCATCACGCTTCCGATGATGCTCGGCATCGGAGTCGCCTTTGACATCTACTTCGTCATGCGCCACCAGGCCGGGGAGTTGGGGCTCCTGGGGTCGCCCACCGCCCGGGGCGTCGTCTTCAGCGCCCTGACGACCGGCACCGCCTTTGGAAGCCTTGCGCTTTCCCGCTCGCCCGGCATGGCGGAGATGGGAAAATTCCTCGCCCTCGCCCTCTTCTTCATCCTGGCCTGCACGCTTTTCGTGCTGCCCGTGCTCCTGGGGCCGAGCTCCGGCGCCGATCGAGGAGAATCGAGATGACGGGCAGGCGCGCGACGCTCCTTGGCCTCTCCTTCTCGCTCCTGATTGCGGGATGCGCAAGCGTGCCCCGCGACCCGGCCGCCCGCGCCGAGTTCAAGGCGAACCACGACCCGCTCGAGCCGCTGAACCGCGGGACCTTCGCGTTCAACCTCTTTGTCGACAGGATCCTGATCAAACCCATCGCCAAGGGATATGCCTGGGCGCTGCCCCAGGGCGGCCGCGATGCCCTCCGCCATTTCCTGGACAACCTCCACGAACCCGTCGTCTTCGTGAACACGATCCTCCAGGGCCGGATGAGCGCCGCGGGCACGACGGGATGCCGCTTTCTCGTCAACACCACCATCGGAATCGGCGGCCTGGCCGACGTGGCCAGCCGCGAGAGGCTGCCCAAGCAGATCGGCGACTTCGGGCAGACCCTCTGGACCTGGGGCATACCCGAGGGGCCGTACCTGATCCTTCCCCTCCTCGGGCCCTCGAATCCACGCGATGGAGTCGGCATGGGAGTCGACATCTACCTCGATCCCCTGCGCTACGCCCCCTGGACGCGCAACTTTCCCACCGGCGTGACGGTTGCCCGCATGGGGGCCGACGGGATCGACAGGCGGGCCCGCAACCTGGACTACCTGGACGAAATCCAGCGTGAGTCCGTCGACTATTACGCCTCCCTCCGCAGCCTTTTCAGGCAGAACCGCGCGGCCGACCTGAG
>Ga0302314_10016473_pt1 | contig 12479 bp, 10 predicted proteins | sample III_Palsa_N2_3_FD_200533 | JGI IMG/M metagenome (GOLD analysis project Ga0302314, IMG submission 200533) | Peat permafrost microbial communities from Stordalen Mire near Abisko, Sweden - III_Palsa_N2_3 | ecosystem: Environmental > Terrestrial > Soil > Palsa > Peat permafrost | place: Sweden...
GGGACGCGACGGGCTTGCGCGCCGGCTACATGTACCAGGCCGACATCGACACGGATCCACGCTGGTTTCGAATTCCGGACACGTTTGGCGATGATCCGGACCGCGTTTCCGACATCATCCAGACCATCGTCATGGGGTTTCAGGGTGGTCCTGAGCTAAGTCCCGGCGGCATCATCATGACCACCAAGCACTTTCCAGGTGGCGGGGCCAGGGACCGCGGCACCGACCCGCATTTCGTCTACGGCCAAGTCTCGCCCTATCCAACCCGGGGCAGTCTGTTCCAGTACCACCTGCCGCCGTTCGAAGCGGCGATCGCCGCCGGCACGGCGGCCATCATCCCCTACTACGCCCGGCCCTCGAATGCCGCTAGCGTGCCCCAGCTTCCCGGCGGGGCGGGTTTCGAAGAAGTCGGGTTCGCGTTCAACCGGCCGATCCTGCAGGATTTGCTGCGCAACCAGCTTGGGTTCAAAGGTTATGTGAATAGCGACTCCGGAATCCTTAGCACGATGGCCTGGGGTGATAAGATACAGAAAGCGGACGAGGTTCAGCGCGCGGCGTACGCGATCAACGCCGGCGTCGACGTGATCAGCGATACCCAAGACGTGGGCATCGTTCGCGAGGCCTACGACCGCGGATTGATCACCGAAGCACGCATCAACCTTTCCGCTGAGCGCCTGCTGCTGCCGATGTTTCAGATGGGGCTGTTCGAAAACCCCTATCGCGACGTTGACGCTGCGACGAAACTGGTGGCAGACCCCGCGCATTGGGCGATGGCGTACCGGGCGCACCAGGAGTCCGTTGTACTTTTAAAGAACAATGCACAGCTCTTGCCGCTGTCCGATGCCAAACTCGCGGGACGCCCCATCTTCGTGGCAGTGCTTGGCAGACAGGAGCCCGGCGCGACGCAGGATCCCACCACGACGGTCATCCAAACTCTGCAGGCGCGCGACCCGCAAATCAAATTCACCACCAATTTGAAAGGAGCGGCTTTCGCGCTGGTGTTTGTTGATCCGGCGGACCAACCAGTGAACACCGCCGATATCCTGAATGGCACCAAGACGCCGACCTACTTTAACCTTAACGTGGATGAGTCGACCGGTGTCGATCTCGACCGGCTGAAAGCGATCGAGGCAGCGGTTCCCACTGTTGTCGCCTTCAACCTCGAGATGCCTTGGCTTATCGGCGACGTCGAGCCCGGGGCCAAGGCCCTGCTGGCCGGTTTCAGCACCCGCGCAGATGCCATGCTGGATGTGATCCGCGGCCGTTTCCAGCCCAAGGGTCGTTTGCCCTTCACTTTGCCGAGGAACGAGGCGGTGGTTGTTGCCGCGGAGACGAATGGCCCCAAGGCATTGAACGGGGTGACCAGCTCAGATGTGCCGGGATTCGCCAGGCCCGCTTCTGACAATTACGTTTACAAGGATGCGACGGGGGCGGCTTATCGCACCGGATTCGGTTTGGGTTATTAGAGCGCGATGAAATCTGCTGGAATCAGGAAGAGAAGGAAAGTCTTCTTTTTTGAAAAAAAGAAGCAAAAAACTTTGATTCGTTTGGTTCACAGACTGGACCAAGAGTTCTTGCGACGCGCCAAATTGACAAAAGTTTTTTGCTTCTTTTTTTCAAAAAAGAAGATTCTTTCTGTCGCTTCCCCCTATAATCATCATGCTCTAGAGCCTAATGACGGCACTTTGAAACAGTGATCAGCTTCCGGATTCGGCTTATGGATATAAAACAATTTGGAGAACGTAATGCCCATCGGTCGGCGTAGCCTCTTTGCCGCTGGCAGCGCGATGGTTGCCAATAGAGCCCTGGGTTCCCGGGCGGCCGCTCCCGGGAAGCAGGATTTTCCAAACGGATTCCTGTGGGGCGCCGCAACGGCGGCATATCAGGTGGAAGGCAACAATATCAACAGCGACCTCTGGCCACTGGAACATGTCATGCCCACAGTGTTCGCCCAACCATCCGGAGATGCCTGTAATAGTCTGGAGCTTTGGCCCTCGGATCTCGACCTGGTGAAAAGCATCGGCCTCAATTCATACCGCTTCTCCCTCGAGTGGGCCCGCATCGAGCCCGAACAGGGAATGTTTTCGCGGGCTATGCTCGATTACTACAAGGCGATCATCGCGGGTTGCAGGGCGCGCTCCGTGGTGCCCATCGTCACTTTCAATCATTGCACCACGCCTCGGTGGTTTGCGGAAAGAGGCGGCTGGACCAGCGCCGATTCGCCAGCGCTATTCGCGCGCTATTGCGAACGCGCGACGCGGCACCTTGGGGCGGGCATTGGCTACGCCGCAACCGTCAACGAGCCTAACGGTCTCACGTTTGCGGGCCTGATGATGCCGCCCAAAATTGCCGCGCTCAGCCGCGCCATGCTCGACGCCGCGGCCAAGGCGTCAGGATCGGCCAAATACATGGCCGGCAATACTCCGATCCCGGAAGACATCGACGCGATGACGGCGAATCTGCTGCTCGGGCATAAGGCCGGGCGCCAAGCCATCAAGTCGGTGCGCCCGGATCTTCCCGTTGGCATGTGCCTGGCGGTCGCCGACGATCAGGCCGTCGGTGAAAATAGCAAACGGGACGCAATGCGTAGCGCGCTTTACGGCCGTTGGCTGGATGCGGCACGGGAAGATGACTTTATCGGAATCCAGAATTATGAACGTAACCGCTGGGATTCCAAGGGGAAATTGCCGCCGCCACCGGGGGCGGTGGTCGGCTTCTCGGGCGGCGAAATTTACCCCGCCTCGCTGGGTAACGCTGTCCGCTACGTGCATCAGCAAATCGGCATCCCGATCATTGTCACCGAAAACGGCGTCAACACTCATGACGACAGTGTTCGCGCTGCTTACATCCCGGAAGCTATTCGGGGACTGAAGCAGGCGATTGACGACGGGGTTCCGGTTCTTGGCTACGTGCATTGGTCGCTGCTGGATAACTGGGAATGGGTCTTTGGTTTCGCGCCGAGATACGGACTTTGCTCGGTTGATCTCACCACATTTGAGCGGACGCCCAAACCGAGCTCCAGGGTGCTGGGAGAGATCGCGCGCTGGAATGCGATTTGACAGAGGTGTTGATCCATGGAGCAGACTTGGCGATGGTGGGGGCCGGCCGACACGATCACGCTGGCCAATGTCCGGCAAGCGGGCGCGTGCGGTGTCGTCACGGCGCTCCACGACATCCCCTACGGGGAAGTCTGGAGTGAAGCGGCGATTCGTGAACGGCAGCATCTAATCGCCTGCGACGCGTCTCTCGGGCTGCGCTGGAGTGTCGTCGAAAGCTTGCCTGTTCATGAGGCAATCAAAGTCGGGGACGACGATCTAGAACCGTTGTTCGAAAACTACCGGCGTTCGATGCGCAATCTGGCCGCGTGTGGGATCCAGACGATCTGCTACAACTTTATGCCGGTTCTGGACTGGACCCGCACCGATACCGCGTGGCCGATCGCCGGCGGCGGACGGGCGCTGCGGTTCGACACGGCGCGTTTCGCGGCGTTCGATTGCTTGATGCTGGAACGCGCGGGCGCGGCCGCCGATCACGACCCCGCGGTGCTGACGCGCGGACACGCCTGGTTTGATAAAGCCTCTGATGCGGACAAGCAAAGATTGCTGGCGGATATCATGGCCGGGCTCCCCGGTGCCTTCGACCGCTATGGCATTGCCGGTCTGCGTTCCGCCTTGGCGCGCTATCGAGGCATCGATGCCGCGGCTTTATTCCGCAACTATGCGCGTTTTCTCGAAGCTGTTGTGCCGACCGCTGAACAGCTGGGGGTTCGGTTGGCGGTTCATCCGGACGATCCGCCGCGCCCCCTCCTCGGTCTGCCGCGCATCGTGAGTACCGAGGAGCAGATTGCCGCTATTCTAGAAGCCGTCCCCTCGCCCGCCAACGGACTCACGCTCTGCACCGGCTCGCTCGGTGCGCACCCAGCCAACGATATATGCACCATCGCCCGGCGCTTTGCCGGCAACATCCATTTCGCGCATCTGAGGAACGTGAGCAAAGAGCCGGACGGATCGTTTCAAGAGTCTGACCACCTTGGCGGCGATAACGATATGGTGGCCGTGGTGGCCGTGCTGCTCGCCGAGCAAAGCCGCCGCAAGAATAGCGGGCGTTCCGATTGGCGTATTCCGTTCCGACCCGATCACGGCCATGAACTGGCAGACGACATCGGCAAGCCAACGCACCCGGGCTATCCACTGATCGGCCGGCTGCGCGGCCTCGCCGAGATCCGCGGCGTCATGACCGCACTGGCGCACCAGCACGCTTGGCCAACATGATGATCGGATCACGCGCATGCCCGCCTTCAACTGTAAGGCGCCGGCGGCGCTCAACGAGACGAACCGGTGACGCTTGCGCGCACGCGCGCTTCCGCCTTGGTTTGGCGCGGTGGAATAGGCCGCGTACTTCCGGGTGATCCGGCGAAAAATTCGGGATGCAGAATGGCAAGAGCCTCGAATCCTGGCAGGACATCGCGCAAATGCGATTGCATCGCCGTATCCGCGGCTTCAGGATCATGCGCGGCGATGGCATCGACCACAGCCGTATGTTGCTCGATGAGCCGGTCCGCTCTGCCCGGCAAGGGCAGCGCCAACAGGCGAAAGCGATCCACCGGCGCCTTCTCGCGCCTCACGACACGCCACAAGGCCGGGTGCCCCGCAATATCGGCGATCGTCGCGTGCAGTTGCTCGTCGGTTTCGTGAAAGGCGAGCACGTCAGTCTTGACGGCACGCTGCTCCCGAAGAATTCGGCGTAATTGTCCAATCCCACGCGCAGTGGCGCGCTTTGCTGCTTCGCTCACGCTGATCCGCTCCAACGCTTGGCGTATCACTAGCGCTTCGCGCACCGCCTCAAGATCGATGCGTGACACGTAGGTGCCGCTTCGCGGCAAGATGTCGACAAGATGCTCTTCCGCTAGGCGCAGCAACGCCTCGCGAACCGGCGTACGGCTGACACCGAATTCCGCGGCGAGATCTTTCTCGACCAGGGGCGCTCCAGGCTTGAGATCGACGGTGACGATACGCCGGCGCAGTGTGGCGTGAATGAGGGCGGAGGATGTGAGCCCTGGGGTCACGCTGGGGTCGTCTGCCTTGATCACCGCGCCAGAACCACGAGCATTCTCCCCAACGTCCCCATAGTAAATATATCAGTGGCGCGTCAAGGTCTGAGAGTCAGTTAGGAAATATGATAAGTGAAATCAATAGGTTGAAGCGAAGGAAGAAGCATCTTTTTTGAAAAAAAGAAGCAAAAAACCTTTGTTCTATGGGTTCGGCGCTCCTCGTCGACAGACACTTCCTAAATTAGCAAAAGTTTTTTGCTTCTTTTTTTCAAAAAAGATGCTTCTTCCTTCGCTGCGACCTATTGATTTCACTCATTATCATTCAGAGACGACGCGAATCACATGGGGCCATCATCTATCCCCCTTGTCTTTCAGTTGAACCAGAGCGCTTTCCGCAAGGGTGGAATGGTTTTCCGGCGCGGAAAGCGCTCTAGGTCGTTGCTTTATCGCGTGATTCACGCCTCCGTGTTATTCAACCTACGGCGATCACGCTCTAGCTTGCTGAATTTTATTAGTCGGGGCACTCGTTCCCCTCAAGCGATAGACTCTGGCCGCATTTTTGGCGAACAGGTTCTTGCGCTCATCGAATGTAAAATCTGCCACGATCTCGTGATAAGCTTCCAGGTACCGGTTAAAGTCGCCAAACAGACGGTCGGTAGGAAAGTCGCTGGCGAACATGCAGCGCGATACGCCAAAGATCTCGATCGCCTCCAGGATTATCGGACGAATTTGTTCGATCTTCCAGGCGCGATGCACGAATCCCAATCCCGAAATCTTTAGGGCCGCGCGCGGCAACGCCGCGAGGGCTTTCATGCCGCTCCGCCAAACGGCAAGACTTTCGTTATCGGTGTCTACCGGCATGCCGGTGTGGTTGATGATCACCGGCACATCGTCGTGCCGGGCGCCAAGTGCGGCAAGCCGGGCAAATTGACCCGGGTAGGCCTGTAGATCAAACGACAAACCATATTTCGCCAGCAACGCAAAGCCACGTTGCCAATCCTGGTCTCCGGTTACGTCGCGCGGAGTGTAGGTGCGTTTTGCGTCGGGATGCCAGTTTACGATATGTCGGACGCCGCGCAGATCGCGGTGTTGTGCATGATTATCAAGCTTGCGCTCTAAATCCGGATCATTAAGTGCAGCATAGGCCACGATGCCGATTGCCATGCGGTGCTGATCGGCGATTCCCTGCAACCACGCGGTTTCCCGCAGGGAATCCTCGGCGTGGGCGCCAGCCTCGACATGCACGATCGCCGCCGGATGCCACGCCACGCTTTCGGCCAGATAATCATCCAGCAGGTAGTTATGTGCGATGCTCTCGACGCTGCCATTCGGGCCGTCATCATTGAACGGCGGAGATAGCCATGGGTAGCGGATATTTCCGAGATCCCAAAGATGCACATGCGGATCGATAAAGGGCAGATCGGTCATGGCACGTTCCTCACGTCGCGTCCTTCAATTGATGCCCCCACTGCGCGTAGAGACCGACCAGCACGAAGCAGGCCGCGGGCAGCAAATAGGCGACCGGCGTGCCGAAGCTCTGCGCCAGTAGGCCCATCGGGTAGGGCAGCACCACACCGCCGCCGATCATCATCACCATGATCGAGGCGCCGCGGCCGGTCTGCGCGCCCAGATCGCGCACCGCCAGGCCGAAGATGGTGGGGAACATGATCGACTCAAACCCCAGCACGCCGACCAACGCGCACGCCGACACCACCGGCAGGCCCAGGCTTACCACAATACAGCAGACAAAAGCGCCGATGGCGTATAGCAACAACAGCTTCGCGGCACCCACCTTACCCATCAACCAGGTGCCGGCGAACCTGCCGCCGAGGTAGAACAAGGTGGCGACCGACAGCAGATAGGCCGCCTCCTGCGAGCTGGTGCCGCGCCAGGTTTCGGTCACCAGATTGATGAAGTAGAACCCGACGCCGACCTGCGCGCCGATATAGAGGAACTGCGTGATCAGCCCGAGCACGTAATGGCGGCTGTGGCGCAGCTTGCCGTCAGCCGGCCCGGTTTCGTGGTGGCCTTCGACGCCGATCTCCGGCAGGTCGGCGCGCAGCACGAAACCCGCGAATAGCAGCACCAGAAACGCGATCACCGCGTAGATGATCTGCACCGCGCGATCGACGTTGCCGAACAACAGTAGCCCGCCGATCAGCGGACCGACAAATACGCCCACGCCGTTGAAGGATTGCCCCAAGGTCAGCCGCCGCGAGGCCTGCGACGGATCGCCCAGCCCATTGACATAGGTGTCGGCGGTGGTTTCCAGCACACACAGGCCGCCCGCGAGCACATACATCGCGCCGACAAACCAGGAGAATTTGCCCGCCTGCGCCGCCGGAATAAACAATAGCGCGCCACAGGCAGTAATCGCGAGCCCGGTGGCCAGACCACGCCGGTACCCTATCGCGGCGAGCAGCTTGCCGGCCGGGAAAGAGAGGGTGAGATAGGCACCGAAATAGGCCATCGAAAGCCAGGCGGAGTTCGCCTTGCCGACATGGAGGGTTTCCTGCACGTGCTTGTTCAGCACATCGAGCAGCCCATACGCGAGACCCCAGACGAAGAAGCAGGCAATCGCATAGGCCAGCGCACCGCGATGGTCGGTCAGGCGCGGCTTTGGGATGGCGGCGGCGGCGAGAGCGGTCATGGAACGATCCTCGGTGGGCGTATCGGAAACGCATCTGAAGCGCGTTTAGAGAAGGAGAAGTGTTCTTTTTTGCAAAAAAGAACCAAAAAAGCCTTTATCACTTATAGGTAAAAGTTTTTTGGTTCTTTTTTTTGAAAAAGAACACTTCCTAATACGTCGAACGCCCGCCGGTGATGTCGAACACTGCCCCGGTAGTAAACGAACATTCCTTGCTCGCTATCCAAGCGACCATCGCGGTGATCTCGGCGACGTCGACGAAACGGCCCATCGGGATTTTCGACAGCATGTAAGAGATTTGCTCGGGCTTCATTTGCTCGAAGATCGGCGTGTCGGCGGCAGCGGGGGTGATCGCGTTGACCCGGATTCCGGTCTTGGCCAATTCCTTGCCCAACGATTTGGTAAGCCCGATCAGCCCGGCCTTGGACGCGCTGTAGGCGGAGGCATTAGGGTTGCCCTCCTTGCCCGCGACCGAAGCAATGTTGACGATCCTGCCGTAGTCGTTCTTCAGCATGTAAGGCAACACGGCGCGGTTGCACAGGAACGCGCCGACCAGATTGACTTCGATCACCTGTCGCCAGTCGGCTACCGGATAGTCGGCCACGGTCAGATTCGGGCCGGTAATGCCGGCGCTCGCGACCAGAATATCGATCCGCCCGAGTGCCGCGAAAGCAGCGGCGGCGGCTTCATTCACCGCGGCTTCATCGGTGACATCGAGCTTTACACTGTGCGCGAAGTCGGTGACCTCGGCGCGGTCCCAGATGCTGATCCGGGCGCCTTCCTTCTGCAATTGTTCGGCGACGGCGAGGCCAATGCCCGAGGCGCCGCCTGTAATAACGGCTACCTGGTCCTTGAAACGAGACTCACTCACAAGCGATTTCCTTTTCTACGTTGCCTGCCAGGCGACGATGGTTTGGCGTTGCTCGCCCAAACCCTCGATGCCGAGTTCCATCACGTCGCCGACTTCGAGATAAATCGGCACCGGCTTCTGGCCCAGGCCCACACCCGGCGGTGTGCCGGTGGTGATCAGATCACCCGGCTCCAGCGTAATGAATTGGCTGATGTAGGACACCATTTGCGGCACGTTGAAGATCAGCGTCCTGGTGTTGCCGTTCTGCATCCGCTTGCCGTTGACATCGAGCCACATCGCCAGATTATGCACGTCGGGAACCTCATCCTTGGTCACCAGCCAAGGGCCGGTGGGTCCAAACGTGTCGCAGCCCTTGCCTTTGTCCCAGGTGCCGCCACGCTCGATTTGGAACGCGCGCTCCGAGACATCGTTCATCAGCGTATAGCCGGCGATGTAATCGAACGCGTCCTGTTCTGAAACGTAGGACGCGCGCTTGCCAATCACGATGCCGAGTTCCACCTCCCAATCGAGTTTGGTTGAATCGCGTGGCTTGATCACGTTGTCGTTTGGGCCGCACAAGCAGGTAATCGCCTTGGTGAACAGCAGCGGCTCGGTCGGAATTGCCATGTTCGATTCCGCGGCATGATCGGCGTAATTCAGCCCGACCGCGATGAATTTGCGCGAACCCGCCACCGGCACGCCGATGCGGGGCGAGCCTTCGACCACCGGGAGGCTGGTCACGTCGATAGTCGTCAGACGTGCGAGCCCTGCGGGATTGATCTCGGCAGCGCCGATGTCGACGACATGGCCCGACAGGTCACGGATTTTTCCGTCGGCGTCGCAGAGACCTGGCTTTTCCTGGCCTATCGGGCCATAGCGCAACAATTTCATGATTATTCCGCCTTCAGTGGGTGTAAGGCCGCGTGCGCGCGACCGCGGGATTGAGATCGACGCCGAAACCGGGCGCGTCGCCCAATTTCAGTTTGCCGTCGACCGGAACCGGCTCGCCGAGCAATTGCGGATGGAACATCGGCACTACCTTGTCGGGCACCGGATCCATCATCAGGAATTCGGCGAACGGGCTGTTATGCTGGGTGATGACGAAGTGATAGGAATAGACCGAAGAACCGTGCGGGATCATCATCACGCCTTTGCTGTCGGCCAGCGCCGAAATCCGGCGCAATTCGGTGACGCCGCCGCACCAGCCGACATCAGGCTGAATGATATCGCAGCACTCCATTTCGAGTAACATGCGAAAGCCCCAGCGGGTGGCTTCATGTTCGCCCGTGGTCACCAGCATTCCGGGCGGAGCTGCTTTTTTCAGCGCGGCATAACCCCAGTAATCGTCGGGCGACAATGCCTCCTCGATCCACTTCAGGCCGAAGTCGACGCATTTGAGCGCGAGGCGCATCGCATAATTGAGATCGAGCGCCATCCAGCAGTCGAACATCAGCCAGAAATCATCGCCGCAGCGCTCACGCATGGTAGCGAGTTCGGTAACGTTCTTGTGCAGCCCTTCTTCGCCTTCGCCCGGACCGTGATGCAACGGCATCTTGCCGCCGATGAAGCCCATCTGCTTGGCAAGATCAGGCCGCGCGCCGGTGGCGTAGAATACCAACTCGTCGCGCACCTTGCCGCCCAGCATGGCGTAAACCGGCTCGCCGCGGAGCTTGCCGAGCAGATCCCACAACGCCAGATCGACGCCGGAGATCGCATTCACCACCAGCCCTTTGCGACCGTAATATTGGGTGGAGAAATACATCTGATCCCAGATTTTCTCCACCTCGGTGGGATCGCGACCTTCCAGAAAGCGGGCCAGATGTTTCTCGACGATGAACGCAGCCGGCTCGCCCCCGGTGGTGACCGCGAAGCCGATGGTGCCGTCGCCGGCTTCGATCTCCACCACCAGCGTGCCCAACACGTTGATGCCGAAGCTCTGGCGGCTTTGGCGATATTCCGGATAGCGGCTCATCGGAGTGGCGATGTGGTCATCGATCCAATGACCGGCACCCTGATCGTGGTAGTCGGCGCCGCCGCCCCGCACGACAAAGGCCCGCACTTGCTTGATGGTCCAACCGCTCATGCGTTCTTCCACTTCATCTTGCCGCCGCCGTTTCGCTTTGACCTAAATTGGCTCGAGAACGACACTTGACTTGTGCACTATATGGAACTTATCTCTACATGTTGGCAACAGTCGCGTCAACTAGGCGTCCCCCCTCAATGTAGGCGCTAAGGCCGGAAATCGGAGAAATCTCATGCTGCTGAATGGAAAGACCTTGCTGGTGACCGGCGGTTCGCTCGGGATCGGTCGCGCGATTGTGCTGGAAGCCGCGCGTCAGGGCGCCGACGTGGGGTTTCATTACCTTAGCAGCGAGGACGCCGCCGACGCGGTGGTAGCGCAGGTGCATGCGATGGGTCGTAAGGCCTATGCCTTGCAAGGCGATGTGGCTGATCCGGCCCAGGCGACAGCGTTCGTCAGCGGCGCTACCGAAGCGCTGGGTGGCGTGGATGCCTTCGTCAGCAACGCCGGGATCTGCCCGTTCCATAGTTTCCTCGATATGCCGGTGGAAACCGTGACTCGAACCGTGCAGGTGAACCTGCTCGGCGCCTATTTCATGTGCCAGGCGGCGGCGAGTCAGATGGTAAAACAGGGCCGCGGCGGCTCCATCACCGCGGTAAGCTCGATCAGCGCGCTGGTCGGCGGCGAAATGCAGACCCACTACACGCCGACCAAAGCAGGGTTGCATAGCTTGATGCAATCCACCGCAATCGCGCTGGGTCGCTACAACATTCGCTGCAATTCTCTGCTGCCAGGCACCATCCTTACCGACATCAACAAGGAAGATTTGGCCGATGAGGCTAAACGGGCGCGGATGGCGGCGCGGGTGCCGCTCGGGCGCCTGGGCGAGCCCGAAGACCTTGCCGGTCCGGCCGTGTTTCTCGCGTCCGATCTGGCGCGCTACGTCACCGGTGCCGCGCTGCTGGTCGATGGCGGTGCGTTCGTCAATCTGCAATAACGCGACATGCGCGTTTCGCTGTTTATTACTTGCATCACTGACAGCCTCTATCCCGGCACTGGCCAGGCGGTAGTGCGGCTGCTCGAGCGGCTGGGCCACGAAATCGAATTCCGCGAGGCGCAGACTTGCTGCGGTCAGATGCATCATAACTCAGGCTACGCGCCCGAGACCCTCGCGCTGGTGCGCAAATTTGCCCGGGATTTCGCTGATGCCGAGACGATCGTGGTGCCGTCCACTTCCTGCACCGCGATGATCCGCCGCAATTATCCGCAAATTGCCGCGGACGATCCGTCGCTGCTCGCGCAAATCACCGGGATCGCCGAACGAACATTCGAATTCTCCGAGTTCCTCACCAGGAAGCTCGGTCTGTCGGATGTCGGTGCTTATTACCCACATCGCGTCACTTACCATTCGTCGTGCAACTCGTTGCGCGCGCTGGGTTTGGGTTCGGCGCCGCTCGATCTGCTGCGTCACGTGCGCGGGCTCGATCTGGTAGAACTGCCGCACGCCGATGAATGCTGCGGCTTCGGCGGCACGTTCGCGGTGAAGAACGCCGAAACCTCGACCGCGATGATGGCCGACAAGATCAGCCATATTCTCGCGACCGGCGCGGAAATCTGCACCGCCGGCGATAATTCGTGCCTGATGCACATCGGCGGTGGCCTGAGCCGGCTGCGCACCGGGGTTCGCACGGTGCATCTGGCGGAAATCCTGGCATCGACGGAAGCGGCAGGATGAGCGATTTTCCCGCCCGCGCGCACCTATCCCTCGCCGACAGCCAGATGCGGCGCAATGTGCGGAAAGCAGTGACCACCATCCGGATAAAGACCGGCCGGGTGATTGCCGAGCGTGCCGATTGGCAGGAACTGCGCGACGCCGGCAGCGCGATCAAGGCCGAGGCGCTGGGATCGCTCG
>Ga0302314_10016475_pt1 | contig 12478 bp, 9 predicted proteins | sample III_Palsa_N2_3_FD_200533 | JGI IMG/M metagenome (GOLD analysis project Ga0302314, IMG submission 200533) | Peat permafrost microbial communities from Stordalen Mire near Abisko, Sweden - III_Palsa_N2_3 | ecosystem: Environmental > Terrestrial > Soil > Palsa > Peat permafrost | place: Sweden...
CATCCGCAGCGTCGGTGACCGCCAAGAACACGTAGTCGTGGCGCGCTGCCTGTTCCTCGAGCGACTCGCGGAAGCTCTCGAGGTCGGGATACGGGCCGTCATAGAGGTAGGTCCAGATTGTCGGGTCGCCGGTCGGTGGATGCGAGGCCGCGTACAGCGTCTCGGCGTCGTCGAGCGGCTCGATCGGCCGCAGCACAACATGCCTGCCCCTGAGCTCCGTGTGCACGGGTGGCGTGGCGCCACCGAACGCCACCGGCCTGCCCACGGGTTGCTCAGTGGCGTTGTCCATGTCGCCGCGGAGGCTACCGAGCGATCCCGGGCCGAGACGGCGCACCGCGCGCCCAGCTCCTGTCCGCCCCGGCTGGTGCTCCGACAACCGTGGTGGTGGTCCCCGCATAGCTTGGGAAGGAAGGAGAGCTGACGCTCTCCTTGAGTTTCTCTCCGACGAAGACCGGCCGCTGCGCGGCCTCTTGCTGTGCGCGGGGTTCGGATCGCAGGCGGGTCCAGCAACCGAGTAACGCTCAACCGAGTCATGCTCAACCGACGGCTATCCACGCGCAGCCGAAGGCCGCGCCAGCGGCCGGTCTTCGTCAGAGACAAACTTCCCCTTCCAAAGCAAAAGGCGGCCGAGCCCGCCGGAATGTGTCGGGATTGACACGTTCTCGCTCTCTTCTGCCGGTCGGTGCGCGGGAGGATCTCTGGATGGCATTGAAGAGAGAGTCAGGCCGCCGACCGCCCACCTCCGCAGCGCCGGCGCCTGTACCGGCTCCGGGAGGGGTTCTGGACCCTGGGAGTCCAAAACCCCTCCCGCGGACGGTCCGTGACCAGCGGATGACCAGATCGCTGCGTCAGAACAGCGGCCTGATCACAGCGGACGGGCTCACGCGGCTTGGCTTCACGCGACGAGAGCTCACGGGGCTGATCAGACACGGTGACCTCCGCCGGCTCCACCGCGGCGTGTATGCCGACGGCCGCGCCCCACTCAGCGACCACGCTCTCCTCAAAGCGGCGTTACTCGCGTTCGCCGGCCGCAACGTCTGGCTGTCCGGGCAAGCGGCAGCGATGGGTTGGCACCTGGAAGCGGTGAGCGTCCCGCACCTCGAGGTGACAGTCGTTGCCAGCGCGACACCCCGAAACAGGTCGAACCTCCGGGTTCGGAGCGTGCGCGCCACCCCGCACCCCTCAGAGATCCGCACCCGCAACGGACTCCGAGTCAGTTCGATCCCCCGACTGCTGATCGAACGGGCAGCCGGCGGCGCCGAGACCGAGCAGCTCCACAAGCTGATCGAACAGGCGGTCAGGAGGAACCTGCTCGACATCCCTGACCTCGCCGGCACGTTGGAGCGCAACCTCGGTCACGCGGGCACGCTCACCGTCAAACGAACGTGTGAGGAGTATCTCCCGCACACCGACCGCAAATCGGGGCTGGAGCGGGCCTTCGACCGCTGGCTGCTCAATCACCCAGAGATCCCGCCCCCGCAGCGCAACATCCACCTTGGGCCCTGGGAGATCGACTGTTACTGGCCCGACCGCAGCCTAGTGCTCGAGCTCGACGGCCGCCCGTACCACACGGTGATCGAGGACATCGAGCGCGACAACCGCAAGAACATCTGGCTCCAGGCAAATGGCCACCGCTTTCTGCGCGTCACCGACTCGCGTTTCAAACGCGACAGAGCCGGTGTGCACCGGGACCTCGCTGCGATGCTCGCACTCGCTGACGAGGCGCAGCACCGCGAAGCGGCCTGAGCGGCCGCTAAAGGATCAGCCCCGCTGCCGCAGCCCGTCGAGCGCGATGTCGAGGATGTGCTCGCGTTGCCCGGCCGCGGTCTCCTCGATCTTCGCGATGCCGCCGATCAGCTGAATGACCTCGGCGAAATTGGTGTCGGAGCGCACGACCCCCGCTTCCTGCGCACGGTGGACAACCGGCTCTCCGGCCCGGAATAGGTCGGCACGGCAGCTCTGGAAGACCTCACAGTCGCGGCTGACGTAGTTCATCAGCTCGTGCGCGAGCGCCTTCTTCGTTGCCAGGTAGCCGAGCAGGCGACGCGACAGCGCCTGGAAGCTCTCCCACGGCTCCAGCGCAAGCATCTCCTCGGTTGTGGCGCAGAGCTGCTGCACCTCGCCGACATAGACGGCCTCGAGCAGTGCCTGCCTGGTGGGGAAGTGGCGGTAGAGGGTGCCGATGCCGACGCCGGCGCGTCGCGCGATCGCCTCGAGCGACGTTGTCGCCCCGGTCTCGCCGAACGCTTCCTTCGCGGCAACTATCACCTTGTCGTAGTTGCGCTTGGCGTCCGCGCGCATCGCGCGGCCGTGATGCTCGGGTTCCGGTTCCCCGGTGGCGAGCCCAGGTTCCCCGGTCTCGGGTTCCGATTCCCCGGTGGCGAGCCCAGGTTCCCCGGTCTCGGGTTCCGGTTCCCCGGCGGCAGCGGCCTCGAAGGCCGGACCGATTTCGGCCCAGCTTCGACGGCTCTTTGCGGTTGTTTCAGGTTGCTTCACGACGTATCACCCACGTTGCCTTGACAAACCGGAGGGATCCTCCGTATATTAACCGGAGGGATCCTCCATCTACGGTTCTGGAGGCATCCTCCAGTTTAGCGCCCCGTCAAGAGTTCTAAATCTCCGCTCAACTCTCGTCTCTCCTGTCTCGTCTCCACTCCGTCCCATCTCTCGCCTCTCCCTCTCGCATCTCTCCTCTTCACAAGAACCAAGAACGGACACCTCATCACAAGTCTCAACTTCAACCACAGGACCCCAATGACCACTGACAGACGCAGATGGCTGGCACTCGTCGTGGTGTGCCTGGCCCAGCTGATGATCGTGCTCGACACGACGATCGTCAATGTCGCGCTCCCTTACATCCAGCACGACCTCCACTTCACCCAGGGCAACCTCACCTGGGTCATCAACGCCTTCCTCATCACCTTCGGCAGCTTCCTGCTGCTGGCCGGCCGGCTCGGTGACCTCCTCGGCCGCAAGCGCGTGTTCCTCTTCGGCGTCGCGCTGTTCACGCTCGCCTCGCTGCTGTGCGGTGCCGCAGACACTTCCACGCTCCTGATCGCAGCCCGCTTCCTGCAGGGCATCGGAGCGGCGATGCAGGCCTCGGTGATCCTCGCGATCATCGTGATCGAATTCCCCGACCCGGCTGACCGCGCCCGGGCGATGAGCGCCTACGTGTTCACCGCCGTCGCCGGCGGCTCGCTCGGCCTGCTCGCCGGAGGCGCTCTGACCCAGCTGCTCAACTGGCACTGGATCTTCTTCGTCAACCTCCCGATCGGCCTGATCGCTATCTTCGCGGGCCGCGCCCTGATCCCCAACGACAACGGTCTCGGCATCCGCCAGGGAGTCGACTGGCTCGGCTCGATCCTGGTGACGCTCGCGATCGGCATCGCGGTCTACGCGATCATCGAGGCGACGACCCACGGCTGGGCCTCGACCGAGACGATCGGCGGCGGCGTCATCGCGGTCGCCCTGCTAGGCGCCTTCCTGACGCTCGAGTCCCGGATCGAGAATCCGATCATGCCGCTGCGCATCCTCAAGCTGCGCGGACTGGTCGTGTCCTGCTTCACCCGTGGCTTCCTCGTGACCGGCATGTACGGCACCTGGTTCATCGGCAGCCTGTACCTCGAGCGCGTCCTGCACTACGACGCGATCGAGACAGGCCTGGCGTTCATGCCCTGGACACTCACCGTCGCGGTGCTCTCAATGGGCGTCACCCGCAAGCTGGTCGCCCGGCTCGGCGCACTGCCGACGATGGTCGGCGGCCTGCTGCTGGTCGCGCTCGGGTTGTTCGTGATGCACGGCATCAGCCTGCATACCGATTACTTCCCACGGCTGCTGATCGGCTTCCTGCTGATGGGCCTCGGCGTCGGCAACGCATTCATGCCGATGCTGCAGATTGCGATGGAGGACGTGCCACGCGCGGACGCGGGCCTCGGCTCAGGCATTGTCAACGTCTCCCAGCAGGTCTCGGGAGCGCTCGGCCTGGCGATCCTCAGCACCTTCGCGACCAACCACACCAGCTCGTTGCTGGCCACTCATCACGCACTCGCCCCGTCATTGCTGGGCGGCTACCGCCTGGCGTACGCGATCGGGATCGGGAGCGTGTTGACCGGAGTCGTGGTCGCGGTCACGCTGCTGCGCTCACGTAGCGTGCCCGTCGCAGCCGTGGCCGCGAGCCACTCAGAAGTGCCCGTGCAGCCCGGCGGCGGAGATGCGCCCTTCGTCGTCCGGCGCGGGTCTGAGGATGAGGACCTCGGCAGGGACGGTGCGGAGCAGCCAGGCGAGGTCGTCATCGCTTAGCCCCTGACGAGGGTTATCGATCGCCGACACGATCACCCTGTCAAAGCGCTCCTGCTCGAGCAGACGCTGGAGGGCATCGCGGTAGGTGCGTCCCCGACTGACGCGAGCGTCAACGGGGATGCCCTCCGCGGTCGCCCGCTGCTCGATCGCCTCGAGCAGCGGCATCCCGACGGCACAGGCCGCAGGCAGCGGTGACTCGAGCGGCAGGTTCCTCGGCACGCGCGCGAGGAACGCCGGCATCAGCGTCGACCCCTCCGCCTGAGACAGCCGGATCGCCGCCTCGAATGCTCGCCGCGAGATCGCCTGGTTGGTGAACGGCAGCAGAATCTTGCCGCCCGCCGGCTTCGCGCGGGAGGCGCCGGACCTGACTCCTGGGTGTGTCTTCATGATTGTTCCTCCGTAGGTCGCTGCGCGCGGTCGGCGACGATTCGCACGTCGACCCCGGGCAGCAGTTCCAGCAATTGCTGCGGCAGCGGTGTCCGCAGCCGCGTGAATCCTCGTGCCGGGCGCGAGCGCCCCATGAGGATGTAGGTGCTGCGCTGGCGGCGCGCGACATCGGCGACCGCCTTCGCCACCGCATCCGATTCCTCAACGATCAAACGTGCCCCCAGCAGCGACGCCAGCTGCCGCAGGGCCGTCAACGAGCGCTCCTGTTCCTCGCTGAGCGTGCCCGGTGGCCGCACCCACAACAGGTCGAGATCTGTGCCGAGCCGCTGCGCCGAGCGCCAGGCGCGCCGCACCAGGCGTTGTGCTCCCGGGTAGGGCTCGACGAGCGCCAACAGCCGCTCGCTCACCGCCTGCGGGGCATCGGACGCCATCGACTCTCCGCGTGACCCAATGTTCACCGCGGCGGCGAAGCGACGCTGGCCGACCTCCTCCGCCACCTGGCGCAGCGCGACCTCGCGCAGCGCCGAGAGGTTCTCGATCCGGAAGAAGTTATTGAGCGCCGCGTCGATCCGCTCGGCCGGGTAGACCTTGCCCGCGCGCAACCGCTCGAGCAGTTCCTCCGGCGTGAGGTCGACGACCACGACCTCGTCGGCCCGTCCGAGCAGGGCGTCCGGGATCGTCTCGCGTACGCGGATGCCACTGAGCTCGGCGACCTGGTCGTTGAGCGACTCCAGGTGCTGGACGTTGAGCGTGGTGAGCACATCGATCCCGGCGCTGAGCACATCCTCGACGTCCTCGTAACGCTTGGCGTGCTCGACGCCGGGAGCGTTCGTGTGTGCCAGCTCGTCGATCAGGCAGACGGCGGGCGCACGCGCGAGGATCCCCGGCAGGTCCATCTCCTCGAGCTCGGTGCCGCGGTACAGCACTTGGCGGCGCGGGATCACCTCGAGGCCCTCGGCGACGCGCGCCGTTTCGGCGCGACCGTGGGTCTCGAGCAGCCCGATCACGACGTCGCGCCCGGCGTCCTTCTCGACTCGTCCCTCGACGAGCATGCGGTAGGTCTTGCCGACACCAGCAGCCATGCCGATGACGACGCGGAGGCGGCCACGTGGTGGCCGCCCCTCATCCGGCGTCGAAGCAATAGTGCCTAGATCGGCCATGGCCGTCGGGCCTCACGCCCCCAGCAGGTTATGGACGATCAGGTCGATCAGCTTGATCCCGATGAACGGTGCAATCAGTCCGCCGAGACCGTAGATCCAGAGGTTGCGGCGCAGCAGCGCGCTCGCGCCGATCGGACGGTAGGAGACGCCCTTCAGTGAGATCGGGATCAGCAGCGGAATCACGATTGCGTTGAAGATGATCGCCGAGATCACCGCCGAGTGAGGATCACCGAGCTTCATCACGTTGAGCACGTGCAGCGGCCCCTCGCCACCCTTGGTGGCGGCGTAGGTGGCGACGAAGATCGCCGGCAGGATCGCGAAGTACTTCGCGACATCGTTGGCGATGCTGAACGTGGTCAGCGCCCCGCGGGTGATCAGCAGCTGCTTACCGACCTCGACGATCTCGATGAGCTTCGTCGGGTTGGAGTCGAGGTCGACCATGTTGCCGGCCTCACGTGCCGCCTGCGTGCCCGTGTTCATCGCCACGCCGACATCGGCCTGCGCGAGCGCCGGTGCGTCGTTGGTGCCGTCGCCGGTCATCGCGACCATCCGCCCGGCGGCCTGATGCTCCTTGATCAGCTCGAGCTTCTTCTCGGGCGTCGCCTCCGCGAGGAAGTCATCGACGCCGGCCTCCTCGGCGATCTTCTTGGCGGTCAGCTTGTTGTCGCCGGTGATCATGATCGTGCGGATGCCCATCGCGCGCAGCTGGTCGAAGCGCTGGCTCATCCCCTCCTTGACTGTGTCCTTGAGGTAGATCACGCCCATCACCTGGCTGTCGCGCGCGACCGCCAGTGGTGTGCCGCCCTCGCCGGCGATGCGGTCCAGTGCCGAGCGCAGCTCGGCCGGCGGGCGTCCGCCCTCGGCCTCGACCATCGCGATCACCGAGTCGCCGGCGCCCTTGCGCAGACGCTGGCCGTCGAGGTCCACTCCGCTCATCCGCGTTTGTGCGGTGAACGGCACGAACTCGGCGTGCAGGTTTGCCATGTCGTGCTCGCGGATCCCGTACTGCTTGGCGAGCACCACGATCGAGCGTCCCTCGGGAGTCTCGTCGGCCAGCGATGCCAGCTGTGCGACCTCTGCGAGGTCGGCCTCGGTCACGCCCGGCATCGGCACGAATTCCGACGCGAGACGGTTGCCGATCGTGATCGTGCCGGTCTTGTCGAGCAGCAGCACATCGACGTCACCGGAGGCCTCGACCGCGCGCCCGGACAGCGCCAGCACGTTGCGACGAACGAGCCGGTCCATGCCGGCGATGCCGATCGCCGACAGCAGCGCACCGATCGTCGTCGGGATCAACGCCACCAGCAGCGAGATCAACGTCGTGTCGGAGATGTTTGTGCCTGCGAACAGACCGAACGGCCGCAGCGTCGCGACGACGATCATGAAGATCAGCGTCAGCCCCGCAAGCAGGATGTTGAGTGCGACCTCATTCGGCGTCTTGCGCCGCTCGGCACCCTCGACCAGCGAGATCATGCGGTCCAGGAACGAATGCCCGGGCTCCTGCGTGATCTCCACGACGATCCGGTCAGACAGCACGCGTGTGCCGCCGGTGACCGCGCTGCGGTCGCCGCCAGACTCGCGGATCACGGGCGCGGATTCGCCGGTGATCGCCGACTCATCGACGGAGGCGATGCCTTCGACGACGGTGCCGTCACCCGGTATCAGCTCGCCTGCCACGATGACGACGCGGTCGCCGCGACTGAGCTCGTCGGCCTTGCGTGTGGAGCCGTCCTCCATCGTCGCGACGGTCTGCTGCCGCATCGAGCGCAGCGTGTCGGCCTGTGCGCGTCCGCGCCCTTCGGCGAACGCCTCGGCCAGGTTGGCGAAGACCACCGTCAGCCACAGCCAGATGGAAATCGTGAACGTGTACCAGGAGGGGTCGTTGCCGCCCAGCGCCTTGCCGCCGAAGAGCTGCACGAACCAGGTCACGGTCGTGATCGCCGCACCGATCTCGACCACGAACATCACCGGATTGCGTATCTGGACGCGGGGATCCAACTTGACGAAGCTGTCCAGCACCGCCCGCTTGGCGATGTCGCCTCGGAACAGTGAGACTGCCTGCCGGCCCTGGCCGGGTGCGGCCGGAGAGGGAACCGGAGGAGTTGTTGTGCTCATTTGACTTTTCAGTCCCTTCAATCAGAGGCGGTCGAGCGCCAGGTTGAGCTCCAGCACGTCGACACCCGGCTCACCCGAGAAGCCGAGACCGCGCCCGGCTGTGTAGGTGGAGACCAGCGCGTCGACCTTTGCCAGCGGCAGATGCCGTACGGCGGCGATCCGGTAGGCCTGGATCCGGGCGTTGGCAATCGAGATATCGGGGTCAACGCCCGAGGCTGAGGTGTCGGCCGCGTCGACCGGCACCTTGGCGGCTGTCAGGCCGCCGGGGTAGTAATGGCCGTTGAGCTTGATGTAGACCGCGATATTGGCCGCGATCGCCTGCTCGGTGACCGTGCTGTTGGGCCCGTAGTTGGCGAACTCCGTTCCCGCGTCATTGTCCGCGGGGTCGGTGCCCGAGGGCCGCGTCTGGAAGTAGCGCACGTCGGGGGTGGTCACCGGATTGCCGTCGGACAGCTCCTCCTTGCCGTTCTTGTAGACCGGCAACTCAAAGCTCTGTCCGATGATCTTCGAGCCGACGAGCTTGCCGTGGACACGGACCTGCTGGCCGTTGGCGTTGCCGGGGAAGGCCACCTGGCCGACCCCGGTGATAACCAGCGGGTAGAGCAGACCGCAGAACACGATCAGCGTCAGCATGCCGAGCACGGAGCTCACGAATTCCTTGCGAATACTCATCATCAGGTTCCCCTAGTAGAGGTGTCCGGTCAGGCCCTGGACGATCGGTCCGAGCAGCAGGGCGGGGAAGAACGTGAGCGCGCCGACGAGGATGATCACGCCGATCAGCAGCACCACGAAGGTGCCGTTGTCGGTGCGCATCGTCCCCAAGCCGGCTGGGCTCACGCGCTTGTTCACGAGTGCCCCCGCGACCGCGAGCGCGAACAGGATCGGCGCGTAGCGGGCGAACAGCATCGTGAAGCCGCCGAGCAGGTCGGCGAATGTGATCCCGTGTGACCCGGCCGCATTGCCCACTGCGCCGTCGTAGCCGGTGTATCCGGCGAATGCCGAGCCGTTGTTGTTGGCCTGGCTCAGGTAGGCGTAGAACGTCTCACTGAAGGCCTGCGGCCCGTGTGCGACGGCGGTGTCTATCGACGCTCGCCCTGCACTCGAGGCGGTCGCTAACGCTGTTGAGAAGAGCGCAGCGAGCGGGGTTATCAGGATCCCGAGCGCGACCAGCTTTATCTCTCGGGCCTCGATCTTCTTGCCGATGTACTCGGGCGTGCGCCCGACCATCAGGCCGCCGAGGAAGACCGCCAGCAGCACGTACAGCAGGATCGAGTACATGCCGGTGCCGACGCCACCGAAGATCACCTCGGAGGCGCTCAGGTTCGCGAACGGAACCGCGCCGCCGATACCGGTGAACGATTCGAGCGCACTGTTGACCGCACCGCAGGAGGTCACCGTTGTCACCACGTTGAACAGGGCGGAGCCGGCTATCCCGAAGCGCTGTTCCTTGCCCTCGAGGTTGCCGCCGCCGGAGCCAGCGATGACACCTGTATGGAGCCCGGCAGCGTGCTGAGCGGGCGACCCGTGGGCCTCGGCGATGTAGCAGACGACCACTGCGCCCAGGAACATCACCATCATCGTTCCGTAGATCGCGTAGCCCTGGCGGCGATTGCCGACCATGCGCCCGTAGGCGAAGACCAGCGCCGCCGGAATCAGCAGCACCACGAGCATCTCGACGAAGTTCGTGAACGCCGTGGGGTTCTCGAACGGGTGCGCCGAGTTGGTGTTGAAGAAGCCGCCACCGTTGGTGCCGAGCATCTTGATTGCCTCCTGCGAGGCGACCGGTCCCATGGCGATCGTCTGCCCGAGATGGGTGATGCCGGTGAAGCTCAGGTAGTGCGAGAAGTTCTGGATCGAGCCCTGCCAGATCAGCACGATCGCGACGATGAACGAGATCGGCAGCAGCACGTAGAGGATCGTGCGCACGAAGTCCTGCCAGAAGTTGCCGATGCTGTTGGCTCCTGGCGCGCCGTGGTCGGTTACGCGCTTGGCGATGCCGCGGATCAATGCGATGGCGACGACGATGCCTACAGCGGCGGAGGCGTAGTTCTGCACCGTCAGACCGGCCATCTGGCTGAAGTACGACATCGTCGTCTCGCCGCCGTAGTACTGCCAGTTGGTGTTGGTGAGGAACGACGAGGCCGTGTTGAACGTCACGTTCCACGGCGCCGAGGCGAAGTGCTGCGGGTTGAGACCCGTGAAGTTCCAGAGACCCTGCGAGCGCAGGATCAGATACAGCGCAAGCCAGCCGACGAACGAGAAGATGATCAGGGTCTTGGCGTAGGACTTCCAGTCCTGGCCGCGGTGCGGGTCCACACGGAACAGCCGGTACGCGAACCGCTCGGGGTAGCGCATCACCGGGTCGAGGAATGTGCGCTCGCCGCTGTAGACGGCCGCCAGGTAGCGGCCGAGCGGCAGCGCCAGCGCCGTGAGGATCGCGACGAAGGCGAAGATCGTGAACCAGCCCGAGAAGGTCACTAGAACTTCTCCCCGCGCAGCAGTGCGTACAGCAGGTACCCGCAGACGATTACTGAGGCGATCAGACCGAAGAGGTCAGAGCCACTGATAGCGGCGATGACCATCTCAGACCCGGTCGATCGCGTAGATGAGGCCGAAGAGGATTGCGAACATCGCGACCCCGAGGGCAATAGAGAGAGCATCCATGCCATTGATCTTCGGTCCTGGTCCGTCAGGGAACCGTGCAGAACGGGTCGCTCTACATACAGGTTTTATGTAGGTGATTTATGTAGGCGATACCCGGGCTGGTGGCCTGCTGGCCGGGAATTCCGATGATGTCGCGGTTGCTGGCCCGCTGGCCAGCAACTACGGCCGCTCCCCGGGCGCGTCAGTCAGGCCGCGAACCGGTACCCGACGCGGGGGTCCGTCTTGACGTACCGCGGCGGCCCCTCGGCAGGCTCGATCTTGCGCCGCAGGTTCGCCACATGGCCGCGCAGCACCTGCATATCGTCGCTGTACCCCGGTCCCCAGACGGAGATCAGCAGCTCGCGATAGGTGACGAGCCGCCCGCGATTGGTGGCAAGTACGCGCAGCAGGTCGAACTCGGTCGGCGTCAGGTGCACCTCCTCACCGTCGCGGCGCACTACCCGCGCGGCGAGGTCGAGCTCGAGGCCGTCGGCCCGGATCACCGCATCCTCGGGCGCCGAGGCGGCACGCCGCAGCACCGCCTGCAGGCGTGCGATCAGCTCGCGCGGGCTGAACGGCTTGGTCACGTAGTCATCCGCGCCGACGGCGAGCGCCTTGACCTTGACGTCCTCCTCGCCGACGGCGGATAGCACGATGATCGGCATCTTGCTCCACTCACGCAGCCGCCGGCAGACCTCGACGCCGTCCATGTCCGGCAGCACCAGATCGACGATCGCGGCATCGGGTGTGTGCACGGCCGCGAGGTCGAGTGCCTGTTCGCCGCTGTCAGCCGGCAGCGATTCGAAGCCCGCGTCGCGCAGGATCACCCGCAGCGCGCGCAGGATCTGGGACTCGTCGTCGCACACGAGCACCACGGGCTTTTCGCTCATGCCGGCACCGCCGTCCCGTCGTCCACCGGGAACGTCACGACCAGGCTCGTTCCCTGGCCCGGGAGTGACTCGACGGCAATCGTGCCGCCGTTAGCCTCGACGAAGCCCTTGGCGATCGCCAGGCCGAGCCCCGATCCGGGGCTGCGGTGCGAGTCGCTGCCGCGGTAGAAGGCCTCGAACACGCGCTCCTGCTCGCTGTCGGGGATACCGGGGCCACGGTCGGTGACGCGCACGACGACGCGTCCGCCGACCTGACGCACGCTGACCCGCACCGGCTGATCGCTCGAGTAGCGCAACGCATTCTCGATCAGGTTCGCAAACACGCGCTCGAGCTGTGCCGCGTCGGCGACGAGCGGCGGTGTGTCCGGGTCGACCACGAGCTGTACGTGCCCGGCTCCGGACGGCAGCGCGTCCTCGGCGGCCAGCAGCACCTCCTCGATCGAGACCGACTCGCGCCGCGGTTCGAGCCGCCCGGCCTGCAGGCGCGAGAGGTCGAAGAGCTTGTCGATCAGCGCCGAGAGCCGCTCGCCCTCCTCGACCACCGCGGCGCTCATCTGCTCGCGTTCCTCGCCGGTGAGCGAGCCCGAGCCGAGTGCGTGACCGGCGGTCACGATCGCCGTCAGCGGCGTGCGCAGGTCATGTGACACAGCTCGTAGCAGTGCCGTCTTCAGCTCGTCGCTGCGGCGCAGCGCAGCGGTCTCCACGGCCTCGGCCTGGGCGGCGTCGCGATGCAGCCCGACCGCCACCAGCGCCGCCAGCGCCGGTGCGACCTGGGAGCGCACACGCGCCATCGTCTCCGTCGGGATATCGCGTGGCACGAGCAGCGTCGCGATCGGCTGCGCCCGTGCGCTCGCCAGCGGTACCGCGACGTGGCGGTCATTGCCGGCGACCTCGCCGAGCTCGAGCGTCGCCGAGCTCAGGCCCAGCGCCTCCGCCAACCTCCGTGCCGTCGCGCGCAGGGCGTCCTGCGTGCGCTCGCCGGCG
>Ga0302314_10016476_pt1 | contig 12477 bp, 8 predicted proteins | sample III_Palsa_N2_3_FD_200533 | JGI IMG/M metagenome (GOLD analysis project Ga0302314, IMG submission 200533) | Peat permafrost microbial communities from Stordalen Mire near Abisko, Sweden - III_Palsa_N2_3 | ecosystem: Environmental > Terrestrial > Soil > Palsa > Peat permafrost | place: Sweden...
GTACTCGCACGACATCGCCCATACCGGGCCCAATACCGAGGCCGGCCTGACCGCGACCGTGAAGATTGGCGGCAAGGTCACGCCGGTCGTATCCGCGCAGGACATCCCGATCGGCCCGACCTGGCACAGCAAGTACTTCTTCGGCGCCGACATCAGCGGCCGCGACACGGCCGTCCGGCTCCTGTACGGCGGGCGTAACTCGCTGGAGATCGGCGCGGTCGCGACGACGATCACGATGGTGCTGGCGGTGTTCCTCGGCGTGCTCGCCGGGTTCTACCGCGGCTGGTGGGACGCGGTCATCACCCGTGCCGCCGACGTGATCTGGGCGTATCCGGCCGTGCTGCTGGGGATCACGCTCGGGACCGTGTTCGCGACCGGCGGGATCGGCCCGATCCATGGCACGTTCCTGCTCGCGCCCGCGATCGTCGTCGGGATCGTCTACATCCCGTACGTGCTCAAGCCGATCCGCGCACAGGTGCTGCAGCTGCGCGAGCGCGAGTTCATCGACGCGGCCCGTCAGCAGGGCCTGTCGAACGTGCAGATCATGTTCCGTGAGCTGCTGCCGAACGTCGCCTCGACGGTCGTCGTGTTCATCCCGCTGATCCTCGCCAACGCGATCCTGCTGGAGGCGGGCCTCTCCTACCTCGGCGCCGGCGTGCAGCCGCCCAATCCCTCATGGGGGACGATGATCTCGGAGGGCATCTCGACGATCCCGGTCGCGTTCTCCAACGTGCTCGTGCCCGGGATCATGCTGGTGCTGGCCGTGATGTCGATCAACATCTTCGGCGACGGCGTCCGCGACGCGCTGGATCCGCGAGCGAAGGTCAGGATCGCCCGTTGATGACGTTCGGGGACGCGCCGAGATGATCCGGTTCATCATCCGCCGCCTGTTCGCCGCGTTCTTCGTGATGCTCGCGGTGACGATCATCACGTTCCTGCTGTTGGGCGCGACCGGCAACCAGGCCGCTCGCCTGGCCGGTCGCAACGCGACCACCGCCCAGATCCACCTGATCACGCTCAAGTACGGCTTCAACAAGCCGATCTGGGTTCAGTACTACAAGACGATGAAGAACATCTTCACCGGCCAGGCGTACTCCTACCAGCAGAGCTTCAACGTCATCACCGAGGTCAAGCATGACTACCCGGCGACGCTGTCGCTGGCATTCGGCGCCGGGATCATCTGGCTGCTGATCTCGGTCCTGTTCGGCACGCTGGCGGCCGTGTACGCCGGGCGGCTCACCGACCGGGTGCTGACGATCGTGTCGATGGCGGGCGTGTCGTTCCCACCGTTCTTCCTAGGCGCGATCTTCCTGTACTACCTCGGCTACAAGCTGAACTGGTTCCCGCTCAGCGGCTACGTCAGCCTCAACCACCCGTGGCAGTGGTTCAAGCATTTGGTCCTGCCCTGGGCGACGCTGTCGATCCTGTTCATCGGCTTCTACTCGCGGGTGCTGAGATCGACGATCCTGGACAACGCCAACGAGGACTACGTCAGAACCGCGCACGCCAAGGGCCTGACCGATGGGCAGGTGCTGCGCCGGCACACGCTGCGCAACTCGATGATCCCGATCATCTCGCTGTGGGGCCTGGATATGGGCCAGCTGCTCGGCGGCGCCGCGATCCTGACCGAGACCGTGTTCGGCCTGCAGGGCGTGGGCGAACTGGCCTACAACGCGATCCAGAACCTCGACGTGATCACGATCATGGTCATCGTGATCCTCACCGCGCTGGCGGTCGTGCTGCTATCGGCGGTCGTCGACATCCTGTACGCGCTGCTCGACCCGAGGATCCGGCTCGCATGAGCGCCGAGTCGACAGCTCCGCTGCCGGCCGCAGGCACGACGGCCCCGCTCCTGACCGTCGACGGCCTCAAGGTCTCGTTCGCGACCGAGGACGGCCTCGTGCGCGCGGTCGACGGCGTCTCGTTCACGGTCGATCCGGGCGAGGTGGTCGCGATCGTCGGCGAGTCAGGCTCGGGCAAATCGGTCACCGCGATGACGCTGATGGGGCTGACCCGCGGACCGAACTCGGAGTTCGAGGGCACCGCGACGTTCGACGGAACCGAGCTGATCGGCGCCTCCAACGCGCAGCTGCAGCGGATCCGCGGCGCCGGGATCGCGATGGTGTTCCAGGACCCGATGAGCTCGCTGGATCCCGTCTACCGCGTCGGCGACCAGATCGTCGAGCAGATTCGCGCGCACGAGAAGGTCTCCAAGGCGCAGGCGATGGACCGCGCGGTCGAGATGATGGAGCGGGTCGGGATCCCGCGCGCCAAGGAGCGGCTGCGCTCCTATCCGCACGAGTTCTCAGGCGGCATGCGCCAGCGCGTGATGATCGCGATGGCGCTGTCGTGCTCGCCGAAGCTGCTGCTCGCCGACGAGCCGACGACCGCGCTCGACGTGACGATCCAGGCGCAGATCCTCGAGGAGATGCGGACGCTGCGCCAGGATACGGGCGCGGGGATCATCCTCGTCACCCACGATCTGGGCGTCGTTGCCGACATCGCCGACCGGGTGATCGTCATGTACTCGGGACGGGTCGTCGAGGAGGGCACGCTGGACGACATCTTCTACAACCCGCAGCACCCGTATACCTGGGGGTTGCTGGGGTCGATCACGCGGATCGACGCCGACCGCTCGCAACGCCTGCCGGCAATCGCCGGCATGCCACCGTCGGTGCTGCGCGCGCCGAAGGGGTGCCATTTCCGGCCGCGATGCCCGCATGCGTTCGACAAGTGCGGGGAGGTGCCCGAGCTTGAGCAGCGCCAGCCGGACGTGCCCACCAGCCGTGACCGTTGCTGGCTGCCGGTTGCCGATAAGAAGCGGCTGCGGGTCGTCGGCGACCAGATCGGCCTGGCCAAGCCCGCGCAGGAGCCCGTCGGCGCATGACCGAGCCCACCGAAGGCGGCGTGCCGGAGCCATCGGAACAGAAGCCGGGCGCGGTGCGGGTGGACAAGCCGACGGAGGCGGCCGCACCGACCGACGAGGCGACCGCACCGACCGAGGCGTCCGCGGCGACCGCGGCGGACTCCCAGGCGACCGGCGACCGGCGGGTGCTGCTCGGCGTCGAGCACCTGCAGGTGTATTTCCCGATCAAGGCGGGGGTGATCATCGACCGCCAGGTCGGTCAGGTACACGCGGTCGACGACGTCTCCTTCGCTCTGCTGTCGGGCGAGACGCTCGGGGTCGTCGGCGAGTCCGGCTGCGGCAAGACGACGCTGATCCGGGCGCTGGTGCGCCTGATCGAGCCGACCTCGGGCTCGGTCAGCTTCGACGGAGCCGACATCACCAAGCTCGGCCGCAAGCAGATGGAGCCGATCCGCCGCGAGATGCAGATGGTCTTCCAGGATCCGCAGGCGTCGCTGAACCCGCGCAAGCGGATCGGGCAGATCCTGTCCACCCCGCTGCAGCTGCGCGGCGTCGAGCGCAACCGCGTACAGGAGGAGACGCGGGCCCTGCTGGACCGGGTTGGCCTTCCCCCGGACGTGGTCAACCGCTTCCCGCACGAGTTCTCCGGCGGCCAGCGCCAGCGGATCGGGATCGCCCGCGCGCTGGCGATGAACCCGAAGCTGGTGCTGCTCGACGAGCCCGTGTCGGCGCTGGACGTCTCGATCCAGGCGCAGGTGATCAACCTGCTCGACGAGCTCCAGGACGAGCTCTCGCTCTCCTACGTGTTCGTCGCCCACGACCTGTCGGTCGTGCGCCACGTGTCTGACCGGATCGTCGTCATGTACCTCGGCAAGCTGATGGAGGTCTCGCCCGCCGAGGAGCTGTACACCAGGCCGATCCATCCGTACACGTCGGCGCTGCTGGGCGCGATCCCGATCCCGGACCCGAGCCAGAACCGTGCCCGTCACCGCGACGTGGTCTCGGGCGAGCCGCCCAACCCGATCAACCCGCCCAGCGGCTGTCGCTTCCACACCCGCTGCCCGCGCGCATCGGACATCTGTCAGACCTCCGAGCCGCCGCTGACCGAGTACGCTCGCGGTCACCTGGCGGCGTGTCACCACCCCCAGAACGTCACCGAGTCCGAGATCGCAGCGTCGACGCGCTCGGATCAGAGTTCGCTCAGCTCCGGCTCGGAGACCCCGGACCTCTCGCCCGGCACCGGGCTGCAGTCGGTGCCGGTGTCGGCGCCGGCCACCGCCGCCTAGACGGCCACCGCCCTCCGGATCGCGTAAGGCCACCGCCGCCCTGGCTAAGGGGTCGACGCCCGCAACTCGCTGCGAAGTGCCGATGTGCGCGCGTGCGTCGCAGCTCAAGCTGAGAACACGTTGCAATCCATTCAAGGAGCACCTCATGCAATCTCTTCTCACCAGCGTCTTGGCGGATGTCCACGCCGCTGAGCTCCACGAGCATGCCGGCCACGGTCACCGAGTCCCCGCGACGGTCCGGACGCGATCCTCGCGCCATGGCGTTGCCGCCGCGCTCCGTGGATACTTGGGGCATGCGTTCGCGGCTGACGAGCAGCCACTTCGTCGGGCGGGCCGGGGAGCTCGCTGAGCTTCAACGCGCGTTTGACGAGGCAGCGTCGGGCCGCCCGGGCCTGGTGCTGGTCGGGGGCGAGTCGGGCGTCGGCAAGACCCGGCTCGTGTCGGAGTTCGAGCAACGGCTGATGCTGCTCGGCGCGGAGGGGGGCGCGGGGTCTCCCGGCGTGATCTTCCTGCGCGGACAGAGCCTGGAGCAATCCGACGGCGACCTGCCCTACGCGCCGCTGCTGGGTGCGCTGCGCCCGGTCGTGCGCGGTCGTCACGAGGCGCTGCAGGAGCTGTCGGCCGGCGACCGCAGCCAGCTGGCCACGATCTTGCCCGGGTTGGAGGAGGACGGCCGCGAGCGCGATCAGCGTCCGAGCCCGTCGGGTCAGCTGCGCCTCTTCGAGGCGATGCTCGAGCTGCTGGAGATCCTGGCCGAGTGCGAGCCGCTGGTGCTCGCGCTGGAGGACGTCCACTGGGCCGATCGCTCGACGCGGGCGTTCATCGCGTTCGCGGCGCGCAGCCTGCGTCAGACGCGAGTGCTGCTGCTGCTCAGCTACCGCAGCGACGAGCTGCATCGCCGCCACCCGCTGCGGCCGCTGCTGTCAGAGCTTGAGCGACTGGACCGCGCGCGGCGGATCGACCTGCAGCCGTTCGACCGTGACGAGCTGACCGAGGTGCTGACCGACATCCTCGGCACGCCGCCGAGCGGATCGCTGCTCAAGCGCCTGTTTGAGCGCAGCGAGGGCAATCCGCTGTACACCGAGGAGCTGCTGGCCGCGGGACTCGACGGCCGCGGAGCCGCGCCGCAGAGCCTGCGCGACGCGTTCATCGCGCGGATCGAGGAGCTGTCGCCTGACGCCCAGCGGATCGCGCGGGTGGTCTCCGTCGGCCGCGTGCTCGACGAGGCCACGCTCGCCGCCGTGACCGGCCTGGGGCTCGACGCCGTCCAAGCGGCGCTGCGCGACGCCGTCTCCGAGCAGGTGTTGATCCCCTGTCAAGAGACCGGCTTCGGCTTCCGGCATGCGCTGCTGCGCGAGGCGTTGCACGACGACCTGTTGCCCGGCGAACGCTCGGAGCTGCATCTCGCGCTCGCGCACCGGCTCGAGCTCGACTGCGGCGTCGACGACGAGCAGGAGCTTGAGCGCAAGACCGCGATCGCCGGTCACTACGCGGCGGCCGGCGATCAGCCGGCGGCGCTGCGCTCGACGATCGCCGCCGCGGGGGCGGCCCAGCGAGTGTTCGCGTTCGGGGAGGCGGCCGACCTCGCCGACCGGGCGCTGGAGCTGTGGCCGCGCGTGCCGGACGCCGAGCAGGTGGCTGGGGTGAGCCACGTCGACCTGCTGCAGATCGGCGCCCGCGCGCATGGCGACGCGGGCAAGCGGACCCGGGCCGAGAGCCTGTTGCGTGAGGCGCTGCGGGAGCTCGGGCCCAGCCGGGATCCGGGGCGCTACGCCTATCTGCTGGCGCGGCTGTCGCGGACGATCTGGATGCTCAATCAGGGCGCCGAGGCCGTCGCCGCTGCCGAGCGCGCGCTCGCCATCCTGCCGCCCGATGACGAGCCCGCCGGCGTGCGGCCGCTGATCCTGGCCTGGCTGGCGCGGATGCGGCTGCTGCGCGGCAACTTCCAGGATGCCGTCGCCGACGGCGAGCGCGCGCTGGCGCTGGCCGTCGGTGCCGGCGACCGCGAGGCCGAGTCCAACCTGCTCAACACGCTCGGGATGGCCAAGGCCCATCTGCAGGCGCTCGACGAGGGGGTCGCGCTGCTCCGCCGCGCGATCGACGTGGCGGCCGAGGCCGATGATCTTGACGGAATCTCCTACGCCTACTGCAACCTCGCCGAGGTACTCGGCATGGCGGGTCGCAACCGTGAGGGACTTGCGATCGCCCACGAGGGACTGGCGCGGTTGCCGCGCCGGTTCGCCCGCCGCCAGGAGTGGTTGCAGCTGACGATCTCCGAGCAGGCGTACGAGTGCGGCGACTGGGTGCAGGCACGGGAGGCGCTGGCGCGGACGCCGCCGCGGATGATGGGCTTGATCGAGATCTTCCGGGCGCTGTGCGAGGTCGAGCTGGAGCTCGGCGTCGGTGGCGACGACGCGGCCGAGCAGCTGCTGGACGGGATCGCCGAGGCGATCGCGATCACCACCGAGCCGCAGTGGATCGGCGCGTACGGCGCGTTTCGCGCCGAGCTGCACGCGCGCCGCGGTGAGCTCGACGATGCGCGGCGCTACGCGGAACAGGGCCTCGGTCGGCTCGAGATCTGCACCGATGACGCGATTCGGATCGCACGGCTGAGCGCCTCCGCGGTCGCCGTCGAGGCCGATCGGGCCCAGCGCGCCCGGGACCTGCGTGACACCGCCGGGCGCCGTGACGCGCTCGCTCGCGCCCGGATCCACATGGACCGGCTGGAGGCCGCCGTCCAGGCGGGTGGCGCCGTCGAACAGGCGCGGCTGGCGCAGGCCAAGGCGGAGATGGCTCGCGCGCGGGGGCGTGGCAGCGCGCGCGAGTGGGCGCAGGCAGCCGAGGCGTGGGACTCGATCGGACGGCCCTACCAGGTCGCCCAGGCACGCTGGCGACAGGCCGAGTGCGAGATCGCCGCCGGCAAGCGCGTGGCGGCCGCAAAGGCTGCCACGGCGTCGCTGGACGGAGCCGAGCAGCTCGGCTCACGCTGGCTGGCCGATGAGGTCCGGACGCTGATCGGACGCGCGCGGCTGGACGCGGCCGGCGCGCACGCCGCCGCCGCGGGCAACGGCAACGGCAACGGCACTGGCCGCGATCGGCCCAGCGGGGCAACGGACGTCGCCGAGGACCCGTTCGGACTGACCCCGCGCGAGCGCCAGGTGCTGGCGCTGGTGGCCCAGGGCGCGACCAACCGGCAGATCGGACAGGCGCTGTACATGGCCGAGAAGACCGCCTCGGTCCACGTCTCACGGATCCTCTCCAAGCTCGACGTCCAGGGCCGGACCGAGGCGGCCGCGGTCGCCCATCGCCTGCACCTGACCTGACGGGCTAGATTGTCCGCCGATGACGCGGACGCCGGCCGAATGGGAGCCCCACGAGCGGACGATCATGGGATGGCCGTGCCGCACCGAGCTGTGGGGCACGACGCTTGAACAGGCGTGCGCGGATTACGCGGCGGTGGCCAACGCGATTTCGGCGTTCGAGCCGGTGACGATGATCGCCAACGCCGGCTCAGAGGCGGCCCAGGCGCGCGCGGCGTGCGCGGCGGCAGTCGAGATCGCGGAGCTCGGGCTCGACGACTCGTGGCTGCGTGATACCGGCCCGATCTACACCTACGACGACGGCGAGCGGATCGCCGTCCATTTCGGCTTCAACGCCTGGGGCGAGAAGTTCGAGGGCTTTGACCGCGACGCCGCGGTCGGTGGCGAGATCGCGCGGCGGCTCGGCGACCGGGTGGTCGACGGCGGGATCGTGCTCGAGGGCGGCTCGATCCTGACCAACGGCGCCGGCACGCTGCTGACGACCGAGCAGTGCCTGCTGCACCCCAACCGCAACCCGTCGCTTGACCGCGAGCAGATCGAGTCAAGGCTGGCGGCCGTGCTTGGGATCGACACGTTCGTGTGGCTGGGGCAGGGGCTCGTCGAGGACCGTGACACCGACGGCCACGTCGACCTGATCGCGGCGTTCACGCGACCGGACCGGGTGCTGCTGCAGAGCGTTGCCCCGGGCAACCCCAACCACGACAACTGCGCCGAGAACGCGCGGCGGCTGCGCGCCGCCGGCCTCCAGGTCGCCGAATTGCCGCTGTTGCCCTATGCCGAGGTCGCGGGCGAACGGGTCGTGGGCAGCTACATGAACCTGTACATCTGCAATGGTGCCGTGATCGTGCCGGTCGCCGATCAGGACTCCGATGAGCAGGCGTTGGCGATCATCGCCGGCGAGTTCCCCGGACACGAGGTCGTGCCGGTGCCCGGGCTCGTGATCGCCTACGGGGGCGGCGGGCCGCACTGCATCACCCAGCAGGTTCCGGTCCGAGATGGCCGCTGAGCAGCGGTTGCTGACCGCGTTCGGGCCGCCGGCATCGCCCGCGCGGACCCGTGATCCGGAGCGTCCGCCGCTGCGACTCGGCCTGGTCCAGGAGCGCTGGCACGCGGATCCCGACGAGCACCTGGCGGCGCTGACGGCGGGGATCGTGACCGCGGCCGGGCAGGGCGCGTCGATCGTCTGTCTGCAGGAGCTGACGCTGTCGCCGTACTTCGCGATCACGCCCGACGGGCCCGAGGCGGCCGGTGCCCCGCCCGAGGACCTTGCGACCGGCCCGACGTTCGCGTTCCTCTCGGCGATCGCAGCCGAGCTCGGGATTCACGTCCATGCATCGCTGTACGAACGAGCGGACGGGCCGGACGGGCTCGGCTACAACACGGCGATCGTGGTCTCGCCCGACGGCGAGCTCGCCTCGCGCACCCGCAAGCTCCACATCCCGATCACGGCGGGCTACTACGAGGACCGCTACTTCCGGCCCGGCCCCGCCACCGCCGACTCGTTCCCGCTGACCCCGCTGCCCTACGGCGACGGCGCCTCGGCGGAGGCGCAGCTCGCCTGCCCGACCTGCTGGGACCAGTGGTTCCCGGAGCTTGCGCGCGCGTACTCGCTGGAGGGCGCCGAGGTGATCATCTACCCGACCGCGATCGGATCGGAGCCCGACCATCCCGGCTTCGACACGCAGCCGCTGTGGCAGCAGGTGATCGTTGGCAACGGCGTCGCCAACGGGACGTTCATGGTCGCGATCAACCGGATCGGCTCAGAGCCGCCGCTGACGTTCTACGGCTCGAGCTTCATCTCAGACCCCTACGGGCGGGTGCTCGTGCAGGCGCCACGTGACGAACCGGCCGTGCTGGTCGCCGACCTCGACCTCGACCAGCGCCGCGATTGGCTCGAGCTGTTCCCGTTTTTGACGACGCGGCGGCCCGACACCTACGAGCTGCTGACGCGGCCGCGCGCGTCGGACCGTCCCTGGTAGCCGTCGCCGGATGGCCGTGGTGATCGCGATTTGTATCGAGGGGTGATCTCAATCGAGCGCACCCGCCGGCGCTGACCCAGGCAACCCGGATCGCACCGCAATCAGCCGCTGGCGGATTCGTAGCCGCTGGCGATCGGGAGCGTGTAGAACACCGCAATCGCGGCGCAGATCGCCAGCGAGGCATACGCCGAGACGAACGCGATACCGACGGCGACGACATATGGGACGGTCCCACTGGCCGCGCGGGCGAAGATCTGCCGGCGGCGAGCGAGCGGCAGCGCGTCACGCAGCAGGTCCTCGCGCCGCAGCAGGATGGAGCCGTTCAGCAGCGAGAACATGACGGCCATCAGCAGGTAGGCGCCTGCATACACCACGGCGGCGAGCGACCGCCCTTGCGGGTGACGTAGATAGGCCGCGACCAGGTTGGTCACGAACGGCAGCAGCGCGACCGTCATCAACAGCAGCAGGTTCAAGATCAGGATCATGTGGTCGGCGGCGCGTAGCCGACCGATCATCGCGTGGTGGTTGATCCAGATGATCCCGATCGTCAGAAACGACACCACGTAGGCGGCGTACTGGGGCCAGTTGCGGACGAGCGCATGCCCCAGCGAGTGGTGGGGCTGCACATTGGGAACGTCGATCCCAAGCACCAGCAGCGTGATCGCGACCGCGAACACGCCATCGGAGAACGACTCGAGCCGGTTGGTCGACATGGCACCCTGTCGGTTCGCCGGGGGCGGCGGCGATCCTGGTTTTGGGGGGGTGCATCCGGCGCGCCCCGCGGCTCTCACACAGATGCGTCTCGTGCCGAAGCTAAGGTCGCCGTCCGTGGCCGATCCGTTCACAGACGACGCGCTCGCCTCGCTGCGCACCCTGACCGGCGACCCGGGCGCCGAGTTCCGTGACGGGCAGCTGGAGGCGATCCACGACGTGGTCGTCGACCGCGCGCGGGTGCTGTGCGTGCAGCGCACCGGCTGGGGCAAGTCGGCCGTCTACTTCGTCGCGACGGCGCTGCTGCGAAATGAGCCCACCCACCCTGCGGGGCCGACCCTGATCGTCTCGCCGCTGTTGGCGCTGATGCGCAACCAGCTGGCGGCGGCACGCCGTCTCGGCCTGCGCGCGCACACGATCAACTCCACCAACCGCGACGAGTGGGACGGCGTGCGTGACCGGCTCGTCGCCGGAGAGCTCGATCTGCTGCTGATCTCGCCCGAGCGCCTCAACAACCCACGGTTCCGCGCGGAGATGCTGCCGATGTTCGCAAGCTCGGTCGGGCTGCTGGTGATCGACGAGGCCCACTGCATCTCCGATTGGGGCCACGACTTCCGGCCGGACTACCGGCGCGTCAAGGACATGCTGTCGGCGCTGGCCGACGACACCGCCGTGCTCGGGACGACCGCGACCGCCAACGATCGCGTCGTCGCCGACGTGGTCGAGCAGCTGGCGCCGGACATCGATCCCGCTCACCCGCAGCTGCGGACCTATCGCGGGCCGCTGGCGCGGACCAGCCTGCGGCTGGAGGTCGTGGAGCTGCCGCGGCCAGCGCAGCGGTTGGCATGGTTAGTCACGCACCTGCGCGGCGCGGACGGCGCCGCGCCGCTCGACGGCTCGGGGATCGTGTACACGCTGACCAAACGTGACGCCGACCAGGTGGCGACGTTCCTGTCGGCCAACGGGATCCGCGCGATGGCATACAGCGGCGATCAGGATCCCGACGAGCGGATCGTGACCGAGGATCGGCTGCTGGCCAACGACGTCAAGGCGGTCGTCGCCACCAGCGCGCTGGGGATGGGCTACGACAAGGCCGACCTGAGCTTCGTCGTGCACTACCAGGCGCCCGGATCGGTCGTCTCCTACTACCAGCAGGTCGGGCGCGCGGGGCGCGGGGTGCCGCACGCCGATGTGGTCCTGCTGCGCGGCGCTGAGGACCGCTCGATCCAGGACTTCTTCATCGAGCAGTCGTTCCCGGCGGGCGAGCGCGTGGACGCGGTGCTGGCCGAGCTTCAGTCAGCCGGTCCGGCGGGACGCACGACCCGTGAGCTGATGGCGACGGTCAACCTCGGGATGGGGCGGCTGGACGCGATGTTGAAGGTGCTCGACGTCGAGGGAGCGGTCAGCCGCGACGGCACGCACTGGCTGCTTGAGCCCGACTCCGGCTGGGAGTACGACGGCGAGCGCTACGCGCGCGTGACCGAGCTGCGACGGGCCGAGCAGCGGGCGATGGCGAGCTTCGGCGCTGACGGCCGCTGCCTGATGCGCACGCTCCAGGAGCAGCTCGACGATCCTTCGCCGAGCGACTGCGGCCGCTGCGCGGTCTGCACCGGGAGCCGCTTCGCGGCGCCGCTCGATCCCGGGCTGGTCGAGCTGGCCGGGCGCCATCTGCGCTCGCGGCCGATCGAGCTCGAGGTCAAGAAGATGGCGCCGGACCAGTCCGGCGCGATGCGCAAGCTCGGCGAGGAGCGGCGGACCGAACCCGGCTGGGCACTCGCGCGCTTCGGGGACGGAGGCTGGTGGCCGGCGGTGCAGCGCGGCTTTCAGACGGGTACGTTCGAGGATGATGTCGTCGCGGCGCTGGCGGACATCGTGCGACCGCACTCGCCGGCCTGGGTATGCGCGGTGCCATCGGCCCGGCTGGGCGAGACGCTTGACCGGCTCACGGGACGGGTGGCGGCGGCGCTGGGCGTACCCGCCCCGACGCTCCTGGCCCGAGTGCGGGACCGCCCGCCGCAACGAGAGATGGCCAACGCCGTCCAGCAGGCGGCCAACGTCCGCGGCGCGTTCACGGTGCTCGCCCCGCCCCCGTCCGGGACCGGGATCCTGCTCGACGACCGGCGGATCTCCGGCTGGACGCTGGCGATGGTCGGCGGGCAGCTGCGGATGGCCGGGGCGCAGCGGGTCGTCCCGCTGGCGCTGGCGACGCTCGTCTGAACGCCCAGCCGACCGTGAGCGGCCTTCGCCACCGCGGGCGGCGCCGACAACAGATCGGTACAGCGGGCCGATACGCTGACCCGCGGTTTGGATCGGAT
>Ga0302314_10016477_pt1 | contig 12477 bp, 13 predicted proteins | sample III_Palsa_N2_3_FD_200533 | JGI IMG/M metagenome (GOLD analysis project Ga0302314, IMG submission 200533) | Peat permafrost microbial communities from Stordalen Mire near Abisko, Sweden - III_Palsa_N2_3 | ecosystem: Environmental > Terrestrial > Soil > Palsa > Peat permafrost | place: Sweden...
TGGGTATCTGGCGATCAAGTTCGATCGCTGGTTCCAGGTCGAGAGCCTGTACCGCTTCAACGCCAAGTTTTTCCCACGCTGGGAGCCTCGCTATCTTGTGTTCGAAGGCGCACTCGGATTGCCCCGTACCAGCCTCGCCGCGATGTGGGTTGAGGGGCAGCTACCGAAGCCATCATTGCCGCGAATAACGGCCCGGCGACACGCCGCTCCGGTCATAACGGCGCCCTAACGCAATAACAAAATCGGCTAGCATCGCGACGCCTTTCAAGGGCAAGGCCACCGCCCTCTGGCTATGACCATTTCGACCATCCATGCCTCCGCTTCGCCGCGTTTCGCGGTGTCGTTCCGCTACCTCGACGTCCTTGTGATCGCCGTCGCGACGGCGCCTGCGCTGGTGCTCGGCGCACCGGCGTTTGGGTTTCTCGTCGGTGCGGGTGGCTGGCTGCTCCAGCGCGCCCTGCAGATGGTCGACCGTCGCCTGACAGCGCGGATCGACGACTCACTTCAGCGCGCGGGCTACCGCCTGTTCGAGTCGTTCGGCCGGATCTTCCTGCTGGCCGGCGCAATCGTTCTCGCTGCGGCGGCCGGCAGCCACAAGGATGGCCTGACCGCGGCACTGGTGATCATGGGCGCCTACTCCTGCGCCTTCGTCGTACGCCTGATCAGCGGCCCGCCGCCGGAGGCAGCGCGATGAGCACGATCACCGTCCCAGCTCCGGCGGGCACCCCCACTGAGAAGAAGGGCATGAGCAAGGGCAAGAAGATCGGCCTGTCGCTAGCCGGGTTGTGGTTCGCCGGCCTGGTCTTCTTCATCGGCGTTCTCGGCTTCAAGTCGCACAAGGCACCGTCGGTTATCAGCAACGTCTTCACACCAACAAACGAGTTCAAGCTCGACACCTGGTTCGCGGTCGGTCCGGTCGACTTCAACAAGGGCGTGCTGTACGTGATCTTGGCGGCCGGCATCACCCTCGGGTTGATGTTCTACGCGGCACACCGGCTGCAGACCAAGCCCGGACGGCTGCAGGTCGCGATCGAAGGCTTCTACAGCCTGACCGCGGGGATGGCCCGAGAGAACCTCGACGACCCGATGACGAAGAAGTACTTCCCGCTGATCGCCACGCTGTTCGTCTTCATCCTCGTCTCGAACCTGATCGGCTACATCCCGCTGCCGGTCAACTCGATCGACAAGTTCACGATCTTCGGCGCGCACCTGCCGTCGTTCCAGATCTACGCGGCCGACACCAACGTCGCGTTCCCGCTGATCCTCGCGCTGCTCGTCTTCGTCCTTTTCACGTACGAGCGGTTGAAGGCTCACCACGGGCCGATCGGCTTCTTCAAGAGTTTGGTCCCGGGTGGGCTGCCGAAGGCGATGGTCCCGCCGATCTTCGGGATCGAAGTCCTCTCGTACTTCCTGCGGCTGATCTCGCTGACCGTCCGACTTTGGGCCAACCTGCTTGCCGGCCACATGCTGATCGCCTTCATGGGCGGCGAGCTGGGCGTGCTGGTCGGCGACGCCTGGGTTCAATGGCTGCTGTTGCCGTTCGGCATTGCCATCTTCATGTTCGAGGCCGTGCTGATCGCCGGCCTGCAGGCCTTCATCTTCTCTATCTTGACCGCTATCTACCTCGGCGACGCGGTTTCGTCTCACTAACCACCAAGGAGTAATTGAGCCCAAATGTTGTCCCTCCATTTCCTGTCCATCTTTCACCCGCTGTTTTCAGCGGCTGGTATTGGTACCGGCAACACGATCGGCCAAAAGGCCGGTGAGGCGATCGCGCTTGGCGCGGGCGCCGGCGGCGGCGCAGCGGGCGCGGGTGCGGGCATCGGCTCCGTGTTCGGTGCTGCGATCCAGTCAAAGACCCGTCAACCGGAGCTGCGCCAGGACATCGAGCGCGATCAGTGGCTCGGCTTCGCACTGACCGAGGCGTGCTTCTTCTACGGCCTCGTCGGCGGCTTCATCGCGGCCTTCCTGTTCTAGACCGAGATGGCGCTCGCCGCAGTACATATTCCGATCGCCTCGAGCGGCTCGTTCCTGATCACCCCCAACGTGGGGCTGATGGTCTGGGTGCTAGTCGTCTTCCTGGTCTCATTCCTGATCCTGCGCAAGTACGTGTTCCCGATCATCGGGGCGCAGCTTGATAAGCGGGCCGAGTCGATTTCCGGTGAGATCGATGCCGCTACGCAACTGCGCGAGGAGGCCGACAAGGTCCTCGCCGAGTACCGCGAGCGCCTGCAGGAGGCCCGCAAGCAGGCCGAGGAGATCATCGACCGCGCGCACAAGGCAGGCGAGGCACACCACCAGCAGTCGATGGCCGAGACCCGCCACGAGCGTGAACGTGCGCTCGAACAGATCCGCAATGACGTCGAGGCCGAGACCCGCCGAGCGATCGACGAGATCCGCCGCGAGGTCGCGAACCTGACGGTGCTGGCGACCGAGAAGGTCACCCGCAAGACGTTGACCGGCGACGACCACAAGCGGCTGATCGACGACGCCCTATCCGAGCTCGATTTCACCGCGCTCAGCGGTGGGGAGCGCTAGGGCTGGTCCGGCTAGACCAGCCCCAGCCAGAAAACGCACATGGAAGAGATCGCAGACGTATACGCACGTTCACTGTTCGAGGTCGCCTCCGAGCAGAAGCAGTTGGACGTGGTCAAGGAGCAGCTCGGGCAGTTCGCCGACACGCTGAACAGCAACCGTGATGTTGCGATCTTCTTCTTCTCGCCGTACTTCTCCGCCGCGGAGAAGAAGGATGGCCTGAAGAAAGCGCTCGACGGTGCGCTACCGATCTTCGAGAACTTCCTGGAGGCGCTGATCGAGCGTCACCGGATGCCGGTGATCTTCCGGATCCGGGTCGAATACGAGAAGCTCTGGGATAAGGCAAACAAACGCCTGCCGGTGTCGGTCAAAACCGCGGTCCCGCTCGACCCCGCGACGCTCGAGTCGATCGGTGCGCGGATCGGCGAGCAGACCGGTGAGCAGGTCGAACTGACCGCCACGGTCGACCCGGACATCATCGGCGGGATCGTCCTGCGGGTCGGCAACCGGATCATGGACGCCTCGATCCACAGTCGTCTTGAACAACTTCGCCAAGTGGCATCCCAGGCTTAAAGGAGCCCTTTCAAAACCATGCAGATCAACCCTGACGAGATCACGTCCATCCTCAAGAGCCGGATCGAGGGCATCGAGCCCTCAGGCGCTGACCTGGCAGAGGTCGGCACCGTGCTGTCGATCGCTGACGGCATCGCGCGGATCCACGGGCTCGAGAACTGCATGTCGCTCGAGATGCTTGACCTGCCGCACGGCGTGACCGGGCTGGCACTGAACCTCGAGGCAGACAACGTCGGCGCGGTGTTGTTCGGCGACTGGCAGCAGGTCAAGGAAGGCGACACGGTCAAGCGCACCGGAAAGCTGCTGCAGATCCCGGTTGGCGATGCGCTGCTGGGACGGATCGTCGATCCGCTCGGCAACCCGCTTGACGGCAAGGGCCCGATCGAGGCGACCGAGTTCCGCCCCGCCGAGCACAAGGCGCCAGGCGTGATCTCACGTCAGCCCGTCGAGGAGCCGATGCTGACGGGGATCAAGGCGATCGACGCGATGATCCCGATCGGCCGCGGGCAACGCGAGCTGATCATCGGCGACCGTCAGAGCGGCAAGACCGCGATCACGATCGACACGATCATCAACAACCGTGACTCGGGCCTGATCTCGATCTACGTCGCGATCGGACAGCGCAAGGCGACGGTCGTGGCGCTGGCGAAGACGCTCGAGGATGCCGGTGCGATGGCGAACACGATCATCGTGATGGCGGCCGCCGACGAGAGCGCGCCGATCACATACCTGGCGCCGTACGCCGGCTGCGCGATGGGCGAGTACTTCCTCTACAACGGCAAGCACGCGCTGACGATTTACGACGATCTGACCAAGCATGCCTACGCCTACCGGCAGATGTCGCTGCTGCTGCGCCGCCCGCCGGGCCGCGAGGCTTACCCCGGCGACGTCTTCTACCTGCACTCACGACTGCTCGAGCGCGCGGTCAAGCTCTCAGATGAGCTCGGCGCCGGTTCGCTGACCTCGCTGCCGATCATCGAGACGCAGGCCGGGGACGTCTCCGCCTACATCCCGACGAACGTGATCTCGATCACCGACGGCCAGATCTTCCTCGAGCCGAAACTGTTCAACGCCGGCGTGCGCCCGGCGATCAACGTCGGCATCTCCGTCTCCCGCGTCGGTGGTGCGGCGCAGATCAAGCCGATGAAGAAGGTTGCCGGCCGGCTGAAGCTGGAGCTCTCGCAATACCGCGAGCTGCAGGCGTTTGCGCAGTTCGGCTCCGAGCTTGACACCGACACGCAGAAGACGCTGGCGCGTGGCGAGCGGCTGGTCAAGACGCTGAACCAGGGTGAGCGCCAGCCGGTCGCGGTCGCCGACCAGGTCGTCCAGATCTACGCCGCCACCAACGGCTACCTCGATCGGATCGATGTTGAGAAGGTGGAGAAGTTCCTCGCCGGCTTGACCGACGACGTGCGCGCACAGCACGGCGAGCTGCTTGAGAAGATCGCCGGTGGCGACTGGTCGGATGAGACCGAGGCGGAGGTCAAGGACGCCGTGACCCAGTTCGCGGACGACTACGGCTTCGATCTTGACGAAGAGGGCCATCCGTTGGAGACGGTCGCGGCCTGACGGCCGTCGCCAAGAGGACTGAGCAGCCATGCCGTCGCAGCGAGACGTTCGCAACCGCATCGAGTCGGTTAAGAACATCCAGACGATCACCCGCGCGATGCAGATGGTCGCGGCGGCCAGGCTGCGCCGTGCCGAGCAGCGGATCGACGATCTGCGCCCATACGCCGACGCGATCCGGCGGATGACGCGCCAGGCGGCTGAGGCTGCCGGCGCGGTGCCGTCGTTGCCGATCCTGCAGCAGCACGAGACGGTCGCCAACGTCGGCCTGCTGCTGGTGGCCGGCGACCGTGGGCTGGCGGGCGCGTTCAACTCACAGATCGTGCGGGCGGGCGTTGCGGCCGGCAAGGAGAGCCAGGCCAGCGGCGTGTCACCGATCTACTTCGCCTCCGGGCGCCGCCCGGCATCGTCGCTGGCCTTCCGCGGACTCACACCCGCCGAGAGCTTCGTCGGCTTCACCGACCGTCCGGCGTTCGCCGACGCGCGGCGAATCGCCTCGCGACTGATCGCCGCTTACGTTGACGGCGACGTTGACCGCGTCGAGATCTTCTACAACGGCTATGTCTCGCCGATCACCCAGGTTGTCCGCCGGGAGACGCTGCTGCCGCTGCAGCAAGCGTCGATCCTCGGTGACGACGAGCCGGAGGCAGAGACGTCCGCCTCCGCTACGGTGAAGCCCGTTCCCGACTACGAGCCTGACCCCGCCGAGATCCTCGCGCGGTTGGTGCCGGACTACGTTGAGGTATCGATCTTCCGGGCGCTGCTTGAGTCCACGGCGTCGGAGCACGGCGCTCGGATGAGCGCAATGCGGAATGCAACAGAGAACGCCGGAACGCTGATTGGCGATCTGACGCTGCAGATGAACCGTGCCCGCCAGGCGGCGATCACGCAAGAAATCATGGAAGTCGTCGCGGGCGCCGAAGGCGTCAGCTAGCTAGAACCTGGAGAACTAAAGACCATGGCAACGAAAACGCAGAACGCGGGCCGGATCGAGGAGATCCAGGGGGTCGTCATCGAAGCGGTCTTCCCGGACAAGCTGCCGGAGATCTACCACGCAATCACGATCAAGCGTCCCGCCGCGGCGGCGGCCGAGGAAGACCAGGACATCGCCGTGCAGCACGGCGAACTGCTGGTCTGCGAGGTGCAGCAGCACCTCGGAGATGACCGGATCCGCGCGGTGGCGATGGACTCAACGGACGGCCTCTCCCGTGGGGTCGAGGTGATTGACACCGGCGCGCCGATCTCGGTCCCCGTTGGGCGTGACACGCTCGGCCGGATCTTCAACGTGCTTGGCGAGTTGATCGACAACGGCCCCGAGCTGCCGAAGAAGACCGAGTGGTGGCCGATCCACCGCGACGCACCGACCGTCGAGGCGCTGTCGCCGACGACCGAGATGTTCGAGACCGGAATCAAGGTCGTCGACCTACTGGCGCCCTACGCCAAGGGCGGCAAGGTCGGGCTGTTCGGCGGCGCCGGCGTTGGCAAGACCGTGATCATCCAGGAGCTGATCAACAACCTGGCGCAGGAGCACGGCGGTCTGTCGGCGTTCTGCGGCGTCGGTGAGCGCTCGCGCGAGGGCAACGACCTGTGGCGCGAGATGAAGGACTCCGGCGTGATCGACAAGACGATGCTGTGCTTCGGTCAGATGAACGAACCGCCTGGTGCGCGTATGCGTGTGGCGCTGTCCGGGTTGACGATGGCCGAGTACTTCCGTGACAGCGAAGGTCAGGACGTGCTGCTGTTCATCGACAACATCTTCCGTTTCGTCCAGGCCGGCTCCGAGGTTTCGGCGCTGCTCGGGCGGATGCCTTCGCAGGTCGGTTATCAGCCGACGCTGGCATCGGAGATGGGCGCGCTGCAGGAGCGGATCACCTCGACCCGTAAGGGCTCGGTCACCTCGATCCAGGCGATCTACGTGCCGGCGGACGACCTCACCGATCCGGCACCGGCGTCGGCCTTCGCGCACCTCAACGCGACGACGACGCTGAACCGAACGATCGCCGAGAAGGGGATCTATCCGGCGGTCGACCCGCTTGACTCGACCTCAACGATCTTGAAGCGTGAGATCCTCGGTGACGAGCACTTCGACGTCGCCAACGAGGTCAAGCAGGTGCTTCAGCGCTACAAGGAGCTGCAGGACATCATCGCGATCCTCGGGATCGACGAACTGTCCGACGATGACAAGGTCACCGTCGCCCGGGCCCGCAAACTCGAGCGGTTCCTGTCGCAGCCGTTCCACGTCGCCGAGGTGTTCACCGGCACTCCGGGCGTGTACGTGCCGATCGCCGACACGATTCGCGGGTTTAAGGAGATTCTCGAAGGCAAGCACGACGAGCTGCCCGAGCGCGCCTTCTACATGAAGGGCGGCATCGACCAGGTGCTCGCCGAGCACAAGGGCGAGTAACGGCAATGGCCCACACCAAGTTCGCGGTTGAGATCCTGACCCCAGAAGGGGAGGTCTTCAACGACGAGGTCGAGATGGTCTCGACCCGGACCACCGTGGGCGTGATCGGCATCCTCGCCCACCACTCGCCGCTGCTGGCGACGCTCGAGCCGACCGAGCTGCGGCTGCACCGCTCCGACACCGAGATCGTCCGTTTCGCCCAGGCCGAGGGGTACCTGCAGGTCGGCGACAACCACGCGATGTTGTTGGTGCAGGAGGCGCTGACGCCCGAGTCACTCGACGCTGCCGACTTGCGCACCCGCCTGTCCGAGGCGGACGCAACGCTCTCTGAGAGCGACAAGGACTCCGAGAAGCATCGCCAGGCCGCCCGTGAGCACAAGCGGCTGGCGGCGTTCTTGGCGATCGCAGAATCTGCCTAAAGCGTTTGGCCTGGTACTGGTCTAGCTGGACCAGTACCAGGAGGTAGCGCTCAGCGGGCATCCCTTAGGCTCCGGGACGTGACGGACGCTCGAGGTAGGTTTCTTGACTGGGATCGCGTTTGGAAGCAGCGGGTCTGCGATCAGGTGACGCCGTTCTCGCATGGGCAGGTGTACCGCAGCCGGCGCTACTCCGACTATTGGACGTTCAACTGCATTCAGGTGCAGCGGCCAATGGCTGCACAGGCGATGGTCGAGGCTGCCGACGGGGCTCTCGCGGACTGCCGACACCGGTTCGCCGAGTGGGTCGTGCCGATGCCTGGCGATGTCGTGACTGAGCTCCGCGCGCGTGAATGGATCGTCACGCCACTCGTCTACATGCTGCACGACGGACGGGCGCTGGCGGACGGCGAGAAGCAGTTCACCGAGGTGGAGTACGACGCGGTCCGTCACCTCCGCGAGGAGTGGCACCGAGAGGACTTCGGTGACCGCTCGTTCACGGAGCCGTTCTACATGCAGGCGCGCGAGGTGTCGAGACTTGCCGGCGTACGAGTGCTCGCGGCGCTCCACGAAGGAAGTCCGATCGGCTTTGCGCAGGTGCAGACACACGACGGAGGCAGCGAGGTCGCCGAGGTGTACGTGCATCCCGACCATCGGGGCCGCGGCCTCGGCGGGGCGCTGACGACGCGGGCGATCCAGATCGGTGGGGCGAGCGCGCCTGACCTCTGGATCTGCGCTGCGCGCGATAAGCGCCCACGCGAGCTTTACAGGCGGCTTGGCTTCGAGGTCGTGCTTGAGACCGCAGTGGCGATCGTTCCGCCCGGTCGGGACTAACTGCGGACGCGGGGTTTCGGTGGTTTGCCGACGGTCGGCAGCGGTTGGTCGTAGCGCTTGGCGGCGAGCGTTAGTTGGGTCATCAGATCGTCATAGACGGCTGGGGGGTCGTCGTGGATCTGCGCCCAGTCGTAACGGATCGGGGTGCTCCAGCCGAGTCGGCGGCATTCCATCTCGCGGCGATGGTCCTCGCGCTTGCGGGCTGGCGAGCTGTGGCCCGCTCTGCCGTCGGTCTCCACCGCGATCCGGTAGGCCGGCCACGCAGCATCGATGTGCAGGTCGGGGGCTAAGGCGTAGTTGGGCATGGGAAGTGGGGTGAAGTGCCAGCGCTCAAGCATTAGGAAGAAGTCCTCCTCAAGCTGGTCGTTCGTTTGGGCGAGGCGCGGCTCGTGGTGCTCGAGTGCGGTGCGGAGGAGCGTGCTGCCCGGCTTGCCCTTACCGGCGATCGCTTTCAGTGCGTTCAAGTTCAGCTCCTGGCGGAAGTCCATCTGCGCGAGGGCGATGCGGACGAGGTTTTCGTTGCCGTCGGAGGCAAGATCGAGCGCCGTCTGCTCGGGGGATGTAATCGGGAGCGCGCCGAGGAAGTGCCGCTCCAGCCGGCGGCGTTTGGCGTGGACCACCACGCGTCCCGGCAGCGAGTCGATATCGCGCGGCGTGCTCACGTGGATTTGCTTGGGAGGGAACTTGATGTAACCCCGGCGGTGGGCGGCCGTGCGGTGCGAGAGCACTGCGTTTGGCCCTGCGTAGAGGACCGCTTCCCATAGGGACGCTTCATAGCTGGGGATAGCGGTGCCAATGGCGTAGACGCGCGGTAGGCACCGCACCAGATGCTCGCTCCGAACCAGTGCCCCCGCCTCGGCGTTAGTTGCGCCGCAGGCGAGTAGCTGCGCCCACGAGATTCGACCTGCCTGACCAGCTGCTGTCATCCGAACTTTTCTTCTCCATGCGTTCATATACGTATAGAGGCGCCAAGAAGGGAAAACCACCCCCCTCCAAGGGCCGTATTCTCAAAAAATGGACGATGAACGCCCACTCGCCGAGCGGCTGATCCGCTACGACACCAGTCGCCCGGATGAGTTGATGGCTGCGACCGGTTTTGTCCGGGGCTGGCTCGAGTCACGTGAGATCGAGGTGCACGAGCACGATGCCCATGGACTACCGGTGCTGGTGGCTGAGGTCGGGGCGCCGTTGGGGGAAGCGCCGTGCGTCGTCTTCCACGGGCACCTGGACATCGTCCCCGGCCATGAGGAGCAGTTCGTGCCCCGGATCGAGGGCGACAAGCTGATCGGCCGCGGCGCCTATGACATGAAGGGTGCGCTCGCGGCGATGATGTGTGCGCTGAAGGACGTCTCCGAGCAGCAGCGCGTCCGGGTGCGGTTCATCTGCGTCCCGGATGAGGAATCCGAGGACCTAGATCAGCGCTCGACCGATGATGTCGTCGCGCGCGGCCTTGGCGGCGATTTTGCGATCACCGGCGAGCCGACGAACATGCACATCGGGGTTGAGGCGAAGGGCGTTCTGGTGATGCGGATCGTGATCAGTGGCCGCGCCGCCCATAGCTCTACCCCGTGGCTCGGTGACAACGCCGTGTTGAAGGCGATCGACGTGTTCCGGCGGATCGAGACGCTGCCGTTCAGCCGCGAATCGAGTCAGATGTTCGATCGCCCGTCGATCAACGTGGGGCGGATCGAGGGCGGCGACGCGCTCAACAAGGTTCCCGATCGCTGCACGATGTGGTGCGATGTCCGCTACCTCCCCGGCCAGGATCCGGCAGTGATCCTTGAGCAGGTTCGCCAGATCCCTGATATCGAGGTGCAGCGGACGTTCTTGCACCCACCGGTGTCGGTTTCCCGCACCAACCCGTACGTCATCGCCCTGAAGGACGCCGTCAGCCGCTCAACCCGCGGTGAAGCGCTCAGCGTCGGCCGTGACGGCGCCTCGGACGCCGCCTCGTTCATCGGCGCCGGGATTCCGGCCGTGGAGTACGGCCCTGCGGGCGGCGGGCATCATGGTCCTGAGGAGTGGGTCTCGCTGACCTCGCTGGCGCGCTATCGCCGTTCGCTCGGTGACTTTGTGCGGGTGCTGCCGATGTCGCTGGCGACCCCCCTACGTAGGATCGAAGGCGGCCTCGGCGGGTGAAGTTCATGCCGAGAACACGCGGCGGCGTGTTGTGGCGCGGGCTGCTGGCGGCGGTAATCGTGATTGCGCTTGGTGCGGCGGCAACAGCGGTTGCCGGGCTCAACCAATTCCACGACATCGCCAAGGATTTCGATCAGAGCGCGCCGATCAAGGACGCGCGCATCAAGCTGCCAGAACCGGGAGCGCCGGAGACGCTGCTGCTGATCGGATCCGACCACCGGGCCGGAACCCCATACACCGACGCCAACACGGACACGATGATGCTCGTACGGATCGACGACAGCTCGTCGACGATCAACCTGATGTCGATCCCGCGGGACCTGGCCGTGACGGTCCCTGGCAGCGGCGGCGAGGTGCAGAAGTTGAACGCGATGTATTCGATCGGTGGCCCTAATTTGCTGATCAAGACGCTGCAGCAGGAGGTGTTCCCCGGGCTGCAGGTCAACCACATTCTCGATCTCAATTTTGCCGGCTTCTCCGATCTGATCGACGCGATCGGTTGCGTCTACACGATGGTCGATCATCGCTACTACAACGTCAGCGCGCCGGGCCCGGACGACTTCTCGGCGATCAACATCCAGCCTGGCTACCAGCGGCTGTGCGGTGATCATCAGGCGATCACCGGCGCGCTGGCGTTCGTGCGCTTCCGCCACACCGACTCAGACGTCGTCCGTAACGCCCGCCAGCAGGACTTCATCCGCTGGGCGAAGGACGGCTACGGGGCAAACCAACTGCTCGACAATAAGGGCAAGCTGCTGAGGATCTTCGGCAAGCACGTACAGACCGACGCCTTCCTGCACACCGAAGTTGGCCTGATCGAGCTGTTCGATCTGATCATCAACGCTGATGGGCACACGCTGAAGACGATCCAGTTCCCGGAGTACTTCGGCGCATGCGGGAGCGGCGGGCCGTGCTATGTGTACGCATGCCCGGCCGTCGGTGCGTGTACCGGTGACTCCTACTACACGACCGCGCCGGCGACGACGGTTGGCGAGGCAACGCCTGCCGAGGAGGCGGCGTACACGGCGTTCCTGACACCCACGACCGGTCCTGCTCCGAGCGCGAACACAGCGACGCCTCCGTCCAGGAAGCATCGAAGGCACGCGGCCGTGTCCGACGCTGGGCTAATCGCCGATCTCCCTGACGGCGTCTCGCAAGCCCGTGCACTCAAGCCATTCCGCTTGCCGATCTACGTCCCGAAGGAGATCCTTGGCGGCTCGCAGTACTGCTCGAGCGTCAGCGGCAACTGCGACGACCCGCTTGAGCCCGTCACCGGCTACACCGGCAGCTACCCCCGCCGCTACACGCTGTTGGACCTGCAGAACCAGATCCATCCCGCTTACGTGATGACGCTGTTGATCAACCCCGACCTCGGCACCTACTACACCGTGGAAGGGATGGGCTGGCAGAACCCGCCGATCCTCAATTCGCCGAACGCGGTCGCCACGGTGGACGGAAAGCGGCTCGACGAATACGACGATGGCGCCAAGATTGCGCTGGTCGCGTGGCACACACCGCAAGCGGTTTATTGGATCGCCAACACGCTCGCCAACGCCATCCCAAACCGTGAAATGGTGGCGATCGCTGCCTCGTTCACGCTGGCGCGCTAGTCCCGCTACGACTCGCTACGCTGACCCCTCTGTATGGCTTCCCCGCGCGAACCGATCGCCGTGATCGGCACCGGTTACGTAGGCCTTGTCACCGCGGCGGGATTCGCAGAGCTGGGTAACGAGGTCTGGTGCGTCGATATCGACGCCGACAAGATCGCGGGGCTGAAGCGCGGCGAGGTTCCGATCTACGAGCCGGGGCTCGCCGAGTCGATCGCGGCCAACGCCGAGCGACTCCATTTCACTACCGAGCTGGGCCCGGCGATCGACCACGCCAGGTTGCTGTTTGTGGCTGTTGGAACACCACCGACCTATTCCGGCGATGCAGACCTGAGCGCTGTGCACGCCGTCGTTGACGGTATGCCCGCCTCCGATAAGCACGCGCTGGTGATGAAGTCGACGG
>Ga0302314_10016480_pt1 | contig 12475 bp, 10 predicted proteins | sample III_Palsa_N2_3_FD_200533 | JGI IMG/M metagenome (GOLD analysis project Ga0302314, IMG submission 200533) | Peat permafrost microbial communities from Stordalen Mire near Abisko, Sweden - III_Palsa_N2_3 | ecosystem: Environmental > Terrestrial > Soil > Palsa > Peat permafrost | place: Sweden...
ACCCCGCGTTGCACACGCAGCAGGTACTCCTTGCGGTCGAGCGGGTTGTGGTCCGATCGCGGTCGGCTCGGAATCGGGCCGCTCACCGGTTGGTAGCGTTCGAAGGCGGTCTCCAGGACGCCTTCGCCGCGGGTCAGCCCCGGCAGGCGCTGGTCCAGCCCGTGCACGGCCGCCGCCGGGATCCGTCCCTGGAGCAGGCACGTCGTGCCGCGCGTGACCGGCGCCTGCGGGACGGCGCCGAACTTCGTCAGCACCGGCAGCATTGGCCCGAACAGGTCGGCCGGGACTTCGAGGCGGAAGTGGTGCACCGGTTCGTGGACCGTGGTGCCGGCCTGCTGGAGTGCGTTCATCAGTACCAGGGGCGTCAGCTGGCGGAAGTCACCGGCGGTGCTGGACATGCTGGCGTCGAACGTGCCGTGCGCACGGCTCTGCCGGGCCCAGTAGCCGCTCTGGGTCAGGGTCACCGTGCAGTCGGTCACCCGCCAGCCGTGAATGCCCTGCTCCAGCGTCTCCCGCACGGTGTCCTCGACGGTCTTCATGAACGAGTACGGCATCGACCCGAGCTCGACCTCCAGCCGGAAGCACACACCGGAGTCCACCGGAGCGGGATCGATCCGCAGTCCGACGGTGGCCAGGAACGGGTTGGGCGCCTTGGCGATGTACTCCACGGCGCTGCCGCTGCCCACCAGGCGTTCGATGCAGATCGTGGTGGTCTCACGGAAGCCGACGTCGACCCCGTACTCGTCCGCGAGGGTCGCCTGGATGACTTCCTTCTGGACCTCCCCGTAGAGCGAGACCGACACCTCTCCACGCGCGGGGTCCTCGCGCAGGTTGATGAGCGGGTCCTGTTCGGCGAGTTGGGTGAGCGCGAGATGCAGTGCGCCCCGGTCGGCGGTGTCGCGGGGGACGACGACGGTCTCCAGGGTCGGCGGGGCGAAGCAGCGGTCCTGCTGGGCCGGCGCGTGGGGTACGCCGATCGAGTCGCCGATCCGGATCCCGGCCAGCCCCCAGAGCCTGCCGATCCGGCCTGCCGGGACCGACGCGGAGCGGACGGAAGTACCGTCCTCGAAGACTTCGAGGGCGGTGATCCGGCCCTCGCCGGCTGCCCCGAACGTCGCCCGGTCACGCGTCCGGAGGGTTCCCGCGAACATGCGCACGTAGGCGATCTTCTCTCCGGCGGCTCCCCGCTCCACCTTGAAGACCGATCCCGACACCTCACCGTCGGGATCGCCGTCGGCGGCGGGCAGCAGTTCGGTGACGCCGGACATCAGCTCCTGGATGCCCGCGCCGCTGATCGCCGAGCCGAAGAACAGCGGATGGACCAGCCCGCTCCTGCTCTGCGCCGCGAGGTCGCGCCGGATCCGGCCGTAGGACGCGGTCGCCTCGTCCTCCACATAGGCGGCGAGGAGCGTGTCGTCCTGCTCGGTGAGCCGGTCCACGAGCGCGTTGGTGAAGGCGGTGTCCAGCTGGGTGTACGGCGTGTACGCCGCGCCCCAGGTACCCGGTCGGCTGACCGATCCGAGCGGGACGACGGCGCGCGTCAGCCGCTCGGTGACCGACCGTACGACCTGGTCGCAGTCCGCGCCGCGCCGGTCGATCTTGTTCACGAACAGCAGCGTCGGGATGCGCAGCCGTTGCAGGGTCCGCATCAGCACCCGGGTCTGGGCCTGGACGCCCTCCACCGCCGAGATGACCAGCACGGCACCGTCGAGCACCCCCAGCACCCGCTCCACCTCGGCGATGAAGTCCGGGTGGCCCGGGGTGTCGATCAGATTGACCGTCACCTCGTCCACGGTGAACGACACCACCGCCGACTTGATGGTGATCCCCCGCGCACGCTCCAGGGCCAGCGTGTCGGTCCGGGTACTGCCGTCATCCACGCTTCCGATCGCGTCGATGACTCCGGCGGCGTGCAGCAGCCGCTCGGTCAGGCTGGTCTTACCGGCATCGACATGCGCCAGAATCCCCAGGTTCAACGTCCGCACAGTGCTTCATGTCCTTCGAATCGGCGATGGTTTCCGCGGCGATGGACATGTGTGACAGACGCATTGCTTGGCTCCTGGGTCGATGGGTCCGTGTCGTCGGACAGTGCAGCAGACGGCTGATCGGCGCACAACCGAATTACATGAGCGCCGCTCGGACGGGCAGACGCGTAGTGACCAGGGGACGTGCCAGGAGGGGAGTGCCCGTGACGGACCTCGCGCCGGACGGCGACGGCGACGTTGAGCGCGAGCGGGCGCGGGGACGGGGACGAAGGGCGTCCCTGCGCGGCGCCGTCTCGGTACTGCTGGTGGGCTGCTACGCGGCGGCCTGCGCGTGGTCGCTGTGGAGCCGCGCGCACGCGATTGAGTTCTTCGCCCTGGCCAGCGTGGCCTCGGCGGGCTTCGTCATCGTCAGCGCCACCGGCCGGGTGATGGCCGGCGTGCTCGCGGACCTGCTGGCTGGAGGCGTCGCGGTGGCGCTACCGGTGCTCGGCGACGTCGTCGACGCGGCCGCGGCGGCGCTCGCGGTGGTACTGATGTCGGGCAAGTTCCTGCGCCTGGCCAAGACACTGCCGTTCGCGCTCGCCTGCCTGGGCCTCTACCTGGGCCTGTGGTCCTCGGCCCGGCAACTGCCTGCCGCGCTCAGGCCGGACACCGGCCACGGCGTCGGCTGGCTCGAAGCCGTCGCCGCGGTCCTGCTCGCGCTCGCCGGCGTGCTCTACCTGCTGGTCGTGGCCCGGCTGGCGCGCTGGGCCGGAGGGGAGCAGTCGACCGCGGTCCTCTACGCGGTGGGCTATCCCTGGGTGTTGGCGATGTTCGTGGTGACCTACTTCGTGCCCGACAAGTCCGCGCGCGCCGGTTGAGTCCGCGTGGATCAGCCACCAAAGTGGCACTGGGGGCGGGCCGTCACACTGGACGTCCGGGCAGCGGATGTCGCTCGCACCCCGAACACCTGGAAGGACTCAAGGACATGCACTTCCCCCGTACGCGGACACACACCAGCTGGGACCGCGGCCTGGCCCCCATTGCCGAGCTGGCCCCGGGCCAGGAGCTGACCGTGGAGACCGTCGAGGCCAGCGGTGGGCAGCTGTCCGCGAGCGCCGTCGCGGCGGACGTGGCCCGGATGGACTTCGCCCGGGTCAATCCGGTCACCGGGCCGTTCGCGCTGCCACAGGCCCGTCCCGGGGACGCGCTGGTGGTCGAGATCCTGGAGATGTCCTTGGGCGAGTGGGGCTGGACCGCCTGCATCCCCGGCTTCGGCCTGCTGGCCGAGGACTTCCCCAGCGCGCATCTGCGGATCTCGAAGATCGCCGACGGCCATGCGGAACTGCTGCCCGGGCTGCGGGTGCCGGTGCTGCCGATGCTGGGCACGATCGGCGTCGCGCCGCCGGAGGCCGGGCCGCACGGCATGGTGCCGCCCCGGCGCTGGGGCGGCAATATGGACATCCGCCAGCTCGGACCGGGCGCGCGGCTGGTGCTCCCGGTGGGCGTGGACGGGGCGCTGTTGTCCCTCGGCGACGCGCACGCGGCCATGGGCGACGGCGAGGTCGCCGGGACCGGCGTCGAGACCGACGCGGTGGTGCGGCTGCGGGTGGACCTGGTCCAGGGCGCGGCACCGCGCTCGCCCCTGCTGGAGACCGACGCCCGCGCGCAGCGCACCGGTCGCGCGCTGGCCACCACCGGCATCGGCCCGGACCTGATGGTGGCCACCCGGGACGCGGTCCGCGCCCTGGTCGACGAGATCGCCCGGCGCACCGGCCTGGCCCCGGAGGACGCCTACCTGCTGGCCAGCGTCGCGGCCGACCTCAAGATCTCGGAAGTCGTGGACGTCCCGAACTGGGTGGTCACCGCCCACCTCTCGGTCGACCTGCTGAGCTGAGCCGCCTGCCGAGCTGAACCGCCTGCCGAGCTGAGCTGGGAGTACGCGTCGGAATAGCCCCCTGCCGTGCGGTGTTGCCGCACGGCATGACGGTGTACAGGGCATACGGCTTTACCTCCTACGGCGGACCCGAGCAGCAGGAGTACCTCACCCTCCCGCTGCCGCAGGCCGGCCCGGGGCAGCTGCTGGTCGAGGTACGGGCGGCCGGGGTGAACCCCGGCGACTGGAAGGTGCGCTCCGGGCTCAGCGCGAAGCCGTCGGCCACCGGCACGCCCACGGCCGGCGGACTGCCCGGGGTCCTCGGCCGGGAGGCCGCCGGTGTGGTCCGGGCGGTCGGACCGGGGGTGACCGGCTTCGCCGTCGGTGACGAGGTGTTCGGCACCACCGATCCGGCGTTCGGCGGGTACGCCGAGTACACGGTGCTGGGCGCGGCGCAGGCGGCCCACAAGCCACCGCAGGTCGGGTTCGAGCAGGCGGCCGTGCTCACGGTGGCGGCCGGGACCGCCCATGACGCGCTGTACGCGCTGGATCTGGAGCGGGACCGGACCCTGCTGGTCAACGGGGTCGGCGGAGGCGTCGGCGTGGCCGTCGCACAGCTCGCCCGGGCCCAGGGCCTCACCGTGGTCGGCACCGCCAGCGAGAGCAAGCGACCGCTGGTCGAACCCCTCGGAGCGGTGCTGGTGGCCCGGGGTGACGGTGTGCTGGAGCGGCTGCGTCGGCAGTTGACGCACGGAACCGCGGACGCCCTGATCGACCTGGTCGGCGGCGAGTCGCTGCGGGAGCTGGCACCGCTGGTCACCGACCGGTCCAGGCTGCTCAGTTGCGCGGACAAGCCGCTGGCGGCCGAGCTGGGCGGCGGCGAGGTGCCGCGCCGCAGGACGACCGCGGTGTACGCGGAGGTGGCCCGGTTGGTGGCCGAAGGTCGGCTGGACCCCCTGGTGACGGTGCGGCCGTTCGCGGAGGCGGGCGCCGCGCTGGCCGAGGTGGAGGCCGGACACGCCCAGGGGAAGATCGCGCTGCGGGTCTCCTGAATGCTGCGGGTCGCCTGAATGCTGTGGATCTCCTGCATGCTGCGGGTCGCCTGAATACAGTTGGCCGCCGGGTCACTCGGTGCGCAGGGGTGCCCCGGCCACCGGCTTGGAGGCGCTGCCGTCCACCGCGATGGGGACCTCGCCCGCGATCAGCACGCGGTGCATGATCCGGGGGGCGTCCAGGTGCTCGGTGTCGGCCGGTGCCAGGTGGACGGTGGCCCGGTTGTCCCAGATCGCGACGCATCCCGGCTCCCAGCGGAACCGGACGCTGTACTCGGGCCGGGTCACCTGCTCAAGGAAGAGCTCCAGCAGCGGTCGGCTCTCGATCCGGGACACCCCCACGATCCGCTCGACGTAGTACCCGTTGACGAACAGCAGCCGCTCCCCCGTGTGCGGATGCACCCGCACCAGCGGGTGCACGGAGGCCACCGGCTGCTCCTGGAGTTTGCGGAGGTAGGGGTCGGGGCCGGGCAGCGGCAGGTATCCGACGCCGTGCCGGTGCTCGGCCCACAGCCCGTCCGCGAACTGGCGCAGCGGCTCCGACATTCCCGCGTAGGCGGTCGCCAGGTTGGCCCAGGTGGTGTCCCCGCCGTAGGCGGGAACACTCTCAGCGCGCAGGACGGTCACCGCCGGCGGGTCGATCCGGGCGGTGAGGTCGCTGTGCCAGCCGCGCAGTGCGGAGTGTCGCCGCCGGTCCAGCCAGTCAGCCCGCTCCTGCCCGTACCGCCCGGCCAGTTCGCGACGGTCGGCGGTGGTCTCGATGTAGGGGAAGTCCTCGGGCGAGGCCGTGCCCCTGGACTGGGGCCGGACGGGCACCCCGAACAGCCGGGCCAGTGCCATCTGGCCGGCGTGGTCCAGCCGCTGACCGCGGAAGAACAGCACTTTCCAGCGGTGCAGGGCCTGCTGGATGTCGGCGAATGCCCGCTCGTCCAACGGCGCGGCCAGGTCCACGCCGCTGACCTCCGCGCCGATGTGCCCGGCCGCCGGCCGTACCTGCGGATCCGTTCCGCTGTCGCCAGCCACAGCCCCTCCTCGGATCGTCCCGGTCACCGCTCGGGCCCGACACCATCCTGCCCAGTGCCGGTGCCCGTGACCCTCCGGGCGGCCGGCTCAGCCGCAGGGCTGCCCGCTGAGGCCGTTGACCACGGCCGTCCCGTACTCCCGCGCCGAGCCGCTCGACTCCAGCACGCCGCCGGAGTTCCAGACGAACGCCCCGGTGAGCCGCAGCGCCGCGTAGTCGTGCAGGCGGTCGCAGATGCCCGACGGTCCGCCGTTCTCGTCGGTCGCGAGGCCCGGCACGATGAAGGCCGCGCGGTCATCCACCCCGATCGGCTCGGACGAGTTCTCCAGCATCTTGATCCAGTCGGCGGGGTCGTTGCCGCCACCGCCCGCGTAGAGCTGGAGGTTCCACCAGTCGACCAGCTGGCGTCCGTTGGTGGCGTAGACCATCTGCAGCCGGGTCAGCCAGCGCTGCTGGTCGCCGTACACGCCGTAGGTAATGATGTTGCGCCTGCCGACCTGGGCCAGGATGCCGGTCATCGTGACGATGGTGGCGTCCGAGACCTCCTCCTCGCAGTCGAAGTCGAACCCGTCCAGGCTCAGCCACTGGGCGACCGCGGCGAAGTTCCGCTGGAGTTCCTGCCGTCCGCTCTGGCTGGCGAGCAGTTGCTCGATGTGGGCCCAGTCGGCCGCGTCCGCGGAGCCGATCGAGAACTGGATGGTGGTGAAGCCTCCCTCACGCAGCCGGGCCAGCAACTGGGGCAGCGAGGGCTGCTGCTCGTCCTTCCAGCGATAGGTGATCTGGCCGCGCTCGGCGATGGAGTGGTCACCCCAGTAGAGCTGGCCCTGCTCGTGCACATGCAGCGAGAAGAGCATGAGGGTGTTGAAGCCCGAGTCGGCCAGTTCGTTGGCCTGACTGACGTTCTTTCGGTTGTCGTTCGAATCGAACAAGCCCTGGCCGTACAGGGCGACCTTGTACTGCTGCGCGTCCATGCGGGTACCTCCACGTTGGGGACATGAATCCACCCCGAGCGGATCGGGGCGGGAGTGGGTGTACATCACTCCGAGGCCGTCGCGAGGACAACGGCACCGCTGTGCGGGCAACAGGGACACGCTCCCCGGCACTGGCGGCGTCCAGGTCCCGGATCTCCCTCCCGCTTGACTCCTGCTTGAGGGACGTCCCGAAACGGCGCCGGACGACCCAACTGTCCGCGCCGGCGTCAGGCGACGCCCGGCAGGCGCGCCGTTCGAGTGGGCGGTTTCACCCGAACTGGCGTACTACAGCGCAGCGTCGGACCGGGCTTGGCGGCAACGGGCAGTGGCTCGGTGAAGCGGCGTGGAAGCTACACGCGCGCGAGCAGGGCATCGAGCGGCTGCGGCACCCGGCCGAGATCCACCGCGCCGGCCATCAGTTCCGCGTACTGCCGCTTCCCGCCGGAGCGTCCGCTCATCAGCCGACGCAGTTGGTGATGCAGGCCCCGGTCGCGCAACGCGGGCTGCTGTTGCAGCGTGCGGAACGACCTGATCCCGTCCGTCGCCTCGACGATCGCCTGCACCGTCTCCGGCCCGACCGCCCGGATCAGCTCATCCTCCAGGTCCGCCGAGCACATGAAGAAGCCCGCCGCCTCCAGGTCCTCGGGCAACGGCCCCGGGGCGAGCCCGACCCGCTCCAGCCCGCGCCGGAAGAACCGCTCCTCGGCGGCGTCGTAGAGACCCGCAAGCCGCAGATCGAGTCCGTGCGGACCGTATGTGTCCAGGTAGTGGCCAATGTTCGTGGCCCCGTTCATCGCGACCACCCCGACGCCCTCGGCCGACAGGTCCCGGCCCCGGCGACGCGCCAACACCTCCAGCGCCGCCTGGTCGCTCACCCCTTCGACCAGGACAATCGTGAGCAGTGCTCCATCGATCGGCATCCGGTCCATGGTACGAGGCCACCGCCGCGTCTGCCGATCGGTTTACGGCTCGTCAGGCCAGCAGCGCGCGGCCGTACCAGTCGGAGGCCGTGGCCAGGCCGGGCAGGACGTAGAAGTAGCCGCCGCCGAAGGGCTGGACGTAGTCGATGAGGGGTTCGCCGATCAGCCGGGTCTGGACGGTCTCGAACTGGCGCTGCACGTCCTGCTGGTAGCAGGTGAAGATGTGCCCGGCCTGGATGTTGCCGTTCTGGTCCAGACCGAGGTCGTAGCTGTAGGAGCGGCGGATCAGCCGCTGGTCGGCGGTCTGCGCGGTGCGGGGGTTGGCCAGGCGGATGTGGGAGTCGAGGGGTATGACGTTGCCCTTGGGGTCGGCGGCGTAGTCGGGGGTGTCAAACTCGTTGGTGCCGTCCAGGGGCGCGCCGGAGTCGCGGCGACGGCCGAACATGCCCTCCTGCTCGTTGATGGAGACCCGGTCCCAGAATTCGACGAGCATCCGGATCAACCGGACGACCTGGTAGGAGCCGCCCTGGGCCCAGGCGGGCTCGGCCGGATCGTCGACCCAGATCAGCTCCGGCGCCAGGGCGCCGGTGGGGTTCGCGGTGCCGTCCTTGAAGCCGAGCAGGTTGCGACCGGTGCCCGAGGGGCGGGGCGGGGAGTTGTAGCCCTCGATCTTCCAGCGCGGCTGCATCGCGCCGCGGGTGTGCTTGGCGATGTCGCGGATGGCGTGGTGGATGGTGTCGGGGTGGTTGGCGCACAGCTGGAGGTGCAGGTCGCCGTGCATCCAGGCCGGGTCGGGTGAGTCGTTGGGGAAGATCTGCATCGGCTTGAGCTTGCGCGGCTTCTCCGCGGCCAGGCCGAAGCGGTCGTCGAACAGGCTGGAGCCGACGGAGACGGTGACGGTCAGCCCGTCGGCGGGCACGACCGGGCCGAGCACGTCGCTGTCGGAGGGGGGCTGGCCGACGCCCAGGTCGGGGGGCGTCCCGCCGGTGGTCAGGAAGCGGGCCCGGGCGGTCAGCGTCTGCATCAGCTCGGCCAGCTCCGCCTTCCCGGTGGCGGTGACATCGAAGGCCGCGTAGCAGGCCGCGGCCTGCTTGTCGGCCGGGCCCGGAGTGAGGATGCCTGCCTGATGGGGGCCCTGGAGCGGGTAGGCGTCGGCCGTGGCCGGGCCGCTGTCCGCCGCGTTGGCGTCGGCCTGGGCACCGCCGATCAGCAGCCCGCCGGTCAGGGCGGTGCCGGCCGCGCCCGCGGCGGCGCCGGAGAGGAACCTGCGACGGCTGACATTCATCTTCGGACGCCTATCTTCCTGGTGCGTACTCGGCTGGTTCGGCTGGGGCTGCTGGGGCTGCTGGTTCGGCTGGGGCACGGTCGGGTCGGTCACTGGGTCGGCGGCACTTCGAGCAGGTCCGGAACCTGGTCCAGGGTCTCCAGCAGGGCGCCTATGGCGGCATCGACCTGCTGGCGGGCGGCCAGTGGCGTCTGCTGCGGGGACTGCCAGTGCCCGGCCGACTGGGTGGCCAGCAGCGCGGACTGGAGCGTGTCCAGCTCCTGGTCCGCCAGCGGGAGCAGCTTCGGCGCCCGGTCGGTGATCGGGCCGGAGAGCTCGTCCAGCACGGTACGGGTCACCTGGACGTCGGCGTAGGTCTCCGGGTACGCGGCACCGGCACCCTGGTCGTCGATGCCGGACAGGTGGTCGCGCAGCGCGTCCTCCATGATCTCGTGGGCACGGATCGGCAGGTTGGTCGGATCGCCGGCTTCGTCGTCGGTGGCCAGGTTCTTGCGCACGTTCGCGATGTCGGTGGCGAGGGTGCCGACCTGGGGCAGCAGCTGGGCCGCACTCTGACCGTGCCACAGGCCGTACTCCAGGCGGTGCAGGCCGATGAAGCCGCTGTCCTGGACACCCTTCGGCAGGCCGTCGGGCAGGCCGTCGACCGCGGTGCCGGCGTCTCCGAAACTGTCGTAGGACGCGCCCACCTTCTCCCAGTCCAGCTGGGCGGTCAGCCAGTCCGCCTTCGCGGCGGTCAGGTTGCCGGCGGTCAGGTCGGTGCGGATCTTGCCCACGTCCGTGGTCAGCTGGGTGAGGACGCCGGCCGCGTACCGCTGGTAGGCGTTGTTGGGCCCGGTCAGCTCCGGCAGGGTGACCGGCTTCACCGCGGCGGGGGCGGTCTGGGTGCTGCGGCCGGCGACCTGGACACTGGCCGAGGAGGCCGCGGCCTGCCCGGACATGAGGCACTTGAAGGTGTAGGAGCCGTTTCCGAGGGTCACGCTCAGGTCGGCGGTGGTGGCCGGACCTATGGTCTCGATCTCGGCGACCACTCCGCCCGAGGCGTTGTCCAGGTCGACCTCGCCCGCCTCGTTCGTCTTGTTGTCGACCGCGATGCTCTGGCTCCCGGCGCGGGCCGAGGTCCACTCGTGCGCGCAGCTGGTGCGGGTGACCGTCACCGTCGCCGCGGCGGCGGCCTCGGCCGGCAGCAGCACGATGGCGGTGGCCGCGGCCAGCGCCGGGGCGACCACCAGGACGCCGGCCGCCGGCCACGGGTGCTGTCCGGCCAGTCGCACCCAGCGGCCCGGGACCGGGGCGGCGGCCTCGGCGGCGACCTTGGCCGCCTCGGGAGCGGGCTGCGGCTGCGCGGCAGGCCGGACCGCGGCGGTCGCCCGTCCGGCGTGGACGAACAGCGGGATCACCACGGCGAGGTAGACGAGCCAGGCCACGACCTGGAGCACGGTCATCCTGGGTGCGAGCTCGGTGCAACCAGTGATGATCGAGACCCACCACGAGTTCGGGTCCACGTGAGCGGTCAGGTCGAAGGCGACCCAGTGCGTACCGGGCAGCAGGCCGGCGTCCTGCAGGTCGCCAAGCCCGTAGGCGAGCACTCCGGCGGCGACCACGACCAGTGCCAGCGCGGTGCGGCTGAAGAACACCCCCAGATTGAGGCGCACCGCCTGCCGGTACAGCAGCCAGCACGCCAGCACCGCGGCGGCCAGCCCCAGCCCGGCGCCGACCAGCGGCGCGACCGTCGAACCGGACGCCTTGATGGCCGTCCACAGGAACAGCGTGGTCTCCAGGCCCTCCCTGCCGACCGCGAGGAACGCCGTGACCGCGAGTGCGCCCGCGCCGATCGCGGCGGCGCGTTCGACCTCGCCGCGCAGCTGCCTGGCCAGTCCGGCCGCGGTACGGCGCATCCAGAACACCATCGCGGTGACCAGGCCGACCGCCAGCACACTCAGCAGCCCGCCGACGGCCTCCTGATCCGCGCTGGACAGCACGCTGGTGGAGAACGTCAGCACGGCCGCGAAGCTACCGGCCACCGACACCGCGCCCAGCACGCCCAGCCAGACAGGCGCGGACGATATCCGCTGCCCGTCGGCCGCGGTCTTGCGCAGCGCTGCCAGCAGGATGCTCACGACGAGTCCGGCCTCCAGGCCCTCGCGCAAGCCGATCAGCAGGTTCGGTACAGCTTCAGCCCAAGTCACTTGGTTAAGGTAAGGCACGCCTAATCAGCGCGCGAGACTGGGGTGCCCCAGGACCGGCCCGGACCGTGGCGCGAGCAGGCATTCCTAGTCTGAAGCTCAATTTTTTGCGTTGATAATTTGCGCAATTTTCATACAACGCTCGAACTCTTGCGGCAGCAGTGGCCCTCTGGCTACCGTGTGCGAGGGCAAAGCCCCAGGCCGAAGCCGGCCGCCAGCACCTGACCGAGCCGATCCGCCCCGACCGGGCGACAGTTCGGCTGATCACAGCTGCCCACGTCGTCGCACCTCAGCCCGGCATCGCACCAGCCGTCCCCCGGCGGCCGTTCCGCAGCGTCGGTTGCCCAGCCCAGCCCGTTCCGCCGTTCGCCCCTCAGCCGCGCGCCGCCCGGCCGCCGGTACTCACCACCTGCCCCGACCGCGCCGACGGCCACCCCCATCGGGCCCGTCGGCGATGGAGCACGGCCCCGTCCACCCTCCAGCACACAAGGCATAGGGAAGGCACCTCATGAGAGTCAGAGCCGTCATCGCGGTGGCAGCCGCTGCCGCCGCCTCCGTCCTGGTCCCGACCACCGCCCACGCCGGGACTCCCGGCTGCGGCGCGCTCACCCTCTCCTCGGTGAGCAGCACCAACATCACCGTCACCCAGCAGCCGCTGTGCCCCGGAACCAGCGGCTACGTGCTGCTGTGGCTCAGCGTGCCGATCAGCTCCAGCTGGACGGGGGCGGAGTGGTCCACGGACATCCCGGCCACGGCCACCACCGCGGGCGAGTACGTCTACACCTGCTACGGAACCGCCCACAACACCTTCCAGCTGACCGGCTTCACCAGCAGCGGGGTCGTGACCGAGTTCCAGGACAACTGCGGGCCCGTGGAGCCGTAGTCCGTCCGTAGCCCGTCCGTAGTCCGTGGAGACACTGGAGGACGCGTCCCTGGGGCTGATGCCCCGTCACCTACCGTGGGCGGGGTGAAGCCCGGCTGGGCCATGGTGACCCCGGCGGCGACGAGCTTGTCGATCACCGGGGCCGCCTCGGCCGGCTCCGCGACGATCCCGTCGACCTGCGTGCCTCCATGCCGCTATACCTCTATGCCGAGGCTTTCTTGGAGGCCGGTGTGGGTGCGGAGTTGGGCGAGGCAGCGTTGGCGGGTGGGTCCGATGCTGCCGAGGGGGATGGCCAGGTGGTGGGAGACTTGTTCGTAGCT
>Ga0302314_10016481_pt1 | contig 12475 bp, 10 predicted proteins | sample III_Palsa_N2_3_FD_200533 | JGI IMG/M metagenome (GOLD analysis project Ga0302314, IMG submission 200533) | Peat permafrost microbial communities from Stordalen Mire near Abisko, Sweden - III_Palsa_N2_3 | ecosystem: Environmental > Terrestrial > Soil > Palsa > Peat permafrost | place: Sweden...
CCATACCTGAAGAAGCGGAGCACGACGAAGCATGCCGAAAGTGGTGGTTGCAAGAGATTGATGCGATTGCGAGTACTCACGGCTTGCTCGCGGAAGGTTCATGCCTACGTGAAGGTCGCGAATGCCACTGCATCCCCAGGTGCTGAACACTGCGCACTTGAGTATCAATAAAGCGTGATTGAAACGTATGCCGTCGGCTCACAAGGCCAGCGACTCCGTTTGCGTGAAAGCGCCGGTCACTTGCGAAAGCTGGGGGTTGCTTCACGGAGCAAAGCGTTTGCATATAGTCTCAAGACTGGTTTGGTGCAGCTCGATGAGATTTAGGCTCCGCATCGGTCCGAAACAAGAAATCGGGCTGCCTCCGGCTTACTAGCCTAAGTACCGAGCTCAGACCGCTCCTTGTTACTACAAATCAATTCGGCTTCTATCTCGCCGAATTGATCATCATCTCAAAACGACTTTGTGGGGTGTATTCAGTTTTTCGCCCGATCGGGGTGAAATATGAGGTGACCAATGGCCAATGTCTTTGTAGAACCTGAGCCGCGCGGTCGCGCCGACGGCACTCCTGTCTCGCACTACGTTCTCGAATACGCTCATGGTGAGCGGCTAACCTCGACCAACTACCGCACTCAACAGGAGGCTATAGAGGATGCGCGAAACTTTGGGCACCGTCCGTTGATCGCCCGCGTCCGAAACACCGACAAGGGCAATCCGGACCATTGGCGTTCGCCATAGGCCTGGTAGGGCCGCCACAAGCTGCCCAGGAAAGTTTGCACGGGGTCTCTGCCTCAATCGGTTCTCGTGGCTATCGGCGATGAGAGGCGTATCGGTGTGCAGCCAGTGCGACTACTGGGGAACTCGAAGCCGCGTCAGGCAAGTTGACAACTATTTCCCTATCGAGAAAGTTAAGGGCGTTTACCTCCTCACTTAGCAAGCCCACCATCTGATTGGTAACGTGCAACAGTTCCCGCGGCTGATAGTCGCCTGCCTGAATATCGATCATGATATCGGCCATTCGTGATTCGCTGAGGACTGCTGTCGTTTCATTGGCGATGATGGCAGATTTCGTATTCTGCTCGGCATAGACACTGGAATAGTGACGCATCCGTTCGGCGTCGATCCAACCGGCGGATTGGTTCGCCACAGCGACGTCCCACGCTTCGTGGCGAAGGGTGGGCCAGCGAGCATCGAGATAGAACTCGCCACCGGTTGTTAAAAGGAAGTGCTGATCGATCACTGTCGCGGACGCATGATTCTTTAGGTCGCTTAAGAGGCTGGCACGAAGTTTTTCAAGCGACAACATTCGGTCTCGATCGTGGTCTCTGGCTTGATTGATCTCCACTGAGTTTTGGTGGATCTCTGCATCGATCCCAGCACTAGCCTCAGCAGCAGCTCGATCGTGGCGCGCATGCTCGATCCACGCCTCCAATGACAGCGCAGTAAGGATACTTAGTACGATCATCAAATAGTGTTTGGTAAAATCTTTCAGCGAATGAACGCTCGCTTCCGGTAGTTCGAAGTGCATCGGTGGGCTCTGAATAGTTAATGGAATTTGACCGGAGGGTAACCGATCAAGTGCGACGGTTGCAGTGCGGAAAGTTAGCATCCATTGAAACGGGAGCTGCCAGTGGGAAGCGGATATGGCCAAGATGCCGAGCAACAGTCCCGGCTTTAAAACTCCATCCTGAAAGTCGTCAAGCCTTATTTGGCCATGACGACTTTCGACCTCAAGTTCGTCCGCGGCAAGCGTCATCATCAATGGTCTAACCAAACCCGTGTTCGCCTAACGACTCATCGGCGCCTCCTTTTGTTTCGGTAAAAGACGAGCTGACCCATGATCGCCGTAAGCAAGATCATCGCATTGGAAACAACGAATACCCAGTTGTGAAGCATCAGACTGTAAACAAGAAAGAGGACGGATGCGCTCATTTGCCCCGCGAAGAGCCACCGACTAACGCCCACGTCACTATGAGTTCGGGCTTGGGCCCACACCTGTCGAAGCAACGTGACGATGAGAATAATCGAAGCCAGCCACCCGACAAGTGACGCCCACAGGTTCATATTTTTCTCCAGCGCACAGTCTGTTCCTCAAGGTCAAACCGAACAAAACTCCCTGGTAGCGTGACTATGCCGCACACTGTTCGGTCACCTCGATTTTATTCTGTTTCCGGCACGTTGCACCGACACCATCGAGTGCTTCGCGTTGCCAACCGATCTTGACCGAACCCTGGAAGTGGGACACCGACCTCCGATGTTGGGGCAGCGTGCGGCTTGTTTTGATGGAGCCTTCGATCGAGCTCACACGAGGGCGACTGTCGCGTTACGAGCCGCGACCGTCACCCGTCGTTCAAACTCGATAGGCTCAGCCGACATCGTTATTGCGGTCCCCGTTCAAAATGAAATCGACCGAATCGACGCTTGCATGCTTGCACTGTCTAATCAATGCGGCCACTCGCTGAATATCGAGGCCCTTTTTTTAGTCAACAACAGCGTGGATGGGACTGCTGAGCGGCTATGCCGTCAGTTGGACGCGTTGCCTATAGCAGCCACTGTTATTGACGTAGATCTACCTGCTGCGGAGCGCAGTGCCGGCCGTGCCCGTTGGCTCGCTAACCATGCGGCTCTGGATCTCATGCATGTGGACTGCGGAGTGCTGTTCATGACGGATGCGGATAGTCGCGTGCCGCCGGAATGGGTGGCTCGCTACACCCATTTGCTTAAAAACGGCTGGGATGCCGTCGCGGGGTCGGTCAATATCAGCCCAGACGACTGCGATCAAATCGTCCCGTCGCTCGATCAGCGCAATAACCTGGAAGGGCAGTACACCGTGTTGATCGACGAGCTTGAATCGCTCATCGACCCGGTGCCCCACGATCCCTGGCCCCGTCACTTCAATGCGTCCGGAGCGAATCTCGCCGTCAACGTGCGGGCGATCCGGCGCCTTCCTGATTTTCCCTCCATGACCTGCGGCGAAGACCGCGCGCTCGTTCGCGCCATGGAGGCACTCGATATGAAAGTGCGCCACGACACGCTGACTGCTGCCCACACGTCGGGCCGGCTGTTCGGCCGCGCCGCAGGCGGTATGGCCGATACCCTGCGACATCGCACTCACGTACCGGATTCGCTGTGCGATGAGCGGCTCGAATGCGCCGACCGTGCCTACCTTCGCGCATGGTTGCGTGCCACATGGCGCCGCTTACGTGGCAAGCCGAACCCGGCTCCAATGGAATCACTCGCCGTGGAACTCGGGATCCCGTTTGCCGTCGTCGCCGCTGCTGCTGATGTCGACACGTTTGGCGCGTCATGGCATATGTTGGAGGATGCCTCGCCACGACTAACTCGTCGTCCCATCGCGCCTGCACACCTACCTCTGGAAATTCAGCGCGCGACTGAACTTCTGCAAATGGTGCGGCGTGGCGTGCGGCCGGCGTGGCACGATCCCCAAGCGGAGATGAGCGCATGAGTGGCTTACCTGTCCTTATTCCGCAGGCCCTTCCGCAACCGCTAATGCAAGCGCTGGCGATGGTCGCCGGGGATCTGGCCCGTGCCGGTTGTGAGGACGATGAGACCGAGCGGTTTCCCGAGAAGGCAATAGCACTCCTGCGGCAGGCCGGCTGTCTCGCCGCGGTCCTACCCAAGGCTTGGGGCGGGCGATGCCTGGGCTGGCGAGCAACGTCCCGGACCATGCTGCTCGAAGTCCTGCAAGCGATCGGTGGCGTCCATCTGTCGGCGGCACGATTATTTGAAGGGCACGTCAACGCCTTTCAATTGCTGTGGACGTACGGGACCCCGGCGCAGTGCGATGCACTATGCAGCCATGTACGGGGTGGTGGACTGCTAGGTGTCTGGAATGCGCCTTCGCCACGTGGCGATTTGATTCTGACCGGAGATCCATCGGCCGGTTTCCGGCTCAAAGGTTCGAAAGCGTACGCCTCCGGCGCCGGCTACATTGAGCGACCACTGGTGACGGCAACGCACGCACAGCTGGGCATGGTCATGGTCTGGCCAAATAACGCCTACAGCACCGGGCCTGCCGCCGAGTGGCGCATGCAGGGCATGCGCGCCTCGACAACGCGTTCTGTCACGTTCGACTGCGCAATCCCTTCGGATCACGTCTTCGGCGCAGCAGACGACTATCACCGCCAACCGCTGTTCTCCGGCGGCGCCTGGCGCTTCCTCACCGCGCAGCTAGGGGCCGGGCGTGCCTTGCTTGAACTCATGCGCGCAACCCTGGTTCAACGGGCGCGCGCCGACGATCCCCATCAACGCGCGCGCATGGCGGAGGGTGCGGCAGCCATCGAGACCGCGCGACTATGGGTCGAACAAGCATCACGAGCTGCCTTCGATACCGATCTCGCCGGCCCCACCGTCGTCGCGCAAGTCAACATGGCGCGCATGGTGGTCGAGCGTCAGCTGCTCGACGTCCTGGAGATCGTCCAACGCTCCGTAGGATTGAGCGCTTTCTCAAGGACGAGTGAGCTGGAACGGATCGCCAGAGATCTGGCCACCTACTTGCGACAACCGGCGCCTGATAGTCTTCGCGACGCCATCGGCAAACACGCTTTCCAGGCCTCAGACCACCCGACTCCGGGCCTATCCGATGATCTCAAGCGCTGACTATCACAAGTCCTTGGAAAGTCTGCCACTGGCGACGTTCGAAGCGATGGTGGGTGATCGCGCCATTGTCGTGATCGCACCGCATCCGGACGACGAGAGCTTAGGCTGCGGTGGCCTGCTCGCCTGGGCTGCCAATCACGGCCGGCGCATCAAAGTCATCTTTCTTACGGACGGTGAGGGCTCGCACCCAGGATCGACCGCGATTCCCCCACTCCTGCTCGCCAAGATCAGAATACGGGAAGGGCGATTGGCCGCCACCCATTTGGGCGTCGTCAATAGCAGTCTGGAGTTCATGCATCTCCCGGACGGGTCACTGCCCACGATGAATGAAGAGACGGCCACGACGGTTGCCGAACAGCTGCGAACAACAATCGAGCAACTCGCTCCGTGCGTGGTATTTGTCACGGCGTCCACCGATCCACATGGTGATCATCAGCGCGCCTACGAGCTCGCTGCAATAGCGGTGCACGACCTGGTTGATTGCCCACTCTTTGCGTATCCGATATGGAGCTGGGTCCTGCCAGAAGGTTCGGAGCTGCCCGAGCCCTGCGGTCACCGCGTAGACATCAGCGGGTTACGAGAGAAAAAGGCCGATGCGATCGCCGCACACGCCAGCCAGCACGGTCAGGTCGTACGTGACTCGGCGGCGCCCTTCGTGTTGCCCAAGCTGCTCCTCGAACGGCTCAACAGCGGCTACGAGATTTACCTTGACGCCTGACTTCGACGAAAAATATTTCGATACCCTCTACACGGCGAATCCCGATCCATGGGGGTACACAAGCAGCCCCTATGAGGCGCGAAAGTATGCCGCGACCATCGGGGTGCTACCCAACGCCACGTATCGCCATGCGCTAGAGCTTGGATGCTCTATCGGTGTGCTGACGGCACGTCTGGCCAAGATTTGCAACGTACTCACCGCCGTGGACACCAGTCAACGCGCACTGGCAGACGCCCGTCGGCGTTGCCCTGATCCCCATGTCACGTTTGTGCATGCACATGTGCCCGAAGGTGACTGGGGCACCGGATTCGACCTGCTCGTGCTATCCGAGATCCTCTATTACCTGCAGCCCGAGGCGATTCAACGCCTCGCCAAACGACTGGTGCATCAGGCGGATAGAGGGGCCCATGTCGTTCTCGTGCACTGGACTGGCAAGACGAATTACCCCTTAACTGCCGACGAGGCGACCGCATTGTTGCGGTCGTCGTTGCCGGTCTCGGTGCTTGACGAAGTCACTCAGCCCAAATATCGCCTTGACCTGTGGCGATTCCATTGAAGCTCGGGCTCTCAAACTTAGTTACCGCGCCGCAGGTGATTCGCGTCGCGTTGCCCCACTAACCGTTTTTCGTTCTCTCACCCCCGGAGGTGTCTCATGCAAGCGTTGACCTACCACGGTTCCAAAGATGTGCGTGTCGAGTCCGTTGCCGATCCTTCTCTGGTGGCAGACGACGACATCGTCTTGCGAGTAACCGCTACGGCCATCTGCGGATCGGACTTGCATCTCTATCGCGGCAAGATCCCCGAGGTCAAAGAGGGTGACATTCTCGGGCATGAATTCATGGGTATCGTCGAAGACGCCGGCAAAGGGGTCACGGCAGTGAAGAAAGGCGACCGGGTCGTTATCCCGTTCGTGATTGCCTGCGGGGAATGTTTCTTCTGCGCCAAGGAGCTTTATGGCGCGTGCGAGACCACTAACCCGGATCACGGTGCCGCGCTGAAGCACAAGAATCTGATCACGCCACCGGCCGCGCTGTTCGGCTATAGCCACCTCTACGGCGGCGTCCCTGGGGGTCAAGCCGAACTCGTCCGCGTGCCGAAAGCGAATGTGGGGCCGTTCGCGGTCCCGGGGAGCTTGGCCGATGAACAGGTCCTCTTCCTCAGCGACATACTCCCCACCGGTTACCAAGCCGCATTAAACGCTGAAATCACTCAGGGATCGTCTGTGGCGATCTTCGGCGCGGGCCCTGTCGGTCTCATGAGCGCGGCGTGCGCGCGCATGCTGGGCGCCGAGCAAATTTTCATGATTGACAACGCGGAGTATCGGCTGGCGTTTGCTGAGGCGACCTACGGGATCATTCCCATCAATTTCGATGACGTCGACCCGTCAGAACAGATCCTGTCGTTGACACAAGGTCGGGGCGTTGATGCAAGCATCGATGCCGTAGGCTTTGAAGCCAAAGGAAGCACGGGGGATCAGATTCTGACGACGATCAAGGCCGAGACCAGCTCTGGTGCGTCATTGCGTCAATGCATTGCGGCCACACGTCGCGGCGGCATCGTCAGCGGGCCAGGTGTGTATGCGGGATTCGTTCACGCATTCCTGATCGGTGACGCGTTCGATAAGGGGCTATCGTTCCGAATGGGTCAAACCCACGTTCAGAAGTACCTGCCGGAACTGTTGCACTACATAGAAAACGGCGACCTCAGGCCTGAGGCCATCATCTCTCACCGAATGAAGCTGGCGGATGCCGCCGAAGGATATAAGACTTTCAATGAGCAACAGGACGGTTGTCGGAAAGTCGTGCTCACGCCGTAGTCCAGTGCCTTAGGGCGCCAGCGATGGACACTTGAAGGCATGGCCTAGTCCGTCTGCCTTTAGCTTGAGGTGATGCGCCGTCGCTGCCACGTGCCCCACTGGTTGGCTACGGCATTTTTTCGTCATGACCGGTCTAGGTCCACCGTTGCGCCAAAGCACCAGACGCCTGTTTCCGTCGCCACCACACATATCGACCAAGCCGGTGCACTGTTTTTTAACTCCGAGATCTCCCATGAGCTCAAAGTATCCCACTCCGAAACGTCGCTCTCCGCTACTGGCCGAGAGGAAAAAACTGAAAATGGCCCGCTCTGCCCATGCCTACGTGCGAGGTAACACCGTCCAGTTTTACGAATGGTTGGTGGCGGTCGATCGGACGTTGCCCAAGGGGCCGGACGTGTGGATTTGCGGGGACTGCCACGTGAGCAACATCGGCCCCGTGGCCGACACCGATGGACAGGTGGACATTCAGATTCGCGATCTGGACCAAACGGTGGTGGGCAATCCGGCGCACGACATCATCCGACTGGCCGTTTCACTGGCGATGGCGGCGCGCGGCTCCGATCTCCCTGGTGTGATCACAGCGAAGATGGTTGAACAGGTGATCGTGGGCTACGAAGAAGCATTAACGAGCAAGGTAGGACATCAGAAGAAACGCTCCGGTGCCCGCGAACGTCCAAAGCCCGTCCGATATGTCATGCGACGCGCCATGAAGCGAAAATGGAAACATCTAGCTGCAGAACGCATCGAAGGAATTGAGCCCAATATCCCTTTGTCGAAAAAATACTGGCCAATTTCCAGTTCCGAGCGCAAGGAGCTTAAGGCGCTCGTGGCGACCGAACAAGTTCGCGAGCTCGCCACGTCGCTCAGCCTGCGCAGCCACGCAGACCAGGTCGAAATGCTCGACGCAGCCTACTGGGTGAAAGGCTGCAGCTCCCTGGGCCATCTGCGCTATGCCGTTTTGCTGAGAGTCGGACACTCCAAGGACCCCGAAAGCAGCCTGTGCCTGATTGACGTCAAAGAGGCAGCGCAAGCCGCCGCACCGCGATCGAAGACCGCAAGGACGCCCAAAGACGATGCGCAACGGATCGTGGAAGGTGCGCGGCACCTGTCGCCACATTTGGGCGATCGGATGCTACCGGCCCACATCCAAGGCAAACCCGTGTTCGTACGCGAGCTCTTGCCGCAGGATCTGAAGTTGGATCTCGAACATCTAAGCCAGGAAGAGGCGATGGAAGTCGCCGGATACTTGGGCAATGTGGTCGGCCGCTCGCACGCGGCGCAGCTGGACGGTAACGGGCGAAAACGCTGGCTAGCCGAGCTGGCCAAAAATCGATCGAAGAATTTGGAAGCACCTTCCTGGCTTTGGCGCAGCGTTGTCGAGCTGGTACAGGCCCATGAGGGAGGTTATTTGGAACACTGCCGGCGCTTCGCGAATGAAACAGAGTGACATTCTTTATGCAGAAAACCGCTTTGAACCGCTTCGCGAAAGCCTCGGAACTCATCGTCTGTGGATACGCAAAATACTCTTTTATCAAAATGAAAGGCGACTACGTTCTTTCATAAATCTGCGCGCTGCCTCATGAAAAAGTCTTCCGAACTCCTTGAATCAACCGCAAACGATGGCTTCATCCATGTTCGCGGTGCGCGCGAACATAACCTAAAGAACGTCGACGTCGTCATACCGCGTGACGCCTTGGTCGTGTTCTCGGGAATCTCGGGCTCGGGAAAGTCCTCTCTGGCTTTCGGTACCCTTTACGCCGAAGCGCAACGGCGTTACTTCGAATCCGTGGCGCCATACGCGCGGCGCCTGATCGACCAGGTCGGCGTGCCCGACGTACACGAAATCGAAGGATTGCCACCGGCTGTTGCCCTTCAGCAGCATCGAGGTACACCAGGAACGCGCTCTTCTGTGGGCAGCGTGACCACGCTGTCCAGTTTTGTGCGCATGCTCTACTCGCGCGCCGGAACCTACCCAGCAACGCAGCCAATGCTGTATGCAGAGGATTTCTCGCCCAATACCCCGCAGGGCGCTTGCCCCAATTGCCACGGTCTCGGCCGAATCTATGAAGTCACCGAACAGTCGATGGTCCCTGATCCCTCGCTGACAATTCGCGAACGGGCCATCGCCTCGTGGCCACCGGCATGGCATGGACAAAACTTGCGCGACATCCTGGTAACGCTGGGTTACGACGTGGACGTTCCGTGGCGCGACCTGCCGAAGAAGCAGCGGAACTGGATCCTTTTTACCGAAGAACAGCCCACCGCACCTGTGTATGCGGGCTTCACTCCGGCGGAAACACGTGCTGCGCTGAAACGCAAGACCGAGCCGAGCTACCAAGGCACGTTTATGGGCGCACGTCGCTACGTACTGCACACGTTTGCGACAACGCAAAGTGCGCTAATGAAAAAGCGTGTAGCTCGCTACATGATCGGTAGCCTATGTCCCGTATGCAATGGCAAGCGACTGAAACGTGAGGCGCTATCGGTTACCTTTGCTGGCGTCGATATCGGTTCGCTGTCCGCTATGTCGTTCGATCGACTGGCCGTCGTGCTTCGCCCGGCTGCAGAGGGCCGTTTTGACATGCTTGGGGCCGGAGGGCGCACGCAAAGTCGGGTAACGGGTAAACGGGACATGGCCCGGCGCGTCGCGGCCGGCGGCTCCGCACACGAAGGCTCGTCCGACGTGCGACGCACGCCAAACTTGTCGGAAGAAAAGCGGATCGCCGCACAGCGCATTGCCCAAGATCTACTCGCGCGGATTGGCACGCTACAAGCGTTGGGCCTGGGTTACCTATCAATGGACCGCAGCAGTCCGACGTTGTCCCCCGGTGAGTTGCAACGCCTTCGCCTAGCCACACAGATTCGCTCCAACCTGTTCGGCGTGGTCTATGTTCTCGATGAGCCTTCCGCGGGCCTCCATCCGGCCGATGGCGACGCGTTGTTCGCCGCGCTGGAGCAGCTAAAACGCTCGGGCAATTCAATCTTCGTCGTCGAACACGACCTCGATATGATGCGACGCGCTGACTGGCTGGTGGACGTTGGCCCCGATGCGGGCGAACGCGGTGGTCAGGTGCTTTACAGCGGTCCGCCAGTAGGGTTGGCCAACGTGCCTGAATCACACACGGCCCGTTATATGTTCGACCGCCAGCACGCGGACCATGGTAAACCACGCGAACCGAGCGGATGGCTCGAACTGCGCAACGTAACCCGCAACAATCTGAAAGGTCTGGACGCGCGGTTCCCGTTAGGCGTCTTCACGACTATCACTGGAGTGTCCGGGTCCGGGAAGTCCACCCTGGTCAGCCAAACCTTGGTCGAGCTAGTCGGCGAGCACCTCGGACACGAGCCGCAAGCGATTGAAGAAGACAGCGACGAATTGGAGCCGAACCTAGCTGGCGAAAGCGGCGGGCATATTTATTCAGGCATGGAAGCCATCACGCGCCTGGTTCGCGTTGACCAGAGGCCGATCGGACGCACGCCGCGGTCAAACCTTGCGACGTATACAGGCCTGTTCGATCACGTGCGCAAACTGTTCGCGGCCACGAAGACAGCGAAAGCCAAACGCTACGACGCCGGGCGCTTCTCGTTTAATGTCGCTAAGGGCCGCTGCGCCACCTGCGAGGGCGAAGGTTTCGTCAGCGTCGAGCTGCTCTTCATGCCGAGCGTTTATGCGCCGTGCCCCACCTGTCACGGCGCGCGATACAACGAGTCGACACTGAAAATTACCTGGAATGGCCGCAATATCGCCGAGGTGCTGCGCATGACCGTTGAGGAGGCGTGCGCTTTTTTTGCAGGTGAGCCGAACGTGCTTAAGCCACTGCTTCTTCTGGACGACATCGGCCTCGGTTATCTCCGATTGGGCCAACCTGCGACTGAGTTGTCAGGTGGCGAGGCACAACGAATCAAGTTGGCCACAGAGCTACAACGTATCCAACGCGGGAGCAGCCTCTACGTGCTCGACGAACCCACGACGGGGCTGCACCCTGCCGATGTGGACAAACTCGTCGCGCAATTGCAGGGGTTAGTGGATGCTGGCAATACCGTCATCGTCGTCGAACATGAGATGCGTGTCGTAGCGGGTAGCGACTGGGTCATCGATATGGGGCCCGGCGCCGGTGAGGACGGGGGGCAGATTGTGGCAAGCGGGCTGCCGAAGACGGTGGCAAGAACAGCCGGAAGTCGAACGGCTCCGTATCTGGCGAAGGTACTGCGTTAAGGACCCGACCGATAGCGTCTACTCTCTAAGGAGCTTCTCGTGGCGCGGACGGCCGTAACGGGAAGCGTTCGCACGATGTCTCCTTACAGGGCTTCGCGTGTTGCGGTCTCACGGTTCGACGACAGAAAGAACGTGATGCTTGCGCATCTTTTTGCGAGCAAGGACCTACGCATGGCTGCCACCGCACCCACCGGGAAGTTCGTATTCCTCCGCCGGCTGAGCGCGGGGCTGATTACCGGCGCCGCGGACGACGACCCCAGCGGCATCGCGACCTATTCCCAGGTCGGTGCCGCGTATGGCTACGCCACGATTTGGAGCCTTGTCATGGCCATGCCGTTGATGATCGCCATTCAGGCGATTAGCGCACGCATCGGTCGAGCGTCGGGCAAGGGCATTGCCGACAACATGCGGACGCATTACTGGCAAGGCTGGGCATACATGCTTGTGGCGGCAGTGGTGATCGCTAATGTCATTAACTTGGCCGCGGACATCGGCGCCATGGGTGCCGCGCTCAAGCTCCTGATCGGTGGCCCGGCCTTGGCGTACACCACGCTGTTCGCCGTAGTTTCCCTGTTGTTGCAAATGTTCGTTCCGTTCTCGAAGTATTCGCCCATTCTCAAAGTGCTGTGTCTCAGCCTTTTCACCTACGTCGCCACCGTTTTTATTGTGCACGTCCCCTGGGCCGAAGTGGCCAAAGGGATCGTGATCCCGAAAGCGACGTTCGACACGAAATACGCAGTGGCCATCGTCGCCATTTTGGGCACTACGATCAGCCCCTTTCTTTTTATCTGGCAGGCGGCGCAGGAAGTCGAAGAGATCAGGGAGCAAGACAATCCGCGCGAACCGCTAAAACACAAACCATCGCAAGGCCCGGACGCCATCAAGCGCATCGGCATCGATACCGTTTCAGGCATGGTGTTCTCCAACATTGTGGCCGGTTTCATTATCTTGACCGCGGCCATCGTGCTTCATGCACACGGTAAGACGGACATTCAAACCTCCGCCCAGGCCGCTGAGGCGTTGCGCCCGGTCGCCGGTAAATTCGCGTTCGCGCTGTTCTCCGCGGGCATGATCGGAACGGGCCTCCTGTGCGTGCCCATACTGGCTG
>Ga0302314_10016482_pt1 | contig 12475 bp, 13 predicted proteins | sample III_Palsa_N2_3_FD_200533 | JGI IMG/M metagenome (GOLD analysis project Ga0302314, IMG submission 200533) | Peat permafrost microbial communities from Stordalen Mire near Abisko, Sweden - III_Palsa_N2_3 | ecosystem: Environmental > Terrestrial > Soil > Palsa > Peat permafrost | place: Sweden...
GGTGGACGCCGCGATCGAGCGCACGGGCAGCCTGCACGGAGCGGTGGAGAGCTTCGACGGGCCGGGCCGCCGCATGCACCCGATCGAGATCAGGCCGATCGGCCCGGTCTGGGAGCTGATCGCCCACCTGCACCTCGGCGACCCCGCGGGGCCCGTCGACAGCTGGCGCCCCTGGCGGCGGCGGCGGGAGCTGGAGCGCCAGCTGCACGACCTCTCGGCCCGCATCGCCATGGTCGGGCTGGACGCCCCGGTGGACGAACTCAGCCCCGAGACGGTCTGAGCCGGCGCTCAGTCGATGCGCCCCTTTTCCGGCGCGACATCGGCGTTTCGGCCGACCCCGATCATGAACTGCGTCGACGCTCTGGCTGATCGCCAAGATTAAACGTCGCCTTCCCGGCCGCAATCCCAGATTGCGTCAAGGATTCGACAGGCGGCCGCCCAAGACGGTGAAACCGTCTCCAGGAACCACGCGCAGTTCAGTATTGCCAAGCTTGTGATTTTACTTCACGGTCGCTCGACTTGCCGCCGCGGACCAGTAGAGCCCGCCATGTCGCCTGCATCACGGGTCGACCGAGCAAGCAGTTCCCCGCGTAAAGCCACAAAATCAGATCAGGAAAAGACCATGAAGGCGTTTCTACTCGGGCTGGCCATCCTCACGACCGCGGGCGGCGCCGTCGCCCATGCGCAGACCAGCCCGTTCGCCGGCGTCTGGAAGATGGACCCCGCGAAGAGCAAGTTCACGGGCGACACCCTGACCTACACCAAGACCGCGACCGGCTTCAAATTCTCCAACGGCGGGCCGGTGGCCTATGCGTTCGCCATCGACGGCAAGGACTATCCGATCATGGCGGGCCGCACCACGGCCTGGACCAAGGCCGGACCGGGGGCCTGGGACGTGATGTTCAAGCTGAACGGCAAGGTCATGACCAAGGCGCACCGGGTGCTGTCGGCCGACGGCAAGACCCTGACGAGCACCTACGTGGAGAGCCGCGCCGACGGCACCAGCACCACGGAGAAGGACGTCTACCAGCGCGTCTCCGGCACGGAGGGGCTGGCGGGCGAGTGGAAGGACGTGAAGGCCGACGTGGCCGACGACACGATGAAGATCACCGTGCCTGCGCCGGGCGCGTTCAAGCTGGAGGATCCGACCGACAAGGTGGTGATCGTGGGCAAGACGGACGGCTCGCCCGTGTCGCTGACCGGCCCGACCATCCCGCCCGGCGCCGCCGCCACCTACAAGGCGGTCGGCCCCACAACCTGGGCCTACACGCGCCTGCTCAACGGCAAGCTCTTCTCCAAGGGCGAGCTGACCGTTCTGCCCGGCGGCAAGACGCTCACCGATTCCAGCTGGATCGCCGGCAAGGAATCGGAAAAGAGCGTCGCCGTCTACGTCAAGCAATAGGCCGGGCGACGCCTGAGGGCGAAGCGGCGGCGCGCGGCTGCGCCGCCGCCTGAACGCGCGTTCAGAATTTCTCTCTCCCCTCGGGGCGGGCGGGCGTCGATAACGGCGTGGACGCTGAGCGAAGCGGCGGGCCGGGATGGTCGGCGGGCGGGCCCGCGCGGGCGGATCCCCGTCGCGCCGCCAGCGCCCGGGAGATGCGCCCATGCCCAACGCCGATCCCCTGAGACTGTTCTGGTTCCTGCCGACGGCGGGGGACGGGCCCCGCCCCGGCGCGCAGGAGGGCTGGCGGCCCGCCGAGTTCGACTACCTGCAGCAGATCGCCCAGGCGTCGGACCGGCTGGGGTTCAAGGGCGTGCTGCTCCCCACAGGCCCCGCCCTCGGGATCGCGCAGAAGCCGCGCGATCCCGACACCGTCGGTCGCGACTTCGTCGACAGCCGGCTGGTGCGCTCCAGCTGATCCGGCTAAAGCGGCGCCCGCGCGACCTGGGGCGCCGGATCGACGGCGGTCGGTCCCGCACGCCGCCATGAGCGCCTGTTTGAACGACGTTGGACGACCGGAGGGCCGAGCATGAAGTCCGGGCGCCAGACCGTGGCGATCGTCGGGGCGGGGTTCAGCGGCCTCCTGACCGCGCTCCACCTCCTGTCGAGGTCCGACGGGCCGAACGTACGCCTGATCGAGCGGCGGGGCGCCTTCGCTCGGGGCGCGGCCTACTCCACCTTCGACGAGGACCATCTCCTGAACGTGCGCGCCTCCAACATGAGCGCCTTTCCGGACCAGCCGGACCACTTCGTCGACTGGCTGGCCCGCTGCGGCGCGCCCGCCCGCCGCACCCTGTTCGTGCGCCGCCAACAGTACGGCGACTATCTTCAGGCCCTGATCCAGCAGGCCGTCGAGACCTCGCCCGCCGGCCGCTTCCTGCTGGAGCCGGACGCCGCGGTGGATGTCGCGCCCGAGGGCGACGGCTGGCGGGTCTCGCTGGCCATGGGCCGGTCCATCACGGCCGACGTGGTGGTGCTCGCCGTCGGCAACCTGCCGCCCGGCGACCTGCCGGGCTTCACCGCCGAGGCCCTGGCCTCGCCCGCCTATGTCGCCGACCCGTGGCGGCTGGACCCCGGGCGCGTCCCGCAGACCGGGACGGCGCTCCTGATCGGCTCTGGCCTGACCATGGTGGACGTGGCCCTGCACCTGGCCAAGCTCAGCCCCGAGCTGCAGATCCTCGCCCTCTCGCGGCGGGGTCTGCTGCCGCGGCGACACCTCGGCGAAGGGCCGGCGCCCCTCCAGCGCGCAACACCCGAAGGCGCAAGCCCGCTCGCCCTGCTCCAGCTGTTGCGGCGGGGCGCGCAAGACGACGATTGGCGCGCCGTCCTCGACGGTCTTCGCCCGCACGTCCACGCCGTCTGGCGCGGATGGTCGGTGGCGGAGCGCCGGCGCTTCCTGCGGCACGCCCGGCCCTGGTGGGACGTGCATCGCCACCGGCTCTCGCCCCCCGTGGCGCAGAAGCTCGATCACCTGCTGGCGTGCGGCCAGCTGAAGAGCGCCGCCGGGCGCATCCACGCTGTGGACCTTGTCGACGGCGCGTTACAGGTGGTCTGGTCGCCGCGCGGCGCGCCGGAGCGGCTTCGGACAGGGGCGTCCCTGGTGATCAACTGCGCCGGTCCGAACGGCGATCCGATGAAGAGCGCCGACCCGCTCCTGTCCAGCCTCGCGAGCCGGGGCCTGGTGCGCCCGGACCCCTGCCGGCTCGGCCTGGACGTCGACGCCGACGCCCGGCTGATCGGCGCGTCCGGCGAGCCGAACCCGACCCTGTTCGCCGTCGGACCGATCACGCGGGGAAGCCTCTGGGAGATCACCTCGGTTCCCGACATCCGGGTCCAGGCTGCGGCGTGCGGCCGTCTGATCGCCAACGCTCTGGCGGTCACGCCGGCGAGGTGACCGGCGCCCTCACCCGGAAGTCGGCCACCAGGGGCAGGTGGTCGGAGGCGAGCTTCATCAGGGCGCCGTCCGGGGCGTGCATGTTGGCGACCTCGATCGAGGGGCTGATGAACATGTGGTCGATGCGGATCATGGGAAAGCGGGAGGGGAAGGTCAGGGCCCCGCCCCTGACCCCCGCCGCGCGCCGGGCGTCGCGCAGCCTGCCCGCCAGCATCTTGTAGGCGGCGTAGCGGGGGGTGGCGTTGAAGTCGCCGAGCAGGATCATGGGGTCGGCGCACCGCGGGTGGCCGAGCCATTCGCCGCCGAGCAGGTGCTGGGCCTGCGCCCGCTGTTCCAGCGGCACGAGGCCGAGGTGGGTGTTGACGATCTGCACCGTCCGGCCCTCCGCCGTGGTCACCTCCACCCAGAGGGCGCCGCGGGGCTCCAGCCCCTTCAGCCGCGGCGGGCAGGGCAGGGGGCCGGTCTTCACCAGCTTCACCGGCAGGGCGGTGAGGATGGCGTCGCCGTAGCGCTCCTCCTCCACGTTCACCGCGGCGTTGAAATGAAAGCCCATGCCCAGCCGCTCGGCGATGGCGTGGGCCTGGTCCACATGCCCCGAGCGGCGGCGGCCCACGTCCACCTCCTGCAGGGCGATGATGTCGGGGCGGGACTGGGCGATCACCTCGGCCACGCGGCCCACGTCCAGCTTGCCGTCCACGCCCTTGCAGCTGTGGACGTTGTAGGTGAGGATCCGGGTCATCGAGGCATCTTGGGCATCTGGCCGATCATAACGGTTCTGCTCGCAAAGGAACGCCTGAACCGCCAGAATGGCGCGTGCCCCAGAACGCCCTCGACCTGACCCTGCTGCTGATCGCCGTGCTGATGATCGCGGCGGTGTTCGCGGGATCGCTCACCAGCCGATTCGGCCTGCCCGCCCTGATCGGCTTTCTGGCGCTCGGCATGGCGGCGGGGGTGGACGGGCTCGGCGTGCCATTCAACGACTACGCCGTCTCCAAGGACGTGGGCGTCGCCTGCCTGATCCTGATCCTCTTCTCCGGCGGCATGGAGACGCCGTGGAGGCGGGTGCGGGCCGTGCTGGCGCCGGTGGCCCTCTTGGCCACGCTCGGGGTGCTGGTCTCCGCCGCGGTGGTGGCCGGCCTCACCGTCTATGTCTTCCACAAGACCCTCGCGGAGGGCGCGCTGCTCGGCGCCATCATCTCGGCGACGGACGCGGCGGCGGTGTTCGCGGTGATCAAGGCGTCGGGCGTGGCCCTGCGGGAGGATGTGAAGACCCTGATCGAGGTGGAGTCCGGCTCCAACGACCCCACCGCCGCCTTCCTGGTGCTGGCGGCGACGGCGGTGCTGGCCAGGCCGGGCGGAAGCCTCTTGCACCTGGCGCCCGACTTCTTCATCGAGACGGCGGTGGGGCTCGGCGTCGGCTGCGCGGTGGGGTTCGGGCTGGTGATCGCCATGCGGCGGGCGCGGGTGGCGACGCTGGGCCTCGCAGGCGTGCTGGCCACCGCGGCGGCCATCCTCGCCTACGCCCTGGCCGCGCTCCTGAAGGGCAACGGCTTCTTCGCCGCCTACGCCGCGGGCATCGTCGCGGGCACCCTGGCCTTCAGGCACAAGCGCGGCGTGCTGCAGTTCCAGGACGGGATCGCCTGGCTGGCCCAGGTGACCATGTTCCTGACGCTGGGCCTCCTGGTGAACCCGCACAAGCTGCCCGGCGTGGCGGTGGAGGGCGTCGTCACCACCGCCATCCTGATGTTCGTGGCGCGACCGGTCAGCGTCTTCCTCTGCCTTCTGCCGTTCGGGCAGTTCGACTGGCGCGCCAAGCTGTTCGTGGGCTGGGGCGGGCTGCGGGGCGCGGCGCCCATCGTGCTGTCGATCTTCCCCATGCTGGCCCACGTGCCGGGTTCCAAGGAGGTGTTCAACATCGTCTTCTTCGTGGTGCTGCTGGCCAGCGTGGTGCAGGGCCCGACCCTGGGCTGGCTGGCGCGGCGGCTGAAGCTGGACGAGCGGATCGGGTAGGGGTTCAGTTCCCGCTGTTGTCCGCGTGTTCGCGGGCGTGCTCGGCGGCGCGGTGGGCGGCGGCGTCGGTCTTGTGGCCGGCGGTGTCCAGGGCGTGGCCCGCATCGGCGGCGGCGTCGCCGGTGGCGTCGGCCAGCTTGGCCACCCCCTCGTCGGCCTTGGCGCCGAGGTGCTCCAGCTGCGGCTTGGCGGCCTCGGCCTCGTGGTTCAGGGCCGCGCCCGTCTCCTTGGCGGCGGCGGTGAGGTCCGAGCCCGCCTGCTTCAGCTCATGGGACGCGGTCTGGTCGGCCTGGCTGGAGGCATGCTGGTCGCAGGCCGACAGGGAGAAGCTCATCGCCATCCCGGCCATCACCGCCAGCGAGACGCCGATCGCCGGGCGCCGCATGGGCGGGGTCGGGAGCGAGGTCAGGCGGGTGCGGGTCTTCACGAGGGCGATGAGGGTCGACATGGCGGCGCGTCCGTTCCGGGTTCGCGATCACAACCGCTGCGCAAGGCTTAGGTTCCCGCCAAGCTTGCCCGAATCCGCCGCGCCCGGGTCCTGTCTAGGCCTTGGGCTTGTAGATCTGGTCGAACACGCCGCCGTCGGCGAAGTGGGTCTGCTGCACCTTGGTCCAGCCGCCAAGGTCGCGAATGCTGAACATCGGGATGTTGGGGAACTGGCGGGCGTATTTGGCGTAGATGGCCTTCACGCGCGGCCGATAGAAATTCTTGGCGATCACCTCCTGGCCCGGCAGGCTGTAGAGCCCCTCCAGATAGGCCTGGGAGACGGCGCGGGTGCCGCGGTGGTCCACCACCTTGTCCACCACCGAGACCGGCGGCTCCGCCAGGATGGAGGAGGGCGGGGTGACGATCTCCACCTTGTCGCGGCCGAGCTCGTCGAGCGCCAGCCACGCCTCGTTCTCCCAGGAGAGCAGCACGTCGCCGAGGCCGCGCTGGGCGAAGGTGGTGGTCGAGCCCCGCGCGCCGGAATCCAGCACCGGCACCTGACCGTAGACCTGGGCCAGGAAGGCCCGCGCCTTGGCGTCGGTCCCGCCGGGCTGGCGCAGGGCGTAGCCGTAGACCGCCAGATAGCTCCAGCGCGCGCCGCCGGAGGTCTTGGGGTTGGGGGTGATGATCTGCACGCCGGGGCGGGCGAGGTCGGCCCAGTCGTGGATGCCCTTCGGATTGCCCTTCCTGACCAGGAAGACGATGGTCGAGGTGTAGGGGGTGGAGTTGTCGGGCAGGCGGCCCTGCCAGTTGGCGGGCAACAGCTTGGCCTTGGCGGCGATCTCGTCGATGTCGCCGGCGAGGCCGAGGGTCACCACGTCGGCCTGCAGGCCGTTGATGACGGACAGGGCCTGCTTGCCCGACCCGCCGTGGCTCTGCTGGATGGTCACGTCCTGGCCGGTCTTGTGCTTCCAGTTGCCGGCGAACAGGGCGTTGTAGGCCTTGTAGAGCTCCCGCGTCGGGTCGTAGCTGACGTTCAGGATGGTCACCGGCGCCTTGCCCTGCGCCAGGGCCGCGCCCGCCGCGGTGGAGGCGATCAGCCCCGCGCCGCCGATCAGCGCCGCGCGCCGCGATAGATCCGTCGTCATCTCAAGTCTCCCAGCTCCGCCCCCAGCAAACGACAGGCGGGCGGGGGAAGGAAGCCGAAATATGCGCCGATCACGATCAGTTTTTCTATTGTCGAGCTGGGGCGCTGACGCCTGTCGCGCCTGCGCCCCGAAAATCAGCGCTAGAAACTGTCGCAAATCGGCGCGACGACTTGGCCGATCACTGGAGCTTTGAATATGGCGACGTCACCCCGCTCCGTGGGCGCATTCCTGAACCTCAGCCGCAAGGGGCGCGACAGCCGCCCCGCAGGCCCCGCGCCCGTGCTCGCGCCGGGGGACGTGCCCCACGCCGCGGCGCTGGAGGCGCTGACCGATCCCCTGATGCTGGTCTCCGGCGAGCATTCCGACGACCTGACCGGGCGGCGCATCGTCTTCGCCAACGGCGCGGCGCGGGAGCTGTTCCGCCTGCCGCCATCCCTGCCCGAGGACGGGGCCCGGCTGGTCTCGGCGCTCCGCAATCCGCAGGTGCTGGAGGCCATCGACGAGAGCCTGTTCGGCGCGGTGGCGCGCGAGGCCTTCTACGAGCCGCGCGGGGTGCAGGAGCGCATCTGGCGGGTGCGCACCTCGCCCCTGGCCAGCGCCACCAGCACGCGCCTGGCCCTGGTCCACTTCCGCGACGAGACCGACTCGCGCCGGGCGGAGAAGTCCCGGGTCGACTTCCTCGCCAACGCCAGCCACGAGCTGCGCACCCCGCTGGCCTCCCTCTCCGGCTTCATCGAGACCCTGCGCGGCCACGCCCGCGACGACCCGGAGGCGCGCGAACAGTTCCTGCGCATCATGACCGTGCAGGCCGAGCGGATGAGCCGGCTGATCGACGACCTGATGTCCCTGTCGCGGATCGAGCTGAACGAGCACGTGCCGCCGTCGGGCTCCTGCGACCTGGCCCTGGCGGTGATCGACGTGGTGGACACCCTGAAGCCCATGACGGCGCAGAAGACCGTCAGCCTCGACCTCAACCTGCCCGAGCGCGGCGCGGCGGAGGTGACGGGCGATCGCCACCAGATCCTGCAGGTGGCGCAGAACCTGCTCGACAACGCCCTGAAATATTCCGCGCCGGGCGGCGTGGTGCGGGTGGAGGTGATGACCGACCTCACCGCCGCGGAGGCCGCCACCGCCGCCTCCAGCCCCTTTTCGAGCGTGGCCGGCGCGGGGCGGCTGTCGCTGCTGACGCCCGACCGCTCCCGCGACGACCTGCGCTACGTCATGGTGCGCATCTCCGACGCCGGCCCCGGCATGGCGCGCGAGCACCTGCCCCGCCTCGCCGAGCGCTTCTACAGGGTGGAGGGCCAGAAGAGCGGCGAGCGGCTCGGCACCGGCCTCGGCCTCGCCATCGTCAAGCACGTCATGAACCGCCACCGCGGCGGCCTGATCGTGGAGAGCGCGCAGGGCGTCGGCACGGCCTTCTCCGCCTACTTCCCGGCGGTCTGATCAAGAATTCCCGGCGGGCCGATCAACAACTGCTGCGTTGAAACAAAACTGTCATAAGATCGTCATGCGGGGTCCGCAGTTCGCAGGCAGGGTCCCGGCCTTCTCATAGCCGCTTCCTTTGGCGGCTAAGCGATTCGGTGATGTCATGAATGAACACACGCTCAAGTTCTTCGGCGAGGAGCTGGCCCAGCTGAAAGGCGAGGTCGCCCGCATGGGCGGGCTGGTGGAGGCGCAGGTCGCCGACGCGGTCGCGGCCGTGGCCGACCGGGACGTGGGCATCGCCCAGGCGGTGATCGGACGGGACGAAAAGATCGACGCCCTGCAGCGCGAGATCGAGAAGAAGGCCATCCGCATGATCGCCCTGCGCCAGCCGGTGGCGCAGGACCTGCGCCGCACGGTGGGGGCCATGAAGATGAGCATCAACCTGGAGCGCACCGGCGACTACGCCAAGAACATCGCCAAGCGCGCCCTGGTGATCGCCGAAGCCGACCCCATGACGCCCCTGACCCGCTCGGTGGAGCGCATGGGCAAGCTGGTGGTGCTGCGCCTGCGCGACGCGCTGGACGCCTACACCTCCGGCGATCTCGACCGCGCCATGGAGGTGTGGAACGCCGACGAGGAGGTGGACGAGCACTACAACTCGATGTTCCGCGAACTCCTCACCTACATGATGAGCGATCCGCGCACGATCTCGGCCTGCGCCCACCTGCTGTTCGTGGCCAAGAACCTGGAGCGGATCGGCGACTACGCCACCGGGGTGGCCGAGATCATCCACTACGAGGTCACCGGCGACGACATCGAGGGCGACCGGCCCAAGTGGAAGGGCGTCGGCGGCGAAGGAACCGCTGCATGACCCCATACGTCCTGGTGGTGGAGGACGAGGACGCCCTCGCCACCCTCCTGAAGTACAATCTCGACAAGGAAGGCCATCACGTCGGCGTCGCCTCCGACGGCGAGGAGGCGCTGATGATGATCGAGGAGCGCCAGCCGGACCTGGTGGTGCTCGACTGGATGCTGCCCAAGGTCTCGGGCATCGAGGTCTGCCGGCGCCTGCGCCAGAAGACCGAGACCCGCAACCTGCCCATCATCATGCTGACGGCGCGGGGCGAGGAGAGCGATCGCGTGCGCGGCCTCGACACCGGGGCGGACGACTACATCGTCAAGCCCTTCTCCATGTCGGAGCTGGCCGCCCGGGTGCGCGCGGTGCTGCGCCGCATCCGCCCCGGCCTGGCGGAGGACCGCATCCACAACGGCACCCTGGTCATCGACCGGGTGGCCCACCGGGTGAAGCGGGACGGCCGCGAGGTCCACCTCGGCCCCACCGAATTCCGCCTGCTGGACTATCTGATGCAGCACCCCGGCCGGGTCTTCTCCCGCGAGCAGCTGCTGGACGCCGTCTGGGGCGCGGACGTCTACGTGGAGGCCCGCACCGTGGACGTCCACATCGGACGGCTGAGGAAGGCGCTGAACAACGACAGCGAGATCGATCCCATCCGTACGGTGCGCTCGGCGGGCTATTCGCTGGAGGCTTGAGGCCGGCCTAGCTGTCCAGCAGGCCGGGGACGAAGATTTCCTCGATCGTGAAGCGGCGCTGGGTCAGCCCTTGTTCATGGTGGTAGCGCAGGATGGCGTCGAGGGCCGCGCGGTTGGCGCCGACGCCATAGGGCCACCAGTCCTCGCCCAGGAGCGCCTTGTTCTCGCCGATCAGCCTGGTCAGCCACGGCAGCATCATGGTCATGTTGTTGAAGGTCATGCCCTTCACATACTGCTCCGCCATTCCGTCCTTGGCCCGACAGAACCCCTGGTAGATCGCCCTGATCAGGTCGGGCTGTTCGTCGGCAAGCTCGCGCTTCACCACCACCGCATGCATGATCGGGAAGACGCCGGTGCGGCGATAATAGTCGCGCTCCACCGCCTCGTAGTCCTCGAACAGCCGGCCGACCCTGGGCGAGCCCTCCAGCACGCAGCGGGGCACGTCGGCCGCGATCAGGGCGTCGATCTCGCCGGCCTCCAGCATCTGGCCCAGGTCCACGTCCTTGCCGGCCCACTCCACCTCGACCCCCGCCGGCACGGGGTGGGGCACGAAGTCGATGGGATCCATGGGGAAGTCGATCCCGCCGACGATCCACCGGCTCTGCTCCGGCCTCACGCCGTAGTCGTCCGACAGGATGCCCTTGGGCATGACGCCGGCGTCGTGGCCGTAGAGGGCCAGCTCCCCGATCCGCTTGCCGGCGAGGTCCTGCGGGCGTTGGATGCCGCTGGCCTTGTTGATGTAGATGGCGCCGTGGCGGAACGACCGGACCGGGAAGACGGGTATGGCCAGGAAGGGCGACGCTCCGTCCTCGAACGTGCGCAGGAAATAGGTCATGCCCAGCTCCGAGACGTCGTAGGCCCGGTCCCGCACCATGGCCTCGAAGATTTCGGTGACGATGCGGGCGCTGTGGAAGGCGGCGTCGGCGCCCTCGATCTTCACGGTTCCATCGGCCAGCAGCCGGGTGCGGTCATAGTTCCAGAAAGCGATGTCGAGCTTGCGAGCCGTCATGGCGACCTCCATTTGGATGCTATATAAATGCATTTATAAGCGAGACGTTCCCGGCTTGGGCTTTCCGATGGATCGCGGCTCAGGCTAGAGCAGGGCGATGGATGCCGACGCCCGCGCGATCATGCAGATGTTCGAGACCGTCTCCCTCGGCGCGCCGCAGAACGCCGTCGGCTTCGTCATGTGGCGGATCGTCCACCGCTATCAGCGGGAGGTGGACCAGGCGCTGCAGGGGCTGGACCTGACCCATCTGCAATTCATCACCCTGACCCTGGTCGCCTGGATGTCGCGAACGGGCGACGCCGCGCCCCAGGCCGAGGTGGCGAGGTTCGGCGACATCCATCCCATGCAGGTCTCCAACGTCTTGAAGGCGCTGGAGCGCAAGGGCCTGGTCCGGCGCTCGCCGTCGCCCGGCAAGGCCCTGGCCAAGGACGTGGCGATCACCTCCGCGGGCATGGTGGTGCTGAAGGCGGCGCTGCCGCTGGTGATCGCGGTGCAGGCGCGGCTGTTCGGCGAGGAAGGCCGGCCCGGCGGCGCCCTGCTCGACGCCCTGGTGCGGATCGACCAGGGCGGCTGACCGGGGCGGCTGGTCGGCGACCCGCGACCCGTCGCCGGATCACCGCCCCAGCTTGATGCTCTTCAGGCGGCGCTTGTTGATGTGCTCGGTGGGATTGGGGCCCTTCTCCTCGGGGATCTCGCCCTTGAAATAGAAGCGCTGCCACGCCTCGCGGATGGCGTCGGGATCGTTGCGGGCGAGGGACTTGTTGAAGCTGTCGCGCTCGCGCACCCAGACGTCGTACTGCTCCTTCAGCGCCCTGTCGCTGGGCAGGGACCGCTGCACCGGCTGCACCTCGTCCATCATCCGGTGGGGCGTCAGGGTGATGAAGCAGAAGGGCTCGCCCTTCTCGAAGCGGATGCGCCCTGGCCGGGTGAAATGCCAGTTCATGGTGAAGGGGAAGGGCAGCCAGTCGGTCTCCACTAGGCCCGACAGGGGCTGGATGCCGTCCTTGATCCAGTTGGGCGGCCCCGAGCAGGTCATGTCCCACCCCGGCGGGGTGCGGAACAGATAGCCGGGAGACAGGGTCAGGACGCCGCTCGAGAAGTGCGACCGGGCGAACTCGTGGAAGTCCGGGTGGGGATGGTCGGCGCGGATGGTGATGTCCGACTGCTGCAGCCCCCCGTTCCACTCGGCCGAGAAGGCCACGGGGCAGAGCAGCTCCCAGCCGGTGGTGTTGGCCATGGTGAGCGGCAGGCAGCGATAGGCGTGCCGCTCCACGAACTTGTCCATCCAGGCGCGCTGGGGGCGGCCCGGCACGATCTCGGGGGGCCGGTTCACGACCGGGAAGCATTCGAGCTCCATCGAGGAGGCCTTTCGCGCTGGAGTGCGCCTTGTCGTAGCGGCGCCGCGGCGCGCCCGTCAAACGAAGCGTGGGCGCAGTGCGGTCGCGGCCCTAGAAGTCCACCGCCAGGCCCTTGCGCTCCCAGTCGCCGAAGCGGGTGGGCTCCAGCCCCTTGGGACCGCCGGCCTCGTGGGCGAGGCGCGCCTGCTCGGTCGCCGCATGGCGCGCCGC
>Ga0302314_10016485_pt1 | contig 12473 bp, 9 predicted proteins | sample III_Palsa_N2_3_FD_200533 | JGI IMG/M metagenome (GOLD analysis project Ga0302314, IMG submission 200533) | Peat permafrost microbial communities from Stordalen Mire near Abisko, Sweden - III_Palsa_N2_3 | ecosystem: Environmental > Terrestrial > Soil > Palsa > Peat permafrost | place: Sweden...
CCGTCGTCGTCCAGGAACGAGGCGCGCACGCCCTGGCGCGCCAGCTCGGCGGTTCCGGCCTCGTCCAGGCCGAGCAGTCCGGCCGCCACTGTGTACTCGTGGTTGAGGTCGGTGCCGAACATCGGCGGGTCGTCGCTGTTGATGGTGACGAACAGTCCGGCCTCGACCATCTGCCGGATCGGGTGCTCCTCGATCCGCTCGACCACCCGGGTGGCGACGTTCGAGGTCGGGCAGACCTCCAGCGGGATCGCGTGCTCGCCCAGGTAGTCCAGCAGCCGCGGGTCCCGCACCGAGTTGGTGCCGTGGCCGATGCGCTCCGCCCCCAGGAACCGCAGCGCGTCCCAGACCGTCTCCGGGCCGGTCGCCTCGCCCGCGTGCGGGACGCTGTGCAGGCCGGCCGCGCGTACCCGGTCGAAGTACGGCTGGAACTGCGCGCGGGGCACCCCGGCCTCCGGGCCGCCGAGCCCGAAGCTGACCAGGCCGTCCGGGCGCAGGTCCAGCGCCAACCGCTCGGTGATCGCGGCGGACTCCACACCCGCCTCGCCGGGGATGTCGAAGCACCAGCGCAGCACCACGCCCAGCTCGGACTCCGCCGCCCGGCGGGCGTCCTCGATGGCCTCCATGAACGCCTCGCCGGGGATGCCGCGCCGCACCGAGCTGTACGGAGTGACCGTCAGCTCGGCGTACCGGATGTTCTGCCGGGCCATGTCCGCGGCCACGCCGTAGGTCAGCGCGCGCACGTCGGCGGCGTCCCGGATCAGGTCCACCACCGACAGGTACACCTGGATGAAGTGCCCAAAATCGGTGAACTCAAAGTACTTGGCCAACGCCTCGGGGTCGGTCGGCACCGAGGTCTGCCCCTGGTAGCGGGCCGCCAGTTCGGCCACCACCGCCGGCGAGGCCGAACCCACGTGGTGGACGTGCAGCTCCGCCTTCGGCAGCCCGGCGACGAACGCCTCCAGGCCCCCGCCCGATTCCCCGCCCGATCCCGTCGCCATCAGCCCGCCCGCTGCCATCAGCCCGCTCCCATCAGCTCGGCTCCGGAATCAGCTCCGCTCCGGAGGCTCGAAGCCTCTCACAGCACCCCCGGGAGCAGCTCAGGCCAGCACCGAGAGGGTGTGGATCAGCAGCCCCGCCAACGCCCCCACCACCGTCCCGTTGATCCGGATGAACTGCAGGTCGCGGCCGACATTGGCCTCGATCTTGCGGGACGCCTCGTCCGCGTCCCAGCTCGCCACGGTCTCCGAGATCAGCGAGGTGATCTCGCCCCGGTAGGTGTCCACCACGTACTCGGCGGCGTCCGCCAGCCAGCCGTCGAGCTTGGCCTGCAACTTCGGGTCGGTGGCCAGCCGGGCGCCAAAGCTGCGGATGCCGTCGCGCAGCCGCACCCGCAGCTGGCTCTCCTCGTCCTCGGCGGCCTGTAGCACCATGCCCCGGATCGCGCTCCACGCGGACGCGATCAGATCCTGCACCTCGGACCGGCCCAGCAGCTCCACCTTGGCCCGCTCGACCTTGGCGATGGTCTCCGGATCGGTCCGCAGCTCCTTGGCGAAGTCCTCCAGGAAGCTGTCCACCGCGCCCCGCGCCGCGTGCTGCGGATCGTCGCGCACCTCCTCGGAGAAACGCAGCAGCTCCCGGTAGACCTTCACCCCGACCTGACGGTCGATGAACTTCGGGGTCCAGCCCGGGGTCTCCTCAGCGATGGTCTGGACGACCGTGTCCCGGTGCTCCACCAGCCAGCTGTTGGCCCGCACCACGCACAGGTCGACCACCCCGCGATGGCCGCCCTCGGCCACGATCCGGGCCAGCATCGCGCCTATCGGCTGGGCCACCGGCTGCGCGGCGGCCCGCCGGGTCACCGCCTCGCCCACGACCGCCTGGACGTCCTCGTCCCGGAGCACCGCCAGCGCGCCGCGCAGCGCCGCCGACGCCTCCCGGGTCACCCGCTCCGCGCTGCCGGGCGCGGACAGCCACTCGCCCAGCCGCCGCCCGACCCCAAGCGCCCGCAGCCGTCCCTGGACCACCTCCACCGAGAGGAAGTTCTCGCCGACGAACTGCCCCAGGCTGCGCCCGAAGACGTCCTTCTTGGTGGGGATGATCGCGGTGTGCGGGATCGGCAGCCCGAGCGGGCGGCGGAACAGCGCCGTGACCGCGAACCAGTCGGCCAGCGCGCCGACCATCCCGGCCTCGGCCGCCGCCTGGACATACCCGGCCCAGGCCCCGACGTGCTCGTGCACCCCCCAGCTCGCCAGCACGTAGACCACCGTCGCCACCACCAGGAAGCCGGTGGCGATGGTCTTCATCCGGCGCACGCCACGCCGCTTCCCCTCGTCCGACGCGGTGTAGCGCACCCCTGCCGGACGGTCGGGCTTACTGTCTTCGAGCGTATCCACGTGCTCAGTCTTACCTCTTCGAGATCCGTTCGGGAGATACCCGCCTTGTCTGCTCTGCCGGGGTCTGCTCAGTCGGGGTCCACTCAGCCCGGGTCCGGCCGGTCGGCCTCCGGCAGGTCAGCCTCCGCCCTGCCGGGCCCGGGCGGCCTGTCCGGCTACGCCGAGCACTTCATCGAGCCGGACGGCTACCTCGACTACGGCCGCTTCGGCCCGCCGTCCGCCGATGTGGTGGAGGCCACAACCGGGCTGATGACCCAGTCCTCCCACTGCACCTCCCGCACCGTGGACGAGTTGATGCGGCAGGAGCTGAGGGCGCGCCAAGCCGCCGCCCGGCTGATCGGGCTGGACGCCGCCTCCACCGACCTGTCCTCCGTCGCGCTCCTTCCCAACGCCAGTACCGGCCTGTTCCACGCGGCCCTCGGCCTGCCGCGCGGCGACGTGCTCGTGCCCCGGTACGAGTTTCCGGCCAACCTGTACCCATGGCATCGGGCCGCCGCCCTCGGCCGAGTACAACCTGTATCACTCGCCACTGACAGGCACGGCCGGATCACCCCTGACCTGGTCCGATCCGCGCTGACCCGGGACACCGTGGCGGTGTCGCTGTCCGCCGTGGACTCCCGCACCGGATTCCGCGCCGACCTGGCCGGCCTCCGCGAGGTGATCGGCCCCGACCGGCTGCTGATCGTGGACGCCATCCAGGCCCTGGGCGCGACCGAACTCCCGTGGACCGCCGCGGACCTGCTGGTGACCGGCGGCCAGAAGTGGCTGCGGGCCGGCTGGGCGACCGGCTTCCTGTACGCCTCGCCGCGCGCCCTGGAGCGGCTGGAGCCGGTACTGACCGGCTGGACCGGCGTCGCCGAGCCCGGCCGGTACGACGGACAGGTGCACGAACCGGCCGAGGGCGCGCGGCGCTTCTCGATCACCAACCTCAGCCCGGTGGCGGCCGGTGGCCTGGCCCGTGCCCTGGAACTGGTCGAACGCGCCGGGATGAGCCGGATCGCGGCCCACATCCTGCAACGCACCGACGAGCTGATCGACACCGTGCGCAGCGCCGGCGGCCGGGTACTGTCGCCGACCGCCGAGCACGAGCGCGCCGGGATCGTCTCCTTCACGCTGCCCAAGACCGATCCGGCGCAGGTCGGCCATGCCCTGGAGACCCACGGCGTGACCGCGACCGTCCGCCCGGACCAGATCCGCCTGTGCGCGCACGCCTCCACCACCCTGGCCACGGTCGACCTGGTCCACGCCGCGCTGCGCTCACTGCAACGCGGCTGACCCCGGTTCCGGGCCCGGCCGTGCCCCTGACTCCGACCTCGGCTCGGGACCCGGCCCGGGGTCAGAGCCGGGGTCAGAGCCGGGAACAGGGCCGGGAACAGGGCCGGGAACAGGGCCGGGACGTCACTGCCAGGGGACGCCGTCCGCGCGGGTCCAGGCCAGCCCCTGGGCGTCCCAGCGCGGGGCCTGCGCGGCCAGCCGCAGTTGGAAGCCGGACCAGGTCCGGTCGGCCTGCGACGTCCAGCCGACCTCGGCCAGGGCCGGCAGCCGGGGCAGCAGCATGGTCTCCAGCTCGGCCGGGGTCGACAGGGTCTCGGTCCACAGGGCGGCCTCGACCCCCGCCACCGAGCCCGCCGGGACGCCCCTGCTCTGGAGGAACGTTCCCGGGTTCCAGTCGTAGGCCTGCCGGACACCCACATAGCCCGCCCAGTCCAGGCCGAGCCGGGTGCCCGAGTCGTACTTCTGGTCCAGATAGGCGTGGTCGGCCGGCTCAAGCAGTACCTTCGCCCCGGACCGGACCGCCGCCGCCAGCCGCCCGGACAACCCGGCCGGCAGTTGCGGCAGCGGATGCCAGGCCCCGAGCAGGGCCGGGCCACCGGACCCGGCCGCCGCCGCGTCCTCCCAGGCCACCGGCTGCTTGCCGTGCGCCCGGACGATCGCTGACGCCCGGGCCATGAACGCCTCGTAGGCACCGTGGCTGACGCCGAACGCCTCATCGCCGCCGATGTCCAGGTAGGGGCCGGGGGTCAGCGCCGCCAGCTCGCCGACGACCTGGTTCACAAACGCGTCCACCTCGGGACTGCTGGTGCACAGGCTGTCCATCGCCCCGCCGATCGCGGTGTACGGGCGCGGCCTGGGGGTTCCGGCACAGGCCAGATCCGGATACGCGGTCAGCGCGGCGTTGGTGTGCGCCGGCAGGTCCACCTCCGGCACGACGGTGACATAGCGGGCCGCCGCATAGGCGACGATCGCCCGGTAGTCGGCGTCGGTGTAGTAGCCGCCCGGACCGCCGCCCACCTCGCTCGCGGCCCCGATCCCGGTCAGCCGGGGCAGGCCGGGGATCTGGATCCGCCAGCCCTGGTCGTCCGTCAGATGCAGGTGCAGGTAGTTGAACTTGTACTCGGACAGCAGGTCGATGACCCGCTCGACCACCGGTACCGGGAAGAAGTGCCTCGCGACGTCCAGCTCGACGCTGCGCACCGGGTACCGGGGCTGGTCGGTGATCCGCACGGCGGCCACCGTGCCCGTCCCGCGCGCCGGGAGCAGCTGCCGCAGCGTCTGCGCGCCGTGGAACAGGCCCGCGCCGTCGGTGGCGGTGATCTGCACCCCGGTCGGGCCGGACGCCAGCCGGTACCCCTCAGGACCGGTCCCGGCGGCAGGGTCGAGCAGCAGCAGCACCCCGCCACCGCCGCCGCCACCGCCGCCACTGGCCGCGGCCGACTCCGGCTGCGCGGCGGCGCGCACCGGCAGCCGCAACCCGGTCGAGGCGTCCAGCTGCGCCGCCAACTCCCCGGCCACGGCGGTCGCGGCCGAGCCGCCGGCGAATCGCACCGGCGTCAGCGCGCTGACCTGGTAGCCGGGCCCACCCAGGGCGCTGACCTGCGACGGCTCCGGCACCAGCGGCAGCGCCGCACCGGCCTTGGCGGCAGTGGCGGCAGCCGGACCGGACAGCGCCGGTGCGGCCGTGGCGATGCCGCCGACCGGCGGCGCGGCCCTGGTCGAGTCGGAGGACACGGAGGCCGACCGGGACGAGCCGCAGCCCACCACCACCGTCGACATCGAGAGCAGTGCCACCCCGGCGACCAGCGCTTTTCGGACCATGGGGCAATCCTGGCAACCGCTCCCGACCAACTCAATCCCCCACGCCCAGCGCCACCCCACCACCACGGAATCCCCCCACACCGGACAGCGGGCCGACGCCAGCCCGACGACGGCCCGGTCGCGGCCCGGGGGCGGTGGTCGGCCACCGCCCCCGTCGGCTCAGTCCCCCACGCCGACCACCGTCGACTCCCCTCGCTCGGTCTGCCGCTCCTGGTACATCCGGGCGATCACGTCCTCGATCGCGGGCTCCCGCACCGACAGGTCCACCAGCGAGTGGTTCGCCGCGACCGCCGCGACCAGCGGCGCGGCGCTCTGCGAGGCCGGAAAGGCCAGCCACTGCCGGGAACCCTCGACCCGGACCACCCGAGTGCCCGGGACGCTGATCGGCTCGGCGGGCTCGGCCAGGTCCACCACCAGCGTGCGCTCGCTGCGCCCGGTGTCGTGCAGCCCGTCGAGGCCGCCGTCGTAGACCACCCGGCCGTGGTCGATCACCATCACCCGCGAACACAGCCGTTCGATGTCGGTGAGGTCATGGGTGGTGAGCAGCACGGTGGTACCGGCCTCGGCGTTGACCTCGGCGAGGAACGCGCGCACCCGGTTCCGGCTGACCACGTCCAGGCCGATGGTCGGCTCGTCCAGGTACAGCACCTCCGGGTCGTGCAGCAGTGCGGCGGCGATGTCGCCGCGCATCCGCTGGCCGAGTGAGAGTTGGCGCACCGGGACGTCCAACAGCGGCCCCAGCTCCAGCAGTTCGACGCAGCGGTCGAGGTTGCGCCGGTAGCGCGCGGTCTCGATCCGGTAGATGCGCCGGGCCAGTTCGTAGGAGTCCCGCAGCGGCAGGTCCCACCACAGGGTGGTGCGCTGGCCGAAGACCACGCCGATGCGCCGGGCCAGCCGGGTCCGCTCGCGCTGCGGGTCGACCCCGGCCACCCGCAGCCGTCCGGCGCTGGGCACCAGGATGCCGGTGAGCATCTTGACGGTGGTGGACTTGCCCGCGCCGTTCGGGCCGATGTAGCCGACCATCTCGCCCTGCTGGACGCTGAAGGTCAGGCCCTCCACGGCCCGTACCTCGGTGCGCTCGCGACGCAGCCGTCCGACTCTGCGGTGCACCGTGAAGGTCCGCACCACGTCTTCCACTTCAATGACTGCCATGTCTTCCTCCCGAGTTGCTGGTTGGGTTGATCGGGTTTCAGCTGAAGGTGAAGCGGAGTTTGACGGACGAAATTTGACGGACCGTCAACTACCGGTGCTGCGATAGGCCCGCAGCGCGGCACGCCAGGCCAGCGCGGCAGCCGAGGCGCACAGCAGCGCGGCCGCGGGCGAGCCGAAGCGGAACCATCCGGGCAGGCCCAGGGTGTCCGGCAGGCCCAGCACGTACATCGCGGGCAGCCAGTTCACGAACGCCAGCGGAACGCCGTAGATCACCCCGCGCACCAGGTCGCGGGCGTAGATCGTGGGCGGGTACTGAAGCATCGTCGACCCGCCATAGGTCACCGAGTTCTGGACCTCGGCGGCGTCGGTGGCGATGAACTGGAACGCCCCTCCGGCGACGAACACCGAGCCGAAGATCACCGTGCCGCAGACCAGCAGCATGAGCGTCACCAGCACCCGCCCGGCCGTCCAGTCCAGGTGCAGCCGGGACACCGCCCAGGCCAGCACCAGCGCGGACTGGAACACCCGGCCGGCCCGGCGGAGCGCGAACCGGTCCGCGCTGAGCTGCGCCAGCGCGCCGGCCGGGCGGACCAGCACGGTGTCCACCGAGCCGTCGCGGACCCGTTGGCCCAACTGGTCCAGGCTGCCGACGGCCAAGTCGGCCAGCCCCAGGGTCATCCCGGAGGTCCCGTAGAGGAAGGCCACCTGCGGCAGCGAAAAGCCGCCGAGCGCGCTGGTGTGCAGGAACATGATCGCGATCACCGCGAAGTCCAGCGCCGTGGTGACCGCGTTGCCGATGGTGGTCAGCCAGAACGAGGTCCGGTACGCCATCGAGGCCCGGACCCACATCTGGGCGATCAGGGCGTAGGCCCGCAGCGCCTCGAACACCCGCGCGAGCGTGCTCAGCCGGGCCGGCAGCAGCGGACGCGGCCCGGCGGGTGATCCAGCGGGTGATCCGCCCGGCGGGCCGGCGGGCGGTGGAACGGACAGTAGTCGGGTCCGGTCAGCCACCCTGGACCACCACCTTGGCCGCCGCCGCCCGCTGGACCAGCCGCCCCGCACCGAGCAGCAGCACCGCCCAGCCGAGTTGCAGCCCCAGCCCGGACGCCAGCGCCGACCCGGTCCGCTGCTGGAGGAAGACGTCCGCCGGGATCTGCATCATCCCGGCCCACGGCAGGTGCTCGGCTATCCCGGCGAGGGTCGGCGGGAACAGCGTCAGCGGCAGCAGCAGCCCCGAGCAGAACATCCCGAGCACCAGGGTGATCTGCCGCACTCCGCGCGCGTCCAGCAGCCAGAAGCTGGTGAGCGAGGCCATGTAGCGCAGCGCGAAGCTGACGGTGACCGCCAGCAGCACCGACAGCAGGAAGCAGCACCAGGTCAGCGCCGCCTCGGCGAAGCCGCCGGCCGGCATCCGCAGCCGGAAGAACAGTCCGCCGACCAGCATCGGCAGCACCCCGCGCGACAGCAGGTGGTACCCGGCCCGGCCGAGCTCCGAGGCCAGCCACCAGCCCTGCTGGTCCACCGGCCGGTACAGGTCCACGGCGATGTCGCCGTTGCTGATCCGCGCCTCCAGGTCGTTCTCGATTCCGCCGCCCATCGCGGCGACCGGCATCAGCAGCGCCTGGCAGAGCCAGACGTAGGTGAGCGCCGAGCTGAGGTCGTAGCCGCCGAGGTGCGGCCGGATCTCCCACAGGGCCCGGTAGGTGTAGGCGATGAAGAACCCGAAGACGGTGTTGGTGAACGCTCCGGCCCAGGTCGCGGAGAGATAGGTGGCGTACCTGCGGAAACTGCCGCGGGCCACCGCCGCGTACAGGCCCAGGACTGGGAGCGCTCCCAGTCGGGCGGCGGTGAGCAGCCGCGGTCCGGCTGGAGCCGGTGGCGCCGGATCGGGCGGGTGAACGTCGTCGAGAACCGATGTCAGCGGAATCACGTCCTTTCAAGAAGCGCGTCCAAGGAGGCGCGCCGGCGGATGCGAGGGGCCACCCGACGGGCAACCCGACGGGCGGCGTGCGCGCGGAAGACCAGCGAGAGCGCACGTCGAGGAAGCCCCTGCCGTGGTCACCCGGGGGGCGCGGCGGGGCTTGCTAGCCGTATGCGGTTGTGAGAGCCGGGAGAGCGTAGCGGTCACGTCCGCCGTTCCGCATCAGGTTTAATCGTCACCAAAGGGACAGCGGATGATGTGACCGCACATATTTGGATCAACCACCACGAGTAGCAGGCCGTGTCCGGTCGGCAGCCCCTCCAGCAGCGCGGGGGCCGCCGGGCGTCCACGGGGGCCCGAGGAGCAGTGCGCAGATGACCCAAGGACCACAGGGACCGGGCTGGGGACCAGCCGACGGCGACCCGGACGGACCGGACGGCCCCCGCCACCCCCTGGCCCCGGACGCCCTCAGCGCCGAGGATCGGGCCGACGGCGGAGTGGGGGCGACTTGGAGCGAGCGCCGGCGCGCCCGCAAGCACGCACGCCGGGCCGCGCGCCGGGCCAAGCCCTGGTGGCGGCGGCTCGTGCCGACCTGGCGGATGGCCCTCGGCGGTGTGCTGACCGTGCTGCTGCTCGGCATCGCCGCCTTCGTGACCATGTACACAGTGGTCCGGGTGCCCGACGCCAACGCCGCCGCGACCGCGCAGAGCAACATCTACTACTACTCCGACAACAAGACCGAGATCGGCCAGACCGGCGAGGTCAACCGGGTCTCCGTGCCGATCGGCGACATCGCGCTCACCATGCAGCACGCGGCGGTCTCCGCCGAGGACCGCACCTTCTACACGAACCGCGGCGTCAGCCTCACCGGCATGACCCGCGCCGCCTGGTACACCGTGAGCGGCCGGGGCCTCCAGGGCGGCTCCACCATCACCCAGCAGTACGTGAAGAACTACTACCTGAACCAGAACCAGAACGTCGAACGCAAGGCCAAGGAGTTCTTCATCTCGCTCAAGGTCGACCAGACCGAGAGCAAGGACACCATCCTGGCCGGATACCTGAACACCAGCTACTTCGGCCGCGGCGCGTACGGCATCCAGGCCGCCGCCCAGGCGTACTACGGGATCAACGCCTCCCAGCTGAACGCCTCCCAGGCCGCCTACCTGGCCGCGCTGCTCCAGGCACCCAGCGCCTACGACGTCGACACCGCCACCGCGGACGGCAAGGCCGCCGCCATCGCCCGCTGGAACTACGTCCTGGACGGCATGCAGAAGCTGGGCTGGCTCACCCCCGCCGAACGCGCCGCCGAGACCTTCCCCGAGGTCAAGCAACCCAGCACCATCGACGGCGTCAGCGGACAGGCCGGCTACCTGATCGACATCGCCGACCAGTACCTCAGCGACAACAACATCGTGGACCCGGCCTCGCTCGCCGCCGGCGGCTGGCGAATCACCACCACCTTCGTCAAGAGCGACCAGGACGCCCTGGCCGCGGCGGTGAAGACCGACCTCACCGACAAGCTACCGAACACCGCCAAGACCAGGGACGTGCGCGCCGCCGCCGGCTCGGTCGACCCGACCACCGGCAGGCTGGTCGCCGCCTACGGCGGCCCGGACTACGCCGAACAGGAGTACGACGACGCCACCCGGACCGACATCCAGGTCGGCTCCACCTTCAAGGCGTTCGACCTCGCCGCCGCCCTGCAGAACCACGCCACCACCCAGGACGGCGTCCCGATCACCCCCTCCACCATCTACGACGGCACCAGCGCACGCCCGGTCCAAGGACTGCCGAAGGGCGTGTCCTACGACCCGACGAACGAGGACCACGTCGACTACGGCGACATCAGCGTGCGTTACGCCATGATGAAGTCGGTCAACAGCGTGTTCGCGCAGGAGGCCGTCGACGCGGGACTGAACAACGTCCGCAACGCGGCCATCGCCGCCGGACTGCCGCCGGACACCCCGAGCATGAACGCCGCCGATCCCTCCATCGCGCTCGGCGTGGCCACCCCCAACGCGATCCAGATGGCCGGCGCCTACGGGACCTTCGCCAACCACGGCCAGCAGATCACCCCCTGGTCGGTGCAGACGCTCAGCCACGACGGCCAACCGACGACGCTCCCGGCGCACAAGGCCACCACCGCCTTCAGCCGGGACACCGCCGACACCGTCACCTCGGTCCTGGAGGGCGTGGTCACCCCCAGCGGCACCGGCTACCTGGCCCAGGGCCTGGACCGCCCGGCGGCCGACAAGACCGGCACCACCGACAACAACAAGTCAGCCTGGTTCATCGGCTACACCCCGCAACTGGTCACCTCGGTCGGCCTGTTCGTCGAGGACCCGACCACTCACGCGCACTACCCGCTCAGCGACGTCACCGGCAGCCGGGTGAACGGCGGGGCCTTCCCCACCCAGATCTGGACCGACTACATGTCGGCGGCCCTCAGCGGCCAGCCGGTCGAGCAGTTCGACCTCGACTCCGCCGCCACCCAGTCCAGCGTCCCGGACCAGCCCGCCACCACGCCGTCCAGCAGCCCGTCCACCACCCCCTCAGCGGCAACGGCCGGCCCCAGCGCCCCGCCGGCCACCCCCAGCGGTCCGGCCACCCCGCCGTCCGCCCCGCCGCAGACCCCGACCGCCCCCAGCACCCCGCTCACCCCCGCCGGCCCGTCGGAGCCCGGCAAACCGGCCGACCCCACCCTCACCCCCGCCAACGCGGCCGCATCCCCCTGACCGGAGTCGGGGGGATGCGGGTCGGGGGATGCGGGTCGCACGGCGGGGGTGGCGGGTGACAGGTGGCGTGGGACCTCGGTCAGAGGTACAGGCCGGTGCTCCCCGAGCCGTCGCCCACCCGCTCGGACGCCACGGCATGGACATCGCGCTCGCGCAGCAGTACGTACATCACACCGCGCACCTCCACCTCGGAGCGGTCCTCCGGGTCGTAAAGCACCCGGTCACCCGGCTCGATGCTCCGGACGTTCTGCCCCACCGCGACCGCCTCGGCCCACGCGCAGCGGCGCGACAACTCAGCGGTCGCGGGGATCAGGATGCCGCCGGTCGAACGCCGGTCACCCTCGGGGCCATCCGAGCGGACCAACACCCGGTCATGCAGCATCCGGATGGGCAGCTTCTCGCCAAGGGAGTAACCCCGTTCGGTGGAATCGTTCACCCCTGGACCGTACACCGGACGCCGCACGCAGCCGCCGCCGACCGGTCTCCGCGACCGAATCCCGCCCCTGCCCACGTGCGGCAGCCCGGCCAGTCGCGGCTACTTGCGGCGGCGCAGCAGGACGATCCCGACGACCAGGGCCGCGCCCACGGCGGCGGCCGGCACCACCCGCTGCTTGTTCAGGTTGCCCTTCTCGTCCACGAACTGCACCCGGACCAGCTCGACACCCCGGTTCACGGCCACGAAGGCCTTGCCCGCCTTCTGCTCCACTGCCGCCCTGGCCTGCGCCTTGGCCGAGCCGATGATCGTGGAGGGGTGCACCGCCACAGCCAGCTCGTCCAGCGTGGCCGCCAGCTGCTGCCGGGTCCGGACGATGTCCGCTTCGATCTGGGCCGCGCTGCGGACGTCCTTGCCGTCCTTACCCCTGGTGCTGACCTCGCCCACGAGGACACTTCCCTCCGTCGCCGAACTGATGCTCTCGGACAGTTTGTCAGGTGACGGGCCGCCACGCGCAGCGGCACCCGCCTTCGGAGTACGTTCTGTCTGCGCGACTCCCGTCACACAGCCATCCACCGAGCCATCATCCAGTCATCCAGTCATCCAGTCATCCAGTCATCCAGGAGCACCGAAGCATGAGTGAGCGACTGAAGCCCGGCGACACCGCCCCGGCCTTCTCCCTGCCCGACGCGGACGGCAAGCAGGTGTCCCTCGCCGACCACCTGGGCCGCAAGGTCATCGTC
>Ga0302314_10016486_pt1 | contig 12473 bp, 10 predicted proteins | sample III_Palsa_N2_3_FD_200533 | JGI IMG/M metagenome (GOLD analysis project Ga0302314, IMG submission 200533) | Peat permafrost microbial communities from Stordalen Mire near Abisko, Sweden - III_Palsa_N2_3 | ecosystem: Environmental > Terrestrial > Soil > Palsa > Peat permafrost | place: Sweden...
AGCGTCGCCGACTTCACCCGGTGCTTGCGGCCGGAGGCCAGGGTGTCCGCCAGCGGGGACTCCTCGGGCGGCAGCAGCGTCCCGTCCGCGCGGGAGTGCAGTACCAGCGACAGCAGCTCCTGGCCGCCCAGCTCGCTCGCCCGGAAGCCCAGGATGTGCGCGGCGGCCGGGTTGACCAGCACCACCTTGCCGTCCATGTCCACGCCGACCACGCCCTCGGCGGCGGCCCGCAGGATCATCTCGGTCTGCTTGTGCTGGCGGCGCAGCTCGGCCTCGACCTCCAGCCGGGCGGACAGGTCGCGCACCACGATCAGCAGCAGGTCCCGGTCCGAGGGCGAGGGGGTGGGCCGGGCGGCGCCGCCGGTGCCGTAGCCGTAGCGGGACACCCCGCCGAAGGAGTCGTACGAGGAGGACCCGCCGAACCCCTCCCGGCCCTCGGCCTCGTCCTCGAACTCGTTGCCGGCCACCTCGACCGGGAAGGTCGTGCCGTCGGTCCGCCGGGCGGTCATCCGCACCGGCTTGGCCTCGTCCTCGGCACCGGCGTCGGTCGCGCGCGGCCGCATCGAGCCCGGGATCCGGCTCGGGTCGAACTCGGGGAGGAGGTCGAGGACGCCCATCCCGACCAGTGAGGTCCCGGGAGCCTGCAGGCTGCGGACGGCGGCGGCGTTGGCATCCACCACGGTGCCGTTGCTGTTCACCAGCAGTAGGGCATCCGGAAGAGCGTCGAGTATCGCTGCGAGGCGAGCAGTGCCTCGAGTCGGCCTGCTGCTCACGACGAGCGTCCTCCCTTGCCTGACTGCGCTTCCGCGGACCGGCCTGGCCTCGGACCGCCGCGGTGGCGGGCCTCCGTCCCCCAGGCGCGCCAGCAAGCACTATCCCACACTGTTTTTGCATACGCGGCGACCTGCCTAGTAACGTGGATACCAGTTGGCCGCAACCCTGCGGGTTGTGGCATCATCCATGCAGAGGTTGTGATCGCCGGTCGGCGAACGCAGTTCTCAGCAGGGAGGCTTCGCCTAGTCCGGTCTATGGCGCCGCACTGCTAATGCGGTTTGGGTCTTACCACCCATCCGGGGTTCAAATCCCCGAGCCTCCGCGTGATCAGGGTCCCTCGCTTCGGCGAGGGGCCCTGTCGTGTTTTCCGGGGCGGACGGGTTGGCTTCGGGGCGGCTCGAAACCGAGGGGCCGGGTCGGCCGTCGGACTTCCTCAAGGCCCTCGGGCCGGTCGGCGGGTCCGCACAGGAGACGTTGCTGCGGCAGGAGTTGGAGTGCCTGGCGCATCCCCGCTGCGGGCGGCGGCCGCCGAGCTTACCCGGCAGGCCGGGCGGCTGCGGGCCTGATTCACGTGAAACCCTGCGTTCGGGCGCTGCGGTGGACCGTCAGGTTCCGGTGGCCGGTGGATTCCCTCGGGTACGGCGTCCGCGTACTGTCCGGGCGCTGTCACGGTCCTGCAACATGATCTTGTAGCCGCTGCTCCGCAGCTCCCTCGCCGATGCGTCTCTGACCTGCTGTCAGGCGGTTTTCGGGGGCGGGTGCGGTCGGAATCGGGGCCGGTTGGCCGGTTGGCGGACACAACGGTTCCTGGTGTTCCATCGAAGAGACGTCTTCGCCCGGATCCCCTCCGGCGTGGCAGGGGCGCGGCGGGACGTGGCAAGGAGCAGTGCATTGAACTCGATGAAGTCGTGGGTCTCAGGGGCCAGGACCGCAGGGTCGGCCGGGGTGCTGGCGCTGGTACTGGCGGGAGCGGCGGCCTGCTCGGGCTCCGGGGCCTCGGGCGGCCATGGAACGGCCGGGAGCGGCTCCTCCGCCGACGGGGCGCCCGCCGTCATCACCGTCACCCTGGCGAAGGACACGGCCGGGGACGTCGTTCCCGACCAGCCGGTCAGGATCGCGGTCAAGGGCGGGACGCTCGGCTCGGTCACCGTCGACGACTCCAAGGGCGACCCGGTGCCGGGCGCGCTGAACGCCGCCGCCGGGACCTGGACGCCCAGTGCGCCCTTCGCGGTCGGGGTGGCCTACACGCTCCGGGCCAGTGCCTCCCCGTCCGGGGGCGGCGGGAAGCCCAGCACCGACCAGGTCCCCTTCACGGTGGAGACGCCCAGCAGCGCCACCAGCATGCTGCTGGACTCGATCACGCCGGCGAAGGGCGCCGTGGTCGGTGTCGCCATGCCGGTCTCGGTGGTCTTCTCCAACCCGGTCGCCGACTCCGCGCGGGCGGCGGTGCAGAGCCGACTCAAGGTCACCACCAGCATCCCGGTCACCGGTGCCTGGCACTGGTTCAGCAGCACCCGGGTCGACTGGCGGCCGGAGAACTTCTGGAAGCCCGGCACCTCGGTGACGGTCGACGCCGACCTGGACGGGGTGAGCAACGGCAACGGCCGCATCGGGATCCACGACTACGTGCACACCTTCACCGTCGGCAGCGACGTCGAGACGGTGGTGGACGCGACCACCCACACCATGACCGTGTCCGAGAGCGGCAAGACCATCCGCACGCTCACCGTGGACACCGGCGGGCCCGGCTTCCAGACCTGGGGCGGCACCTTCGCGGTGATCGACAAGGAGGCCGAGGTCGAGATGACCTCCTGCAGCGTCGGCATCCAGTGCACCAAGGGCGCGCCGAACTACTACGACATCAAGCTGCCCTCGGACGTCCACCTGACCTTCTCCGGCACCTACGTCCACTTCTCGACCGGCGACACCGACCCGGGCGACAGCACCTCGCACGGCTGCGTCCACCTCTCGAAGGCCGACGCGCTGTGGTTCTTCAACACGGTCAAGGAGGGCGACCCGGTGACGATCAACGGCGTGCCCAAGAACGCGGCCCCGGACAACGGCTACGCCGACTTCAACCTGAGCTGGGCCCAGTGGACGGCGGGCAGCGCCTCCTGACCGCCCGGCGTGGTCCCCGGCGGCGCCGCGCCGGGGACCGCGCCCCTGCTCAGAGGGCGCGGAAACTCGATTTCACCCGGAGCTGGTGCTCGTGTAATGTAGTTCTCGCAAGGCAGCGGGGCGAGTGCAAAACGTCCGGAAGCCGAGCAGAGCGCTCATAGCTCAACGGATAGAGCACTTGACTACGGATCAAGAGGTTGCAGGTTCGAATCCTGCTGAGCGCACAGCAAGTCAAAGGCCCCCACGGAAACGTGGGGGCCTTCGCCGTTCAGGCGCCGACCAGTTCGTCGACGGTCACCAGCCGGTAGCCGTCGTCCAGCAGCCCGCCGATCAGCACCGGCAGCGCGGCGACGGTCTGGCTCCGGTCGCCGCCGCCGTCGTGCATCAGCACGATCGAGCCGTCACGGGCCTGTTGCCGGGCGTTGGCCACGATCTGCTCCGCCCCGGGGGCGGCCCAGTCCTGGGTGTCGGTGTCCCACAGCACGGTGGTCATCCCGTGCTCGGCCGTCCAGCGCAGGGTGTCCGGCGTGCGGGAGCCGTAGGGCGTGCGGAGGTGGCCGGGCCTGACCCCGGTCACCGCTTCGAGCGCGGCGTTGGTCGCGTCGAGCTGGAACAGCAGGTCGTCCCGGGACAGGTCGGGCAGGAACGGGTGCGACCAGGTGTGGTTGCCGATGCCGTGGCCCTCGGCGGCGATCCTGGCGACCGTGCCGGGGGATGCGGCGGCGTGCAGCCCGACGCAGAAGAAGGTGCCGGGTACGCCGTGGTCCCGCAGGATGTCGAGGACCCGGTCGGTGTAGGGGGCGGTCGGGCCGTCGTCGAAGGTGAGCGCGATCCGCCGGCCGCGCCCTGCGCCGCCCCCGTCGCCGCGCAGCAGGTACCGCCCCTGCCCGGCCAGGTCGGCCGCCGTCTCCGCGCTGCGCTCCGCGTGCGCCTCCAGCTCGGCGACGCGGCCGCTCAGCGTGCCCGCGTCGTCGTCGGTCGCGACCAGCCGTCCCGGACAGGCCAGCGCGCACGCCGCCAGCTCGGCGGCGGTGACCGATCCGTCGGACGGCCGGGCCGGGAGGTCCCAGGGGTCGGCCCGCAGCACGGTCAGTCCGAACACCCGCAGCGGGCCGTCCAGCAGCCCGTTGGTGCTGTCCACGACCACGGTCGCGCCGGGGCCGCAGACGGTGCGCACATGCGCCGCGATCCGGGCGACCTCATCGGCCCCGAACCGCGCGCCCGGCCCGGCCGTCCCGTCGCTGCGGACACAGGCCACCGTGTAGCCGGCCCGGTCCCAGGCGATTCCAGCTGACCACATTTCAGCTCCCGTCTCGTTCGTCCACCGGACGAATGATCACAGCCCCGCCGAAAGCTGTCACCCGCCGCCGGCGGAGGCGGCCGGGCGGGGAGGGCCCGCTCCGGTGCGCTAGAGTTGTCGACTGGAAGCGCACGAATCCGGCGAAAGCAGCCGGTATGCAGCGGACCGAGCGCGCTCATAGCTCAACGGATAGAGCACTTGACTACGGATCAAGAGGTTGCAGGTTCGAATCCTGCTGAGCGCACAGCAGGTCGAAGGCCCCCACGAAACCGTGGGGGCCTTCGTCGTCCGCACGGGCGAAACAGGAGGGGCGGCGCCCGGCCCGGATCGGGCAGGCTGGCCGGATGAACATCGCCGAACCGTTTCCGCAGAGCCTGCAGGAGCTGCAGGACCGCTCCCCGATGGAACGCGCGCTGCGGCAGGTGGCCTCCGTCTCGTCCGGGCCGCCGCTCGATCCCGCGCTGCGGGTGACCCTGAACTTCCACCCGGACCGGGCGGCCGCCGACGGCCGCCCGATCCTGCGGGCGATGGCGGAGGACGGCGGCTACCGCTCCCAGTTCGTGACCGGTACCAGCAACGGCGGACTGACCGCCTTTCCCGGCGGGGACCGCTGGCGCTGGGAGGCCCGGATCTTCGGCGGGGCCTACGACGGGGCGCCGGCCTCCGCGCGTCCGGTCTACGGCGCGCTGGACTTCCGGGGCGGGGCGCTCGGGGCCGCGCCGCGCTTCGGCTCGGCCTTCTTCCGGCTGGCGGCGCCCACCCTAGCCAGGACCACCTTCTGCTACCCGGACAGCGTCCAGGAGCCGGCGCACTTCGGGGTCGCCGCCGCGATGCCGCTGATCGCGGTGGCCGAGGCCGACCGGCAGGACGCGCTGGACGACTACATCGAGGCGCAGGTGCACGGCCCGGTGCTGCTGGGGCGCGACGTCGAGGCCCTGGTCCTCGACCCCTGCTACCGGGGGACGGCGGTCGAGGACGCGGCGCGGGCGCTGCCGTGCCGGCTGGAGTGGCACCCGGGGGTGGTCCTCACCGTCGACGAACTGCGTCGGCACCCGGGCTACCGGGGGCAGGAGTTCGTCGACCTGGGTGCGGAGATCGCCGTCGACGGGCGGCTCGACCCCGCCCTCATCGGGGCCGCCGCAGCCACCGGACGCCATGACGCACAGGCGTTGAAGCGGGTCTGGCACTACCTGGCCAGGTACGGCGTGCCCGGCAAGTAGTGTGGTGTACATTTAGTTGCTAGACGCAAGCAACAATGTAAGCAGTACGTGACGGAGAGTAACCATGGGCGGCACGGCGACGGCAGCCGAGGCGGCCAACGCACTGGGCGACGAGATCGCTCGCTTCGTGCGATTGGTGACCGCGTGGAAGCAACGGGCCAAGGACGACCCGGCCGGCGGTGACCGGCTGCTGCTCAGCCGGCTCGCCCGCTGCGGCCCCCGGCGCGCGACCGACCTGGCCGCCGACACCTACCTCGACCTCTCCACGGTGAGCCGGCAGATCCGCTCCCTGGTCGACCGGGGCCTGGTGGAGCGCAGCCCCGACCCCGAGGACCGGCGCGGCACCCTGCTGTCCGCGACCGCCGACGGGATCGCCGCCTTCGAGCACTACCGTGCGCAGCGCACCGACCAGTTGGCGGCCATCCTCGACGTCTGGCCGGATCAGGACCGCCATGAGCTGGTCCGCCTCTTCACCCGCCTCAACGACGACCTCGCAGAGAACCACGCCCAGCTCTTCGGCGGCACCGGGCAGCACCAAGGAGACAAGTAAGTGAGCAGCAGTCCGTCCGCGGCCACCGCCGGTAAACAGATACCCGAGTCCGGGGGCGGGCTGAGCCACCGCCAGATCCTGACCATTCTCAGCGGTCTGATGATGGGCATGTTCCTGGCGTCGCTGGACCAGACGATCGTCAGCACCGCGATCCGCACCATCGCCGACGACCTGCACGGGCTGAGCGAGCAGGCGTGGACCACCACCGCCTATCTGATCACCTCCACCATCGCCACGCCGCTCTACGGCAAGCTCTCCGACCTCTACGGCCGCAAGCCCTTCTTCCTCGCCGCGATCAGCATCTTCATCGTCGGCTCGATGGCCTGCACGTTCTCCACCTCGATGATCGAGCTGGCCGGGTTCCGCGCCTTCCAGGGCATCGGCGCCGGTGGTCTGATGTCGCTGGCGCTGGCGATCATCGGCGACATCGTCCCGCCGCGTGAGCGCGCCCGCTACCAGGGCTACATCCTGGCGGTCTTCGCCACCTCCAGCGTGCTGGGCCCGTTGGTCGGCGGCTTTCTGGCGGGACAGTCGACGATCCTCGGGATCGCCGGCTGGCGCTGGGTGTTCCTGGTCAACGTCCCGATCGGGATCGCGGCGCTGGTCGTCGTCGCCAAGGTGCTGAACGTCCCGCACAAGCGCCGCGAGCACCGGATCGACTGGCTCGGCGCGGTCCTGATCGCCGTCGGCGTGGTCCCGCTGCTGCTCGTCGCCGAGCAGGGGCAGGGCTGGGGCTGGAGCTCGACCCGTTCGCTGGCCTGCTTCGCGGTCGGCATCGTCGGCGTGATCGCCTGGATCCTGGTCGAGCGCCGGATGGGCGACGACGCGCTGATCCCGATGCGGCTCTTCGGCAGCAAGGTCTTCAGTCAGACCAGCATGCTGTCGGTCCTGGTCGGCGCGGGCATGTTCGGCGGGATGCTGATGATCCCGCAGTACCTGCAGATCGTGAAGGGCGCCAGCCCGACCGAGTCCGGTCTGATGATGCTGCCGCTGATGCTCGGCATGATGACCGCGTCCATCGCCACCGGCCAGCTGATCGCCCGCACCGGGCACTACAAGATCTTCCCGGTGATCGGCACGGCGTTGATGACCGTGGCGATGGTGCTGTTCCAGCAGCTGGTGCAGTGGAACACCCCGCTGCCCGAGACCATGGCCTTCATGCTGCTGCTCGGCGTCGGCCTCGGCTTCACCATGCAGACGCTGACGCTCGCGGTGCAGAACGCGGTCCGGCCGCAGGACATGGGCGTGGCCACGGCCTCCGCCACCTTCTTCCGGCAGCTGGGCGCGACCGCGGGCACCGCGGTCTTCCTCTCGGTGCTGTTCAGCAGCGTCGGCGGGAAGATCCAGACCGCCTTCACCGGCGCCGCGAAGACCGCCCAGTTCCAGGCGGCGCTGCACGACCCGGCGGTGGTCGCCGACCCGAACAACGCTCCGGTGATCGAGATGCTCAAGCACCCGGCGGCGGCCCGGAGCGGCGCCTCCTCCGTGCTCAGCGACTCCTCGTTCATCCAGAAGCTGACCGAGGTCTTCGCCGACCCGTTCAAGCAGGGCTTCGCCGACTCGATGCACACGGTGTTCCTGCTCGGCGGCATCGTCACCGCCGTCGCCTTCGTGCTGGTGCTCTTCATCAAGGAGGTGCCGCTGCGCAAGGTGTCCGCCATGCAGGCCCGGGCACAGGACGCCGCCGCCGCCGACAGGCAGCAGCTGAAGGACGAGCTGGCGGCCGAGTGGGTCCCGGAGGAGCCGGCCCTCTGACGACCGCTCGGACACGTGACCGGCCCCGCCCCCGAAAGGGGCGGGGCCGGTGGCGCTGGTGGTGCTCCAACTGGGAGGGTGTTGCCGCGCCGGTCCGGGCGCATGAACAGTCTGGAGAGCACATCGTGAAGGGCTTCCGCGGCTTCCTGCTGCGCGGCAACGTCGTCGACCTCGCGGTCGGTATCGTCATCGGCGCGGCGTTCACCGCCATCGTCACCGGCTTCGTCGCCGCCTTCCTCACCCCGATCATCGGTCTGATCAGCGGTACCAAGGGTGAGTTCGGCTCGGCGGTCTTCACCGTCGACGGGGTGAAGTTCCCCTACGGCACCTTCGTCCAGGCCGTGATCAGCTTCGTGCTGGTCGCCGCGTTCATCTACTTCTGCGTGGTGCTGCCGGTGAACAAGCTGACGGAGCGCTTCACCCCGAAGAAGGAGCCCGCGGTCACCACCAACTGCCCCGAGTGCCTGAGCGCGGTGCCGCTCGCGGCCACCCGCTGCGCCTTCTGCACGGTGCAGCTCGCGCCGCCGCAGGGCCTGCCGCTGCAGAAGCCGGTCCACCACTGATCTCGGGTCAGCCGACCACCAGCGCCGGGCGGGCCGGGTCGTCGGCCCGGACGACCAGGTCGGCCGCCTCGGCCGGGCGCGCCTCCTGCTCGTAGCGGGCGAAGGCCGGCAGCGTCCACTGCTGGTCGGCGGGGGTGCGCCGGGCCAGCGCGGCCGGGCCGAGCCGCAGATGGACGGTCAGGTCCAGTGGGAACCAGCGGCCCAGCAGCAGCGGCCCGTCGAGTACCAGGACGCCGCCGGGCGGCAGCTCCACCGGCACGGCCCGCTTGGCCCGGTCCGCGCTCGCGTCGCGCAGCGCCGGCAGTACCCGGCCGCTGCCGCCCGGCTCCAGCGGGTCGAAGACCTCGCGGAACAGGGCGTTGGCGTCCAGCCAGCCGTCGTAGTAGGCGTCGGCGTCCCGGTGGCCGTACTCCAGCCGCAGCGAGGCGGGCCGGAGGAAGTCGCCGGCGTCGATCCGCAGCGCCGGGCGGCCGAGCAGCCGCAGCCGCTCGGCCACGGCATCGGCCAGTACGGCGGTGCGGGCGGCCGGGGCCCCGTCCACGGCGATGCGGAGCCGCCCGCCCTCGGGCAGCGGCAGCCCGGCGACGCGCTCGCCGACGGTGTCGGCGAGCGCGTCCGGGGTCAGCGGTCGGACCTGCACGTCACTCCAGTGCGCCCGGTGTGGACGGGTGATCAGGCCGAGGCGTCGTTCAGCAGCGCCAGCTCGTCCGCGGTCAGTTCCAGCTCGGCCACCGCGACCAGGGCCGGCAGCTGCTCCACGTTCCGGGCGCTGGCGATCGGCGCGGCGACGGTGGGCTGTGCGGCGAGCCAGGCCAGGGCCACGGTGGCGACCTCCGCCCGGTGTGCGGCGGCGACGGTGTCCAGGGCCGTGAGCACCTTCTTGCCGCGCTCCGAGGCCAGGTGCTTGGCGGCGCCGCCGGCGCGGACGCTGTCCACGGCCGGGCCGCCCTCCCGGTACTTGCCGGTGAGGAAGCCGGCCGCCAGCCCGTAGTAGGGGACCGCCGAGAGCCCGAACTTCGCGGCGACCTCCGCGAGTTCGCCCTCGTAGCGGTCGCGGGCGACCAGGTTGTACTCGGGCTGGAGGGCCACGTACGCGGCCAGGCCCTCGGCCCGGGCGAACTCCAGCGAGGCGGTCAGCCGGGCGGGGGAGATGTTGGAGGCGGCGACCTGCCGCACCTTGCCGGCCCGGACCAGGCCGTCCAGCGCCGTGACGATCTCCTCGACCGGGGTGCTCTCGTCGTCGAAGTGGGTGTAGAGCAGGTCGATGCTGTCGGTGCCGAGACGGCGCAGCGACTGCTCGGTGGCGGCGGTGATGTTGGCGGCCCGCAGCCCCTTGTACTCGGGGTGGGCGCCGACCTTGGTGGCGATGACGACCTGGTCGCGGTTGCCGCGCGCGGCCACCCACCGGCCCAGGATGGTCTCGGACTCGCCGCCCTTGTTGCCCGGGGCCCAGGCCGAGTAGGCGTCGGCGGTGTCGACGAAGTTGCCGCCGGCCGCAGCGTAGGCGTCGAGCACGGCGAAGGAGGTGGATTCGTCGGCCGTCCAGCCGAAGACGTTGCCGCCCAGGGCCAGCGGGAAGACCTGCAGGTCGCTGGAGCCGAGCGGGGTGCGGTGAGAGGTCGTCATGTGTCGGCACAACACCGGGGGTCGACCGGGTATTTCCGGCCGGGGCTCGGAGGCGGGCCGAGGGGGGTCTCCCCTGATCTTCCGATGTTCAGTACAGTGAATTGCATTCACGAACATGAACACTGTCGTGAGTGCCGTCGCTCTGCCGTCACCCAAGTCGAGGAGCCCCATGGATCTGCACGCTGCCCTGGTCCCGCCGCTCTCCTTCCCGCTCACCCCGTTCACCGACGACGACCGCCTCGACGGCGAGGTCTTCGCCGCCCATGTCGACCAGCAGATCGCGGCCGGCACCACCGCCGTCTTCGTCGCCTGCGGGACCGGCGAGTTCACCGCCCTCGGCCGCGAGGAGTACCGCCAGGTCGTCGCCATCGCGGTGAAGACCTCGGCCGGACGGGTCCCGGTCCTCGCCGGAGCGGGCGGCGGCCCCGCCATCGCCCGGGAGCACCTCGCCGACGCCACCGCGGCCGGCGCCGACGGCATCCTGCTGCTGCCGCCCTACCTGGTCAGCTCCACCCCCGAGGGGGTGCTCGACCACATCCGCTACGTCGTCCGCGACAGCGCGCTGCCGGTGATCGTCTACCAGCGCGCCAACGCCCGGCTCAGCCCCGCCACCGCGCTGGCCCTGCTCGACCTGGAGCCGGTGATCGGCCTCAAGGACGGCATCGGCGACATCGAGCAGATGCAGCGCATCGTCGCCACCGTCCGTACCAGCGACCATCCCCGGGCGGGCGGGTTCCACTTCCTCAACGGCCTGCCCACCGCCGAGCTCTCCGCCCGCGCCTACCGGGCCATCGGCGTCGGCAGCTACTCCTCGGCGGTGCACGCCTTCGCCCCCGACCTCGCCCACGCCTTCGCCCGCGCCCTCGACAACGGCGACGACGCCCTGGTGGACGCGCTGCTGGCGGCCTTCCTGCTGCCGCTGGCCGACCTCCGCGACCAGGTCCCCGGCTACGCCGTCGCGCTGATCAAGGCCGCCGCCCGGCTCGAAGGGATTCCGGTCGGCCCGGTCCGTCCGCCGCTGGTCGAGCCCCGGCCCGAACACGTCGCGGAGCTGGCCCGGATCGTCGCGGCCGGCCGGGCGGTCCTGGCCGAGCGGGCGGCCAGGGGATGAGGATCCGCCGGATCACCGTCACGCCCGTCGCCTTCCACGATCCCGCGCTGCTCAACGCCGTCGGCGTGCACGAGCCCTACGCGCTGCGCAGCGTCGTCCAACTGCACTGCGAGGGACCGGAGGGCGCCGTCGTCGGGCTCGGGGAGTCCTACGGGGACGACGCCTTCCTGGAACTGCTCCGCACCTCGGCCGAGGCCGTCATCGGCCTGGACGTGTTCCACCTCGGCCGGATCGAGCAGGCCGTCGCGGCCGCGCTCGGCGGCGGCGCCTTCGCCGACCGGCACGGACTCACCGGCGCCGGGTCCACCAGCAAGACCCTGCTGTCGGTCTTCGCCGCCTTCGAGGTCGCCTGCCTGGACGCCCAGGGCCGGACCGTCGGCCGTTCCGTCGCCGACCTGCTCGGCGGCCCGGTCAGGGACAGCGTGCCCTTCTCCGCCTACCTCTTCTACAAGTGGGCCGGGCACCCCGGGGCGGGGTGCCCGACCGGCGTCGAAGAGGGCGGGGACGAGTGGGGCGAGGCGCTGGACGCCGACGCCGTCGTCCGTCAGGCCCGGCGCATGATCGACCGCTACGGCTTCGGCGCGGTCAAGCTCAAGGGCGGGGTCCTCCCCCCGGAGGAGGAGGTGGAGGCGGTGCTCGCACTGCGGGCCGCCTTCCCCCGGCTGCCGCTCCGGCTCGACCCCAACGCCGCCTGGACCGTCCCGACCGCGCTGCAGGTGGCCGAACGGCTCGACGGGGTGCTGGAGTACCTGGAGGACCCGGTGGCCGGCATCGACGCCATGGCCGAGGTCGCCCGCAGCGCGCCGATGCCGCTCGCCACCAACATGTGCGTGGTCGCCCCCGAGCACCTCGCCCCGGCCCTGCGGGCGCGGGCGATCGGGGTGCTGCTCTCCGACCACCACTACTGGGGCGGCCTCCGGCACACCCGCGAACTCGCGGGACTGTGCGCGGACTTCGGCGTCGGGCTGTCCATGCACTCCAACAGCCATCTCGGGATCAGCCTGGCCGCCATGGTCCAGGTCGCCGCGGCGACCCCGCAGCTCGACTACGCCTGCGACACCCACTGGCCCTGGAAGCGCGCGGACGAGGATGTCGTCCGGCCCGGTGCGCTGCGCTTCGTCGACGGTGCGGTGCCGCTGCCGTCGGGGCCCGGCCTCGGCGTCGAGCTGGACCCGGACGGCCTGGCCCGGCTGCACGAGCTCTACCTGCGCTGCGGGCTGCGCCGCCGCGACGACACCGGCTACCGGCAGCGGGTGGAGCCCGGCTTCCGCCCCCGGCAGCCCGGCTGGTGAGCACGGAGACGGACCGTCCGGGCAACCGGTCCGGCCACTCTGGTACAGGACTGCGACACGTCGAAGTGACTACTGTTCGTCCGGATTGGCTAGAGTCCTCTGCCATGGCCGACTACCAGAACACCCCCGTCGAGGATCCGTCCGCGAGCACCCAGATGTTCCGT
>Ga0302314_10016487_pt1 | contig 12473 bp, 10 predicted proteins | sample III_Palsa_N2_3_FD_200533 | JGI IMG/M metagenome (GOLD analysis project Ga0302314, IMG submission 200533) | Peat permafrost microbial communities from Stordalen Mire near Abisko, Sweden - III_Palsa_N2_3 | ecosystem: Environmental > Terrestrial > Soil > Palsa > Peat permafrost | place: Sweden...
AGCGCGGCTGGTGGAAGCACTGGGCCGCGGTGCTCGAAGGCGAGACGCCAGGAAGCGAAGCCCAGTCATGACCGACACCATTTCCACTGTTTCCGCAGACCCGCCCGCCGCCCCTAGCGACCCGTCCACCGCCGCCGGGGTGGACCCGGGCCTGGTCGCGTTCATCTACCACGAGGCGCGGCTGGCCGACGAGGCGCGCTACTCGGAATGGGAAGCGCTCTGGGACGACTCCGCGCGCTACTGGGTGCCGATGGCGCCCGACGCGGACCCCGAGACGCAGGTGTCCTACATCAACGACAACCGCACCAGGATCCGCAGCCGCGTCGCCCAGCTCAACACCGGCGTGCGGCACTCCCAGACGCCGCCGTCGGTGCTGCGCCGGACCGTGTCCAACTTCGAGGTGACCGACGCCGCCGGCGACACCGTGACCGTCGCGTCGAACTTCGTCCTGGTCGAGTACCGGTTCGCGGTCACCCTGTGGGCGGGCCGCTACCTGCACGCGATCCGCCGGACCGAAGGCGGGCTGCGGCTGGCGGCCAAGACCGTGCACCTGGTCAACGCGGGCGGCCCCATCCCCACCATGGCCTTCCTGATCTGAGAGCGAGTAAGAGGACAACGATGCTCATCGGCGACATCTCCCGGCACAACGGGCGGCGCTACCCGACCAAGACCGCCGTCATCTCCGAGGGCAGGCAGCTGTCCTGGGGAGCGGTCGACGAGCGGGCGAACCGGCTGGCCACCTACCTCCAGTCGGCCGGCCTGAAGAAGGGCGACCGGATCGCGGTCTGCGCGCGGAACACCCTCGAGTGGCCGGAGATCACCTACGGCCTGGCCAAGGCCGGCCTGGTGCTCGTCCCGGTCAACATCCGGCTGACCCCGGCCGAGATCCAGTTCATCGTCGAGGACTCCGGCTGCCAGGCCGCGATCGTGCACGCCGACCAGGCCGAGATCGCGGCGGCCCCGCTGGCGAGCGCCGGCATCGGCACCGTGCTCGAGATCGGCGGCACGTCGCTCGGCAAGCAGTACGAGGAGGCCCTGGCGGGCGGCAGGAACGTGCACTCGACGCCCGCCGACCTGGTCGAGTCCGACCTGCACGTCCTGCTGTACACAAGCGGCACCACCGGTCACCCCAAGGGCGTCATGAACGACCACCGGGGGATGATGGCGATGACCCTCGACACCACGATCTCGACCGAGTCCCGGCACGAGGACATCGGGCTCGCCACCACGCCGTTCTTCACCACCGGCGGCGTCGTCCGGGCGCTGACCTGGATGTACCTCGGCCAGACGATCGTCATCCACCCGAGGTTCGACCCCGACACGCTCCTTGACTCCATCGAGCGGGACCGGATCACGTTCACCACGTTCATCCCGACGATGCTGATCCGCACGCTGCGCCTGCTCGACTCCGGCCGCCGGCACGACCTGTCCAGCCTGCGCCGGATCAGCTACGGCGGCGCGCCGATCTCGCGGGAGGTCATCGAGGAGGCGCACGTCGCGCTGGGCTGCGACATGCAGCAGCGGTACGGGCTGACCGAGGCCGGCGGGCAGTTCACCATCCTGACCCCGCAGGACCACCGCGACCTGCTCGCGGGCAAGGACAGCATCAAGAGCTCGTGCGGCCGGGAAACCCCGATGGCCGAGGTCTGGATCGTCGACGAGGACGGCGGGCGGCTGCCCCCGGGCGAGACCGGCGAGATCGTCGTGCGGGCCGACTCCCAGGCCCGCGGGTACTGGAACCTCCCGGAGCAGACCGCCCAGACGTTCCGCCCCGAAGGGGTCTTCTCCGGCGACACCGGCTGGCTGGACGACGAGGGCTACCTCCACATCGCCGGCCGGAAGACCGACATGATCATCTCGGGCGGCTTCAACATCTACCCGGCCGAGCTCGAGCGCGTGCTCGGCTCGCACGCCCTGGTCGACACCGTGGCCGTGGTGGGCGCGCCGCACCCGGAGTGGGGCGAGACCCCGGTCGCGGTCGTCGTGCCGCGGGGCAACGTGGACACCACGGCGCTCGAAGCCGAGCTCCGCGAGCTATCGCGCGCCCAGCTCGGCGGCTATAAGCAGCCGCGTGAGTACGTGTTCCGCTCCGAGGTGCCGCTCGGCCCGGCCGGCAAGGTGCTCAAGCGCGAGCTCAAGGCGAGTCTGGCCGACCGCCTCGGTCCGGCCGACGGACCCGGTCAGGCTGGTTGACCGGGTGGCTGACGACCTCACCGCCGTCAGGGAGATCACGGTTCGCGGGCCGGCCTTCGAGGACCTGTCCCCTGGCCAGGTGTTCGACACCTGCCCGCCGGTGACCCTGACCGACGGACTCGCGGCCGCCCACCAGGCGATCGTGGGCGAGCGGAGCTGGCTGGCGCTGTCGCGCCCGCTGGCCGAGGCGGTGCTCGGCGCGGGACCGGTGGCGCCGCCCGCCCTGGTCTGGAACGTGTCCATCGGCCAGTCCACCCTCGCCACTCAGCAGGTCCGCGCGAACCTGTACTACCGCGGCCTGGTGCTCCGCCGCCAGCCGCTCATCGGCGACACGCTTGAGACGGCGACGCTGGTGACCGGCCTGAGGCAGAACCGGCCGCGGCCCGGCCGCCCGGCGACCGGCCTCGCCGCCCTCCGCATCACCACCCGTGACCAGCACGGAGCGATCGTTCTCGACTACGAGCGGTGCGCGATGATCCCGCTGCGCGAGCCGGAGCTGGTCACCGGCCGGCAGGATGACTTCACGGCCGGCCAGCGTGAGATCGGCGACGACGAGCTGCTGGCGCTGACGCAGGGCTGGGTGCTGACCCGGCCCGCCCTGCCGGTGCCCGAGCCGGGCACGGTGCTGCGCGTCGACGGGCGGGACGTGGTCTCGAGCGGCCCCGAGCTGGCCAGGCTCACCCTGAACATCGCGGCGGTGCACCACGACGCCGTGGCGGCCGGCGGCCGGCGGCTGGTGTACGGCGGCCACACGATCGCGCTCGCGCTCACGCAGGCCACCCGGGCGATCCCGAACCTGCTGACCGTCCTCGCGTGGCAGTCCTGCGACCATACGGCGCCGGTGCACGAGGGCGACCTGCTGTCGAGCGTGGTCGAGGTCGAGCGGGTGAGGCCGCTTCAGCACGGCGGAGCGCACGTGCACCTGCGTTCGCGGGTGACGGCCGCCGACCCCGGGACGGGCGAGGAGAGGCAGGTTCTCGACTGGCGGTTCGCCGCCGTCTGCAGCGCGGCGGCACGCGGCCAGAATTATCCGAACCCTTTATCGATAAAGGATCATGTTATGCGCGAAATCTCGACCCGATGGGTGACACCGTGACTGCCCTGAGCGAAGAAGAGCAGCTTGCCGTCGCGACCGTCCGCAAGTTCGTCGATGACGAGGTGCGCCCGGTCGTCCACGAGCTTGAGCACGCCAACGAGTACCCGGAGAAGCTCATCGAGCAGATGAAGCAGCTCGGCGTGTTCGGCACGGCGATCCCGGCCGAGTACGGCGGGACGCCCGTGTCCACCTCGTGCTACGTGCTCATCACCCAGCAGCTCGCGCGGGGCTGGATGAGCCTCGCGGGCGCGATTGGCGGGCACAGCGTGGTCGCCAAGCTCATCCTGGCGTTCGGCACCGAGGAGCAGCGGCAGCGGCTGCTGCCCAAAATGGCGACCGGGGAGGTCAGGGCGACGATGGCGCTGACCGAGCCGGGCGGCGGGTCCGACCTCCAGGCGATGCGCACGATCGCGACCCGCGAGGGCGACGATTACGTGGTCAACGGCAGCAAGACCTGGATCACCAACGCCCGGCACGCCGGGGTGATCGCGCTGCTCTGCAAGACCGACCCGGCCGCGGCCCCTAAGCACAAGGGGATCAGCATCCTTCTCGCCGAGCCTGGCCCCGGCTTCACCGTCTCCCGTGACCTGCCCAAGCTCGGCTACAAGGGCGTCGAGTCGTGCGAGCTCTCGTTCGACGGTTACCGCACCCCGGTGCAGAGCCTGCTCGGCGGCGCCGAGGGGCAGGGGTTCGCGCAGATGATGAAGGGCCTGGAGTACGGGCGGATCCAGGTCGCCGCCCGCGCCCTCGGCGTCGGCCGCGCCGCCTTCGACGACGCCTTCAAGTACGCGCAGCAGCGCGAGACGTTCGGCAAGCCGATTTGGAAGCACCAGTCCATCGGCAACTACCTGGCCGACATGGCGACCCAGCTCTCGGCGGCGGAGCTGCTGACGCTCAACGCGGCGGAACGCTACGACGCGGGCGAGCGGTGCGACATGGAGGCGGGCATGGCCAAGCTGTTCGCGTCGGAGACCGCGATGGAGATCGCCCTCAACGCGGTCCGCATCCACGGCGGGTACGGGTACTCGACCGAGTTCGAGGTGGAGCGCTACTTCAGGGACGCGCCGCTGATGATCGTCGGCGAGGGCACCAACGAGATCCAGCGTGACGTCATCGCCCGGCAGCTGGTCAGCCGCGGCGGCCTGGACTGAGGACGACCATGCTGGCCTCGGACGACCCGGCGCGCGGAGCAGCGGTGACGCCCGCCCAAGGACAGGACCTGACACAGGCCACCGACGATGAACTCCGGGGGGCGATCGAGCAGGCGGAGCTGCCCTCGCTGATGCCCGCGCTCGCTTACCTCACTGGAGACCTGTCGCTGGTCGCCAGCGAGCTGCGGCCGCCGTCGGGCGGATCGTCGGTGGTCCTGGCCGCGCAGGGCGGGATGACCGAGGAGCAGCAGGAGCTTGCCCGCCGGCGCGCCCTCGACGCGCTGATCGCCTTCCGGGATGGCGGCTGCGTCCCGGCCGCACCGCCGACTCGGCTCGCGGACCGGCGGGCGCTGATGACGTTCATGACCTCGGACGTGGACGACCGGTACCTGCCCATGCTCGCGTTCGAGCTCGGGCTGCCTGCGGACTCCGACGCCCCGGACTGGACGAAGGAAGAGCTCGCGCCGGGCCGGGACTTCCGGGTCGCCATCATCGGCGCGGGCATGTCCGGTCTGGCCGCCGCCCATCGGCTGCGCCAGGCGGGCATCGGCTTCGTGGTATTCGAGCGAAACGACGCCGCCGGCGGGGTCTGGCTGGAGAACGACTATCCCGGCTGCCGGCTCGACACGAGCAATTTCTGCTACAGCTATTCGTTCCTGCAGCGAGCCGACTGGCCGCACCAGTACTCGCGCGGGCCGGAGGTCCGCGCGTACTTCCAGGACGCGGCTCGGCGGCTGGGCCTACTCGGGCACATCAGGTTCGGCACCCCGGTGCGGGCCGCGCGGTTCGATGAGCGCGCCGGCGAGTGGCTGGTGACGGTGGACGCCGACGGTCGCCGCGAGACCGGCCGGTTCAACGCCGTGATCAGCGCGACCGGCCAGCTGAACCAGCCGAGCATCCCCGACATCCCGGGCGCGGCGGACTTCGGCGGCGTCAGCTTCCACAGCGCCCGCTGGGATCACGGCGCCGACCTGCGCGGCAAGCGGGTCGGGGTGATCGGCAGCGGCGCCAGCGGCTATCAGGTCATCCCCTCGATCGCTGCGGAAGTCGGCGAGATGCGGGTCTTCATGCGCAACCCGCCGTGGACCGTGCCGACGCCGAAGTACCACGCGGCCCTCAACCCAGGGCTGGCCTGGCTGCTGCGGGCGGTTCCCTATTACCACCGGTGGTTCCGGTTCTACCAGTTCTGGACCTCGGTCGAGGGTCGCCGGGAGTTCGCCGCCGTCGATCCGCGCTGGCGCGAGCCGGGCTCGGTCTCGGCGAAGAACCACCAGCTCCGGGAGACGCTGACCCGGCACCTGATGGCCGAGTACGAGGGCAGGCCCGACCTCCAGCGCGTGATGATCCCGCGCTACCCGCCCTACGGCAAGCGCATGCTGCGCGACAACGGCGTCTGGGCCCGGGCGCTCAAGCAGCCGAACGTGACCGTGATCAGCGACCGGATCGAGCGGATCACCCCGGCTGGCATCGTCACCGCCGACGGCGCCGAGCACCAGCTCGACGTGATCGTCTACTGCACTGGCTTCCAGGCGTGGCGGTTCCTCGGCGGGATCGACGTCACCGGCAGCGGAGGAGCGGACCTGCACCAGCGGTGGGGCCAGGATCCGGCCGCCTACCTGGGCATCACCATTCCCGATTTCCCGAACCTCTTCTGCCTCTACGGGCCGAACACCAACCTCATCGTGAACGGCAGCATCGTCATGTTCAGCGAGTGCGCGGTGCACTACGTGCTCGAGTGCCTGCGGGTGCTGCTCGAGCGCGGCGACCGGGTCATGGACCTGCGCCCGGAGGTACTCGACGCCTACCAGCCGACCATCGACGAGGCGAACGCGCTGATGGCCTGGGGCGCCGAGGGCGTCGACAACTGGTACAAGAGCCCCACCGGCCGGGTGTCGCAGAACTGGCCGCTGGCCACGATCGAGTACTGGGACCTGACCCGCGGGCCGGCCCCCGGCCACTATCGCTTTACCGCCGCCGGGGACGCGGGCATGGCCTCATCGACATCGAAGGACGGGTAGCAGTGCAGGACTGGGACGTATTTTTCCTCGGCGGCCGGTGGCAGCCCGCCGCCGCCGCCGCTGACCGGGTCGAGGTCGTCTCGCCGGCCTCCCTCGAGGTCGTGGGCAGCGTTCCCCGCGCGACCAAGGACGACGGGGACCGCGCGGTCGGTGCGGCGCGCGCCGCCTTCGACGCCGGCCCGTGGCCCCGGCTGCCGGTCGCCGAGCGCCTCGGCATCCTCCGCGCGTTCGCCGACGCGGTCGCGGCCCGCACCGACCAGTTCGCCGACGTCCTGTGCGCGGAGCAGGGGCTGCCCCGCCGCGGACTGCCCGGCCAGGTCGTCATGGCGGTGAGCACGCTTCGCGTTGGCGCCGACGTCGCCGACGACTACCCCTGGGCCGGCACCCGACGCGGCACCGGGCGCCGGACGCTGCGAGTGCTGCGCGTTCCCGTCGGTGTGGTGGTCGCGATCGTCCCGTGGAACGCGCCCCTGTTCGTGGCCGCGATGAAGCTCGCGCCCGCCTTGGCCGCGGGGAACACGGTGGTGCTGAAGCCGCCGCCCGAGACGCCGCTGCACACCTATCTGCTGGCCGAGGCCGCGGTCGAGGCCGGGCTGCCGGAGGGGGCGCTCAACATCCTGCCGGCCGGGGCGGACATCAGCGAGCTGCTCGTCAGGGATCCCCGCGTCGACAAGGTGAGCTTCACCGGCTCGACCGCCGTCGGCCGGCAGGTCGGCGCGATCTGCGGCGAGAGCCTCAAGCGCTGCACCCTGGAGCTCGGCGGCAAGTCGGCCGCGGTGGTGCTCGACGATTTCGAGCTGACCGACGCAAGCGCCGGCCTGCTCGTCGCCGGCGCGATGGTGAACGCGGGCCAGGTATGCGCCGCGCAGACCCGCATCCTCGTGCCGGCCGCCAGGCACGACGAGATCGTCGAGGCGATGTCGGAGGCGACCCGGGCGCTGCGGGTCGGCGACCCGCGGGCCGCGACGACCGATATCGGCCCGCTCATCTCCGGGCGGCAGCGCGACCGCGTCGAGCGCTATATCAGGCTCGGCGTCGAGGAGGGCGCCCGCCTGGCCGCCGGCGGCGGCCGTCCGGCCATCGAACCGGGCTGGTACGTGCAGCCGACGCTGTTCGCCCGCGTCGACAACGCCATGACGATCGCCCGCGAGGAGATATTCGGCCCGGTCGCGGCGGTGATCCCGTACCACGACGAGGCCGAGGCGGTCGCGCTGGCCAACGATTCCGAGTACGGTCTCGCGGGCGCGGTATGGACCTCCGACCTAGATCGCGGCGAGGCGGTGGCCGCCAGGATCCGGACCGGGACGATCGCGGTCAACTCGCCCGCCCCGCTCGATGCCCGCGGGCCGTTCGGCGGGTTCAAGAACTCCGGGTTCGGGCGGGAGGGCGGCACCGAGGCGCTCGACGATTACACCGAATCCCAGACCATCATCCTGCCCGGGCAGTCGACCAGGAAGGAAGGCGGGAGCCAGTGACGAGCGAGCCGCGGGCGGCGCTGAGCGGTGAGTCCGCCACGGTGCAGCAGCTCATGGACGCGGTCGCCGCCGCGTGGGGCGACCGGGAGGCGTACGTCGAGGGCGGCCAGCGGGTGACCTTCGGCGAGTGGCTCGCGCGGGCCGACCTGCTCGCCGCCGAGTTCGCCCGCCGCGGTGTCCGGCGCGGGGACGTGGTGGCGCTGATGCTGCCGCCGTCGATCGACTACGCGGTGTGCTACGCGGCCGCCGCGAAGGCCGGCGCGATTACCACCGGGCTGAACACCCGGGTCGGGCGGCGCGAGGTCGACGCCATCCTCGGCCAGTGCTCGCCCGCCCTGGTGGTGCGCGATGAGTCGCTCGGGCTGCCGGACGTGCCCGCGGGCACGCCGGTGCTCGCCCGGCCCGAGGTGGCGGCCGTCGGCCGCGGAGCGGCTGATGGCGCGCTCGTCGCGGCGGCGCGCGAGGCGCTGGCGAGCCGGCGGGCGCAGTGCGTGCCCGAGGACATCGTCGCGATCATGTGGACCAGCGGCACCACCGGCCTGCCGAAGGGCGCGTGCTTCGATCACGCGAACCTGCGCGCGATCTCGGCGGCCGCGGGCGCCATGTGCGCCCCGGGGGATCGGCGGCTCGGCGCGCTGCCGTTCGCGCACGCGGGCTACATGGGCAGGCTGTGGGACCAGCTTGAGAAGGGCATCGCGCTGGTGATCTGCTCGCCCAGCCTGCCCCCTGCGGACATGCTCCGGCTGGTAGCGGCCGAGCGGGTCACCGCGTTCGGCGCGGTGCCGACCCAGTGGGAGCGCCTGCTGCGGCTGCCCGACGTCGATGACGTCGACCTGTCGCACGTCCGCGTCGGCACCTCGGCGTCAGCGCCGATCAGGCCCGAGGTCGTCGAGGAGATCGCCGAGCGGCTCGGGTTCCCGGTCATCGTCAGGTACGCGATGACGGAGAGCCCGACGATCAGCGGCACCGAGCCGACCGACCCGCCGGACGTGCAGTTCCGCACGGTCGGCCGACCCCAGCAGGGCATGGAGGTGTCGGTCGCCGCGCCGCCCGGCCAGGTGGGGCAGATACGGGTCAGGGGCGGGTGCGTCATGCGCCGCTACTGGAACGCGCCCGAGCTGACCGCCGCCGCCTTCGACGACGAGGGCTGGCTGGTCAGCGGTGACCTGGGGTATCTGCGCGAGGACGGGAACCTCGCGATCGTCGGCCGCGCCACCGACCTGTACATCCGCGGCGGCTACAACATCTACCCGGCCGAGGTGGAAGCCGTCCTCGCGCTGCACCCCGCGGTGGCGTCGGTGAGCGTGGTCGGCGTGCCCGCGCCCCGGATCGGCGAGATCGGCGTCGCGTTCGTTGTCCCGGCGGACTCAGAAAAGCCGCCAACACTAGAGGAGCTGCGAGAGATCGTGCGGACTGAACTTGCTGACTACAAGGCGCCCGACCGGCTGGAGATCGTCGATCGGCTGCCGGTCAACGCCATGATGAAGGTGGATAAGAACGCGCTGCGAGCGCTGACAAGCGCCAGCGCAAGCGCCAGCGGTAGCACCAGCGTCGGCGCCGGCGCCGGCGCCGGCCAGCCCGGGAGCGCGGCGTGAACCGGCGCGTCGCGATCGCCGGGGTGGCGCTGTCCGACGTCGGCAGCGTGCCGTCCGCCACCCCGTACGGGCTGATCGCCCAGGCCAGCAGGCGCGCCGTGGCCGACGCCGGCCTGACCCCGGCCGACATCGACGGGCTCGGCTCGACCTCCACCGGCATCATGCCGCCGATCGAGGTCGGCGAGTACCTGGGGCTGATGCCCCGCTGGATCGACTCCACCTCCGTCGGCGGCGCCAGCTGGGAGGTGATGGCCGCGCACGCCACCGACGCCATCGCCCGCGCCCAGGCCGACGTGGTGCTGCTGACCTACGGCTCGACCTCGCGCTCGGACCTGAAGAAGAAGCTGCGCACGGCCAACCTGAACTGGGGCTCGCGCGGCCCGCTGCAGTGGGAGGCGCCGTTCGGCCACACGCTGATCAGCAAGTACGCGATGGCGGCGCGCCGGCATATGCACGAGTACGGCACGACCATCGAGCAGCTGGCCGAGATCGCGGTGTCAGCGCGGTACAACGCCGCCGACAACCCCGAGGCCTCCTACCGCGACCCGATCACGATCGAGGACGTTCTCGGCGGCCCGATGATCGCCGACCCGTTCACCAAGCTGCACTGCTGCATCAGGTCAGACGGCGGTGCGGCGGTCGTACTCGTCGCCGAGGACCGCGTGCCTGACCTGCCGAAGGAGCCGGTCTGGGTGCTTGGCACGGGTGAGTGCACCATGCACATGTCGACCAGCCAGTGGCCGGACATGACGACCGGCCCGGCCGCCGTGGCCGGGAAGCTGGCCTTCGAGCGGGCGGGCGTCACCCCGCAGGACGTCGACGTCGCCGAGCTCTACGACGCGTTCACCTACATGCTGCTGGTGACGCTCGAGGACCTCGGCTTCTGCAAGAAGGGCGAGGCAGGCCCGTTCGTCGAGGGCGGCCGGATCAGGCTCGGGGGCGAACTGCCCGTCAACACCGACGGCGGCGGCCTGTCCGCCCTCCACCCCGGCCAGCGCGGCCTGTTCCTGCTGGTCGAGGCGGTCAGGCAGCTGCGCGGCGAAGCCGGTCCGCGCCAGGTCCCCGACGCGCGGATCGCCGTCGCAAGCGGGACCGGCGGCTGGTTCTGCTCGAACGGCACCGTCGTACTCGGAAGGGACTAAGGGAAATGGCTGACCGCACCGACCTGCCGACCATCGAGGACGAGACCAGGGAGTACTGGACCGCGGCGACCGACGGGCGGCTGCTGATCGCCCGCTGCGGTTCCTGCGAGCGCGTCCATCACTACCCGCGGGTGATGTGCCCGTTCTGCTGGAGCGAGGACGTCACCGCCGTCGAGGCCTCGGGGCAGGCCACGCTCTACACGTACTCGACGGTCTTCATGAACGACCTGCCGCCGTTCAAGGAGCGGCTGCCCTACACCGCGGCGGTGGTGGACCTGGCCGAGGGCCCCCGGCTGATGACCACGATCGCCGGCGCCGACCCCGCGGATCTGCGCATCGGCATGCCGTTGCGGGCCGAGGCGGTCGAGATCGCCGACGGCGTGACCGCGTTCGCCTTCCGTCCGGCCTAGCGGTCGGGCCCCCAGCGTGTCGATCGCGCGATCGACCACGCTCTAGCGTGGTGAACTGCGCAATCGACACGCCAAGGGCGGGTGCCGCCGTCGACCAGTGAAGAGGAGAGATGTCATGACGCCACGCGAGGACGACACGGATCCGGTCGCTCTGGGCGCCTGGCGGCTGCCCGACGAGCTGGCCGACCTGGCCGGCAGCGTCCGCCGCTTCATGGCCTCCGAGGTCCGCCCGCTCGAGGACACCCTGCCGCACGACACGACCGGGCTGCCGGACGACCTGCTGCTGCCGCTGCAGGAGAAGGCCCGCCGACTGGGCCTGTGGGCGCTGAGCACGCCGGCCGGGTTCGGCGGGGCCGGACTCGGCGTGCTCGGCCAGGCCGTGGTCGCCGAGGAGGCGGCGAAGTGCCGGATGGGCGCCTATTTCCCGGCCCTCGGCGCGTTCGCAGGCAACCCGCCCAGCGTCCTGTTCAGCGCCTCGGCCGAGCTGTTCGACAAGTACGCCGCGCCGATGATCGCGGGCAGCCGAGGCAAGGCGTTCACCGCGATCAGCGAGGCCTCGGGCGGATCGGACCCGGCTCGCGCCATCCGTTGCCGGGCCGAGCGCACGGGCGACCGGTACGTCATCAACGGCGAGAAGATGTGGACGAGCCACGTCGCGCACGCGGACTGGGGCGTCGTCTACGCGCGGACCGGAGCCCAGGGCGACAAGCGCGCGATCAGCGCCTTCGTGGTCGACGCGGACGCGCCGGGCCTGGAGAAGCGGCCGATCGGGATGCTGACCGCCTTCTCGCCCTACGTCTTGCACTTCGACAACGTCGAGGTCCCGGCGGCCAACCTGATCGGGGAGGAAGGCGCCGGCTTCGAGCTGGCGTCGCAGTTCCTCGTCCACAGCCGGATCACCTACGGCGCGGGGCCGATCGGGATCGCCCAGGAGGCGCTCCGCATCGCCATCGAGTGGGCCAAGGAGCGGACCACGTTCGGCGTGCGTCTGGCGGACCGGCAGGCGGTCCAGTGGCAGATCGCCGACAGCGAGATCGAGCTCCGCGCCGCCCGGCTGCTGATCTACCAGGCGGCGTGGAAGGCGGACCGCGGCGAGGACGTCCGGGCCGACGCGTCGATCGCGAAGCTGTACAGCACCGAGGCGGCGTTCCGGGTGGTGGACCGGTGCATGCAGATCCTCGGTGCCCTCGGGCTGTCGCAGGAGCTGCCGCTCGAACGGTGGTTCCGCGACCTGCGGGTCAAGCGGCTGGGGGAGGGCGCCACCGACATCCAGCGCATGGTCGTGGCCCGCCACCTGCTCCGCTAGACGACTCCGCCCTGGTTGACTGGCCGCTGCGGCGGGCCGGCCGGTAGCCGCAGGCCAAGACGCCGCGGCGGTACTGCAGGGACGGTC
>Ga0302314_10016490_pt1 | contig 12472 bp, 8 predicted proteins | sample III_Palsa_N2_3_FD_200533 | JGI IMG/M metagenome (GOLD analysis project Ga0302314, IMG submission 200533) | Peat permafrost microbial communities from Stordalen Mire near Abisko, Sweden - III_Palsa_N2_3 | ecosystem: Environmental > Terrestrial > Soil > Palsa > Peat permafrost | place: Sweden...
CCGCGCCGGTCAGGTTGTCCGCGACGATGCGCCAATCGGTGGGCTGGGACGCCAGCACCTCGTCCCGCATGGGATGATCCAGGCCGGTCTCGGCCAGATACGCAGCGTAGAAGGGCTCGTCGACCACAGCGCAGTCCGGGCGATTCTCGAAGCTGCGCATCATCGCCGTGGAGACGTTGCGCGGCCCCGACCACATGGCGATCCGGACGGTCATCCGGCCTGCGCATCCTTCAGCGCTTCATAGAGCGTCTTCAGCCGCGTGGTCACCGGCCCCGGCAGGGCGGCGGGCAGGGCGACCCCGTCCACCTCGCGCACCGGGATCAGGCCGCCGAAGGTGCCGGTGACGAAGGCCTCGTCGGCGGCGTGCAGGTCCGCAAGTTCGAAGTCGCCCAGGGTGATCGGGATGTCGTTGTCGCGGCACAGGGCGATGACGTTGGCGCGGGTGACGCCATTGAAGCAGTAGTCGCCGGTCGACGTCTCCACCCGGCCGTCCTTGACCCAGAACAGGTTGGTGGCGTTGCAGCTCGACACATGGCCGTGCGGGTCCAGCATCACCGCCTCGTCGGCGCCCGCATGGATCGCGTCCAGCAGCGCCGTGATCAGGGCCAGCCGGCTGTGGCTGTTCAGGCGCATGTCGAACATGTCCGCCGGGGTGCAGCGGATAGAGGAGGTGGCCAGCGCGAGACCGCGCGTGGCCAACGCCAGGCTGGGCTGCTTGTATTCCGCCGTGATCACCAGCGTGGGCTTGCCCAGCCAGTTGCGCGGGTCCTGGTTCACCGCCGCCTTCTCGCCCCGCGTGACCATGAGGCGAAGATGGGCGCCGTTGCTCATGCCGTTGGCGGCGAGGGTGCGGCGGATCTCGGCGGTCAGCGCATTGCGGTCCAGGCCGAGGTCCAGCTCGATCTTGGCCAGGCCGGCGTAGAGCCGGTCCAAGTGCGCGTCCAGGAACAGCAGCGCCCCCTTGTGCAGCCGCAGGCCCTCCCAGACCCCGTCGCCCAGCACGAAGCCGGCGTCGAACACCGACACCTTGGCCTCCGCGCGGGGGACCAGCGCGCCGTTGAGGTAGATCTTGAGGTTTTCATTGCGCGGGTCCGCCGCGAAATCCTGGCTTCCGGGCATGGGTTACGCCCCCACGGGCGGATATTTACTCCGCTCATCCCGGCGAATGCCGGGACCCAGATGACAAAGCGTGGTGTTTGCCTCGCAATCCTGAACGCCAATCCAACGACAGAGCCATATGATCTGGGTCCCGGCATTCGCTGGGATGAGCGGAATTAATTGATCGATCACGTCCGCGCCTTCTCCGCCTCGATCCACGCCCGCACCCTCCGCTCCAGTACGCTCAAGGGCATCGGTCCCTCATCCAGCACCACATCATGGAACCGGCGATAATCGAACTTCGCTCCCAGCGCCGCCCTGGCCTCGTTGCGGAGTTGTTCGAACTTCAGCTGGCCGATCTTGTAGCCCAGGGCCTGGCCGGGCCAGCCGATGTAGCGGTCGGTCTCGTTCTGGATGTTCTTGTCGGACAGGGCGCTGTTGTCCTTCAGGCAGGCCACGGCCTGGTCACGAGTCCACCCCTTCCAGTGGATGCCCACGTCCATGACGAGACGGCAGGCGCGCCACATCTCCATGGAGAGCAGGCCGAACCGGTCGTAGGGGGTCTCATAGAGGCCCATCTCCTTGGTCAGCTGCTCGGCATAGAGCGCCCAGCCCTCGACGAAGGCGGTGTTGTCGTCGTTTCGACGGAACAACGGGACATCGGTCTGCTCCTGGGCCAGGGCGATCTGGATGTGGTGGCCGGGGGCGCCCTCGTGGCTGACCAGGGCCGGCAGGTCATACAGCGGCCGCTGGTCCAGGTGCGAGGTGTTGATCATCAGCCCGCCGGCGATCCCCTGTTCGGGGCTGCCGCCGAAATAGCGGCCTGAGGTGTAGCCCTCCTCAATGGCGCGGGGCACTTCGCGCACGCCATAGCTCAGGCGCGGCAGCTTGCCGAAGAAGGCCGGCAGCTTGTCGTCCACCCGCTTGGCCAGGCGGCTGGCCTTCTCGAGCAGCGCCTCGCGGCTGGTGACGTAGAACTGCGGATCGGTGCGCAGCTTTTCCTGAAATTCCTTGAATGTGCCGTGGAAGCCGGAGGCGGCGATCTCGACGTCCATCGCCTTGCGAATGCGGGCGATCTCGGACTGGCCCAGGGCGAAGATCTGGTCCGGGGTCAGGTCGGAGCTGGTCTCGCGGCGGACGCGGTACTGATAGTAGGCCCGGCCGTTCGGCAGCGACGAGGCGCCCAGTGTCTCGGTCGCCTTGGGCAGGTATTCGCGCTCGAAGAAGGTCGCCAGCCGCTGCTCAGCCGGCTTCACGTCGGCGACAATCAGCGCCAGGGCCTGGGCGCGCAGGGCCTCGCGCTGGCCCGCCATGGCCGGCGGCAGGTTGTCGAAGGGCTGCAGCAGGGCGTTCTTGTCCGCCGGCAGGTCGGCCTGCGCGCGTGTGGCTTTCGCGCAGGTGAGCGCAGTCAGGCGCGGACTGGTGAAGCCGCTCGCGATCCCCCGCCGCATGTTGGCGATCTCGACGTCGTAATAGGCTGGCAGGGTGGCGATGCGGTGCAGCCAGGCCTTGGCTTCCGCCTCGTTGTGGAGGACCACGCCGTCGGCGGCATAAGAAGGGGTGAGGAAGAAACCCTCGTCGTTGGTGAAGGGGATGCGGTCCTCGTCGAAGGCCGCGCCCTGGATGTCGAGGTCGAGACGGGCCTCCAGCAGCTCCCGGTTCAGCGCATCCTCGCCGGCCAGGGATGCGGCGGGGATGGCGTCCAGGCGCGCCTTGAAATCGAGGTTTTCCCGGTTGCGTTTGGCCTCGGCGGCCGGGCTGTCGTCGGGCCACAGGGCCGCCTGGGCGATGTCGCCGCGCTGGCCGGCGTCGATGGGATCGTTGCGGGTGAGGAAGGCGTCGTAGTCCGCCAGCACCTTGTGCAGGGCCTCGACGGGCGAGGTCTGCGCGCCGGCGCTGCCCGCACCCAAGGTCATCGCCCCCACCAGGCTCGCCGCCATAATCGCCACCCTGCCCCAGCCCATAGGTTCGTCCCCAAACGCCACTCCGCTCGCGTAACCGCCTTTACCAAACTCCGTTCATCCCGGCGAATGCCGGGACCCAGATCGTAGGGCGACGAAGGATCCGGACAGGTCCGAAGCAATCGTATGAGCACAACTCCACACTCAGAGCTTTGTCATCTGGGTCCCGGCATTCGCCGGGATGAGCGGAGTGGGGGTCACCCGAACGGCGCGTCGATCGACGGCGAGGGCTCCGTGAACCAGGCGGCGCCGTCTTCGGTGACGTAGAAGTGGTCCTCCAGCCGGATGCCGAACCGGTCGGGCAGCACGATCATCGGCTCGTTGGAGAAGCACATGCCGGGCTCAAGCGGGGTCTTGTCGCCGCGCACCAGATAGGGCGGCTCGTGGATGGAGAGCCCGATGCCGTGGCCGGTGCGGTGCGGCAGGCCGGGCAGGCGATAGTCCGGGCCGAGACCGTGCTGCTCCAGCACCTTGCGCGCGGTGGCGTCGATGACCTCGCAGGCCACGCCCGGCCGCACCGCCGCGAAGGCCGCCGCTTGCGCCGCGTGCTCGATGTCCCAGACGCGCCGCTGTTCGTCTGTCGGCTCGCCGAAGACGTAGGTGCGGGTGATGTCGGCATTATAGCCCTGCACCAGGCAGCCGGTGTCGATCAGCACCAGATCGCCCTCTTCCAGCGTCTGGTCGCCGGGCAGGCCGTGCGGATAGGCCGTGGCGCGGGCGAACTGAACGGCGCAGAAACTGGCGCCGTTGTCCGCGCCCAAAGTCCGGTGGGCTGTATCGAGAAACCGCTTCACCTCGCTGGCCTTGACGCCCGGCGCCAGCATCCGCGCGGCGGCGCGGTGGGCGGCCAGGGTCATCTGCTTGGCCTCGGTCATCAGCGCCAGTTCGGCGGCCGACTTGACCTGCCGGCAGCCGTTCACGATCGGCGCGGCGTCGACGATGCGCAGGTTCGTGTCGGTCTCGCGCAAGGCGTTGAAGGTGAGAAACGTCGCCGCCGGATCGAGGGCAAGCACCGCGCCCGCCTCCAGCGCCGCGGTCGCCGCGAGGGCGTAGGGGCTCTCGTCCTCCTCCCACAGGCGGATATCGGCGTCGATCGTCAGGCTGGCTTCCAGCGAGCCGAGTTCGAACGCCGGGCAGACTATGATCGGCCGCCCACGCGGGGGCAGCACCATCGCCACCAGCCGTTCGGTGGCGCCCCAGCCGACGCCGGTGAAATAGCGCAGGCTGGCTCCCGCGCTGATCAGCAGGGCGTCGGCGCCGACGGTCGCCATCAACCTTCGCGCCTTTTCCAGCCGCGCCTCGTATTCCGCCGCGCCGATGGACGCCGCGCGGCGCGCCGGCGGCTTCAAGGCCGCCATCTCGGCCTCGGCCGTCGAGACGCCTACGTCCTTGGTCATCCTGATCCTCGCCTGACAATGTCGAAACACTATCACCGTCATCCCGGACGCCCTGCAAGGGCGATCCGGGACCCAGGCGACTGGGCGCGAACTTCCTGGGTCCCGGCGTTTCGCTGCGCTTCAGCCGGGATGACGAACTTTGTTGGACGAGAGGTGTGCTCGACTGGAAAAAGCCGACCGCCGCCATTGATTCTCGGCCTCAAGCGCCCACCTGAGCGGTGGGTCGCGTTGGTTGGATTAGCGGATGTCTCAGACTGGTCCCAGCGCCCCCGCGCCGCTGCAGGGCGGCCGCCTTGCGTTGATCTCCATCGCCCTGGCGCTCGGCACCTTCATGCAGGTGCTGGACTCGACCATCGCCAACGTCTCGATCCCGACCATCTCCGGAAATCTCGGCGTCAGCACCGACCAAGGCACCTGGGTGATCACCCTGTTCGCCATGGCCAATGGCGTGTCGGTGCCCCTGACCGGTTGGCTGATGGGCCGCTATGGGGTGGTCAAGACCTTCGCCGCCTCGGTGGTCCTGTTCACCATCGCCTCCTTCCTCTGCGGCGTCGCCTGGGACCTGCCGTCGCTGCTCTTCTTCCGCATCCTGCAAGGCGGGGTGTCCGGGCCGATGATCCCGGGCTCGCAGGCGCTGCTGATTTCCATCTTCCCGCCGGCGCGGCGCGGGTTCGCTCTGGCGATCTGGTCGGTGACGACCCTGGTGGCGCCGATCTGCGGGCCGATCCTGGGCGGCTGGATTTCTGACAACACCACCTGGCGCTGGATTTTCTTCATCAATGTGCCGGTGGGGATATTCTGCGCCCTGGTTTGTTTCCGCGGCCTGGCCTCGCGTGAGACCCCGACCTTCAAGCGGCCGATCGACAGGGTGGGGTTCCTGTTGCTGCTTGTCTGGGTCTGCGCGCTGCAGGTGATGCTGGACCGGGGCCAGGACGCCGACTGGTTCAACGCCGTCTCTATCGTCGTCCTCGCCGTGGTCGCGGCCATCTCCTTCGTCGCCTGGCTGATCTGGGAGCTCACCGAGAAGAACCCTATCGTCGACCTGTCGCTGTTCAAGTCCCGCAACTTCTCCTTGGGCGCCCTGGTGTTCTGCCTGGCCTATGCGGTCTTCTTCGGCGCCAATGTGCTGCAGCCGCTGTGGCTGCAGACCCGGATGGGCTACATCGCCACCTGGGCGGGTCTGGTGGCCGCGCCCAGTGGCGTGGTCGCGGTGCTGCTGACGCCCCTGTTCGCCCGCTACAGTTCGGTGATCGACGCGCGGATCACCGGCACGGTGGCGCTGCTGGCCTTCGCCATTTCCTTCTTCATGCGGGCCGGATTGCCGCCGGACGCCAGCTTCGGCGTCCTGGTGCTGCCCATGCTGGTGCAGGGCGTCGCCATGAGCACCTTCTTCGTCTCCATGCTGACGATCCAGCTGAAGGACGTGTCGCCACAGCAGACGCCGGCCGCCAGCGGCCTGTCCAACTTCGCCCGCATCACCGCCGGCGGGTTCGCCGCCTCCCTGACCACCGCCTTCTGGGACCGCCGCGCCAGCCTGCACCAGTCGGCGCTGGCCGACGCCCAGGCCAGCCACAACGCCGCGTTCAGCCAGGCGCTGGCGACCCTGCACACCCTTGGCGCCGGACCGAAACAGGCCCTGGCCAGCCTGATCGGCCAGGTGGTCAATCAGGCCTACGACATCGCCGCGATCGACATATTCTGGCTGTTCGGCGTGCTGGCGGTGGCGATGGCCCCGCTGATCTGGCTGGCCCGCCGCTCCCTCGCCGGCGGCGGCGCGCCGGTGGCGGCGGATTAGGGGGGTGCGTGGGATCTAACGCGCCGCCTTTTCGCGATCGCCGGGGTGGTAGTCGGCCTCGACGTTTCCGGCGAGCTGGGCGGCTGTAAACAGCACCGGCTTGGTCTTCATGGCCACGAACAGCGGCGTCTGGTCGGCGTAGTGGGGCGAGTGCGAATCCAGCGTGGCCGAGCCGAACTGGTGGATGCTCTCCGAGGACAGGGCGCCGGTCTTGTCCCAGGTGACGAACATGATGAAGGTGTCGCCCGCCGCCGCGGTCAGGGTCCCGTCCTTCTGCGGAATTCCGTATACGGCGCGATAGGTGTCCGGCCCGCCGTCGATGGCCAGGTCGACACTCCCGCGCCGGATCCGGTTGACCTGGCCCCACTGCGGATCGATGCGGCCAAAGTGGGTTTTCAGGGTCTTGATGGCGTGGCGCAGGGCCACGATCGGCGGAACATCCGGATGGCTGTCGGAGTGGTTGGCCTCGGTTCCCATCAGCACCGCCAGCGCTGCGGCGCGGCTGGCGACATTGGTGCGCCGGTCCCAGTTCTTCAGCAGGGCCTGGGCGGCTTTCAGGTCATTGTCCGTCCCCGGGTCGACCGCGTCCACCTCGGCGATCTCCCGGGCGATGTCGGAGCGGGCGCTGTAGGCGATGTCGAACTTGTAGCGCCGGAAGGCCTGCGCGGTGATGTGCGGGTCGGCGCCGAAGGTCTCCTCGGCGCGATAGGCCCGGTTGGTCATGTCGGTCTGGATGCCCATGGTCGGGCTGAAGTCGGCGGGCTTCAGGGCGTCCTGGGCGCCCGTGGCCTGGAACGGGGTGTTGTTGGAGTTGAACACATAACCGGACTTGGGATTCCAGATCTGCGGCACCCGGTCGAACGGCATGTAGCCATGCCAGATCAGGTCGGAACGGTCCCCGGGCTGAACCTGCGTCCAGTCCCGCCCTTCGGCGCGAACCGGGAACTGGCCGTTGTAGACGTAGCCGATGTTCCCCGTCTCGTCGGCGTAGATGTAGTTGATGCTGGGCAGCGCCTGCAGCCGCATGGCCGCCAGCCACTCATCGCGGTTCTGCGCCTTGTTCAGGCGATAGTATTGGAGCGGCTGGCGCGCCTCGCCCATGCCGGCGTAGCGCACCGCGAACACGCCATGATCGGTCTTGAACACCGGACCCTGGACCGACCACAGCAGCGGCTTGTGCACGGTCCAGATCAACGGCCCCCAGATCTTCACCCGGATGGCGGCGTCGCCCTTCTCGAAATTCTTCCACTGGCCGTCCAGCCGGTACTGGTCCGGATTGGCGGGGTTGATGACCAGCCGGTAGACGGTGGACAGGTTCGGGTCGTTGACCGTGTTGGCCCAGCCCAGGTGGGCGTTGTGGCCGTGCAGCATGAAGGGCGCGCCGGGGAAGAAGCCGCCGGCCACGTGCCAGCCCTGGCCGGAATCCAGCACCGCCTCATACCAGGCCACCTCGCCGGTATAGGGCTGGTGCGAATTGACCAGCAGGCGCGTGGCGCCATCCGCCGACTTGGACGCCGCCACCGCCATCCCGTTGGAGCCGATCGGCAGGCCGCCGCCGGCCATGGCGACCTGGGTCCGTTTGGCCGCCGGGGCCATGATCTTCCCGAGCACGCCGTCCAGGCCATAGAAGAAGGGCGTGCGGAACACGAACCCCGCCGCCACGTCCTGCCCAGTCAGCGGCAACAGGCCCGGCGCGACCTTGTCCGGGTGCAGGGCGGCGTAATAGTTCACCCCGTCGGCATAGGCCTGCATCACCGCCCGCACGTCGGCGGGCAGGGCGGTGTCGTATTGCGAAGCCACCGTCTCGCGCACCTTCATCAATCGCACCAGATAGTCGGTCACCCCGCCCTTGGCCCCCTCGACGCTGGCCAGCTCCCCGCGCGACGTCAGCGCCGCCTCCTGGATGGTGGCGAAATCGTCCTCCGAATGCGCGAAGCCAAACCCGAACGCGACGTCCGGGTCGGTGGGCCCGGAGATGTGCGGCACGCCGAAGTGGTCGCGCTGGATGCGGGCGTGGTAGAGGGCGGCTCGGGCGATCAGGGATGAGCGAGACGGTGGGGGAGGTTGGCTTAGGCGGTCGGCGGCGATCACGCCGACCAGGGCGACCAGGATCAAGACGACAAGCGAAGTCGCGCCGATTTTCAGGTAGCGCATGGGCATCCTCCCGGCCTTCCCAGTCGCGATCAAACGATCCACGCCGCTGTTTCGCGTGTCGATGTCATTCCATGGATCGGAGGATGCGCCAAGCGAGGCCCCAGGCGCTCGACAGGAAAATACGACCCCTAAACGCGTCCGATCGTGTCCGCATGCATTAGGAGAGGCTCAAGCAAGCTGGGCGGCCAAGCCGCCCGCGCCAACTGAAAGCGCTAAGCAGGTCTAAACAGTCGCTGTGAGCAAGGCGCCGGCGCCATTCCACGCAATCTGCGCGCCGATGAAAAGTAGAATAAATGCGGCAACTCGCAATACGTCGTTAGTCACGTTTGTGGACTTCATCGTGACCTAAACGATGGCGCAATAGTTCGGAAGCTAACCCGACGCCGCCGACTGACTGATGGAGCCAGCGCCGCCGCTCGCTTGGGACGGTGATGGCGCCGCCGAAAGCTGGGCGTTGATGGTCGAGAGGTATTTGACGATAGCAGGAACATCCTTCTCGGCAACCGACGCCTTGAAGGTGTTGCGCATCTTCTCCACCTCAGCCGTCCACTGTGCGGCCGAGAGCCGTGGCTGGTTGAGCGCCATGCTCGGTGAGTGACAGGCAGTACAGTTGTTGTTCACGACGTCTGAGTTCGGAACCGTGTTCGGATAGGTTGGGCTTTGGTCCGGCAGGTCAACCGCAACCGACGTCAAGGTGACGCCGTTCACCGCTACCTGAGTGGGCGGGATCGGCGCGGGCGCGGGCGCGGCGACCGGCGTGGGGGGAGGGGGCGGAGCGGCGCCGCCCGGAAACTCCGCCTGTCCGATACCGACCGCGATCAAAAGCACGACGACGCCGACACTGGCGAGTAGCGCGGATTTGGCGGTCGATGGAGAACGTCGGTCACGAGTCATGACAGCACCACATGGGTTGTCTCGACGCAGCCTCGCATGAAGCCGCCCGGGTTCCAGTTTGGCGTCATCGATTGGACGACGCCGCTGGCGTTCGTACAGCGCGCCATCAGCGCGAGCGGGCCGCGCGCCGAGGGGGTGACAGAGCCGTCAAAGCGCCGAAAGCTGTATTTGCCAAGGTCGGGCCCAAGTTGGGCCGGCGTCCAGTTGTGTCCACCATCGGAGGAGAGATCAACCCGAGTTACACCGGTGTCCCCGCCCATGGCGATGCCGCCGACGGGCAGCTTGGACTGGAAGGCCACCGATGCGCCGTCGGCGATATTGGTGATCCAGGCCCTGGGGATCATTTTGCTGATCGGCACAGCTGGAAAATTCTTCTCGCCGGGCTTGACGCTGGCGAACGGGGTGGCGGGGACCTTGTAGGCCTGAGCCATCCAATAGCCTTGGTCGGGCTGATCCAGAACCTCGATCTCGTTGAGCATCTTGACCCAGTAGGTCGAGTACCAGCCCGGCACGATCAATCGCAGCGGAAAGCCGTTCAGCAACGGCAGCTGCTCGCCATTCATCAGGAAGGCGATCATGACCTCGCCATCCCGGGCGTGGTCGATCGAGAGCGATTTGGCGAAATCCGGCGCGGTTGGAACCACGGGCTGGTCGAGGCCGGAGAACCGCACCGCCAGGGCGCCCGGCTTGACGCCGGCCATGTCGAGCACATGTCGTAGGCTAACGCCGACCCATTTGGCGTTACCCATGGCTCCGTGGCGCCACTGGCCGCCGGAGACCCGCGGCTCGAACAGGCCCCGGGAGTTTCCCGAACACTGGTTGATGGCGGCCAGTTCAACGCGCGGCATGGCGAGCAGATCGGCCAGGCTCAGCGACAGCTGCCGATCGACGCCGCCGTGAACAGAGAGACGGAAGCTTGTCACGTCGATCGATGTCGGAATGTCGGCCCAGTGCCAGCGGACAAAGAAGCGGTCGTTCGGAGTGAACATCGCCTGGTCGAACACCTCCATGGGCGTCTCCAGCAACGGCGGCCGGGTTCGCTGTAGAATCATGTTCTGCTTGCCGGGAAAGGCGCTGGTCATTGGCCGCCCGGACGGTCCGCCGGGCAGGCCCAGGTCGACCATGGTCTCGGCCCATGCGGGCGCGGCGACGATGCCGGCGCCGAGAACGCCGGACCCGACCAGAAACCTTCGGCGACTGCTCGCCCGATCTGCCAGTGGATTCAGATGAGTCATGTCCGAGCCTCCCTGCCGCAGCTTAGACTGAGCTTTGGCGCCCAATCGGTCCAACGCATTAATTGGAAAAAATTGTTCGATTTCGAGGACCGATAAGGGCGAGCTACGGGGTTGTGGGTGCATTGGAGGCGCGGGGCAGCCGCTGCGACGGGCTGAATGAGCGCAGGAGCCGTCGCGAGAGTCGACCCAAGCCGCTTCTGATATCGTCCCCAAGCCACATGCCCATTTGATCTATGAGGACACGACTCGCAGCCGTCCGCCCGAGGATGATTTCAGTTTGCAGGAGCTGTTGGACCTTTGCGCAAAGCACGAAGGCGACGCAGCGTTGACGGACGAGGATAGGGCCCGTCTAGCCGCCCTGCGAAAGGGCCTTGAAAAGGCGCGGGCAAACCCAGCGGCCGGCGCGGACTTGGACGACTAGTAAGCGCCCCCCTTGCCGCTCAGGAGCGGACCTTCCCATAGTCGCCTAAGAGTCAGCTTTCGCCGTCTCGGCGCCACGAGCGCGACGTGGGGCGCCAAATCACGGCGTAGCGATCGGCTCAGCGCACGTCGCCCGCGCCGGGTTGCGTGCTTCCGGGCCCACACATTCTTGCGATTTTCGAGCCGAAACCTCGCTGCCGCCTGCTTCCGGACTGCTTCCGGATCACATCTAAGGCAAAGGTACGGTTGCGTAACTCATTGAAATCATGGCGCACTCGACAGGATTCGAACCTGTGACCTCTGCCTTCGGAGGGCAGCGCTCTATCCAGCTGAGCTACGAGTGCGGAGCGTTGGGGCGCGGATACCTAGCCGAAAGGGCGCGGCCGCGCAACGCGGGGGCTAAGTCAGCTCACGCCACCTCGGCGGCGTCGTAGGTCAGGGCCATGAACACGTCCTCCAGGTCCGGATCCTCGGTGGACAGGTCCTTGATGGCGACGCCGGCGTCGCGGACGGCGGTCAGCACCTGTTCGACCCCCGCCTCGCCGGTCTTGAAGGTCACCGCCAGCTCGCCGCCCTGGCGGATGCGGCCCTCGAAGCGGCCAAGGCCCGGGACTTCGCTCAGGGGCTCCTGGGGCGTGATCACCACGGTGCGGGTGTCCAGGCGGCGCAGCAACTGCGGCGTGGGCTCGCAGGCCACCACCTTGCCTCGGTTGATAATGGCGATGGTGTCGCAGAGTTCCTGCGCCTCCTCCAGATAGTGGGTGGTGAGGACGACGGTGACGCCCTTGTTGCGGTTCAGGTCCACCACATAGGCCCACAGCTGCCGGCGCAGCTCCACGTCGACGCCGGCGGTGGGCTCGTCGAGGATCAGCACCGGCGGATTGTGGGTCATGGCCTTGGCCACCATCAGCCGCCGCTTCATGCCGCCGGACAGCTGGCGCACATAGGCCTCGGCCTGCTCGGTCAGGCCCACGGCGGCCAGCAGCTCGGCGGTGCGGCGCTCCTTGGCCGGCACGCCGAACAGGCCCGCCTGGGTCTCCAGCGACTCGCGCGGGGTGAAGAAGACGTCGGCGACGATCTCCTGCGCCACCACGCCGATGGCGGCGCGGGCGTCGCGCGGGTGGGTGTCGATGTCCCGGCCCCAGATGTGCACCGTGCCGGCGCTTTTGCGGACCAGGCCCGACAGGGTGTTGATGAAGGTCGACTTGCCGGCGCCGTTGGGGCCCAGCAGGCCGAAGATCGACCCGCGCGGAATCTTCAGGTCGATGCCGTTCAGCGCGGTCTTGGCGGCCGTGGTCTTGGTGGCGGCGTAGGTCTTGTACAGCCCTTCGGCTTCGATGGCGTAGTCGGGAAGGGACATGTGGCCTCGTGCGGTGGATGCTGCGGATTTAGGGGGGCGGGGGGGCGTTGGCTAGAGCGAGTTGGGATTAGGTGACTCCATAGCCTGAGTTACGGAAGTAGTTTTGGCATTCGTCTGGAGCGTAGCTGTCGAGGAGCCAGGCGATGGCGTCGCTCAGC
>Ga0302314_10016491_pt1 | contig 12472 bp, 9 predicted proteins | sample III_Palsa_N2_3_FD_200533 | JGI IMG/M metagenome (GOLD analysis project Ga0302314, IMG submission 200533) | Peat permafrost microbial communities from Stordalen Mire near Abisko, Sweden - III_Palsa_N2_3 | ecosystem: Environmental > Terrestrial > Soil > Palsa > Peat permafrost | place: Sweden...
TACTGTGCTTGAAGGTCTTGGCGAAGACCAGGCCTTCCTTGCCCTTGAGTTCGGTCACGCCGACGCCGGTTGCGATGTTTTGCGGCGAAATCATCTTGCCCATCACACCGCCCGACGAGTTGGTTGCAGCCATCAGGACCGGATTCAGGCCCAACTGGTTGGCCGCCACCACCTGCAGGTTGCCGAACAGCGCGTTACCCGAGGTGTCGCTGCCCGACAAGAACACCGCAACCCATCCGAGGAACGGCGAGACCAGCGGGAACAGCACGCCGACCGAAGCCACCCCGAGACCCAGCGTGTAGGTCATGCCGGAGTAGTTCATCAGAAAGGCGAGTCCGACGATAGTCGCAACCGTGAAGATGGCGATGCGCGTCTGCTTCCAGGTGTCGCAAACGGCCGCGAAAAACTCACTCACGGGCAGGCGCGTAATGAGCGCCGTGATGATGGCCGCCACCAGAATCGCGGTGCCGGTACCGAGTGGTTGGAACACCCAGACGGCGCCATAAACAGTCTTGTACAGCGTGATGTACACGGCTTGGTCCAGGCCGGGCCACGATATTTTCTGCGCACCGAAGTTGGCGACGTTGAGCAGCGTCCAGGCAATCACGACAACCGACACGATAAGCCACGGATACCAGCCCGCGACGCTCTTGACGACACCGCCATGATGCTTCGTGCGGTCGACGTTGATCGCAAACTTCGGATCCGGCTCGAGTTTCCACACTTTCAAGAACGCGATCGTCAGGATCAGCGAGGTGAGCGACGCGAGGACGTCGGTCAGCGCGTAGCTCAGGTAGTTCGACATCACGAACTGCGTGACCGCGAAGCTCAGGCCTGCTACCACCAGCACCGGCCAAATCTTGAGCATGCCGCGAAAGCCGGCGTATATCGTGATCACGTAGAACGGCAGCAGGAATGCGAACAGCGGTAACTGGCGACCGACCATTTGCGCGAGCGAGGTAGCCGGCAAGTGGGTAACGGCCGACAACACGGTGATCGGCACGCCGAGCGCGCCGAAGGCAACCGGCGCGGTATCGAAAATGAGCGTGAAGGTCAGCGCTTCGAGAGCGGGAAAGCCCAGCATGATCAGCATGGAACTGATAATCGCGATCGGCGTGCCGAATCCCGAGATGCCTTCGAGCAGTGCGCCGAACGAAAAGCCGAGCACGACCAGCACGACGCGGCGGTCATTGGGCAGATTCTCGAGCAACCAGTTGCGAAACGCATCGAAGTGGCCCGAGCGCACCGCGATGTTGTACAGCAAAATCGCGGCGACCACGATCCACATCACAGGCCAGACCGCGAACACGGCGCCCGAGGCGACCGAATCGAGCGCCAGGCCGACCGGGAATTGCCAGGTCGTGACGGCCACGATCAGGCCGACGACCAGGCCCGCCAGCGAGGCTTGCCAGGCAGGCCGACGCAGGATGCCGAGCAACGCGAGGACCGTCGCGATCGGCAGAATTGCTACCAGGAAGCTCGGAAGTAAAGAATTCCCGACAGGAGTAAGTAGTTGATGGAACATCACGTCTCCGAAGAATTATTAATGGCGATTTTCGAGCGATGCGAAATCCGGCTCCGTAGGCTGAGCGAAGTCGGATTGCCAAATCATATATAAAAAGCGTGCGCTTCACGCGCAGCATAGGCTGCGTCGGTGCACCGCACAATTTAGGGTATGTACCGACTGCAGACGCCGGCAAAATGAAATCTGAGATGTCTAGGCCCGAGCTTGCGCCGCAAAGTCTAGACGCGATGGGCCTGGAGGGGAGAGAGCAGGGGCGGGGTGTCGACCCCAGGTGCCGACTGGGGATGCCAGCGGGGGCCAACGGGGGGGGCCAACGATACGCAGCGGTACCGTTGGCCCTGTTACGGCGGATTACTGGCGCTGATAAATTTCGGCGCCGGCTTTGACGAACTCGATCGATTTGACTTCCATGCCTTGCTTAAGGGCTTCGATTTCGCTGATGCCTTGCTTGGCTGCGTATTCACGGACGTCCTGCGTGATTTTCATCGAGCAGAAGTGCGGGCCGCACATCGAACAGAAGTGGGCGACTTTTGCGGCGTCCTTGGGCAGCGTTTCGTCGTGAAACTCACGCGCCTTGTCCGGGTCCAGGCCGAGGTTGAACTGGTCTTCCCAGCGGAACTCGAAACGGGCTTTCGACAAGGCGTTGTCGCGTATCTGCGAGCCCGGATGGCCCTTGGCCAGATCGGCTGCATGCGCGGCGAGCTTGTACGTGATGATGCCGGTCTTGACGTCGTCCTTGTTGGGCAAACCCAGATGTTCCTTGGGCGTGACGTAGCACAGCATGGCGGTGCCGAACCAGCCTATCATCGCCGCGCCGATACCCGAGGTGATGTGGTCGTAGCCCGGCGCGATGTCGGTCGTCAGCGGCCCGAGCGTGTAGAACGGCGCTTCGTCGCAGTACTCGAGCTGCATATCCATGTTCTCTTTGATCAATTGCATCGGCACGTGGCCGGGGCCTTCGATCATCACCTGCACGTCGTGCTTCCATGCAATCTGCGTGAGCTCGCCCAGCGTCTTCAGTTCGCCCAGTTGCGCTTCGTCGTTGGCGTCGTAGATCGAGCCCGGACGCAAGCCGTCGCCCAGCGAGAACGACACGTCATAGGCCTTCATGATTTCGCAGATGTCTTCGAAATGCTCGTAGAGGAAGCTTTCGCGGTGGTGAGCCAGACACCATTTGGCCATGATGGAACCACCGCGCGAGACGATGCCGGTCATCCGCTTGGCGGTCATCGGCACGTAGCGCAGCAGCACGCCGGCGTGGATCGTGAAGTAATCGACGCCTTGTTCGGCTTGTTCGATCAGCGTGTCGCGGAAAATTTCCCAGGTCAGGTCCTCGGCGCGGCCGTTGACCTTTTCGAGCGCTTGATAGATCGGCACCGTACCGATCGGCACCGGGCTATTGCGCACTATCCATTCGCGCGTTTCGTGGATGTGCTTGCCGGTCGACAAATCCATCACGTTATCTGCGCCCCAGCGGATTGCCCAGGTCATCTTGTCGACTTCTTCGCCGATCGACGAAGTCACGGCCGAATTGCCGATATTGGCGTTGACCTTGACCAGGAAATTGCGCCCGATGATCATCGGCTCGACTTCCGGGTGGTTGATATTGGCCGGAATGATCGCGCGGCCGCGAGCGATTTCCTCACGCACGAATTCAGGCGTGATTTCGCGCGGCGTACTGGCGCCAAACGACTGGCCTGGGTGCTGGCGCCCCATCAGCTCGGCCAGCTTGTCGCCTTGCGGGCCTGAATCGCGCAGGCTTTGCAGGTATTCGTTGCGACGCATGTTTTCACGGATCGCCACATATTCCATTTCAGGCGTGATGATGCCGCGGCGCGCGTAATGCATCTGCGACACGTTTTTGCCGGCCTTCGCGCGACGCGGTTTGCGGTGCAGGCCCGGAAAACGCAATTCAGCGGTGGCGGCGTCGGCTGCGCGTTCGCGGCCGAACTGGCTGGTCAAACCGGAGAGTTCTTCGGAGTCGCCGCGCTCGTCCAACCACGCGGTGCGCACGCTGGGCAGGCCTGAGCGGATATCGACGCGCACTTCCGGGTCGGTGTAAGGGCCCGATGTGTCGTACACGTACACGTCAGGATTTTGCTCGCCGCCGAAATCGGTGGGCGTGGCCGATTGTGCGATTTTCCGCATCGGCACCCGCAGGTCGGGGCGCGAGCCGACGGCATAACTTTTGGTGGAGTTCGGCAGCGGCTGAATAGCCAGCGCGTCGACATGCGCATCGGCCGAAAGGAATTTGGGATTGGCGTTCATTACGTCTCCTGGATAAAGCAGCGGATGCCGCGGATCTGCCACGCAGGAAACTGATATTTTCGGAGGGGGTCGGGGCGGGTCGGGAGGGGAGTGACCCGCGACGCTCCCTGCGCTGGCATTATCCAGATCAGGTTCTAAGGGTATTTCTCACCCGTAACCCAGTTACAGGACCCCCGCGTTGCAGTTCGCACGATACACCGTGCGGAGCCGATTGCGCAAGCGCCGATGCGAGTGATTTGCCGCGAGGGCCGGTGTGATTGCAGGTTGGATCGCCGGTTGGTTTGACGTCGCCTGCGCAAAAATCGCAGCGAAAAATGCGCCCGGTCGCTGAATTTCGGCCGCACATTCGGCCGCACATTGGCGCGGCGGCGTGCGATACGCTGTCGCGGCGGCGCTCGTAATTTACTGTGGCTTATTTGTTTTGTTCGGCGCTATTAGTGATGGCATGGCCGCCGTTCGAAATATCCTGGCCCGCGCCGGCAACCGTATTGCACCCCGCGAAAACCACTACGCCGGCGACTAGCAAAAGCGAAAAGAGCTTGGTCATTTTGAATCCCCTCAAAGACGATTGATCTGCATAGAAGGGCTACGCTGCTACTCGCAAAGTGCGGGCCGCGGCGCGGGTGCGATCTGTGCCGCACACGCGCATTCTGCGTAACTGGTTAGTGTGACACTTATTTTGCGACAAGCGTTCCACGAGTTCTGCTGGGCGATGTATCCAGATGTAAATGGCTGAACAGCGCGGCCGCCGCGTTGCGTTCACACGCCTGCAGCAACAGATTCAGGGCGCGTACGGTGGTGATTGATCCAAGCCACTATCGTGCACAGCAGACCCCAGGCGCACACGCCGATCCAGCCGGCATGGCGCCACGCAAGGGCGCCGACTGCCGAGCCCACCGCGCCGCAGAGAAAGTACGACACCATGAAAACCGTGTTGATCCGGCTGCGGGCGTGAGGCTGTATGGCGAAAATACGCGATTGATTGGAAATCATCGCGGCCTGCACGCCGACGTCCATCACGAGCACACCGATCACCAGCCCCACCATGCTGCTGCCCGATAACGCAAAGATCACAAACGACAACGCGGTGAGTGCGATAGCCAGGCGGATCACGCCATTCGGCCCGCGCTTATCGGCCGAACGGCCGGCCAGTGGCGCCGCCAAAGCGCCAGCCGCGCCGACGATGCCAAACAATCCCGCGGCTTGCGCGCCCAGATGAAACGGGGCACCGGCGAGCAGCAGCGCCAGGATGGACCAGAAGTTCGAAAACGCGGCAAACAATGCGCCGCCCGTAATCGATGCCTCGCGCAGCACCGGTTCGTCGCGCACCAGGTGCCACATCGAGTGCAGCAGACGTCCATAGCTCAAGTCCGACACCGGCTTACGACGCGGTAGCCGCAACGCAACCACGATGGCCAGTACGATCATTGCCACCACGGCGAGGCCGAACAACGTACGCCAGCCGAAATGTTGAGCCACCAGGCCTGCCACCGTGCGCGCCAGCAGAATGCCGAGCAACAGCCCGCTCATGACGAAACCGACTGCGGCTCCGCGTTCTTCGGGTCGCGCCAGTTCCGCCGAAAACGGTACGGCCTGCTGCGCGATCGTCGAGAGGATGCCGATCATCAAGCTCGCACCGATCAGCGTCACCAGATTCGGTGCCAGCGCAGCGGCAGCTAGCATCAGACACAGGCCGGCGAGCTGGCACAAGATCAGGGAGCGGCGCTCGAAGCGGTCGCCCAGCGGCGCGAGAAAGAACATGCCGGCCGCATACCCCAACTGGGTCGCAGTGGGTACCGCACCGACCCAGTGCGCCTCGCTCGCAAAGCTGTGCTCGAACTCGCCAAGCAGCGGCTGGTTGTAATAGATATTGGAGACCGACAGCCCCGCCGTGGCCGCAAGCAGGAACAGTATCCCTCGGCTGATCGGGGGCTGGCCGATCGAAGGGGGTGGGCCGCTACCGAGGTTTTCAGACATGCGCGTAATCCGTGGAATCCGCAAAGCCGCATCGCGTACGACGCAAGGTCTGCGGTTGACAAGTCCGATGGCGATGGTCAAAAAAATCGGGTCCGCTTGAACCCAATTTTGAGCCCGAGTTTCAGACCGATTTTGAACCCAATTTTGAGACCGGTTCGCGATCGGAAGGGAGGGGGCGGATCATACCGGATTGTTGCCTAGTCTGCTGACGGCGCGTCGCTTCCTCTTTCGGCGATCGAGCGATATTTAATATCGATCCAACGCGCGAGCGATCGCTCGATCGGGCGCACTGCCAGTCGCGCAGTCGGTCTCGCGGTCAGTCTCGCGGTCAGTCTATTAAGCCCCCACCTTCCTCGTGAAAGGGGTACGGTCCCGCGTAGTCGTCAACATAAACGTGATGCGACACAACGCCTGCCTGGGAATCCCACAGATGCAACGCGAAGGCGGGCGGTTCCATCACGAAAGCGGAAGGTCCATCGGGCTGCAAATCGAACGCCACCTGATGGGCCGGCGACGGGCAGGTCGAGGCGATGGAGCCGCCAAAGCGCACATGGATAGGCCGATGCAAATGGCCACACAGCACACGCTCGACATTCGGGTGCTGGGCGATCAGGCGCGCCAGCGCTTGCGCGTCGTGGGAGGCGAGCGCGGCCTCATCCATATGCCCGATACCGGTTGCAAATGGTGGGTGATGCAGCGCCACAATAACCGGCATGGCGCGTGCCTGTTCGAGTTCTGACGCTAGCCACGCGAGCCGGCTCGCGCACAAGCGGCCACCGCTGTTCGGCGCGTCCAGGCTATCGAGCGCAAGCACCCGCACGGTGGCCTCGGGCGTGGGGAGATCGAACCGGTACTGGACGAAGCCGTCCGGGGCGTCTCCCAGGTAGGCTGCGTCGGCAAACGCGGCGCGCAGCGGTGCTCGGCTATCGTGGTTGCCGACCATCAGGTAGTAGGGCAGTTGCAGTTGCGCGAGCAGCGTACGCAGATGCGCGTATTCCTCAGGATGGCCCGCGTCGACGAGATCGCCCGTAATGAGCACGGCGTCCGGACGCGGCGTGAGCGCGTTGAGCTTGGCGATACAGCGTTGCAGGAATGGCGCGGTGTCGACCTGCCGATAGGCAAGTTGGCCGGGCCGGCGGATATGAAGATCGGTGATTTGAGCGAGCAGCATGGACGTGTCCTGACAAAAAACAGCTTAATCAATTTCAAAGACTAGCAATTTCAAAGACCAGCAATTTCAAAGGCCAGCAGTGCATCGGGCCGCAACGCCAAGCCCACCGCAGTGCCGCGACTCAATTCCAGGTGTCCGGCCACGTCGATGACCAGCGTGTCGGGCGCAGCACCCGTTATCCGCAGTCGCGTGCGCTCTCCCAGGAACTGCGCCGCTTCGATGACACCGTGGAGCTGCGCTACATGGGGCGCGACCAGGGTGGCGTCTTCAGGTCGGAAGTAGGTGGTCGCGGCGCCCGTGGGCAGCGGCGCGTTCAGCGGCACTGCGCCGCCCAGCGTGTTGAGCATGCCGTCGCGCACTTCGCCGCATAGCCGGTTCAGTGTGCCGATAAACTGCGCGACCGTGCGGTTGGACGGTCGATAGTAGATGTCGCGCGGCGTGCCGATTTGCTCGATGCGCCCGGCGCTCATGACCACGATGCGGTCGCCCAGCGCCATGGCTTCGGCTTGATCGTGCGTGACGTAGACGGTGGTGATGCCCAGGCCGCGCAATAGCGTATTCATTTCGGTGCGCAAGGTATCGCGCAGGCGTGCGTCCAGTGCGGTCAGCGGTTCGTCGAGCAACAGCACACGCGGCTGCGGGGCCAGTGCCCGGGCCAGGGCGACACGCTGCCGCTGACCGCCGGACAGTTCGTTGATCGGCTTGTCGGCATGCGCTTCGAGTTCCATCAATTCGAGCAGCTCACCGACCCGTTGACGCATCGTGGCTGGATCGGTCTTTTTGATGCGCAAGCCATACGCGATATTGCCGCGTACGTTCAGGTTAGGGAACAGCGCATAGCTCTGGAACACCGTGCCGACTTGGCGTTGTTCGATAGGCCTGGCGGTGACGTCTTCGTCGCCGAACAGCACGGTGCCGCCTGCGTCCGGTTTCTCGAGCCCGGCAATCATGCGTAGGGTGGTGGTCTTGCCGCAACCGGAGGGGCCGAGCAGCACCAGCGTTTCACCCGCGCCTATGTTGAGGTCCAGTGGTTGCAGCACGCGTTGGCCGCGAAAGCTTTTGCCGCACTGGCGCAGGGTGACCGGAATCGAATCGAGTTTCATAGCGGGTTATCCGGTAGTGCGCTGGCGCTTGCGTTGTTGGCGGCGTCGATGCTTGCCGCGGCGTTTGCCCCGGCGTTTGCGCTTTCGCGTGCGCGGCGCTTGGCATGCTTGCGTTGCAGCCGTTGCGGGTCGAGGTTGCCGCCAGGATCGATGCCCAGTAGTTGCATGCCGATCAACAGCGGAATCGTGATCGCGAAAAATACGATGGTATAGGCACTGCCGATTTCGATACGCATCGACGCATAGGCATCGGCCAAGCCGACCGGCAGTGTCTTGGTGTCGGGCGTGTGCAGCATCCAGGTCAGGTTGAATTCGCCTAGCGAAAGCGTGACCACAGTCAGTGCGCCCGCCAGGATGCCGGGCCAGGCGTTGGGCAGCACGATGGTGAAAAAGCGCTGGCTAAAGCGCGCGCCCAAGCTGGCGGCGCCTTCTTCGAGCGTACGCAAATCGATGCTGGCGCAAATTGCCGCGACCGAGCGCACCATGAACGGCAGCGTGAACACGAAGTGCCCGACCACGATAAACCACAGGCTGTTGCGAAATGCGCTGAAGCCGCCGTAGATAGCCAGCAGACCCAACGCCGTGGCTAGGCCCGGCAGCGCAATCGGCAGCACCAGCATTTCTTCGATCAGGCGCGACAAGCGGGTGCGCGAGCGCGCCAGCGCGTAGCCTGCGGGAACGCCGGTAAGCAGCACCAGCGCAAGCGTAGCTGCGGCCACGTATAGCGACGTCAACACCGAGTCGCCGTAGGTTTCGAGCACGTTGCTGACCCAGCGCAAGGTCAAGCCGCTCGAGATGCCGCGGAAATAGTTGACGGTCAGCCCGGCCATCACCGACATCAGCATCGGCACGATCAAGAACGCGCACAACGCCAGTGTCACCATCACCTGGCCCACGGTAATCCAGTTGGGCGAGCGCAGGCGTCGCGTGCGAACTTGCGCGAGTTGCGTGGCGGGGCCGGGCGGCATTTGGCTGATCGTCGGTTCGCGGGTCTGTTCGCTCATCGCATGGACTCTGATTTTCAGGCCGCAGCGGCGGCGGCCTGGCCGGTCAAGTTACGGGCCAGCGCGAGCACTGCCCAAGTCACGGCGCCCAATAGTAGGCTCAATACCGCGGCCGTGACCATATTGGCGTTGAGCGTGAATTCGGTGTAGATCGTCATCGGCAGCACATCGATATCGGTGGCTAGCGTGAATGCTGTGCCAAAGGCGCCCATCGAGGTCGCAAAACACACTGCAGCGGCGGCAGTCAGCGCGGGCGCCAGAGCCGGCAACACCACATCGCGCATGATTTGCCAGGGGCTTGCGCCCAGCGAACGGGCCGCCTCCTCGAGCGACGCATCGAGTTTGCCGGCGGCAGCCATCACTGTGATGATCACGCGCGGAATCGAAAAATACAGATAGCCGGCAAAGAGGCCCGTCATCGAATAGGCGAATACCCATTTGTTACCGGTGAGCGCCATCGTCAGCGCGCCGATCAGGCCTTGGCGGCCTGCCAGCATGATCACCATGAAGCCGACCACCACCCCGGGAAATGCCAGCGGAAAGGTCAGCAGCGCGAGCAGCACGCGTTTGGCTGGAAAGCTATGTCGGGTGAGGAACAGGCCGACGATCACCGACAGCACCAGCGTGGCGAGCGTGACCGCGACCGACAGCGCGACCGTGGCACCCAGACTTTCCAGATAGCGGCGGTTGGTCAGCACCGCGCGATACGTGGCCAGTGCGTCGCCGCCGCCGCTTAGCTGGATCAGCCGTCCGATGGGCAGCAGCCAGAAGCCGGTGAAGAGCGCAAGTGCCGGCGCCAGCAGCGCGATGCGCCAGCGTACCGGAAAGGTCAGATCGTGCATGGTGGCGTGTCGAGTCGCGATGCTGTCAGCTTAATGCATCAGCGTCAGATAGGCTTCACCGAAACTGCGCTGGGCACGCGCCATCGCGTTGAAGTCGACCGGTTTGACGCGGGCGTAATCGCTTGCCGGCAGGAATTTCGATGCGACGTCGGGCGGCAGTTTCACCGCACGCACCGGGCGCAGGTACGCGGCAGCCCAGAGCGCCTGGCCTTCGTCGGAGAGCACGAAATCGAGCACTTTCTTGCCGTTGGCTTCATGCGGCGCGCCTTTGGTGAGCGCCATCACGTAGGGCACCGTGATCGTGCCTTCGCTCGGGATCACGAACTCGACGTTGGCGTGGTCCTTATATTTGGCGCGGTAAGCATCGAAATCGTAATCGAGCAGAATTGGGATCTCGCCAGAGAGTACGCGTGCATAAGCGGTTTGCTTGGGCACGATGGGCTCGTTGGCCTTGAGCGCCTTGAACCAGTTCATGGCCGGGCTGAAATCGTTGAGCGTGCCGCCCAGCGCCGTATTCACCGCAACCGCACCGGCGTAGCCGACGAAAGCCGACGACGGATCCAGATAACCGATCATGCCTTTGTATTCGGGCTTGAGCAGATCGGCCCACGAGCGCGGTACCGGTTTGCCTTCGAGCGCGTCTTTGTTGACGAAGAATCCCAGCGTGCCGGAGTGGATCGCAAACCATTCGCCCTTGGGGTCTTTCAGCGTGGCCGGGACGTCCTGGATATGAGCCGGCAGATACGGCTGGAGCAGCCCTTGGTCCTCGGCCTGAAAGGCGGACGAGATGCCCAGGTACACCACGTCGGCAACGGGGCTTTTGGCTTCGGCCATCATCTGTGCGATCGCCTGACCGGAATTCTTGTCGTCGTAGGGCACGCGGATTCCGGTCTTCTGCTTGATCGCAGCAATCTGCGAGGCCCAATCGGCCCATTCGGGCGGGCAGTTGTAGCAAATCGCCGTTTCATCGGCACGCGCGGCTTGCGTCGGCGCCAGGATGGCGGTCGCACTCGCTACCAGCAGCACGGCAGCCGATTGCAGTACCCGCGCGCGGCGCGCGAGGGTCGCGACGATCGGTAAGCGAGCATGCAGACTTGCAATCAGCGCAAGCCGGCGCGCAGTCAGACTTGAGGCCAGACGTTTCATAGCAGATCTCCTGAGATGTGGCACATGAGCGGTTAGGCGCGGCCGGTGGAACCGGACGCGGTGAAAGGGACGGCCGGCGTTGCTGCCGCTGGCTCGTTTTTTGCGCCACCGTACGGCGCGATAGTCGCGCCATGCCGGATGGAATGTGGCAGCGTCAGACCCAGACGCTGGGGTTGGCGGCCATCGTCGAGCATCGTGGCGCCATTCGCGGCGGCAGGCAGGCGAGCCTGGATCTGGGCGCGCAACTGTCGCCACGCTTGCGTGCCGATTTCGCGGTTCGGCGCACACACGCTGGCTAGCGCGGGCGAGAGCAATTCACCCATCGCAAGTCCATCGAAACCGAGAATCGACATATCGCGCGGCACTTCGAGCTGGGCTGCGCGCAGCGCGCGCATGACCACCATGGCCAGTAAATCGTTGCTGCAAAAAAGTGCCGTGGGCCGGTTATCGCCTTCGAACAAGCGTGCGAGCGTGGCCGGGGCGAGCCGTTCGGCGTTGAAATCGACTTCGATGGCGGCGCGCGGATCGAGCCCCGCTTCCTGCATCGCGTCGCAATAGCCGAGGTGGCGTTGGCGAGCGCGATCGGAGGCATTCAACGAACCTGCCACCATCAGTATCTGGCGGTGCCCTTGCGCTACCAGCACACGCACGCCATCGCGGGCGGCGCGCCGGTTGTTGACCGAGACCGAGGGGCGGCAGGCAGTGTCGTTATGTGCGAGCACGTAGGGCAGATGGTCCGCTTCCAGCGCATCGAGCAGCGGATTCGAGTTGCCATCGGTGACGGTGATGATCACGCCGTCCACACGCTGGCTGCGCAGTATTTCGAGGGCGTGTTGTTCGCGTTCGGTGTTGTATTGGGTGGTCATCAGCACCAGGCGATAACCGGCCGCGCCCGCCGCTTCGTCGATGCCTTGCAAGGTTTCGGCGAATACGGGGTTGGCTAGAGTCGGCAACACGACGCCGACCAGGCCGGTGTGCTCGGCGCGCAGTTGACGGCCCAGCGCATTGGGCTGGAATTTCAGCGCCGCAATTGCCGCCTGGATTTTTGCGAGCGTGATCGGGTTCACCGTATGCGGCGCATTGAGCGCGCGCGAGACGGTGGCGATCGAAAATCCGGCGTGAGCGGCGACGTCCTTGATGGTGGCTGTCATTTTGCGCGATCAAGTGAAAACGTTTTCATGTTGCGCATTATCATCAGTCAAAATGACAGTACTGTGACGGTTATTTGCGGTGCGGGGTTGCTGATTTGGTTTGTGCGGTGCGCCATGGGTGGTGGCTTGCGGTACAGGAATCTGGCTCGCGGGGCGCACCGGTGGTAGAATCTCGACCGCCCTGCCGGGGTGATGAAATTGGTAAACATAGCGGACTTAAATAATTGAGTGCCCGATCGGAAACGGTCGGAGTAGAACCCTTCAAATTCGGCGAAACCCCTGGCG
>Ga0302314_10016495_pt1 | contig 12471 bp, 9 predicted proteins | sample III_Palsa_N2_3_FD_200533 | JGI IMG/M metagenome (GOLD analysis project Ga0302314, IMG submission 200533) | Peat permafrost microbial communities from Stordalen Mire near Abisko, Sweden - III_Palsa_N2_3 | ecosystem: Environmental > Terrestrial > Soil > Palsa > Peat permafrost | place: Sweden...
TTCTGAAGAGCCAGCTGGCGCAGAAGGCCGTCGGCAGCGCCGCCGAGTCGCAGCGCGGACAGGCCACCCTGGCCGACCAGAAGCCGCTGATGACCGAGCTCGGCCAGGTCCACGCCACCCACGTCCGCCAGTTCAAGACGGTCAACTCGTTCGCCGCCACCGTGTCGGCCGGCGAGGAAACGTGGCTCAAGGCGAACCCGGCGGTCGCCCAGGTCATCCCCAACGCGACGATCAACGTGAGCCTCGACGGGCCGGATTCCACCGCGGCCGCGCCCGCCACCGCCAAGTCGGCCAAGACGGCCACGAAAGCCGCGGCCGCCACGCCGACCCCGCACGTGATCCCCGGCGCCTGCAGCACCAAGCCGCAGCTGGCGCCCGAGGGACTGTCGCTGACCCAGACCGCGTCCGATAGCCCGACCGAGCCGACGGCCGCGTCGCTCGGCATCACCGGCGCGGGCGTGAAGGTCGCGTGGATCGCCGACGGCCTCGACCCGAACAACGAGAACTTCCTCCGCGCCAACGGGACGTCGGTCTTCGACCCGGCCACGGGCGGCGACTACCAGGACTTCACCGGCGGCGGGCCCGCCGCCCCGACCGGCGGCGACGAGGCGTTCCTTGACGCGAACGCGATCGCGGGCCAGGGCCTGGTCACCTACGACGTTAACGGCTTCTCCGCCCAGTCCTACGCGACGCCGTGCAACATCAAGATCCAGGGCACCGCGCCGGGCGCGAGCCTGGTCGGCCTGGACGTGTTCCAGGAGAACCCCGCCAGCGCGGTGTTCACCACCGAGTCGAACTTCCTGCAGGCGATCGACTACGCGGTGCAGACCGACCACGTGAACGTGATCAACGAGTCGTTCGGCAGCAACCAGTTCCCGGACGTCGGCGCGCTCGACGCCACCACGCAGTTCGACAACGCCGCGGTCGCGGCGGGCGTGACCGTCGTGGTCTCCACCGGTGACGCGGGCTCGCAGAACACGACCGGCTCCCCGGCGACCGACCCGAACCTCATCTCGGTCGGCGCGTCCACCCAGTTCCAGATGTACGAGCAGACCAACTACGCCCTCGCGCGGGACTTCTCCACCACCGGCTGGCTGAGCGACAACATCAGCTCGCTGAGCTCGGGCGGCTTCAACGAGCAGGGCGGCACGGTCGACCTGGTCGCCCCCGGTGACCTCAGCTTCGCCTCGTGCAGCACCGACACGGCGATGTACAGCGAGTGCACCAACTTCCAGAGCGCGGCGTCCGACATCGAGGAGTCCGGCGGCACCAGCGAGTCGGCGCCGTTCGTCTCCGGCATCGCCGCCGACGTGATCCAGGCCTACCGCAAGACCCACGGCGGCGCCACCCCGGCGCCCGCCCTGGTCAAGCAGATCCTGCTGAGCACCGCGACCGACCTCGGCGCCCCCGCGACCGAGCAGGGCGCGGGCCTGGTCAACGCGTACAAGGCGGTGGAGCTGGCCGAGTCGATCAAGACCGCGGACGGCTCGCCCGCCCCGGTCGGCGAGACCATCAAGACATCGGTCAGCCAGCTCAACGCGGTCGGCCAGCCCGGGACGCCGAAGATCTGGCCGGTGACGGTGACCAACACCGGCGCCAGCACCCAGACCGTGCGCCTGTCCGGCCGCGGCCTCGGCGCCCCGCAGAACACGCAGTCCGGGACCGTCACGCTCAGCGACACCACGAGCCCCCAGGTCGCGAACTACCAGGGCCTGCCGAACAACTACGGCGTCTTCCACTTCACCGTCAAGCCGGGCCAGGACCGGCTGTTCGCCGAGCTCGCCTACCCGGCGACCGACCTCAGCAGCCTGAACGCGCGGGTCCGGCTGATCCTGATCGACCCGACCGGCAAGCTCGCCGCCCACTCGCTGCCCCAGGGGGACGGCAACTACGGCAGCGTCGACGTCAGGTACCCGGCCGCCGGGACCTGGACCGGCGTCATCTTCGGTGACACCGCGGCCGACGGCGGGACCAACGGCGCCGTCCCCTGGCAGGTGTCGACGCAGACGTTCACTCCGTTCGGGGCGGTCTTCCCGTCCGCCCTGACCCTGCACCCGGGGCAGAGCGGCACCGCCTGGGTGGCGGCGAGGACGCCGTCCGCGCCGGGTGACGCGGCCGGCTCGATCGTGATCACCGCCAGCGGCTCCCAGCAGGCCACCTCCATCCCGGTGACGCTGCGGAGCAAGATCAACGTGGCCGCCGGGGGAGCGTTCTCGGGCGTGCTGACCGGCGGCAACGGCCGGGCGCCGGGCGAAGGCCAGCAGGAGTACTACGAGTTCAACGTGCCCAGGGGCGTGAGCGACATCGCCGCCACGGTCAAGCTCGCGAACGACGCCGGCGACCCGGTCGGCTCGTACCTGGTCGCGCCGGACGGCGAGGCCCTCGGCTACGGGCAGAACCACGACCCGCTGACCAGCAACGAGAGCACCGGGGAGACCGCGTACACGGTCGACCCGACCCCCGGCACGTGGACGCTGGTGGTGGACTTCGCCGAGCCGGTCGAGGGCAACGAGCTGGCCGACCCGTACACCGGGACGGTCACGTTCAACGCCACCACCGCCAGCGCGGCCGGCCTGCCCGACAGCGCCCACACCACGCTGGCGGCGGGCACGCCGGTCACCATCCCGGTGACGGTGACCAACAACGGGCCGGAGCCGGAGGACTTCTTCGTCGACCCGCGGCTGGACGCCGACACGTCGCTGACGCTGGCGCCGCTGACGGCCAGCACCGTCTCGCTGCCGCCGACCAACGAACCGGAGTGGATCGTGCCGACGGAGACGTCGGGCATCCTCGTGTCGCAGTCGTCGACCGTGCCCGCCATGTTCGACTTCGGCACGGCCCCGGGCGACCCGGACCTCTGGAGCACCAGCGGCACGGCCGGCGGGCTGTGCGCCGACGCCGAGACCGGGTCCTACAGCCCGTCTGGCGGCACCCTGTCACCAGGCGTCTGGTTCGCCGACCCGAGCGAGTGCGGCCCGTACCCCGCGGCCGCCCCGGCCGGGACGGCCACCATCACCGGAACCGTCACCACCAAGGCGTTCGACCCGGCGGTGACCTCCACCACCGGCGACCTGTGGACGGCGGCCAGCACCGCGACGTTCACCGACACCCCGATCGTCATCGGCCCCGGCGCGTCGGCCACGATCGACGTGACCATCACGCCGTCGGCGGCCGCGGGCACCGTGGTCAGGGGCACGCTGTACGTGGATGACGAGCTGGCGGCGATCCCGCCGTACAGCGACGTCTCGGGCGACGAGCTCAGCGCGCTGCCCTACGAGTACAAGGTCGGCTAGCCGCCCGGCGATCCAACCAGCCGCAGGCCGCCCCCAGCCCGGGGGCGGCCTGCGGTGTCTCCGGTCGCGGTGTCTCCGGTCGCGGTGTCTCCGGCCGCGATGCGCTAGGCGAGGCGGGCGCGGAGCCAGGCGTGGAAGTCGGAGATGTGGTGCTCGCTGGGGACCAGGACGCCGCCGTCGCGGTAGGCGCGCGATGACATCGACGGCTGCGTCCGCGCGCAGGCGTCGAAGTCCTGCCGGTTGACCCGGTCGAACAGCTCGACCGAGAGCGACACGTCGGAACCCGACGCGATCACGTCGGGGGAGAACAGCCAGTCGCACACCACCGTCGTCCGGTCCGGGCCGAGCGGGGTCATCCGGTGCAGGATCGCGTGGTCGGGCACCAGGTTGATGAAGACCTGGGGCCTGATCGTGATCGCGTAGTACTTCCGGTCCTGGTCGTCCGTGAGCCCCGGCAGCCGGCCGAACCCCGACGAGCCGTCGACGGTGAACCCGGCCACCCGGTCGGCGAACGCCGCGCCGTGCCCCACGTAGTACTGGGCGGCGTAGCCGCCGGCGAACTCGGGCAGCACGCTGACGAGCTCCGGGTGGATGGTGGCGCAGTGGTAGCACTCCATGAAGTTCTCGACGATGAGCTTCCAGTTGGCGGCCACGTCGTAGACGATGCGCCGCCCCACCGCGAGCGACTCGAGCCGGTACGCGTCGATCGCCTCGAGCGAGCCCAGCCGGCCGGAGACCGTGCCCATCACCCGCTCCTCGAACGGCGGCGGGCTCTCCGCCAGGCAGACCCAGACGTAACCGAGCCACTCGCGCGAGGCGACGGCCACAAGACCCCGCTCGGAACGGTCGACGTCCGGCATCTTGGCCAGGTTGGGCGCCGCCGCCAGCCGCCCGTTCAGCTCGTACGACCACGCGTGATAGGGGCACCGAAGATACCGGCTGACCTGCCCGGACTCCTCGGTGCAGACGCGCGCGCCGCGATGCCGGCAGACGTTAAGGAACGCCCGCAGCCCGCCGTCGCGCTGCCGCACCACGAGCACGCTCTCGCGGCCCGCCTGGACGGTCTGGAACTGCCCCGGCCGGCCGATGTCGCCGGAGCGCGCGACGCAGAGCCAGTCGCCCTCGAAGATCGCCTGCTGCTCGCGCTCGAACACGTCCGGGTCTGTGTAGTAGGACCCGGCCAGCGTCGGGATCAGCGTCGGATTGTCGGGCACAAACGGAACATACATGAATAAATTCGCGGCACCTAGACGCGTCCAGCCCACGGCGTCCGCTCGCGCAGGTGTTCCAATATGCGGGAAAGGCCGAGCCAGGGCCCGTTCGAGATCAAAATCTTTTCTCCCGAACGGACCCTGGCCTCAACCCGCGGTTTCGCCGTCTCCTCAGCGCGCGGCGGGCGCGGGCGCGCCGAGGTGCTTGCCCGCGTCGTTCCCCGCGACCGAGTAGATCACCTGGGTGTTGCGCGTCTGCAGGAACTCCTCGAGCGTCTCGCCCCGCATCGCGGCGTAGACGTGCAGGTTGGAGACGCCGCTGACGGCGGCCAGCTTCTCCAGCATGAAGAAGATCACGCCGTAGTGGATCATCCCCTGCCAGTCGCGGTTCCTGATGAGGTCCTTCTCCTCCTCGGTGAGGTCGGCCTCCTTGAACGCGGTCTCCGGGTCGTCGATGAATTGCTCGCGGCGCTCGGGGTCGATCATCGCGTGCAGGAACTTGTTGATCCGGTACGCCTTCACGCTGGCGGCGATGTCGAACGGGTAGGTGCCGGACAGCTTGACCGAGTCCTTGAGCTGCAGCGCCATCCGCTCGCGGTGCCGCTCGCGGACCGACTCGGGGGTCTTGCCGCCCTTGTCGTCGAGCACCAGGGTGGCAATGCCGGTCATCGACGGCAGGTAGTAGGAGCTGCTCACCACGTCCACGTTGTCCGAGAGCGCGCCCCGCATCATCAGCCACATGATGACCTCGGCGCCCTCGAAGCCGCCGAGTTCCGCGTACTCCGCGTGGGTCATCTCCAGCAGCGAGGCCGGGTCGTCGGTGAACCGCTCGAGGAACTCGGCGTCCCACTCCGGGTTGTTGAAGCCGGCCCGCTCGCCGTGCACCTGGTGCGAGAGCCCGCCGGTGGAGACGATCGCGACCGTGATGTCGTCCGGGTAGGACTCGATCGCGCGACGCAGCGCCCTGCCCATCTTGTAGCAGCGGGCGGCGGTCGGGATCGGGAACTGCAGCACGCCGATCTGGAGCGGCACGATGGTCGTCGGCCAGCGGCCGTCGGCGTGGTCGAGCAGCACCGACATCGGCGAGAAGAAGCCGTGGTCGAGCGGCTTGTCCTGGAAGTAGGAGAGGTCGAACTCGTCGGTCACCAGGCTCTGCGCGATGTGCGCGGCCAGCTTCGGGTTGCCGGGCACGGTCGGCAGCCGCCGCGCGCCGCCGCCCTCGTCGGCGACCGGGAACTCCTCGCCGATGCCGAGCGTGAACGCCGAGTAGTGGTCGAAGAAGAACGACGTCACGTGGTCGTTGAAGATGTAGACGATCGCGTCGGGTCGCTTCTCCTTGAACCAGGCGGAGACCGGCTCGAACGCCTCGAAGATCGGCGCCCAGTCGGGGTCGTCCTGCTTGTCCTGGTCATAGGCAAAGCCGATGGTCGGCGTGTGCGATGTCGCCACGCCGCCGATGATCCGGGCCATATTCGCCTCCACTGCTGCCCCGCGGTCCGTCGGCGCTTAACACGGCTTGTAGTCGCCCCCTTCCGTCTAGTAACAAAAGGGTTCTCTCTGGCGAACGTGCCGGTTGCGTCATATGTGACTCTATAGTTTCTTCCAGGTGAAGTAAATTGACTTGTTGATCATCAATTCTTAACCTGAGGTTATGGAAGTACGTGATTCCGGGCCGCAGTCGGGTGATCGCAGCGGGTTGGCGACATCCGCCGCCCTGTCGCGTATCCGCCTCAGGCACCTCAGCTGTTTCGTGGTCGTCGCCCAGGAGCGGACCCTGGCGCGCGCGGCCGAGCGACTCCATCTCAGCCAGCCCGCCGTGTCCAAGACGCTGACCGAGCTGGAACGGCTGGCCGGCCACCAGCTGGTCGAGCGGAGCCGCGCGGGCACCCAGCTGACCGAGGCGGGCGAGCGGTTCCTGCGCTACGCGGTCGACGTGACCCGGGCGCTCGACTCCGCCGCGGCCGCGCTGACCGAGTCCGAACCGCAGCGCTACCCGGTCGTGCGCGTCGCCGCGCTCCCCACGGCCGCGGGCGGGCTGCTGGCGCAGGCGATCGCCCGGCTGCGGGCGCGTCGCCCGCACGCGGGGGTGCGGGTGCAGACGGGGCACAACCCGGAGCTGCTGGCGGCGCTGCGGGCGGGCGAGGCCGACTTCGCGGTCGGCCGGATCGCGGAGCCCGCGATGATGACGGGCGTCTCGTTCGAGCTGCTCTACGCCGAGTCGCTGGCCGTGGTCACCCGCCCGGAGCACCGGCTGGCGGCGCTGGCGCCGCCCGGCCGCTCGGTCTCGGTGCTCTCGCTGCTGAGCTATCCGCTGGTCATCCCCAGCACCGGCACCGCCCCCAGGCACGACGTCGAGGGGCTGTTCGAGGCGCAGGGGATCGCGCTGCCGCCGGGCCGGACCGAGACGCAGTCGGTGTCGGTCGCGCGGGCGCTGACGCTGCTCTCGGACACGGTCTGGATTACCCCCGAGCACACGGTCCAGCTCGACCTCGACCGCGGCTGGCTGCGCAAGCTCAACGTCCCGATGCCGGGCAACGCCGAGCCGGTCGGGATCCTGTCGAGTAGCGGCGGTACCCCCGGCGAGCTCGCCCAGCAGCTCATGCAGACGCTGCGCGAACTCGCGTGACCCCGGCCGTCAGCGGGCCGCCGCCTGGTTGGTGGCGGATCGCCAGCGTTCCTTGATTTCCTCCGCCTTGTGCGTGAATTCTGGGTCGGGCGCATTCTCCCAGGCCACCGGCACGGGCAGTTCCCTCCAGCGGCCATTGGCCTGCTGCACCCTGACCGACGATATTTTGCGCGCGCCGCCTCCCGACCGGGTGCTGCGGCGGCCGGAAGCGCGGCTCCCCATCACGGCGAGCTGGGCGACGGTCACCCGGTTGACGACCTTGACGTCGCGGATCTGCGTCCACGGAATGACCTGGGTCCGCAGACGGCGGCTCTCGATCCCGGTGGCGGTCAGCCGGGCGCGGCACCGTCGCTTGGCGGCATAGGACGTGAACCAGCCGATCGCCAGCGCGGCCGGGATCGCCGCCGCGAAGGCGGCGGCCGGGCTCTGAATGCTGAGCGATACCAGTATCGCGGTAGCCACGACGGCGATAATGGCCCTGGCCAGGGTGGCGTTTCCAAGGCCGCGCTGCGCCCGGTACTCGACGTCTTCCACCAATTGAATTTTTCCGCTATTTGTCCGTCTCGGCAAGGTCCGCGTAAAACGGATATGGCGTTTCCGTCGTGGGGGCGACGGAAACGCCATATTGCTCCCCTGGGAAAGGTCAGGCGGTGCTGACCGGGATGAGCGGGTGGATGGCCGGAGGCTGCACCAGGTCATCGGAGATCGCGCTGAGGGCCTGCCGCACCTGCGGACTCTGGTAGTGCGCGTTCAGTTCTTCCCGCGAGCTCCAGGTCTCGACCGTAATGAAGGTGGCCGGGTCAACGGCCGACGTGAAGAGCTGGTATGAGTTGCATCCGGGTTCGGACCGGGCGGGCTCGACCAGCGCCAGCAGGGCCTCGCCGACCGGCTTCACCGCCTCTGGCTTCGCCGTCATTACCGCGACAACCTGAAGATTAGCCATGACCAGCCCCGTCCCCCGAAGGCCGGCCGCGTCGCCGGCGTCCCAGCCAGCCTATTCCACGGGCGTCAGGACGAAGATCGGCATCGTCCTGGTGGTCTTCTTCTGGTAGTCGGCGTAATCCGGGTAGGCCGCGACGGCCCGCTCGAACCAGGTCGCGTACTCCTCGCCGTGGACCTCCCTGGCCTCGTAGTCCTTCTTGACCGGGCCGTCCTGAAGCTCCACGTGCGGGTTCGCGGTCAGGTTGTAGTACCACACCGGGTGCTTGGGCGCGCCGCCGAGCGAGGCGACCACGGCGTACTGGCCGTCGTGCTCGACCCGCATCAGCGGTGACTTGCGCAGCTTCCCGGTCTTGGCGCCGACCGAGGTCAGCACGATCACGAGCTGGCCGCTGGGGTTCTTATTGCCCTCGGCGCCGCCGGAGCGCTCGTAGAGGTCCACCTGGTCGCGGGCGAAGTCGAACTCGCTCGGTGCGTACTCTCCGGTGAGAGGCATGTGCCTACCTTCCGATCCCGTCGCTGGACGTGACCGCCGCGGCCTGGTGCCGCGCGATCGCTGGCGTAAACGGACTATACCCCGGTTCATATTCCGCCGTAGAGTGACTCCGTGAGCCAGCCGGTTATCTGGGGAGCGCCGCCCCCCGAGCGCGCCGATGCCGCGCGCAACCGGGTGCACCTGCTGACCACGGCCCGGCAGATGCTGGCCGAACAGGGCGCCGCCCGGCTGACCATGGACGGGCTGGCGGAACGGGCCGGACTGGGCAAGGGCACCGTGTTCCGCCGGTTCGGCACCCGCGCGGGTATCTTCCAGGCCCTGCTTGACGACGACGAACGGGAGTTCCAGCAGCGGGTGCTGTCCGGTCCGCCGCCGCTTGGCCCCGGCGCCGCTCCCCTGGAACGGCTGATCGCCTACGGCCGGGCCCGGGCCGTCTTCATGGTCAGGCGGCGGGACATCGCCCGCGCCGCCCTGGACGGCAGCCAGCCCACGCCGGCCGGGCCGCGGACGCCGATGTCGCAGGCTCACATCAGCATGCTGCTCGCGCAGTTGAGCCTGGCCGGGGCCGACCTGGACATGCTGACCGTCCAGCTCGCGGCCGCCCTCGACGGCCCGGTGCTGCTCTACCTGTCGTCCGGCGAGCTCGCCGACGCCGACGAAGTCGAGCAGCGGATCGGGCAGGCCTGGCAGGACCTGGCCGAGCGCGTCTGCCGGCCATAGCGCGGCAGGACGCACGGCCCGGACCGACGAGTTTCGCTCCCGCGCGGGGTTCCTAAGGGTGACGGGCACGCGGACACGCGGACACGCGGACGCGACCGCACCCGCGGACACGCGACCAAGGGAGTACCTCATGACAGCGCACGAAATCTCAGGCGCCACCGCCCTCGTGACCGGCGCCAGCCGGGGCTTCGGCCGAGCCATCGCCACCACCCTCGTCAAGGCGGGCGCGCACGTCGTCGGCGTGTCACGCGACCGGGTCAGGCTTGAGGAGCTGCGGGCCGAGCTTGGCCCGGGCTTCGCCTCGGTGGTCGCCGACGCGGCCGACCCGGTCAGCGCGGGCCAGCTCATCGACCAGTACCGGCCGAGTGTGCTCGTGCTCAACGCGGGGGCGAGCCCGCTCGCGCGACCACTGCAGCGGCACACCTGGCAGACGTTCAGCCGCAACTGGGAAGTCGACGTTCAGCAGGCGTTCAACTGGACCCGCGAGGCGCTGCTGCTGCCGCTCGACCCGGGCAGCGTGGTGATCGCCCTGTCAAGCGGCGCCGCGGTGAACGGCTCGCCGCTCAGCGGCGGCTACGCCGGCGCCAAGGCCACGATCAGGTTCCTCACCCGCTACGCCGGCGCCGAGTCCGAGCGGGAAGGCCTCGGCATCAGGTTCGTCGCGCTGCTGCCGAAGCTGACGCCGGCCACCGACCTCGGCTCGGCCGCGGTCGCGGCGTACGCGGCCAGGGACGGCGAGGACGTCGCCGCCTACCTGGCGAAGACCGGGCCTGCGCTGACTGCCGAGCAGGTCGGGCAGTCCGTCCTCGACCTCGCCTCCGACCCGGGCGACGACCGGGACGCCTACCTGCTCACCGCCGCGGGCCTCACCCCGCTGGCGTAACGCCCCCGGCGAGCCGCTCCAGGACCTGAAACCGACAGTCACCGAACCCGTCCCCATCGTCAACGGACCCCCGCTGATGTGTGATGATGGGGACAGGGCCGGGGCACTTCGAACGCTGGCGGTCAAGCTCGCGCCGTCTGCGGCCCTGGTAGTCCGGCGCGCCTGGCGCCGTGGATTGGGACCGCCGACGTGCACGGTTTCGGAATCGCATGAACGAGCGCACCCCGCCGTTCCGGCATCTACTCAGGCTCACCGATCGCGTCGGCCTCCTTGAGCAGGCCGAGGGCGTCGTGCCGCGGGTTGAGCACGGCTACACCGTCGACGACGTCGCCCGGGGCCTGGTGGTGCTGTGCCGCGAGCCGTCGCCGCGCGACGAGCTCATCACGCTGACACGGCGCTACCTCTACTTCCTGACGCTGGCGCAGGCGCCCGACGGCAGATACCGCAACCGGCTCGGCTACGACCGGCGCTGGCGCGACCAGCCGGGGACCGGCGACTGCTGGGGCCGGGCACTGTGGGGGCTCGGCACCGCCGCCGCCCGCGGCCCGACGGTGGGGATCCGGGGCGAGGCGCTCGCCCTGTTCGACTCCGGCGCCCGCGTCCGGTCGGCTGAGCCGCACGCGATGGCGTTCGCGGTGCTCGGCGCGGCCGAGGTGCTCGCGGTCCTGCCCGGTCATCAGGCCGCGCTAAGCCTCCTCGAGGACGCCGCCGCCGTCATCGGCGAGCCGCCCGACGACGCCGACTGGCCCTGGCCGATGCCGAGGCTGAGCTACGCCAACGCGGCGATCGCGGAGGCGGTCATCGTGATCGGCGACCGGCTGAACCGCGCGACCGCGCTCGGCGGCGGCCTGCGCATGCTGCAGTGGCTGCTGGCGGGGGAGACCCGCGACGGGCACCTGTCGGTCGTCCCGGCCGGCGGCTGGGGCCCGGGCGAGCCGCGCCCCGGCTTCGAACAGCGGCCGATCGAGGTCGCGGCGCTGGCGGACGCGTGCGCACGCGCGGCGGCGGTGACCGGCGACGCGGGCTGGCTGGACGGCGTCGGCCTGTGCGTGGCGTGGTTCCTCGGCGACAACGACGCCAAGGTCCCGGTGCTGGACGAGCGGACCGGCGGCGGCTGCGACGGCCTGGGCATCAACAGCCGCAACCGCAACCAGGGAGCGGAGTCAACGCTGGCGATGATCTCGGTCCTGCAGCACGGCTACCGGCTCGGGGCCGGCTCTCAGACGGCGGCCCGCCAGGCGTCGGCGACGGCCACGTAGCTGCCCCGGCGGCGATCCCGGTCCAGGCTCGGGGTGACGATCACGATCTCGTCCACCTGGGCGCGGTCCTTCATCTCGAGCAGCCGCTCGGCGACGACCTTGGGCTCGCCGGTCACCATCCGGCCGTCCTCCTGGCGGCCGTCGCGGAACTCGGGCGACTGCGCGAACTCGCGCACCGCCTCCGGACGTATCGGCTCGCGGACGCCCCGGCGCAGGTTCTGCATGGTCAGCGTCCAGCCCGCCTCGAATTCGAGCACGGCCTCGTCGTCGTGGCTGGCAAAGGTCAGCACCGACATGGCCGAGTACGGCTCGGCCCCCGGGGAGCGCGGGGTGAAGTCACGGCGGTACTCGCGCAGCGCCTCGAACGCCAGCTCTGGGCTCATGTGGTGCGCGAACACGGCGCTCATGCCGTTGACGGCGGCGAAGCGCGTCCCGTAGCCGCTTGATCCGAGGATGAACAGCTCCGGCCGCTCCGCCACCACCGGCGCCGCCACCAGCGGCGCGTAGGCGTGCCCCTCGGGGAAGCCGTCGCCGAGGAACGCGAGCAGCTCGGCCACCTGGCCGGGGAACTCCGCCCCGGGATCGGTCCGCAGCCCGCGGCGGAGCACGTGCGCGGTCAGCGGGTCGGTGCCAGGCGCCCGGCCGAGGGCCAGGTCGACCCGGCCCGGGTACATCGCCAGCAGGGTGCGGAAGGTCTCGGCGACCTTGAGCGCGGCGTGGTTGGGGAGCATGATGCCGGCCGCGCCGACCCGGATCCGCGACGTCTGCGCGCCGACGTAGGCGGTCAGCAGCTCGGGCGCGCTGCAGGCGAGGCTGTTCATGTTGTGGTGCTCGGACACCCAGTACCGTCGGTAGCCCGCCGCCTCGATCGCCTGCGCGATGCCCACCGCGCCGACGAGCGCGTCGGACGCCGCCTCGCCGTACTCGATCCCGACGAAATCGAGCACCGCGAGCGGGAGCGATCCCTCATTCTCATTCATCACAGACGACAATGCCGGGCCCACCGTAGACATTCCCGGACCCGGGACGAGGGACGCGTCAGGG
>Ga0302314_10016496_pt1 | contig 12471 bp, 13 predicted proteins | sample III_Palsa_N2_3_FD_200533 | JGI IMG/M metagenome (GOLD analysis project Ga0302314, IMG submission 200533) | Peat permafrost microbial communities from Stordalen Mire near Abisko, Sweden - III_Palsa_N2_3 | ecosystem: Environmental > Terrestrial > Soil > Palsa > Peat permafrost | place: Sweden...
CGTCGCGGACATGGAAGCTGCGGACACGACCGTCGCGCTCGACCAGGGCGACAACGGGTTCCTTGGTTTCGCGGGCGCCCTGTGAGCCGAGACGCTTGGACTTGGCGCGGTTCTTATCCTTGCCGCCAACATAGGTTTCGTCGACTTCCACGAACTGGCCTTCGCCGCCAAGATCGCCGACGCTAGGGACGCGCAGGCTCTCGCGGATGCGGTGGCACATGAACCACGCCGTCTTATAGGTCACCCCGATCATGCGGCTGATCTGTAGCGCGCTCATGCCCTTCTTGCTGGCCATCATAAGATGCGTCGCGCCAAGCCACTTGTGCAGCGGGACATGGCTGCGCTCGTACAGGGTCCCCACCGTGACCGTGAACGGCTCGCGGCAGGCGTTGCACTGATAGAGGCCCGGACGGGTGGTCTTGCCCTTCATCAGCGTGGCTTCATTGACCACGCCGCAATGACGGCAGACCGGACCCTGTGGCCAGAGCCGAGCCTCAAGCCACTCGCGGGCCTTGGTTTCGTCGTGGAAGATCGGGTTTGAAAAGTCGCTCATAGCTCGCCTCGGTTGGTGAGCCGATACTACATCGTGTAGCTGCTATGTCAAAGGGATAATTCCCCATGTTCCGCCACTTCTGATACGTTAGACGCCTCTGAATATGACGATGATCTGGCCGGCGATGCGGCCACGGGAGGTGTCGGCTGCTGGCCCAAAAACTTGAACAGGAATGGCGTTCGCGCAGCGCCAGATCGCCAATTGACGCCACGATGCGCTTTAACCCTGAGGGGCTCATCCTCGGCGCTGGGACCGTTCTCGCGCCCGTGGTCAACCGCGAGAACGGAACCATCCTGGTCGACGGACAGGGGGATCGGCTCCAGGCTCTGCTGTCGGCGGCCTACGGACAGGCGCCGTCCACCGGCGTGATCGGCCACGTTCGCCGGGCGGTAAAGTGTTGGAATGACGGCGATGCTGGCCGGGCGGAACTGCATCTGGCGCTCACCGGGCTTTCGAAGGGCGCACCCAACGCCAAACGCCTGTTCTTGGCCGACGCGCTCCTCCAAACCGGCGTTGAGCCATGGACGATTTTAAAGGTGCTGAACGTCGCCGGGAACACCGGCGATCCTATTTGCAAATTCTATAACCCAGGCGAACCGCGCAATCCGAAAGGCGACGGCGATGAGAGCGGTGAATGGACCCTCATCCCGTCAGAGGCTGATTCGCCAGTAGCGCCTCCGAGTCCGGCCAAGTCGATCCTCGAAGGTATTTCAGCTGCGCGCTTACTTTGGCTAGCAGCCCGCACATTGGGCCCTTGGGGGTTGCTGGGCCTAGCCTTCGTCCCGGCCCTAGGAGCGCTGAAGGGCCAGAGGGCGACTGGTAATGTGCCCGGCTACCCGGGCATGACCTACAGATGGGACCGCGACGGAACCCGGCTGGTATTGAGCTATCAGGGACTCGATGGCGGCCTCCAGACAACAATCGCCCGCCTCAATGGCGGTCTGTTCCGGGACGACAAGGGACGGGTCGTCGGAAAGGTGTTGCCTGATGAGCAGGTCGCTATCGAGCCTGCGGCCGCGTTTGACCTGAGGCAGAGGGAGGAACCTAAGAAGTGCCCGCTTCCAGAGCCGGACTATCCAGGCCGCCGATCTCAAGCTTCACTGGATTATGAGAACCATATCAAGCGGCTGCTCAACCCGGACCGCCCGACGCCTTCAAGGGTTGGCGTCCAACTTCCTAGCCTCCTGGCAAAGCGCGGACTGGTCTACTACGACGATTGTCAAAGAAGCACCGGCATGCTCGCCGAAATGAAGTGGGGGTATACTGACTTCATTGCCAACCTGTTCCGGCGGCCCTTCAGGAACCTGGGCGAGAGCTGGATCGCACAGGCGACCAAACAGGTGGACGCCAGCCAAGGTCGACCTATCACCTGGTTTTTCTCGGAAAAAATTCCGGCACAACTGGCTCGAAAGTTGTTTGATTCCGACCCCGCCTTGGCGCGCATCAACGTTGTCTACGCACCCTATAGGCCTAAACGATGACCCTCTTTCACTATGAACTACGCGCCACTTGGCCAGGGAGATCAGAGTCCGCTGCGGTCGTCGCGGACAGGTTTATGCGCATGGTCCGGCGACTCGAAGCCATCGATCCGCTGTTCACGGACTGGATTCTGCTGGCTGAAGACCAAGAAACAGAACTGAAGCTGGGTGAGGTCGAGGCGAATGTCGACGCATGGGTCGAGGCCAACGTTGCCACGGATGACGGCGAGCCGTTTCCGGAGCAGGGCTTTCGGCTCTATGCTGCGTCAAATCATGGCTCTGGCGGCTTCGACCTGAGCAGGACGCCGTCCATTTCAGTGACCGCTGGATCGGAGTTCTCAAACAAGGTCGAGCTCGACATTGGCAACATGGCCGTGGCGGCGGACCCTGCGGTGATCGGCGGCGCGACCTTCGAAAAGGTGCTGCTTGCGGTAGTTTCAGTCTGGGATTGTACCTGGGGCAGCGTCCGCCTTAGCCAACAGATAGACCTCAACCCGCGATTTCCTCCCGGCCCCGTTCCGTCGAGCTACAGCAAGACTGGGCCCTGGCGGCTTGGATGGGGCATGTCCTGGATGGCTTACCTGTCGGAACCGCGCACTCAAGGCCTTGTCGTTCCCTACGAACTCGAGACCGAACGGCTTGCCGACGGCGGAATGTTCCTGAACGCGTCCGGCGATCGGATGGACCCTGACAATCCTCAGCACACGGCTCTTTCCGTGCTGCTCAGCGATATCCTCGAGCAACGCGCCGGCGATCCGATCCGCTAGCTCGCCACCGCCTTCGCCGGCCTCACCGCCGACCAGATCAGCGTCGCCGCGGCATAGACCACCACCACGACTACACCCCACCGCAGTGTCTCCAGCGGCATGGACTTGACCACGAAGGCCGCCAGCAGCACCGCCGGGATCCCGCCCAGGGCCAGGCCGATGACGACCCGCAGGTCGATCCGCTCCGAGCCCAGGAACTGGAACCCGCTCACCGGCATCAGGAAGGCGCAGGCGCCCATCATGATGGGAAACGCGGCCACGGGGTTCATGCCCAGCAGCGGCAGCAGGATCAGCGCCGGCGCGAACAGGCCGATCCCGCACATCATCAGCGCGCCGAAGACGAAAAACCCGCCCACCGCGATGGCGAACGCCTGGGGCGGCAGGCTGAGGGCGTCGCCGCCGCCCGGCATCATGTGCAGGTTCTTGAGCACAAAGCTCGCCGCCGCCGCCAACAGCGCCGCCCCCACCACCGCCTGCACCGCCCGCAGCGGCAGCCGCAGCACGATGGGCGCCCCCACCACGGCGCCGACAATGGCGGCGCAGATACAGGCGCCCAGCAGCCAGGGGTCCACCTTGACCAGGGTGATGAAGATCAGCGCCTCGGCCACCGTCGGCAGGGCGTGGCCGACGTTGAGCACCGCGGGGATGGAACTGTCCGGAACCAACCGCCTAAGCCGGATCCAGGCCGTGGTTGGCGCAAACGAGCCGATGCCCAGGGTGTCGAAGAAGTTGGTCACCGCCCCCAGAACGACCGCCTCCAGCGTCGGCGCCATCTCGCGCCGCCTCACGGCCTGGCGGCCCAGGGCGATCACGAACACCGCCGCCAGCAGCGCCAGGGCGCCGAGCAGAATTTGGACGATCATCGCGAGCCCCCAGGCCTTGCGCTCGAATCTGAGGTGTAGAGCCAGACGGCGATGGCGTCTCGATGGGATTGCGAGGGCAAAATATTTAATCTGTCGTCGTAATTTCCCTGTGATTCGGCCGCATCAGATAGGGAGACCCGCCGATGGCGCGACACGCCGGCGCGCTGCGCAGCCTGCCTGATCCTACGCCGGCCGGCCCCGACGCCCGCGCCAAGCAGGCCTGGCGCGCGCCCCTCGTCATCTCCTCCGCCACCGAGGATACCGAAAAAGCCTCCTTCGAAACCTTCGAAGGCGGCAGCTACCCCACCACCCACGGCCCCTCGTGACCTCCTCCCGCCTGGTGTACTGGGTCTGAAGTTCGCCTGGCCTCCTTTAGGCGCCGACCTTTCTTTCCGCGCGTCCCCAGGAGTCTGAGTGAGCGGCATTTTTGGGATTTTTCGCTTCGACGGCGATCGCGTGGCGGAGCGCGACCTGGCGCTGTTGGGCGAGGCGATGGCCCATCGCGGACCGGACGGTCGGGACCTGGTCACAGCCGGCCCCGTCGGCCTCGGCCGCGCCCTGATGCGGGTGACGCCGGAGGACGCCTTCGACCTCCAGCCGCTCACCGACCCGGACCGCGATCTGATGGTTGTCGCCGATTGCCGCCTGGACAATCGCGAGGACCTTGCCTCCGCGTTCGCGCTGCCAACCGCGACGCTGGAGCAGACGCCGGACAGCGCCCTGATCCTGATGGCCTACCAGACATGGGGCCAGGACTGTCCGCAACATCTGCTCGGCGACTTCGCCTTCGCGGTCTGGGACGGCCGGGCCAAGACCCTGCTCCTCGCCCGCGACCACATGGGCCAGCGCGGCCTGCTTTACCATCGGGGCGCCGACCGCATCATCTTCGCCTCCGACCGCCAGGCCCTGTGGAAGCATCCGGACGTGCCGCAGCGCCCGCTCAGCGACGCCGACATCGGCCGCGTGCTGATCCACGACATGACCGTGCGGGATAAGAGCGCGGCTGTGGACACGATCACCGGCTTCAGCGCCGGCAGCGTGTTGACCGTGCGTGCTGACGGAACCATCGCCACCGGTCCATACTGGGCCCCGCACGCCGATCCGGCCCACGAGGGCAAGGACGAGGCCTACTATATCGACGCCTATCGCCGGGTGCTGGCGGAGGCCGTCGCCTGCCGCCTGCGCCGCCTCACCGCCCCGCCCGGTATCATCTTCAGCGGCGGCTATGACAGCGGCGGGATCGCGGCGCTGGCGGGCGCCACCCCCGTCCCCGGCGGCAAACTGATCGCCGCAACCTCGGTCATGCCGGCGGACTATCGCGGGACCATCCGCCACGCGCGGCGCTGGGTCGACCTGTGCAAGCGCGACATGCCCTGGCTGGACGTGCGCTACGTGACCCGCGAAGGCAAAAATATCCTGACCGGCCTGGACCAGCATTTCATCGAGCGCGGCGCCCCCGCGGGCAACTATCACTTCGTCCAGACCGAGCTGCTCTCGACCCTGGCCGGGGCCGGCGCCCGGATGATCATGGACGGCCATGGCGGCGACTATACCCTGAACCCGCGCGGTCAGGCCTCTCTGGCCATGCATCTGCGGAAGGGCCATTGGCGACGCCTGCTCAAGGAACTGCCCGCCCACCATCGCCTCGGCGGCCGCTCCTGGTGGTCGTTGTTCAGGGCCGACATCGTCGAGATGCTCCTGCCGGCGGGGCTTCGTAAGCTCAGGCAGCGCATCGCTGACGGCTTCGCCCCACCTTGGCGCGACCAGCCGATCAACGAGGTTTTCGCGCGCGAGCTGATGGAAAGCGGCGACGTGGATCCCAAGGGCCTGCGGCTGGCGCCCCGCGCGCAGAGCAAGATGCGCGAACGGATGCGCCAGACGCTGGAGCGGATCGTCTCGGCGCCGGGCCCCGGCATCGGCATGGAAGCGGCCTATCACGGCCTGGAGCTCACCCGGCCGTTCCATGACAAGCGCGTCGTCGAACTCGCGCTGGCGATCCCCGAGGAGCTGTATGTCAAGAACGGCCGCAACCGTTATCTGGCCTGCATAGCGCTGAAGGACCTCTATCCGCAGGAATTCCAGACCCGCTGGCGCCGGAACGACGATGAGATTCCGGACTTCCAGCGCATGGCCAAGTCCATCGAGCCGATGGTCCTGGCCGACCTCGCCCGCATGGAAAAGTCGGACGCCCTCGCCCGCTACATCGACTTCGGCAAGATCCGCCGCCTGCTCGCCGCCCGCCCCACCGCCGACGATCACAATTCCGGCTGGGAGCAGGAAACCCTGCTGGCCCTCGGCGGCTACCTCACCGCCCGCTACATCGAATGGGCGCGGCGGGATAATCGCTAGGGTGTGCCTCCCCCACAAAGCGGCGGGAGGCACACCCTAACCGCGCCCGCCCCAACCGCTCAGCGCGTCAGCACCAGGTGGGTCGCCAGCGCCGTCGGGACCGCTTCCGTCACCCGATAGCCAAGGGCTGGCAGGTCAATGCCCGCGAACAAAGCCTCGCCACGGCCCAGAACGACGGGCGACAGCGCCAGGTGCAGCTCGTCGATCGCGCCGGCAAGCAGATACTGGCGCACCGTCGAGGTTCCGCCGCCGATCTTCACGTCCAGGTCGCCCGCGGCGGCCTTGGCCTGGGCGAGCGCGACCTCGATCCCGTCGCTGACGAAATGGAAGGTCGTCCCGCCCTCCATCACCATGGGCGCCCGGGCGTGGTGGGTAAGGATGAAGGTCGGCGCGTGGAACGGCGGATCGTCCCCCCACCAGCCCTTCCAGTCGGGCCCGCCCCAATCGTCGCCGGCCGGCCCGAACATGTTGCGGCCCAGGATGTGGGCGCCGAAGCCCTCCGCCGACTCGCGTGCGAAGCGATCGTCCGTCCCGCCCTCTTCCCCGATCATCGATCGAAAGGTCCGCGTCGGATAGAACCAGCTGTGCAGCTCCTGTCCGCGCAGGCCGAGCGGATGCTCCAGGCTCTGGTCCGGCCCCGCCCCGAAGCCATCGATGGACACGCTGAAGCCGGCAACGCGCACCCTGCCCATGGGGCCTCCGTCTGATCGTGAACTGTGACGAGGTGGGTTTACCTGAAAACGGGGACGCGTGACATGGCGCGCACCGGTTTCAAGACTCCTTCTCCCTCTTGCGGGGTTGATCGCATGCGATCGACGGTGGCGGCGAAGCCGACGGATGAGGGGTCGCACCGGCCCCCCGTGTTTCCTGCAAACAGACCATCCGGAGAGGTCGACGCGACCCCTCATCCGAGCCCTTCGGGCCCACCTTCTCCCCCAAGAGGGAGAAGGACTCCGCACCGCGATCTGTCCCGCCTTAAGGCCCTGGTGGAACGGTCGCTTCGGGTCCAGGACCTCAAGGCGAGGTGTCTCAAGGTATGGCCACGTCGAACGTCTGCTTCCGGACATTGGGCCAATGCCCGCTGTCGACCCCGAACGGACACCAGCGGGTTCGCTTTGAGGCGAGCTACCCCCGCCAACTCCAATTGGTTCGAAGTTTTCGTGTGACGTTATGACGCATATACACCCGGCCACCTTCCGTGGAAGCGGAGAACGTGTTTCATGGCAACGCTTAGGTTCGGGTTTTACTTGGCCAGTCGGTCACCCGCAGAGTCGCCGGAGGCCATCAGCGCATGCCTTATCACGCGTCCCATAACGCCAACCTGCCCGCGACACCAATCGAGGGCCACCTGCCGCCGCCCCAGACCCGGAAACCCTGGCACGCCCCGCTCGTCATAACTTCTACCCAAACGGGGGCCTCCACGGAAAAAACAATAACCACAGTCGACATCGTCTCAACCGTCTCCTTCTCAGTCCACATATCCGCCGGCCCATCGTGATTCATTACTCGAGCGGCGCCCCCTCCCTCTCAGGGGGTCGGCGTCCCTAGGGCCTATGCCGCCACGCGGCCGCCGATGGGGATATGGCCAAGAGCCTCGGCGATGGACCGAGATAAAGTCTCGGCACAATCCGCGCCGATACCCGCCATGCCGGGTTTGTTGCCCATCCCCGCCAGCGGCGCACATACGTTCCAAACAGAGGCGCTTTGACGCGCGCCCTCCACCCTTGCTCATAAAGCTGGGTTGCATGCACAACGAAGCGTGACGGATTTGCTTTCGGGCAGGCCGGCAATGTCGCAATTCCCCCCATCTCAGACTCCCAGAATGTCTGCTTTCCGATCCTGCCCGGCGACGCCCGCGCGTGCCAGCCGTGGCGATCACGACCTTCGGATCGACAGCGACGCCTAATGTCTAACCACGGTTCGCCGCTGCCGCCCCCAGTGCTACACCTTCACCATGGCCGCCGCTAACAGTCCCGCCCCGTCGACCACAGCGACTCGCGCCTGGCTCCTCGTCGCCGCCTTCTCCCTCGTCCTCTTCACGATCACCGCGGGCACCTACAACGCCCTCGGCGTCGTCCTGCCCGACATGGTGCGCGACCTGCGCTTCAGCTGGACCGAGGCCGGGTTCGGTTTCACCCTGCTGGGCGCGGCCACCGGCGCGTCCTCCTTCATCCCGCTGATCCTGATCCGCCGCATCGGCGTGCGCGCGACCCTGCTCGCCGGCACGGCGGTGATGGCCGCCGGGTTCGCCTGTCTGGCACAGGCGCACGGCCTGACGCTCTACTGTCTCGGCGCGGCCCTGTGCGGGATCGGCTATCAGATGATGGCGCTGATCCCCGGCACGCATGTGCTGGCCGCGGTGTTCAAGCACCGCGCCCTGCCGTTCGGGGTCTATTTCACCGCCGGCGCCCTGGGCGGCGTCGCAGGTCCCCCGGTGGTGTTCCTGGTCATGAACCTGGCCCACGGCGACTGGCGCGCCTTCTGGATCGTCCAGGCCATCGCGGCCGTGGTGGTCGGCGGGCTCTGCGCCCTGGTGGTCGGCGATGCGGGCCGCATCAACGAGGCCTCCCGCCACACCGACGAGGCGCTGGCCGAGGAAGTCGCCGAGGAAGAGGCCCATCCCGAGCATCGCCACGTCTGGCGCACCCCCGTCGACTGGACGGCGGCGCAGGCCCTGCGCACGCCGCAGTTCTACGTCCTGCTGGCCGCCTATTTCGGCCATCTGCTGATCGGCGTCACCGTCGCCGCCGTCTCGGTGGCGCACCTCAGCCAGCGCGGCGTCGCCGTCTCCGTCGCCGGGACCATGCTCAGCATCGAGGCCTTGATGCAGACCGGCGGTCGCCTGGCCGCCGGCGCCATCGGCGACCGGATCGAGCCGCGCTACCTGCTCATGATCGCCCTGGCCGCCCTGGTGGCCGGCTCGGCGGCGCTGGGGGTGGCGAGTTCCTATCCGATGATGCTGGTCTATGCGGTGGGCAGTGGCATCGGCTTTGGCGTCACCCTGCTGACGGTGACGGTGCTGCTGCTGAACTACTACGGCCGCACCCACAATTTGGAGATATTCTCCCTCACCTGCCTGATCGGCGCCGTCTCGGCCCTCGGCCCCACCATCGCCGGCGCGGTGCGCGATGCGTCCGGCGGCTTTACCCCGGCGTTCGAAGCGTTCGCCGGCGTGATCGCGCTGATCCTGATCGCGGTGGCGTTCATGAAACCGCCGACACCTCTACCGAAGGGAGAGGGCATGGAGATCGCCCCCTGATGATCTGGCCCGGCCGCTCCGCTTGTATTACGCTCCGGACGTCGCGCGACCCGGTTCGGGTGCGCCAACCGCCGGGGAAGGCCCATGTCGCATACGGATATCGCGCTTCTGGGGATCTTGGAGTCTGTCGCCGACTCGCTGCCGCGCAAACCCTGGCGGGCGCCCGAGGTCATTCAGGCGCATCAATGCCCGCAAACGGCAAAGACCTCCGTTGCCCTCAGCGAACGCCACGGCACCGCGAGCACGCACGCCAGCTCCTAACGCGCACGAGATCGATCCCGCCATGGCAGGGGCGACTGCCGGGTAAATTCGGTGACAGTAAATTCGGTGACAGTGCACTTAATTGGCTGTCGGGTGAGCGACGGGAACCATCGGTGCATAGCCAATTAAGTGCACTGTCACCGAATCTGGCGCCACGGCGGGCGGGCGAAACCGGCGGGTCTCTTGACGTCGAACCGGGCGAGGTCGCGCCGGACCCAGATCCAGGACCGCCTGGCGATCTGGCCCGACCGCTCCGCTTGTATTACGCTCCGGTCCTCGCCAGGGCCTGATCATGGGTGCGCCGGCCATCGGGGAAAGGCCCATGTCGCATAACGAACCTGCCATTTCGGCGCCGGCGGAACAGGCAGCCCCTTCGCCGCCACGCCGGCTCTGGCGCGCGCCCGAGGTCATTGAGGCGCAGCTTTGCCAGGCGGAAAAGACCACCTTTGCCGCGATAGAAAGGCACGCCAGCCTGAGCACCCAGGATTCCTCCTGAGCCAGGCGCGCGCGTCCGGCAGCTTCACTCCGGCGTTCGAAGCCTTCGCGGTGGTGATCGCGGTGATCCTGGTCGCCGTGGCGTTCGTGCGGCCGCCGAGGCGGGTGGCTGAATCGGCGCGGAACGAAGCAGCCCTCGCCGCGTTCTGTTTGCTCAACATTTGGGCTGCAAGCTGATTCGAAGCGCAGCCGCGTACTTGGGCGCCAGCACCGCGGGGAAGGACGATGTCAGACATCGCAACCGAGCACCTGGAGCCTTCGGAACCGGTCGCGGCACCGCAGCGCAAACTCTGGCGCGCACCCGAGGTCATCCTGGCGCAGGCATGCCCGCAGACGGCGAAGACCAGCATCGGCGCGCCCGAATCCCACGCCGCAGGCAGCACCTTCATCAGCTCCTGACCCCTTTCCTGCAGCATCCTCCCTAAGCCGTCACCCCCATGCTTCGCTTGGCGATGGTTCCCTCTCCCTCGGGGAGAGGTGTAGGTTCATCGCCGCATGACCCCCTCGCGACCGCATGAGTTCGGCGTCTTTCTGCCCGTGGCCAACGGCGGCTGGATCATCTCGTCCGCGACCCCGCCGCTGGATGGCCTCTGGAAGCAGAATCTGGCCGCGGCTCAGGCCGCCGACCACATCGGCCTGGACTTCGTCATGTCCATGGGCAAGTGGCGCGGGTTTGGCGGCCAGACCAATCACTGGGGGGTGCAGATGGAGTCGCTCACCCTGATGGCCGGCCTGGCCCAGGCCACCCGCCGGGTCAAGCTGTGGGCCACCGTCCACCCGATGCTGCAGAACCCGGCCGTGGCGGCCAAGATGATCACCACCCTGGACCACATCTCCGGCGGCCGCGCCGGGCTGAACATCGTCTCCGGCGCCTATCGCGGCGAGTTCGAGCAGATGGGCGCCTGGAATGACGCCCTCACCCATGACGACCGCTACGACCTCACCGAAGAATGGACCCATCTGGTCAAGCGCCTGTGGTCGGAACCCAGCGTCAGCCACGCCGGCCGCTTCTTCACCTTCGACGACTGCCAGTCCGAGCCCAAGCCGCTGTCCAGGCCGCACCCGGAGCTGATCAGCGCGGGCATGTCCGACCGGGGCTTCCAGTTCGCCGTGCGCGAGGCCGACGCCTGCTTCATCGGCGGCCGCACCGAGGCCGATCGCCGGGGCGCCAGCCGCCGGGCCCGGGCGATGGCGGCCAGCTTCGGCAAGCCGATCAAGACCTACGCCATGTGCACCCTCATCTATGCCGAAACCGACGCCAAGGCCGAGGCCCTGGCCGAACGCTACCGCCAGGGTGTGGACATGGGCGCGGTGATCGAGATGCTGAAGAGCTGGGGCGTCCCGCCCGAGCGGCTCACCGATGTGGCCCTGCAGCAGGGCGCCTTCATGACCCAGACGGCGGTGGGCTCGCCCGCCACCTGCGCCGATCAGGTGCAACGCTTCCTGGATTACTGCGAGCTGGACGGATTGATGCTGATCTTCCCCGACTATGTGGAGGGGCTGCAGATGTTCGGCGACGACATCCTGCCGGGCCTGAGGGTTGTGGCGTGAGCGCGGAAACACACCTGGAGCAGCGTGGCTATACCCACGGATGTCATCCCGGCCACTCGAGCCGGGATCGCCGCAAGCGCTTAACCCGATCCCGGCGCAAGAGGCCGTGATGACAGAAACCAAAGCCCGGGCCGCCCTGGTCGACTGGATCGCGCCAGCGCGCACGGCGCTGTTGATCGTCGACATGCAGGCGGATTTTGCGATGGCGGAAGGCGTGCTGGGCCGCGCCGGCGTCGACCTCTCCAGCGTGCCCGCCGCCCTGGCCGCCGCCGACCGCCTGGCCCGGGCCGCGCGGGCGGCGGGAACGCCAGTGATCTTCGTCGGCCTGCAGACCAGCGCCGAAACCGACTCCCCCGCCTGGAGCGAACGCCTGCGCCGGCTCGGCGATAGCGCCGGCGCCTGCCTCTGCCGCCAGGGCCAAGCCGGGGCCGATTTCGTCGGCCCGCAACCGGCGCCCGGCGAGCGGGTGATCGCCAAGACCCGCTACAGCGGCTTCTTCAACACCGACCTGCACGCCACCCTGACGGCCATGAAGGTCGACACCCTGGTGGTCTGCGGCCTCACCACCGAATGCTGCGTCGACTGCACCGTCCGCGACGCCTTCCAGCTGGACTACCAGGTCTTCATCCCCGCCGACGCCTGCGCGGCGTATGAGCCGGACCTGCACGCGGGCGCGTTGAAGGCATTGGCGTTGAACTGCGCCATCGTCGTCGAAGCGCATGATGTGATTGCGGCTTGGGCGCGGTCTTAAGACCAAGCCAATTATCTCCGTGTCCTAGGCCTTGTGCCTAGGTGTGGAGTCTCAACAGGTTGTCTGGACCGAGGGGCAGTCGGCTGATGGGTGTCTGATCTTTGATGCCGCCGTGCGGACGATGCCAGTTATATTTATGAAGCC
>Ga0302314_10016497_pt1 | contig 12471 bp, 13 predicted proteins | sample III_Palsa_N2_3_FD_200533 | JGI IMG/M metagenome (GOLD analysis project Ga0302314, IMG submission 200533) | Peat permafrost microbial communities from Stordalen Mire near Abisko, Sweden - III_Palsa_N2_3 | ecosystem: Environmental > Terrestrial > Soil > Palsa > Peat permafrost | place: Sweden...
CCGGCCAGCGCCAGCGATCACGCCCCTGTGCTGCGGAAAGTCCCCGCCCCAGCTTGTCAACCGGCCGTCAACCTGCGAAAACAGGGGATGAAACAAGCTCAATGGTGCGGCCGGGGCTATCTCTGCGCTGTTGCCTGAGCCGGGTCGCCACAATCGCAGCGGGCAGGCCGCAAGGTACGCGGTGCAGCACGTTACGCGCTCGGACTGCTCCAGCGCTGCGACGCGGAGCCGGTACAGTTCGCGATGGTGAGCGGGGCGGCCGTGTTGCCTCCTGGGTCGGTGAGGCAGCGCCTAGATTTCAGATTGACGAGTTCGCCGTTGGGCATTCGCGTCCAGATCTGGGCGGCGGTGCCGTTGCACGGGTACCAGTCGATGTCGGCGCCACTGGCCGTCGTCCCGCCTGGGCCGTCAAGGCAGCCACCTTCGGTGCGGAGAGTGCCATCGTTGTAGGCCGACCAGCGCTGTCCGGAACTGCTGCCGCAGTTCCGCATGTCGATAGGGTTGTTCTCGGTGTTCAGCGCATTCTGGTTAGCCAGGCACCGTCCGTCAATTCCGGTGATGTGGCCGGTTGCGACGGCCCTGGCGGTCGAGGTGGAGTTGCCGCCCTTCTCGTACACGGCCACATATCCCACGCTCATCGCCGCGTCCGACGAGGTGGCCGCCGTCGGGGCGGCGCACCTGCACTCCACATCGGGGTAGGCGCCACCCATTGCTAGGTCGAAGACGATGTAGAAGCCGTGGTCGATCGAATATCGCCAGGCGGTCGCACCGACCTCGGCCTCCGTGACCTTGTCTGTCACCCGGCCGTCCATCAGGACCGTCAGGTACTCCGCGCGGGCGTTAGTCCGGTTTACGATCACCGAGTAGGTGTGGTAGCCCGACTCGCACGGTGAGGTCCGGCAGGCAATCAGCGGGTGCCCGCTGCTGCCCGCCGCGTCATGCATCCCCTGGGAGGCCTGGTTCAGCCCGTTGACGTCTTCCATCATGTCGATCTCGCCGGAGACCGGCCAGCCGCCGCTCATCCGCATGGGCGATCCGAGCGCCCAGAACGCGGGCCAGTACCCGAGACCGCTGGCCGGACTGGGCTGCTTGATCGACGCGGTCAGCTCGAGCTGACCGCCCGGGGGAGCCATGAAGTCATCGCGGGTGCTCTCGATCCGCGCCGATGTCCAGGTGCTGCCGCTGCGGATGGCCTTCAGGACCAGGTGCCCGTGGCCGTCCTGGTAAACGTTCCGGGTGGAACTGGTGGTCTGCTCGATCTCGCCCGTTCCGTAGCCGCTGCCGATGTCATAGAACCAGTTGGCCGCCGTCGGCGCGGTACCGGCCTTGCCGGTAAAACTGTCCTTGAAGACGGTCGTCCAGCCAGCCGGTGTCGATGGCACGACCCTGGCCCGCGCCGCGGGGGTGCTGTCTAGCGTCGCGAACGCGGCATAGGTTAGGCATCCAGCAAGCAGCGCCGCAGCGATCAGCATCGAGGTAAGCGTGCGATGACTCATGTACTGGAGCCTCATCCCGGTGGCGCTCTATAACGGAAACTCCATATAATGAAACTCCATACTGGGATTCAGTCTAACGGAAATCCGCGATGGGGTTCATCTAATTAAATGCCCCAGCACACTGAATTCCTCACCACGAGGAGCCGTTGACCTCAATCTTTCGCACATCCGAGGACACGAACCGTCACTATCGAAAGTGCGACAGAGCCGTTTATATTTACGGTCCCTCACCGGCTGCGCGGAATGGGTGGCGAACCCCTGTGGCTACTTACTTTGCCCGACGCTGGAATCGCGTCATGAGGGTGGTCGCGTCATAAGGCTGAGGGAGCAAGCCCGGTTCGTTCCTCATCATGGTTATTGTGCTTGGACCAGCAGGGCCAGCGGGCGGTTAGCTGGTCGCCCGCGGCCAGGCGGGCGATCGCTGCCCTGCTCTGCTCGTCGTCGGGGGTGTAAATCACCATGCGGGCGCCCGCGACGGCGTTGACCGCGAAGCTGGTTGAGGTGACGTTGACCGGGCCGAGGGTCGCGTGGCGGAAGCGCTTGGTGTAACTGGCGGGCTGAGCCACGTTGTGGGCCGCCCAGGTCGCGGCGAACGCCGGGCTCAGCGCCTCAAGGCGGCGGATAAAGTGCGTCCAGGCGGGGTCGCCGACGTGGTGGCCGTAAGCCACCCGAAGCTGCGCGCTCAGGGCGATGCATTGCTCGTCGGGGTCCTGCATGGGGCTGCAGCACGGCGGGCTCGTGAGGAAGGCGAGCATCGTGTTGCGCTCGCCCGGCGGTGCCGCGGTGACCCAGGGAAACAGCGAGGCGTAGATCGCGTTCCAGGCGAGCAGGTCAAACCGCTCGGTGGTCACGCTCGCGGGGAACGGGATCGAGTCGAGAATCTCCTTGACCGCGGGCGGCAGCGGGCAGTCGCCGCAGTCGGCCGGCGTGGCGGTGGCGCCGGGCACGTCGGCTAGGCGGAACAGGTGAGCGCGCTCGGTGGCGTCGAGCCTGAGCGTCGTCGCGACGGCGTCGAGCACCTGGACGCTCGCGTTGATCTTGCGGCCCTGCTCGAGCCAGGTGTACCAGGTGACGCCGACCCCGGCGAGCTGGGCCAGCTCCTCGCGCCGCAGGCCGGCGGTGCGGCGGCGGGTGCCGGGCGGCAGGCCGACGTCCTCGGGCTGGACGCGCTCCCGGCGGGTGCGAAGGAAGGCGGCGAGCTCGGTGCGGCGCGCGCTCGCCCGGCGGCGGCGGGCTCGCGGCGGGCGGTCCGCGTTACGCCGCCCGGCATCGTGCTCACGATCGTGCTTACCGGCCAGCTCATGGCCGTGATCGACGTCAACATAGTGAACGTCGCGGCGCCCGCCATTCAGGCCAGGCTGCACGCCTCAGGCTCGGGGCTCCAGCTCATCGTGGTCGGCTACACGATCGCGTACGCGGTCCTGCTCGTCACCGGCGCCCGGCTCGGCGACATCCTCGGGCACCGGCGCATGTACCTCGCGGGCATCGGGCTGTTCACGCTCGCCTCGCTCGGCTGCGGGCTCGCGCCGTCGACCGGTGCGCTCATCGCGCTCAGACTCCTGCAGGGCGCCGGCGCGGCGACGATGATTCCCCAGGTGCTGAGCCTGATCCAGCGCACGTACACCTCGCCTGGGCCGCGAGCACGGGCGATGGGCCTGTACGCGACCGTACTCTCCGGCGGTGCCGTCCTCGGGCAAGTGTTTGGCGGGCTGCTGGTCAGCGCGGACCTGTTCGGGAGCTCGTGGCGACCGGTCTTCCTCGTCAACGTGCCGGTCGGGCTCCTCGTGCTCGCCTGCGGCCGGATGCTGCCCGCCGGGCGGTTTGACGGGGCGCGCTCCCTCGACCTGCCAGGCCTTGCCGTGCTGACCCCCGCCGTGCTCGCGTTCGTGCTGCCGCTCGTCCTGGGGCAGTCGCTCGGCTGGCCGGCCTGGGGCTGGGCGCTGCTCGCCGCTTCCGTCGTCGGGATCGCGGTCCTCGGCGTGGTGGAGCACCGGGTCGGTGCCCGCGGCGGTCAGCCGATCCTGCCGCGCTCGCTGCTCGGCCTGCCCGGCATGGCGGCCGGGCTCGGCGGGCTGTTCGCGGCGATGGCGATGTTCAGCGGCTGGCTGTTCGCCCTGGCGCTCGAGCTCCAGGATGGTCTCGGGGACTCGCCGCTGCGGTCCGGGCTGACGTTCGTGCCGGCCGGCGTCGCATTCGCGCTCGTGAGCCTCAACTGGAGGCGGCTGCCGTCGCGGTATCACGAGCACCTGGCCTGGGCCGGGTTCGTGATCAACGGAGCCGGTCTCGTGTGGTCAGGACTGCTGCTCCATGCGGGCCGGGACGGCGGTCTCTGGCTGTACGTCGCGCTCGCGGTCGCGGGCGGCGGGATGGCGACGGCGTTCGGGCCGCTGATGACGCGGGTGCTGTCCCGGGTGCCCGTGGCGATCGCGGCGGACGCGAGCGGCGTGGTGGTGACCGTGAACCAGCTGGGGATCGTCGTCGGCATCGCGACGTTCGGCACCCTGTACCTGAACCTGGCCGGGCGGCTGCCGCCGGCCGCGGCACGCGCCGCCGGCGGTTCCGGCGGGTTCGTGATCGCGTCGGCACACGCGTACCTGGCCGTCATGGTCGGGCTCGCCGTGCTGGCGGCCGCGGGCGTCGCCATGGCCCTGGCGCACGTGCGGAGCGGTGCCCGGTCCGGTGCGGGGCCCGTCGCCCGGCTCGGCGCCCGGTCCGGTACGAGGGACACCGCGGCGGGCGCGCGGCAGTAGGCTGCCGGACGTGAGTAGGACACATCGGCTTGAACTTGATGACCAGACGCTGCGCGAGTGGGACGCGGTGGTGATGGAGGCTGGACCGGACGGGATCGTTCTCGACCGGTCCGCCTTCTACCCAGGTGGCGGCGGACAGCCGCCGGACCACGGGGTGCTGCTCTGGGACGGCGTGCAGACCAGAATCGTGGACGCGCGCCGGGCGGACGGCGACTACTACCTGGTGCCACTCGATGGCGACCAGGTGCCGCCCGTCGGTGCCACGGTGCGCGGTGCGGTGGAGGACGCGCGGCGGACGGCCCTGATGCGCACGCACTCCGGGCTGCACGTGCTCTGCGGGGTGGTATTCCGCGACTTCGGTGCGCTGGTGACAGGCGGGAACATGGAGCCGCTTGTGGCTCGGATGGATTTCAACATGGAGGCCGTGCCGCCCGGGTTCAAGGAGTCGGTCGAGGAGGCGTGCAACACCGAGCTGCGGCTTGACCGGCCGATCGCGGTGAGCTCGCTGCCGCGTGCGGAGGCGTTCGAGATCCCCGACATCATTCGCACCGCTACCAAACAAGGCGCCCCGCGCTGGGTGCCGGAAGACGTCAAGGACGTGCGGATCGTCGACATCGTGGGGCTCGACCAGCAGGCCGACGGCGGGACGCACGTGGCCTCCACCGCCGCGGTCGGCCGGATCTCCGTCATAAAGGTGGAGAACAAGGGCAAGGGATTCCGCCGCCTGCGCATCGCCATCAGTGACTGACAGGGTCATCAGTGACTTACAAGGTCGGTCGGACGGGAAGCGGCTGATGGTGGAGGTACCCGCGCGGTCGTCTGGGCATGCTCTGTTGCGCGCGGACGTGCTGCGGGATGTCGTGCTTGGCGGGGCCGCTGCGCCTGCTGGAGTTGGTGGAGTTGGTGGACTTTGGTCGTCGATCGAGGTCGTGGCGAGCACCGGGTCCACCAACGCGGACCTGCTTGCGTGCGGCGGCGCTGAGGGTCAGGTGCTTGTCGCGGAGGGGCAGACCGCGGGGCGCGGGCGGATGGGCCGGTCCTGGACGAGCGTGCCTGGCGCGTCGCTAACGTTCTCCGTCCTGCTCCGCCCGTCATCCGTGCCGCCGGCCCGTCGCGGCTGGCTTCCGCTGCTTACCGGGGTGGCGGTCGCTTCCGCCCTGCGATCGGCCGTCGCTGTTCCTGCGATGCTGAAGTGGCCAAACGACGTCCTAGTCGGCGGTCGCAAGCTGGCCGGCATTCTGGCAGAGCAGTCACCAGATGGATCCACCGTCGTGGTCGGCGTTGGGCTGAACGTCGCCACGCCGGAAGACGCGCTTCCGGCGTCACCGTCCGGCTTGCCCGCGACGTCGCTGCTCGTCGAGGGTGCGGACATCGACCGCGAGCCGTTGCTGATCGAGGTCCTGCGCCAGCTGGAACGGTGCTACCTGGCGTTCCTGTCGGACTCCGATCCGGTGCGCAGCGGGCTGCTCGCCGAGTACCGGTCGCTGTGCGGGACGCTCGGGCGCGCGGTCCGCGTGGAACTTCCCGTTGGCCGGGTGCTGACCGGCGTCGCTGAAGACATCGATCCCGGCGGCCGACTTCTGGTCCGCGTGGTCCACGCCGACGAAGCAACTTCCGTCACTGCGGTCTCAGCGGGCGACGTCATCCACCTCCGCTAGCCATCCTCATAGCCGCGGGCCCCCGGCGGTGCAGCCGTCCGCCGACGATGTGGCCACTTCCCCTCGCGGCGCAGCTCGCCGAGCATGCCCTCCCGTGGCGAGAAGCAAGATCAGCGGCCTCCCCGTCGGATAACCACGATCCAACGGGCGAGGGTGCAGTTCCGGACTCGGGTGCACCGTTAGCGTCCCTTTGTCTGAATAGCTAGCTGGACTACCTGCACTGCGGTTACAGAAAGCGACGGCCGGGCTGTCGCGAGACGCACTAGATCCGCCTTATTGCACGGCAGTCGATGCATGATCGATACCCTCGTGGCTCGTCCAGAATAGGCAGATCTGGGTGTTCACCCGGATGCCTGCCAGCGTCCGTTCCAAGGCGGAGCCTCGGAGCCACGCACCTAGAGGTCGAACCGGAAGATCGTTGGTCTTACGGTTGAGGAGCCGCTGGCCTCCACCCCGGCGTTCAGCAGGAACGACGTGGTGCCCGGGATCCGGGTCACGCCACCGAAGTCGCCGGTGAAACCGGGGACATCCTCGGTAGTCCACGTGCTTCTACGCAAGATGGCCTGCGCACCGAACCATTAGCCGCCCTTTCCATCCGGGACGATGTCAAGCGGGTCGGCATAGTAGGCGGCGGTCACGGTGTGCCACTTGTGCCCGTCCCAGGCGCGCGGGAGGTGTCGATCACGACTGCCATGGCGGAAGCCTAGGCGACGATGCAGGCAGTCAGGCTCAATTAGTAGAGTGCTCGCTGTCCATGGTGATATGGACGGCCGCCGTCGGGTCGGCGATGATCGCGGGGACACGCCCGTGCGATGGGCGGGGCAATCTGCTCGTTTTGTGGATGCGGCGGGGCGGCTTTCAGCGGGGGACCGGCGCGATGCCGATTATGGTACTGGTGGGATCACTGATAGACGTCGTCGTGCACTGGAGCCGGGATGGATGGCTGGTAGGCGTTCACGGAAGAGCTGCTCCAGCTGGAAGTCCGGGAACTGACCGGTCTGCTGCGTCATGATGACAGCTGCGCCGATCTCCGTGACACGCTGGCCGCAAAGGCGTACCCGCTTCCGAGGCCGTCCTCGCCGTCGCCTACCGCAAGGCCATGCGCGACCCTGGCCTGGCAGCCAGCACCCCGATCGGGATCCCCGCCGAATAGTCGCTGGTCAGTCCCCCGAGTAGTACCAGCGGCTCTCACCCTCGTCTATGGCGGCCGTCACGCTGGTGCCGCGCTCAGGCGGTGGCGGACCTCCATAAGAGCGAAGCCGAGCAGGTTCAGTCCCTGCCAATGCTGCGGTGAGGCGGTCCGCTGGTCGTCTGCAGTCAGCCCGATCCCCCAGATGCGATCGCGCGGTGCCGCCTCGACCAGCACCTGCTCGCCGGTGGAGAGCAGAAACTGCCGCAGCTGGGGATGCTGGCTGAACTTCGCCATGTTGCCGGTGACCACGATCTCGAACCGGTGCCGGGCCCAGCGCTGCTCGTCGAAACCGCCAACCTCACGGCCGAGTGCCTTGGCCGTTGCCGGATCGGGTGCTTCCCGGATCTGCCCGGCTACCCTCGCGTCGCCGAACAGGAGCGCCTTGCCCGCCATCATGAAGTGCTCCGCCGTGGGGTAGACGAGCCCGTCAACGGTGACCGGGGACGGCCACCACTGGCTCAGGCACCCCTTACCAGCCTGGCCCCCGGGCGAGGGCCGGTGCCCCCAGAAGAACAGGAAGTTGGGCTGCTCGCCACGTCGGACAAGTTCCTGCAGTTCCTCAACGCTCCGCACCTGGGCGGCTGTACGCCTCATACCGGCATTAGTAGCAGAAACGCTGGCCACCGTGCCTCGCGCGCTCACCCCGCCTGACGCCGGCGGTGCGGGCCTGCCTGCTGTAGCCCGCGGGCAGCGGGCAGGCGGCTAGGGGCGTCCGGGGCCTGGCCGGTTGCCGCGAGGGCGGCGACCAGGTCGCGGACCGTCGACCAGCGGGCCATCTCCGCGGTGAATGCCCCGATGTCATGGCTTCCAAGCAGTAGCCGGTGCGGCATGGGGGCGGCACGGGGCCGGACGTCCTGCGTGTCGGCGAGCTGCCGCAGCCCTGCGTTCAGGGGACCGTGCAGGCCGGCTTCCAGGAGCTGGCGGAGCTGCCGCTCCATGTCGGCGACGTGCGGGCCGGGAGCGGTCGAGCGGCTCGCCTTGTACCGCGCGCGGCGCTCACGCCACTCCAGGGCCTGCTCGATGTGCTGGACCGCGTGCCGGCCGATCGTCGTGTCCGGCATCAGCCCGGCGAAGTAGGCGACCTGCTCCGCACGAGGCGCAGACCGCAGGACCGGGTCAGCGGCGATTGTCGCCGCTGCCCAGCGGATGAGCGGCCCGACCTTGTCCCGTGCCCGGCGCCCCCTGACCATCTGCGTGATGTCGGGCCCGTACGTACCGCGAACGTCGGGCGTCACGCTGTCCGGGTCAGCGTCCCGGCGGTACGCGGTGACGGCGGCAAGCTCGCGGGCCCGCTGTCGCCCGTGAATAATCCTGCGGTCATCCCGGGCGGACTTGCGGCCCGTCGAGGGCAGCACCGACCGGCTCATGTCCTTGGTCTTCTGGCCGTGATTGCGCATGACAGCCTCAGCTCCAGTCCAAAGCCGAACAGAGCCACGCGCATCCTGACGGCGTGGCTGGCTAACCTGACGCTCAACCTTTGGACGTGAAACATGAGCAACTCCCGTAGGTAAGGCAAACCCCGCAGCGGCCGACTGGCCGCCACCAGAATGCCGGACGGCACCAGTAGACCCCGCCCCACCAGTAACGCACAAATGGTTTTCCGTGCCGCGCTGATCCCGTCCCGGGAGTCCCTGCTGTGCTCACCCTGACGCTGTGATGCGCACCTTGGCGGCTCAAGCCGGCGCAGGCGGTACCCGTCTCGCGTTACGGACGGTCGCCGACGAGCCGACATCCCGTGCGCGAGTATCCGCCGTTCGGCGCGCTTTGCGAGTGCCCGACACTCCTCGCCTGCCGCATACAGAACGTGGCTTTCTGCGCGCGAGAGCCGATGATGCTCGCGGGAACGCCGACCTGCGCTCCAGGCCTTGACCGGGTCGCCGGCCGGCGGCCGGGGCGGACCGGGTGCCGCGCGCGGCCGTCACTGGTACCGGGCCGTTCCGGATGCACGCGCGCCGCTCATGTCGGCGCGTCGGCCGGCTGGCCCGGCCAGCGCGGCGGCACAGCGCGTTGTGCCTCAGAGCGGGCGGACGTTCTCCGCCTGCGGTCCCTTCTGCCCCTGGGTCGCGTCGAACTCGACCTTCTGGTTCTCATCCAGCGACCGGTAGCCGGAGCTCGAGATCGCGGAGAAGTGCACGAACACGTCCGCCGTCCCGTCATCGGGAGCGATGAAGCCGAAGCCCTTGTCGGCGTTGAACCACTTCACTGTTCCTGTTGCCATCAGTCCACGTCCTCTTGTCCGTCATCCATCGCGCGACGTCGCCGCGCCGACCGTGAGCTTACCGGCCCTGGCTCCCGTCGGCGGGCACGCCCTCATTCCCGGTCTTCTGCGGCAACTAGCCGCTGGGTCAGCCCAGCACCCCCGCACGCGTCAACGCGCTGCTCCGCCACTCGCCCAGGCCCCGCCGCCGGCACTGCAACCGTGACGACGCCGAGTGTCGGCGCGGCTGAGCCGGCGTTGACACCGAGGCTCCACGCTCCAGATCGTTCTGCTTCTGCACGGTCTTTCGTTGATCCAGCCAGTCGGGTGCACATGAAGGGACATTCTGCGCGCGTGCGTTCGGTGCGTGCTATGCGTCCGTGGCATCCCCGCCGTAGTCACCCGCCGTTGCGGGGGTACCCGAGCCAGCGGGGAGGGAGAACGCACCGCGCCGTTGAGTCCGCTGACCCCAGCGCCGGCATTGTGGTGTTCGCCAGGCCACCTACCGGCAGTACGCCTGGCCCGGCCGAGCCAGCCTCCGCCGCTGGCCCGGCGGCTGAAGGGCAGCCGACTCCGGGGGTCGCCCCAGAGCCGGGAAAACACGTCTCCTGGCGGTCCATGAGGAGCAGCCTTGCCGCCGGTGGCGTGGCGGCGCTGTCCGGTGGCGTCGCGGCCATCATCTCGCTGAACCACTTGCCGTCGCTCGTTATCGCATTGCTGAGCGCGAGCGTCGCTGCGATCACGTTCGCGATCACGCAAGCGCTGACCTCCCCGGACGCGGCCGAGAAGGCCGTCAAACGGCGCGGCACGCCCCTGCCGAGAGCAGCCAGTGAGGGCGCATACCGCGGCCGGCGCCGAATGACCGCGCCGGGTCCAGAACAGGCTGATCTGCGCGTCGTCGCACCGACAGCCAAGACTGCTCTCAGCAGCGCGTATTCGGGCTTTCGCGCTCAAGCCGGTTGCCGGTAGCTGGCTATTTCGGTTACCTGCTGCTTGGCGGGTTGCGCGGGGATGTAGATCCAGCCTGGGTAGCGGTTGCCGGCAATGTGCACGCGGACGTGCGGCTGGAAGGCGTGCTGGTCGATGCCTTCGTATCCGTGGCGGACGACGGCCCGGTAGATGTCGCCCGAGATCACCAGGACCAGCGGGTCGGGTGCGGCCTGGAGTGCTTTCTTGACGTGGGGGGCATCGAGCAGCCGGAAGGCGATGTCGAGTGCCTCGCCGAAGCACCCGTTGGCGTCGTAGTGGACTTCGCCCGCGTGCACGACGACGCGGAGCCGCAGTTGCCGTTGCGGCCGGCTGGCGCGGGGCAGGCTCGCGTTGTAGTCGGTCAGCAGCCGGCTGAGGGCGGGGACGGCGGTTTTCAGCAAGGCTGCCTTGGGGGCCTGGTCCACCGGGTGGCGACCGCCAGCGGGTGGGTGATGTAGGGGTGGCCGCTCATGCGGGTCTGGCCCTCATACCAGGCCGCCGCCACATCATAGGCCCGGCGGATGAGTTCAACGTCGGCACTCGGCCGGGTGATCCGGAGAACTGCGCGCAGTTCGGCAAGGGCATCGCCGTGGCGGGCGGCCGGCTGCGACTGGACCTGCGAGCGGCTGTTCACAGCGTTCCCCCCACCGGGGACGGCTGCGCGCTGCTCAGGGTCGACCGCCGTTTCTCGCGCCTGCCGGAGATCTCCGCCAGGGCCAGGCGCGCCTGCTCGGCCCCGTCCTTGGTCAGCTGGTAGTAACGCCGCCGCGGCCGACCATCGCTGATGCTCAGCTCCGGGTCTTCCCAGCGGCTTTCCACCCAGCCCACGCCCTCGAGCCTGGCCATGACCGGATACAGGGTGCCCGTCTCCAGGCCAGCCTGCTTGCTGATTTCAAGCCCGTACCGCGGGACAGCGGCATCCTCCAGCATGGCCCGCAGCACTTGCTGCACCGGCCCGGTCATCTTGACGGCATACTTCATATACATAACTCTATATAGCTAGAATTATTCTGTCGAGGCCGACGTTCGATCTACCGGCGGCGACAGGCGCCCGGCAGCTGCGCCCAGGGGGGCCGACGGGCTGGCGCCTGTCACCGCCGCTCAAGCATTTGCGCGCTAACCCGCAGCTCGCAGTCTTGCTTGGTGGCCTGCGTTCGCGCCGCCGCGACCCGGGGCAACCGACGCCAGTGAGCTGGCTGCGCCCGGCTGGCCCGGCATAGCATTGATGTCGTGACCAGCCATGAGGCGGCCCCGGCCAGCCGCAACCAGGAACGAGTCGTCGCCGAGTTCCGGGCCCGGGGCGGGAAGGTCGGCGGTTACCATGCCAGCATGCAGCTCCTGCTGCTGACCACGACCGGCACGCGGACCGGCCAGCGCCGTGCTGTGCCGCTCACCTACCTGCCCGACGGCGACCGCTACGTCGTGACGGCGGGCAACGCCGGCTCCGACCGGCACCCGGCCTGGTACTACAACCTGGCCGCGAACCCGGACGTTACCGTCGAGGCGGGGACCGAGACCTTCAAGGCCGTCGCGGCCATCGCCGGCGAGGCGGAGCGTGCGGCCCTATACGAGCGCTTCGCCGCTGCCTATCCCCAGCTGGCCGACTACCAGAACCAGACCACCCGCCAGATCCCCCTCATCGTCCTCACGCGCCGCTAGGTACGAGTAACGACTGATCGCCGCTCTGGGCCACGCGCGATATCCGCCTTATTGCATAGTGGGGTGGTCAGCGGTGCTGTCAGCGGGCGGTGCCTAATGGGTGATCTGGCGTCTTCAGTGTGACTTCGGCGGGCGTGGGTGCTCACTCGTGTGGCCTTGCGCCCCGCTCGCGGGGATCGGTCTCGGCGGCCCTCGCGCGGGGCTGAGCGGGGTAACCAGCGATGGCTAACCCGGTTGTCCCGAGGGAGTGCCGGGTCGGTTTTCCGCGTGGCTGACCGGGAATGGGAACTACCGGCAGTTCAAGGGGGGCGGACAAGTCATCAGGGAGTGACATGCATGCCGCAGCCGCAGTGCCGGGCCGACTGGAGATCGACTTCTCGGTCTATGACCCGTTCGCCATGGACTTCCTCGAGAACCCGTTTCCGATGCTCGAGCGCATGCTCAGCGAGTTTCCTGTCGCCTTCCATAGGGACATCAACGCCTGGTTCGTCTCGCCGCACGAACTCGCCGCGGAAGTGCTGCGCAGTCCCCGGTTCAGCACGCGACTGGC